>Ga0105356_10005415_pt1 | contig 12102 bp, 9 predicted proteins | sample GOMGulsemesocosm_3_FD_83502 | JGI IMG/M metagenome (GOLD analysis project Ga0105356, IMG submission 83502) | Methane-oxidizing microbial communities from mesocosms in the Gulf of Mexico - GOM9D Gulf of Mexico | ecosystem: Environmental > Aquatic > Marine > Cold seeps | place: Gulf of Mexico...
ACCGGTGTAGGTAAGCCTTTTGTGGCAATAGCCTTGTTCTTCTTTGCTTTTACTACTACCTTAGCGTATTACTTCATTGCCGAAAATAATGTTTATTATATTAAACGGACATTCAAATTACCCGGCGCTATTGTTGTGCTAAAAGTCGTTATTATGTGTGCTACCTTCTACGGCACTGTTAAAGCCGCTAACGTTGCATGGGGTCTTGGTGATATTGGTGTAGGCATTATGGCTTGGCTAAATATTATTGGTATTCTCATTATTTTCTTTATGTCAAAGCCAGCAATTAAAGCATTAAAAGATTATGAGGCTCAACAAAAGGCAGGTGTTAAAAAGTTCACCTTTGACCCAATAAAACTAGGTATTAAAAAAGCCACTTTTTGGGAAGATAGGTTAGCCAAGCAGTCTAAAGAGCAATAATTGCGTCATTGATAGAAAAAACGTCTTTATAGACGTTTTTTTTTGCTTATTTTTCAGTGAAAATTAGGTAAAATAACCACAACTAAACAATGTGGTGAAGAGTGAGTCAATGGCAGTAATTAATTGTCCTAGTTGTAAAAAAAAGATCTCCGACAAAGCTAAGCAGTGTAGCCACTGTGATATTAACCTTACCGAGCTTGATACGGATAAAATAGCGAACTTGGGTAAAGTAAATCGTATTCATCAAGCACAGCGGTTAATGAACTACTCTTTTGTCGCGATGTTATTATTTTGCGGTGGTTTCTTAACGATGTTTTGGGATAATGTTGAACCCGGCTCATGGCAGCACAACAGTGCTATGGTAGGTAGCGTGATTGGTTTTGTTTTATATATCATTATACGAATTAAGCTTTTGTTTTTTAAACGTAGCAAGTAATTCTTCTATTTCGTCCATTAACTACCGATTAATTAGCTACCGGTTAACCAGAGAGAAAAATGAATTTAAATAGCACCATTGAACACATGCCTAAAGAAATGTATCTTCGCTTAAAATGCGCCGCAGAAACTGGAAAATGGCCTGAAGGAACTGTGGTTGATAAAGCACAACGTGATACCGCATTACAGTTAATCATGGCCTACCAAGCGTTTCATTTAGATAATGATGACATGCTTACCATTGGCAGCGACGGTAATATTGTTAACAAAACTAAGCGACAGTTAAAAGAGCAATTTTCTTCAGCGGCTAAAAATGAGCCTATTACACCTTGTATTAAACCAGATATTGCCCATTTTACTGAGCTATAAACTTTTATTAATGATAAACCTCCATTATTGATTCATTTTAATCTAACAATAAGTAACGACTCCTTATGATTTTTTCTCGTTTATTTACCACCAAGAACAAATGGCAAGCTAAAGATAGTAACGTTCGCATTGCGGCAATTAATGAAGAGCTAAGTAGTGCCGAGCCAGAGCAAAGAGGAATATTACTTTCCCTTTGCCAGCAAGATGAAAGTGATTTAGTTCGCCGAGCCGCCTTACAAAAGTTAAATGATTTTGAATCCTATCTCGCGGCAAGTGATGATAATAATAACGCGAGTATTAAAAAGTTTGCTAACGCTCAAGTAAATTCTATTTTAACTAATCAACATAGTATCCGCTTAAGTTCAGTTCAAAAGATTGACTTCATTGAAAAAAATCAACGTTCAGATTTATTTACTCATTGGCTTGGTTACGAACAAGAATCAAATTTAGTGATGGCACTCGTCGATAAGCTTATCGAGCATAAAAATACCGCCCACTTTTTCGCACAAGTATTTAACCAAAAACAAAACCAAGAGCTGCAATTACAATTGCTTACGCTAGACTTACCTGAATTAGCTGAACTTAATTTACTGGCTAAATTGCTTAAGAGCTCCGCGTCAGCAACCGTAACTGAATACCTTGAAAATAAAATTCAAGGTATTCAAATACAAAAAGACAAGCCAATTAAATTGCAAAAGCACATGCAATTAGTGCTGTCGAAGTTACTGGCATTAAAAGGAGTTGTAGATTTTGAAGCTTATCAAGACAAACGTACGACACTTGAGCAAGAGTGGCACAGTAGTGTTGATGCGATAGCTTGTCTTGATGTTAACCAACAAGCATTATTAACACAAAAATTTAGCACGATCACCGTACAATTAAACAAAATTTTTTCGCCAAAAGAAGAAGCGTATCAGCAAGCTAAAATAGCACAGCAGTTAGTTGTTGCCAAACAACAAGCTAATGACAGCTTTACTATTATTTTAACCAGCCTTAATCAAGAAATAACCACCGCAGTATTCGAAAATACCCAATTAGAACAACCACAATACCAGGCTAAATTAACGAGTATTGCTAGTGATGTGACGGATAGTGTTTTATCCAAAAAGGAGCAAGCGGTATTAATCGAGCAGATAGCCTCATTAACAGACCGGTTAACCAAATTACCGCAGATTGCCGAATCAGTCTCACAGGCAACCCATTTAATTTCTAGAATATCTCAATTAAGTTTACCTGTTACTATTAACGAGTTAGCCGATAAGCAAATAACCTATCAACAATGGTTAAGTCAATGGAAAACAGTAGAGCAGAATGCCGCAGGCGTTTTACCTGAGTCTATTAAGAGTGCCCATCAAGAAATTACTCGTATGTGGAGTAAGGGGTTAAAACCACTGCAAGCTGAGCAAAAGAAAGCATTCAATTTAACCAAGAAAAAGCTTATTGATATAAAACGGCTATTAATCAATGGTAAATATAAAGTTTGTTTTGGTTTATTTAAAGGGGTTAAACAGAGTTTGCCACTATTCTCTCAATCTCAGCAACAACAATTACAGCGAGATTTTGATGAAGTGGCGGTTAAAATGGCTGAAGTAAGTGACTGGGAGCATTATATTGCTACCCCAAGAAAACAACAGTTACTTAGCGAGATCTCTACATTAGTTAAAACGCCACTAGATAATCCCAATGAACAGGCTGATAAGGTAAAGCAGTATCGAAAACTCTGGAATTCATTAGGCCATGCTGATGAAGCGCTCGATAAAGACTTAAATGAACAATTTAATCTTGCCTGTGAACAAGCGTTTGCGCCATGTCGACAATTTTATGCCGAGCAAGAACAACTACGCGCTGCACACGTCGCAAAAAGACAAAAAGTTATTGCCCAAGCAGAGCAAATAGCGAGTAATTATAGTACGCAATTAGCTAATGATAATACTGAACAAGTCATAAATGCGATATTTAAGCGCCTTGATGGTCAATTAACTAAACTACAACAAACGTGGAATCAAACGGGTGAAGTGGATCGTAAACAATATCAAGTATTACAACAACAATTCAAACAAACACTGCAGCCTATCAAGGAAAAAATAAAAAGCTTTCACGAAGAAAACACCCTTAAAAAACAAGTGTTAATTGCTCAAGCTGAGCAACAGCTTACTGTTGAAGATATCTATCAAGCGATAGAGCAGGTGAAAAAATTACAGCAACAATGGCGTGATATTGGCTTTGCGGGCTCCAAGCATGAAAACCAACTTTGGCAAACGTTTAGAGCGATTAATGATAAAATATTCGAAAAACGTGCGCAGTTAAAAAATGCACAACAGCATGCACAATCCGAATTAATTGCGCAACACCAGCTGTGCTTAAATATACTTAAAGGGCGTGTTACGCTTGAGTCTAGTGGTGCTGAATTATCAGCAATTAAAACGGAAGCATTGCAGTTATTAGTCACTATTGTTGATAATAAACCGGTGAATAAACCGCTAGCGAGTGCTATTGAAGTATTTATTGATAGCTTAACCGCACAAGTTAAACAAAATGCTGAGCTAGTCGAACGAAAAGGTTGGTTAGCTCTTTTTGATATGCTTGATAACTTGGCACAATGTACAGACAGTGATAGTGGTGAACAAGCCGTTAGCTATGAGCAAATATTAAGCTCAGCACTCTTTGCTCAATTAACGACTTTTTGGCAAAAACGTGTCCGTGAATTAGTTGCTGTATCTACTAATTCAGTGACTAATACAGCAATAAAGACAGCTAGTGAAGCACGTCAAAATAAAACCTTAGCAATAGAAATACTGGCTCAAGTTGACTCTCCTGCTGAATATTCTCAACAACGACTAGCAGTACAAGTTGCGCTAATGCAAGAGCAAATGCAATCGGCTAATCAAATCGATTTATCGAGTCAGCTGGTTGAATGGCTACAGTTAGGTAAACTTACTGCAGCAGATGGTAGCTTACTAACGCGTTTAAAGGCAGTTTATAGTCAATAGCGAGTTCAAACGTACCTTTTCTAGATTACGGTAAACAAGGGAGTTTGAGAAATGACCTTTGAACGACTGAGTTATTAAGGAATGAACCTCTAGTAATGAATATAATGAGAGAGTTCAAATGTTAAGTTTACGCTAGCGTTAATTGCCACTACGTTATCTTTTGTCGGCGGTTGCTCTTCAGTAGAAGGGTAATCCCCCCTAAAAATAATCGAGCGCTTGCTGAAGTGGCTGTTGAAGTATTAGCTGATACACAAATTAGCCATCAAGGAATGCAGTGTCCGACCATTAAAAATAATTGTGGGGTAAATGGACATTATGAACAATGGGAGCAGGATGATGGACAATTAGCTTGCGCTTGTAATTACTAATTTTGTGATTTGGTTGTAACAGCTAGTGTTGGCGACCCCCTTTGATGTCGCCAATTGTAGAGTAAACATAGCAACTATGTGTGCTATGTTCACTCTTCATTATTTATTTTACTAATATTTATATGGCTAGTTTTATTTAGCCAAGTGTCGTTAACTCGCCGCGTAGGCTCTCTTCCATTAGCCGACAAGTATCTTGGTAGCTCAAATTTTGGCTTAGTAAATAATGTAATTTAGTCAGTGTTGCTTCTAAGGTCATATCATGGCCACTGATCACACCGGCTAAACTAAGTGCATTTCCGGTTGCATAACCTGCCATATTCACTGTGCCTTTCACACATTGACTGCAATTAATCACAATAATCTCTTGCTCTTTTGCTTTAGATAAGCAAGCAAGCAGGGCACTATCTTGTGGCGCATTACCCACCCCATAGCTGCGTATGATCAACGCTTTTACCGGCTGTCTAATGACATTTTCAATGACTTCAGCACTGATACCTGGATAAAGGTGTACTACACCGATAGGTTGCGGCGTAATAGCTCGAACAGTAACGGGTTTGTCAGTAGTTACTGCTGGTGATATTTCCCCTGCGATAACATTTATGTTGATACCCGCTTCAAGTAACGGTGGCATATTAGGAGAATCAAAAGCATTAAAACCATCGGCATAGGCTTTGATGGAGCGATTACCACGAAAAAGTTTATTATTAAAAAACAAACCTACTTCGTTAATTGGGTAACTCGCGGCAATAAATAATGAATTTAACACATTCACTTGTCCATCAGAGCGCAATTGACTCAGTGGTATTTGTGAACCAGTAACAATAATAGGCTTCGTTAAATTTTCAAACATAAATGACAGGGCAGAGCTGGTATACGCCATGGTGTCGGTACCATGTAACACCACGAAACCATCATAGTCGTCATAGTTTGCTTTTATATCATCTGCGATACGTTGCCAATCACTGGGCGTCATGTTCGATGAGTCAATTAATGGTTGATATTCATTAATGGTAAAGTATGGCATTTCCTCACGATGAAATTCAGGTAATGCTTTTATCGAAGCGGTTAAGTGACCTTTGTTAGGCACGTAACCTGCGTCGCTTTTTTTCATTCCGATAGTGCCGCCAGTATAGGCGACATAGATATTTTTACGATTTGTCATTACGTTTTATTCACTACAAGCTAAGCACAAGGTGTATTTCCCTTGTGGATCATTAAATTGGTTCATTTTACTAAGTTCAGTTTGTATGGTGCCCATCAACTGGCTAACACCTTGATTACCTGCTTTAGTGCCGAGCATAATATCATGCCCTGCAGTAAGTGATGACCAAGAAAGTAGTGTTTGTGCTTCACCTAACAATTGTTGTAAAAACTTATTACGTGACGATGGTTCTTTTTCTACTAGCCAAGTATCGTAGTCTTCTAAATCAGCTAATGTAGCAGCGGCCGCTATCGCATCATCTAAATCGCCTAACTCATCAACTAACCCTAATTCTTTTGCTTTTGTACCTGACCATACGCGCCCTTGGGCAACGGCATCCACTTCTTCTATAGTCATGTTTCGGTTAGCCGCCACTAAACCAATAAAGTCTTGATAACCTTTATTGATACTTAATTGAAACAATTTCGACATACCATCAGTAAGTGGCTGTGTAGGACCAAATCCTGCGATATCCGTAGTACCAACACCATCAGTGTAAATACCTAAGTTACTTAAGGAGTCTTCAAAAGTCATCATCATGCCGAAAATACCAATTGATCCAGTGATGGTTGAAGGCGCAGCATAAATTTTATCCGCAGGGGCAGAAATCCAATAGCCACCTGACGCGGCATAAGTGCCCATAGAGGCAATAACAGGTTTTCCGGCTGTTTTTAATAACTCGATTTCTTGACGAATTATTTCTGAAGCAAATGCACTGCCGCCGGGACTATCAACGCGTAACACCACTGATTTTACTTGTTCATCTAAACGCGCTTTGCGTAATAATTTTGCGGTGGAATCACCTCCAATTTTTCCTGGCTCTTGGTTGCCATTTAAAATAGTACCTTTGGCAACAACAATCGCAACTTTGCTGGTTGATTTATTATTGATTGCTGACAGGGGAGTACTTACTGCAAGGTAATTTTTATAACCGATATGACTAAAACTATCGCCTTTTTCATTTTTACCAACCATTTCAATCAGTTTAGTGCGCATTTTTTCGCGAGACATTAATTTATCGACCCAATGATTCGCTAACGCATATTGCGCAAAACTACTGCTTGATAGGGTAAATTTATCAAGTAAATCATTAATACTTTCATCAAAATTATCAACGCTAAATTCACGTTGGCTAGCAACATCGTGTTTATATTGTCCCCATAAATCATTTAACCATAATTTATTGGCTTCTTTTGCCGCATCAGACATGTCATCACGTAAAAAAGGTTCAACTGCCGATTTGAAGGTGCCAACACGGAAAATATGCTGTTTAATTTCAAGTTTCTCTAGTGCAGATTTAAAAAACAATTTATATCGACCATAGCCGTCTAAGATCATAAAGCCTTGTGGGTTCAACCAAATATCATCCGCGTAACTCGCAAGGTAGTATTGATCTTGGCTGTATTGATCGCCAAGTGCGATAACTTGTTTACCAGAGGTTTTAAAATCGGTTAGGGCTTTGCCGACATCTTGTAATTTAGTTAGACCAGTATTATTGAGGCCTTGCAGTTGCAGCAACAATATTTCTACCCGATCATCATTTTTAGCCTGGTTAATAACCTTGATAACATCCGCTAATAACACTTCAGGTTTGTCTTCTTCTTGGCCTAATGCTTCATTGATAAAAGCATCAACCGGGTTTATTTCATATTTCTGCTCAACAATATCACCAACTAAGTTCAGCACCAACGCTGATTTTTCTGGCACTATCACGGCTTCTTTGTCACCACTGATCACAACAATAAAACCAATAAAGAGGACAACAAACATGACGTTCAAAATAATGGCACGGGTAGTAGTAAACAACCACCAGCAACCGGCCAAAATGCGTTTTATTAAATTTGTTACAGCACTCATCAATATTATCTATATTTAATTTAAATCGTACTATTATCTTACCTTAAACCCCGTAAAATTTGACTATAAGATTGTAAATAAATAAGTATTTGTATGCGATATCAGCACTCAACGCTATTTTTTGAAAGTATTTTAACGATTGTTAGTTCTAATGCTGTAATTACTTATTCTTTTGCACACTGTTGAGAACAATCACTATGACGATATTGCTAACGTATTACCAAAAATTCCTTCATAAACTGCCTAGCTTTGATGGGATACCGGCGTTGTTATTGCGTTTATACCTTGGTCCTATTTTTATCATGGCCGGTTTTAGTAAAACGCAGCTGCTCAATGATGATGTTCAGGGTATTGCTGCTTTGATGGCTGATCCCAACATTGTTGCTTGGTTTGGTAATGCTGATTGGGGATTAGGTTTACCGTTCCCGAGTTTATTAGCCAATTTGGTTATTCTCGTTGAATTTTTCGGTGGTTGGTTATTGTTGCTGGGCGCATTAACGCGCCTTATTTCAATCCCTTTAATGTTTACTATGCTCGTTGCCGCAACCACAGTACATGCAGATAATGGCTGGTTTGCCATTACGCCTACCAATGCAGAGATTAGTGCAGCCAACGTGCTTGATTGGGTTGGTATTGAGCAAGCACAGGCCAGCCTTGACAACAGTGCTGAAACCGCTAATAAGTTATCGATAATGCGTAATATTCTAGAGGAAAATGGTAATACCGAGTGGCTCTATGAAAATGGCAGTATTGTGGTACTTAATAATGGTATTGAATTTTCAGCAACGTATTTTATTATGTTACTGGCATTGTTTTTTATTGGTGCAGGGCGTTACACCAGTGTTGATTATTATCTGTGGCAGCAGTTACGTAAAAGAATTCCTATTGATAGCACAGCCAACTAGCAGTGTCTGGCGCTAAAAATAGTAAAAAAAAGCAGTGTTCATCACTGCTTTTTTTTATGGCGTTTGTCAATAACTCTAATGATGGTCACTAGATTAACTAGGTCGAGTAACCGAGGCTTTGTGGGTGATTTTGTTATAAACCGACTCTCCCCAATGATAAATAGCTAACCCAGTAATAATCAGAGCTGCACCCATCAATATTCTTATCGTTAGTTCTTCATTATTTAGCACACTGCCCAAAGTTAACGAAACAACTGGCGTTACTAAGGTAATCAAGGCGACGGTACTGGTTTTTAACCGCTGTAAGATATAAAAGTAGGCAAAAAATCCTAATAACGAGCCAAACACCCCTAAATATAACGTCGCTAAAATAGATTTTATCTGCCATTGACTAACATCAACCGAGCCATCAAATACCAGCCAAGTAATAAAAAATAACGGTGTTGCAAAAGAAAGTGCACCTACCGTGGTTGCCATTGGATGTATCGCCAATGAAATACTTTTCACTAATACGCCGCTTAAGCTAAACAAGGTTACCGCGATAAAAACATAGATCAAACCGTAAATACTGTCACCCTGCAATGAAAAGTGTTTAGAGCACACTAAGGCTAAGCCGATAAATGATAAGGCCATCGCTAATTTTTTTGGTGCACTTATTTTTGGTTCAGACAGTATTCGCTGTGCAAAAATAGAAGATAATACTGGCGCTAAACCAAATACTAACGACAATACCCCAGAAGCTAAATATCTCGCCGCTAAGTACGAAAACAGCATGCCGCCAAAAATACCTAAGGCAGAGTAGCTATATAAACGTATAGCTTGTTGGTGCCAAGGCAAGTCAATACGCTTTACTTTGATCACTATAAAACCAAGGAATACCGCTATACACATGCGTAGGAGTACGGCCATGGTTGGATTGATGGATTCACTACTCCATACTATCCCTAATGGGGTAGTAGACCAGATTAATAGTACTGCTAAGTAAGCTATTGACACGTGCATTGCTGTTCTCCTTGTCTAAATGGTAAAAATTGGTGGTCAGATGATTGTTGCTGCAGTGTGTTAAGCGGGGTTTTATAGTAGACAAAGATAAAAGCCGCAAAACATAGGTTCTGCGGCTTTTAATTATATTGGCTTAATGTAAAAAATTAGCGATATAAATGATGTTTCCGCAGTAATTGGCCACACAGCATGACCTGATTCAGCCAACGTCGTGAGACGAGAATCAAGAGATGATTGAGTGTGTGGGTAAACATTGGTTTCATTACGGTAAGTTGCTTAGTTTTATATTCATTAATAATTCATCTTAACTGGCAGCAGAGTTATGTCAATAGTCTTAGCTCAAATGAGGTGAATAAAAATGTTGTGTCCGATAAACAATTTACCTATACAATAAGGATATTGTTAAATTAATAGTGTTTTTCATGACCAATATCGAATTTTTACTACAGCGACAATCAACCAGCTTACTCTCTGAGCCAGCACCTAATAGCGCAGATTTAGACAATATTCTCGCAGCAGGTATGCGCGTACCGGACCATGGTGCGTTAAAACCGTGGCACTTTACCGTGATTACCGGTCAGGGCTTAGTGCGTTTAAGTGAATTATTTGTCAGCAGCAGTGATGCTGACACCGCCAATATTGAAAAAATAACTAAAATGCCATTTCGTGCGCCGATGATAATTGTGGTGAGTACTGTACTTAAAGCGCATGCAAAAATTCCTAAGCAAGAGCAACTCATTACCAGTGGGTGCTGCGCACACGCAATGCAGATGGCCTGCGTTGCTTTAGGGTATGGTGCTATGTGGAGAACAGGGGATTTGGCTTATAACGCTAAGGTAAAGCAAGGTTTAGGTATTGAACAACACGATCAGCTGGTTGGTTTTTTATATATTGGTACTCCCACCAGAGCAGCGGTGGTCAAACCAACGAAAGTAATTGAGAGTAGTGTGAGTTATTGGCAATAGACAATATTAAGCAGTCGTAGCAAATAATTATAAGCATAAAAAAAGCCTCAATTGAGGCTTTTTTGACAATAACACTGTATTTTAAAAATATTCGATAATACTTAGAATGCGGCGTTATTTGGCGTTCTTGGGAATGGGATCACGTCGCGAACATTTTGCATACCCGTGGCATAAGCCACTAAACGTTCGAAACCTAAACCAAAACCTGAGTGAGGTACGGTGCCGTAACGACGTAAATCACGATACCAGCTGTAATCAGCAACGTCTAAGCCCATTTCTTCTAAACGGCTATCAAGCACATCAAGACGCTCTTCACGTTGGCTACCACCAATAATTTCACCAATACCAGGAGCTAGAATATCCATAGCGGCAACGGTTTTGCCATCGTCATTTAAACGCATGTAGAAAGATTTAATATCTTTCGGGTAGTTTTGTAACACTACCGGGCCGTTAAAATGTTCTTCTGCTAAGAAACGTTCGTGTTCAGAGTTTAAGTCAACGCCCCAAGACACCGGGTTTTCAAATTTCTTACCACAGTTTTCTAAAATGGTAATGGCATCGGTGTAATCTAAACGTACAAAGTCAGTTTCGATAACCGAGGTTAAACGGTCAACAACTGTTTTATCAACACGCTGTTGGAAGAAAGCAATATCATCGGCACGCTCTTCTAAAACAGCCTTTAATACATATTTAAGCATTTCTTCTGCTAAATCAGCCGCGTCAGATAAATTAGCAAAAGCAATTTCTGGTTCTACCATCCAAAATTCAGCTAAGTGTCTAGAAGTATTAGAGTTTTCAGCTCTAAAAGTAGGGCCGAACGTGTATACTTTTGATAACGCGTTACAGTAAGTCTCAACATTTAACTGACCAGATACCGTTAAAAAGGTTTCTTTACCGAAAAAGTCTTTACTGTAATCTACTTTACCTTGGTCATCTTGTGGTAAGTTTTCCATGTCTAAGGTACTAACGCGGAACATCTCACCAGCACCTTCACAATCACTACCGGTGATTAATGGTGTGCTGATCCAAAAGTAACCCTTTGAATGTAAGAAACGGTGAATCGCTTGCGCTAAACAGTTACGCACTCGTGTTACTGCACCGCCAATATTAGTACGAGCACGTAAATGCGCGTGCTCACGTAAAAACTCAATACTATGACGTTTAGCTGCCATTGGATAAGTGTCAGGATCTTCAACTAAACCAAGTACTTCAACTTGCGTTGCTTGAATTTCAAAAGACTGACCTTTACCAGGCGATTCAACTAAGATCCCGGTAATTTTAACTGAACTGCCCGTTGTAAGCTTAAGTACGTCTTCTTGATAATTATCTAGATCATTAGGCACTATCGCTTGAATGGCATCAAAACATGAGCCATCGTGTATCGCTAGAAAAGAAATGCCTGCTTTTGAGTCGCGGCGTGTTCTGATCCAACCATGTAGGGTTATAGTTTCATCAACAGGATATTTGCCTGCTAATACATCAGTAATTGCTATAACTGACATTTAATGACCTCTTATTTTGTGTAGTTCTTCTGAAAGTTGCGTTTATACCAAGCTTTTGATTAAGCTTAATGGGTATTATGCAGAAAAT
>Ga0105356_10005417_pt1 | contig 12101 bp, 14 predicted proteins | sample GOMGulsemesocosm_3_FD_83502 | JGI IMG/M metagenome (GOLD analysis project Ga0105356, IMG submission 83502) | Methane-oxidizing microbial communities from mesocosms in the Gulf of Mexico - GOM9D Gulf of Mexico | ecosystem: Environmental > Aquatic > Marine > Cold seeps | place: Gulf of Mexico...
AGCTCTTTTTAAAGTCGTAAAAGGGAAAGGAGAAGTAATCATCCGAAAATTTGATCAAGTAGAAACAGACATCATTAGAGGATTAAATAGAAAGGTTACCATTGACATAAAAACTATTATTCCAAAGCCAAGGGTAAACGAAACACTTATCCAGCATAAAATTGTAGAACCATTACATATTGGTGATCGTTTTGTTTTAGAAAACATTCATTTCCAAGAAGGATATGCTTGGATAACAGAAAAATCATTTCCTCATTTACGTAAATTGGCAAAAGTTTTAACTGACCGCCCGGATTTATATATAGAAATTCAAGGGCATGTGTGTTGTACACGTTACAGTAGAGATGCTATTGACCGAAAAACAAAAAAACAAAACTTATCACTAACAAGAGCAAAAGCTGTATATAGCTACCTAAGGCGTAAAGGGATTGCTAAAGAACGTATGCGTTATAAAGGAATGCGTAGAACTGTTCCCTTAGGCAAGGGTGCTGAATATGATAGGCGTGTAGAGATTATTATCAAGAACATTGTTAAAAAAAGAAGGTTTCACTCTAATTAGTCCACCAGTGAATTTTACTTAAAAAAACAAAACAAGCTACTCGAAGGTGGCTAGTTTTGTTTTTTTAGTACTTATTTAGATAATGCTATATATACTAATTTAGTAGCATTTTAATATGTGGAATACCATCTTCTAAATACCCTTCTCCGCTTTGCACAAAACCATGGGTATTGTAAAATTTTTCTAAATAGGTTTGCGCAGAAATATGAATAACATCTGTATTAAATTGTTTCTGAACTGCAATAATACTTTCTTTTATTAAATCGTGTCCGTAACCATATTTACGTTCACTTTCATGAACAACAACTCTACCAATACTAGCTTCTTTAAAATAATCTCCTGGTTTGAATATTCGTGTATAAGCCACTAACTTCTCATTTTTATACCCTAAAACATGTAATGCTTTTTGGTCTTTAAAGTCGATATCTTGGTACACACAATCTTGTTCCACTACAAATACTTCACTTCGTAACTGTAGCGTTTCATATAATTCTTTTACAGTAAACTCTGAAAAAGTTATTGTTTTAAATATAATCATATTAGCAAGAGATTTTGTCAACTCTATTTTGATGTCTACCTCCTTCAAAAGGCGTGTCCAAAAACGTTTCAACCATTACTAAAGCTTGTTGAATTGAAGTATATCGAGCAGGAATACTTAACACATTTGCATCGTTATGCTGACGCGTTAATTCCGTAATTTCTTTCGTCCAGCATAAACCAGCACGAACATTTGGGTATTTATTTGCTGTCATAGAAACACCGTTTCCACTACCACAAACTAATATTCCAAAATTAACTTTTTGAGTATTAACATCTTTAGCTACGGGGTGTACAAAATCAGGGTAATCAACGCTTGCGTTTTCATTAGTTCCATAATTCGTTACAGTAATCCCTCTTGCTTCTAGTAATTTAATAATTTCAAACTTATATTCTGTTCCAGCGTGATCGTTACCTATAGCTATTTTCATATCATTTATTGTTTCTCACAAGTGTGGTTAATTTCTAAAAGGCAAAAGTACAGTATTTTAATGAAGTTTTTTGAGTAAATTATTTCATTATAATTTGCATTAATTTTTATATTTTCGCTTTAAATTAATCATAAATAAAAGTACTGAAATGAAAAAAATAATCATAATAGCTTTAGCGTCTGTAGCTTTATTTTCTTGCCAACAAGAAAAAACTGCTTTTGTAAACAATGAAAAATTAATTGAAGAGTATCAAGAACGTAAAGATATTGAAGATAAGTACAAAGTTAAAGTTGAAGCTTTAACAAAGAAAAAAGATAGTATAGGGAAATCGTTACAATCTGAAGGTGTTGCTTTACAAGCCAAAGGAGCTAATTTAAGTAAAGAGAAGCAACAAGAGTTATACGCTCCATACATGCAAAAAAGTCAGTTCTTACAGCAACAAATGCAACAAGAAGAACAATTAATGGCGCAACAAAGTCAAGGTGAAATTGATAACTTATTAAAAAAGATTGATGAAGCTATTTCTACTTACGGTGAAACTAATGGATACGCTTACATCTTTGGAAAAAACAAAGTAGGAAGTGTCTTATATGGTTCTGAAAAGAATGATATTACAAAAGTAATCCTTGATGATTTAAATAAATCATACTCTGCTACTGAGTAATTTCTATAATAACACCTATAAAAAAGCCGCTATTAGCGGCTTTTTTATGCTCATTTTTTAAATCAATTTATCGACACAAAAACATGGGATATACGGATAAAAAAACACTGCTTTTTATTAAATAAAAGTTTCAGGTAATTAGGCCCAATAGTGGGCTAGTCCTTATTAGGCGCCATAAACTTGTAGACGATACCAGCTAAAACTGCTCCTACAATCGGTGCAACCCAAAATAACCATAGTTGTCCCATTGCTTCACCTCCAGCAAATAAAGCCTGACTTGTACTTCTAGCAGGATTTACTGATGTATTAGTAACAGGAATACTAATTAAATGAATTAGCGTAAGCCCTAAACCAATAGCAATGCCCGCAAATTTTCCGTTAGCATTTTTATGTGTTGCCCCAAGGATAATAATTAAAAACATAAAAGTCATTACAACTTCAGTTACTAATGCTGCAGTCATATTATAACCTCCTGGTGACAAGGAATCATATCCATTTGCTGCGAAATTACCTACATCACTTCCGTTTCCTGTGGCAATAAGATACAATACTCCAGCTCCGGCAATACCACCAATAACTTGAGAAATAATGTAAGATGGAATTTCTTTAGCGTCAAAACGACCACCCATCCATAAACCAATAGTTACTGCTGGGTTAAAATGACCTCCAGAAATATGCCCAACTGCATATGCCATGGTTAATACGGTTAAACCAAATGCGAAAGCTACCCCAACAAAGCCAATTCCCACATCAGGAAATCCTGCTGCCAAAACAGCGCTACCACACCCCCCAAGAACTAACCAAAAAGTTCCAATGAATTCTGCTACTAATTTTTTCATAAAGTTTGTTTTTAATTTAACTTTAAGATACCGATTACCAATAGAATAATCTTTTTTTGCATTTAATATTTGTTGATTTTTAGATGATAAGACATAAATCACCTACTAAATGAAGCTTTGTAAGCTTACTATTCGTTTATTTCAAAAGAAGAAGTTTTTATTTTCCCATTAGCAGCTTCTCCGCTAATAGTAACTTTTTTAATAGCTTTACAAAAACCATTATCAGCATGAGCATCACCATGATCATCAATAGTTGTCCCTTCTACATAATAATTATTTTCTCCTATTTTTACTGCTAAGTCGCAACCACTACCTTCCATACCAAACATACATTGTCCGCAACTTGCATCTGCTTGAACATTATGATAACTCATGTGGTTTTTCTTACAAACAATAATTAAAAAAAGCAAGCTAAGTATTAGTGCAAATTTTTTCATTTTTTATATTAGTTTTAAGGAATACTGTCGTGTAAGCCTTGTACAAATTTATGGAAATCTATAAAAATTTGAGTATCAAATTCATGTCTTGTAATTATAGTATTATATTTTATTGAAATTGTAGGGACATCTCTACCTTTAATATAATAATCCTTTTTTGGCAATTGTTTAAATAATAATTTGATTTTTGACAATTCTTTTTTAGAGAGCATCCCTTCATGTGTACCTTCTATAATCGAATTTATACCACCTACATAAACAAAGGCTCCATCCGAGTAAATATGTAAATCATATACGTCACAATTCTCTATACATGGGTTCTTAGAAATGCTTCCTAAAAAGTCTCTTTCTTCTTGTTTACTTGAGCTACAAGAAAATAACAATGCACTTAATAAACTAATTATATAATACTTCATACTTTAAAATTTAAAAAGAGATGCTGTTGCCAACACCTCTTTTTACACTTAAATTACTTTTTAACTAACTCCCATATTTCGGTAAACTCGTCTACTTCGTTTTGTTTTTTACAATTAACTGACTTGATTTCGTCAGTTTGCTTAACTTTCTCTTCTTCTACCGCAACAAATAATAGTATTGCTTGTTCGTTAATCTTATTAAGATTCTTCATTTATAGATTGTTTTAATATTCTTATACCTATGAAACATACTAAAACTAAAAAACCCTAATTAAAATTTAGTAATTATTATAAAACATAAAAACTTGTATATAAAGGTCCTGTATTTCTTATAAAATTATTAGCTTTATCAAAAATTCTATTTAATGCCTGATCCAATAAAGTCAGTTTGTGAACAACGGGTTTTTGAAGAAGTTTTTAATACTTATTCAAAAACAATAAGAAACTTCATTTATTATAAATGTGGAGATTCTGCGCAGGCAGAAGACTTAACTCAGGATGCTTTTGTTAAATTATGGAATAATTGTGCAAAAGTCCCTTTTGAAAAAACAAAATCATACTTATACACATTAGCTAATAATGCTTTTTTAAATGAAGTTGCTCACAAAAAAGTAATCTTAAAACACCAAAAATCTTTTACCTCTATAGCTACGCACGAAAGTCCAGAGTTTATTTATAGAGAAAAAGAATTCAAAGGAGAATTAGACAGAGCTATTGCTAATTTAACAGAAAAACAACGCGAAGTATTTTTATTGAATAGAATTGAAAACAAAAAATACAAGGAAATTGCTGAAATGTTAGACATCTCAGTAAAGGCTGTTGAGAAAAGGATGCATGGGGCATTAGTGAGTTTACGATCAAAAATTGAACATTTTAAAAAATAAAAAGTAGGGTTTTTAATCTTTGTGCTGTTTTAAGTATAAGAAAACTCTTGAAGTATAATAATGGAACATCAGAACGACGATACATATTTAGCAAAATGGTTAGCAGGCGAAATGCCTGAAAATGAGTTGCATGATTTTAAAAAATCTAGTACTTATGCTGACTATAAATTTCTTATTGATGTAGTAGATGAGTTAGAAACCCCTGATTATAACCAACAAAAAAACTACTCTGCTACATTAAATAAAATAGCTAAACAACAAGAAAAACCAGTAACTAAAGTAAGAACCCTTATCCCAAATTGGGCATATGCAGCAGCAGCTTCAGTAGTACTCTTTTTAGGGTATAGCTTCTTTTTTCAAGAAACTACTTATAATGCTCAATTAGCTGAACAAACTAATTTTAAATTACCTGACGGATCTGAAGTACTGTTAAATGCTGGATCTGAAATTGCCTTTAATAAATTTAACTGGGACAATAATAGAACCTTAGATTTGACTGGAGAAGCTTATTTTAAAGTTAAAAAAGGATCAAAATTTACTGTAATTACTAAAGAAGGAGAGGTTGCTGTTTTAGGAACACAATTTACAGTAAACTCAAGAAACGATTTTTATAACGTTACCTGTTTTGAAGGAAAAGTTAAAGTTACTTCTGGTAAATTAAATCATATTTTAACCCCTGGTAAGGCAATTAGTATTCAAGATCATATTGCAACTCCATATACTACTATTGACACAATACCAAGTTGGACTGCTCAAGAAAGTTCGTTTAACAATGTCGCAATTTCTCAAGTTGTTACTGAACTAGAAAGACAGTATAACATTACTATTTCAGGTAAAGAAAACTTACAGGATGCTTATTTTTCAGGAAGATTTTCTCATACCAATCTTCAACAAGCTTTAATAACTATTTTTGATACTATGGAAATTCGCTATACCTTTGATGCCAACAGCAATGTTAGTATTCAAAAGTATTAATGAGACAAACAGTATTAATAATAATCTTATTTATAACGGTTCACTTAAGTGCTCAGGAACAAAAATTTGAGTATTTATATGAACCGTTGTCAGTTATAATACCTGATTTAGAAACCAAATTCTCTGTCCGTTTTGCCTTCAACAATAACCTCTTAACTGATAAAACCATTACTTTTTCAGGAACCAATACTTTAGAAGAGGTTTTAGTTATTATAAAAAAGCAAACAAACCTTGAGTTTCATTTTCTCGATTCCAAAAACATCATTATAAAAAGAGCTGTATTTGATGCTAACGTAGCAATTACGGATTTAGATGAAGTTTTAATCTCAAACGAATACCTAACTATTGGTTTTGATAAAATTGAAAGTGATGGATCTATAAAAGTAAACCCTGATGATTTAGGTATTCTTCCGGGTCTAACAGAGCCAGATGTATTACAAAGTTTACAATTACTCCCTGGTATTTCAAGTCCTACCGAATCAGCTTCTGATTTACATATAAGAGGAGGAACACCTGATCAAAACTTAGTGCTTTGGGATGGAATTAAAATGTACCATCAAGGGCATTTTTTCGGGCTAATATCTGCTTTTAATCCATACATCACTGAATCTATAAACGTTTCAAGAAGTGGTACAAGCGCAAAATATGGTGATCGTATTTCTGGTGTTATCGATATTCGCTCGTCAGATAAAGTACATGATAGCTTAATAGCTGGATTCGGTTTTAATTTAATTCAAGCAGATGCTTTCATAAAAGCTCCAATAGTTAAAGATAAATTAAGTTTAACAGCTTCAGTACGTCGTTCCTATGCGGATATAACAAAAACTATTACTTTTAAAAAAATGAGTGACAAAGTGTTTCAAAACACTAAAGTAGTAGGCGTAAGTGCCCAATTAGAAAATAATACTTTTACCGAACTTCAAAATAAGTTTTATTTCACTGATTATAATTTCAAAACAGTATGGAAACCACATACTAAACATAGCATCAGTTTTAGTGGTTTATATGTAGTAAATAAGCTTGACTACGCTGCAAAAATTAGTTATCTAGATTCTGATGATATTGAAGCTCATGATTATTTAGACTTAACAAACAAAGGTTTTAATCTTAAATGGGAAGCTATATTATCAAATAAAATAAGTTTAAAAACTAGTGGCTATAGCTCTGAATATGAATCTAAATATGGGTATTTAGATGCCTATGGATCTAATGATTTTTATACCTCTAGTACTATTAACAGTATTAAAGATTTAGGAGCTACCATTGGCTTATCCTATATGCCTAACAGTAAAAACTCCTTCAGGTTTGGCTACGACTTAGTTTCTAACACTATTGATTATATTATTAATTATAACTCTGTTACTAATAATGTTCCTGATGATCCTTTTGAAGAAAAAGATAGTGATAAACTAAATACTCATTCCTTGTATTATGAACATGTCTTTCAAGACAATAAATGGGTGTTGCAATCAGGTATTCGTGCAAGTAAAATTTCTACAATAAATAAACAGTTTCTTGAACCACGTTTATTTTTAAAATATAAATTAACTAAATCCTGGAGTTTAAAAACATCACTAGAAATAAAAAATCAATCGATAAGTAAAGTATTGTCCGAAACTCAAAATGATTTAGGAATAGGAAATAGTCTTTGGATTTTAGCTGATAAAAACAGACCTATAATTAATAATCGCCAATTTTCCATCGGAACTTTATATGAAAAGAAGGGATTAAAAATAGATGTAGATGGGTATTTTAAAAAGATTAAAGGCCTAACTGTTTTAAAAGATTATTTTACTGTTAATGAAGGTGAACCAACTTTTTCTACAGGTAGAAGTGAAACTATTGGTGTAGATGTTTTAGTAAAAAAACGAATTAAAAATTTTAGAACTTGGGTAGGATACTCCTTAAGTAGAACCAATTATTTTTTTGATAATTTAAATAATAAAAAAGGTTTTTTAGGAAATTTCGATCAAACTCATATTGTTTCTTTAGCTAATACATATACCCATAAAAATCTTCAATTTTCATTAGGTTGGAATGTAGCAACTGGGAAACCATACACGAAACCAACTGGAGTTGATCAAGAAACTTTTCTAATTGCATATGAAGCAAAACACGCTTCAAGACTAAAAACATATCATAAACTAGACGCTAGTGTGATGTATGATTTCTATATTAATAGCTCTAAAACTACCAAAGCAAGGTTTGGCGTATCATTAATTAATATCTATGATCATAAAAACGAATTAGAAAAAACATTTAGATTAGATACACAGTATGATGAGGCTACTGATACATATACTGATGAAATTATTCAACAAACAAATTATGGTTTACGCTTTACTCCAAACTTAGTATTTCGTTTGAGTTTTTAAATAAAATGAGGCTGTATAAAAAATAAATTTTCATACAGCCTCATTTTATAATTAAATTTTAATTTAAAGCTATGCGTTAATCTTCATAATCCCAACCATCTTCACAAGTATCATAAAGAACTTCAAATTGCCCTAAATTTGTAATTGTTATGATTTGATTCGTTTCTTCATCAGTAACCTCAAAAGGATAAATAAAATCTACTTCTTGTTCCTCGTTTAAGCTATCTATGTAGTCAAAAAACACATTTTCATCGGTAATTGTAGTTGTCACACCTTCAGTAATCATATCGAATGGATATACCATATCAAAACACATTACATCATCCCAGTCACCATCACAAGTTTCGTATAACTCTTCCATTTCATCATCAGAAGTAATTGCTATAGTTTCACCATCAACCAAAACATCAATTGGGTAAATTACTTCAGGTTCATAAGCATCGTTTTGAGCATCAAAAAAAGTATAAAACTCTTCCTCATTATTGATAATTACTTCATTTCCTGCATAATCAACCATCGTAATTGGGAAAACAATATCAAAACATTCAAATTCGTCTTCACATAAATCAAAAGCTTCTTCTAAATCTTGTTCATCATACATTAACTCCTGTTCTCCATCGCCAAAATCTAAAGTAATTGGATAAACAAATTCTGGTACATAAGTATCTTCTTGATTTTCAAAGAAATCAAATAAAGTATCACTATCAGTAATAGCTACTTGAGTCCCGTTTGTTTGTATTACTATTAAAGGGAACACAAACTCAAAACAGTCAAATTCATCCATACAGTCGTCACCATAATCAGAATCATAACTAGTATTATCATCACTACTTGTACTAGAGTTCGCTGCTTTTGCGGCATTTAAAGTAGTTTTTAATCGTTGTGTTAATGATTTTGGTGCTATATCAATGTTAGCATCATCACTTTCATTACATGAGACCATAAAAAACACAGCCACTAATAAAATTAACGAAAATAAATAATTTCTTTTTTTCATAATTAATAGGTTTTTAAGATTAGCAGTAAAATATATTCTTACTTAACTTTAAAACAGCCATGTAAGTTTTTTCCCTATGAAAAATAAAAATTTGTTATATGATATTCTGGTATACCTCAATAAAGCAAGCTAAGTACGCTTAATTTATTTTTGTGAAAATATTATTATTTTGCGTGTAATAATCGTGTTAATTTAATAGAAAGATCCGTTAAAATTATTTTAGCATTACCATTACGCTCTATGTGATAAATAGCGTCGTTTAATTCTTTATTAATTGCTAAAATATTATTTCCGTGTACAAAAGGAGCAAATTTCTCTAAAGAAAAGCCTTTTGTTTGAGTTTCTAAAAACACTAAATCTGTAGCTGTGTAATTTTGCAGTAAAGCTTGACGGAAAAAATCCAAACAATAATTTAAAAACAATTTTTGAGTTTCTCTACCTGTTTTAGCAATCGTTTCACTCCAGGAAATTAAATCGTTTATGGCAGTTTTGTTCCCTTTAGCCCTAAATGCAGCACGGACCCAAGTAATAAACCATTCTTCAAACTGTAAATCTTCTGAGTCTTGATTTAAAAAAGCAACTGCCTTATTGTAATTCCCATCCGCTTGATGTGCAATTTTTGTAGCTTCAGCAGGTGTGGTTTCAAAGTTAGCAGTCAATTCACTAACGATAGACTCTTCTGATAAAGCAGGAAAGTGTAATACTTGACAGCGAGATTTAATCGTATTAATTATTTGATCTTCATTTTCGGTAACTAATAGGAAAACTGTTTTATTAGGCGGTTCTTCTATTAATTTCAATAGTTTATTCGCGGCAGCATTATTCATTTTTTCTGCCATCCAAATAATCATGATTTTATAACCACCTTCATAGGATTTTAATGCTAACTTCTTAACTACATCTAGGGCTTCATCAACCCCTATTTGCCCTTGCTTGTTTTCAACTCCAAGGAGCTTATACCAATCGAATAAGTTACCATAAGGCTGTTCGGTTACAAAAGTTCGCCAGTCTTCTAAAAACAAATTACTTACTGCATGTCGCTTTACCTTATCATTGGTAGCAACAGGAAACGCAAAATGTAAATCAGGATGTGATAACTTATCCATTTTTAAATTACACGCATTGTTATCAACTCCACAAAGGATATGACGCGCATAAGCAATTGCAGTAGCTAATGTTCCGCAACCTTCAGGTCCTACAAACAATTGTGCATGCGGAATTCGTCCGTTATCAGCACTTGTTTCTAGATGACTGATTAAATGTTGTTGCCCTATGATTTTTGAGAAATCCATCACACAAATATAACCTAATATTGATGGTCGTCAAGAATTATCTAAACTTAAAAAGTAGTTTCAATCATTCACATAAAAAACTATCTTTGCAAAACGTATTTATCATACCCATCAAATAACAAACATACACAGATGAAAACCATACACAACTTTGATTTCAACTCAAAAAAAGCATTAATTCGCGTAGATTTTAACGTACCCTTAAATGATGAATTTAAAGTTACTGACGCTACACGTATTGAAGCTGCTAAACCTACTATAATTAAAATTTTAGAAGATGGTGGTAGCTGTGTATTAATGTCACACTTAGGACGACCTAAAGGAGTTCAAGATGAATTTTCTTTAAAGCATATAGTAGCTACTATTGAAAGTGTTATTGGTGTTGAAGTAAACTTTGTAGAAAATTGTGTTGGTACAGAGGCTGAAGCTGCTGTAGCTAATTTAGGAGAAGGTAAAATTCTATTATTAGAAAATTTACGTTTCCATGAAGAAGAAGAAAAAGGAGATACAGCGTTTGCTGAACAATTGTCAAAATTAGGAGATATTTATGTAAATGATGCCTTCGGAACTGCGCATAGAGCACATGCTTCTACAAGTGTTGTGGCTTCTTATTTTGGAGAAAATAAATGTTTTGGAAGCTTATTAGCTAAAGAAATTGAAAGTATTGAAAAAGTAATGACTTCTGGTGAAAAACCTGTTACTGCAATTTTAGGAGGAGCAAAAGTATCTTCTAAAATTACCATTATCGAAAATATATTAGATAAAGTTGATCATGTAATTATTGGTGGAGGAATGACCTTTACCTTTATAAAAGCATTAGGCGGACAAATTGGAAACTCTCTTGTAGAAGATGATTATTTAGAGCTGGCAAAATCAATATTAGAAAAAGCGAAAGCGAAAGGGGTAGAAATTCATTTACCTGTAGATGCCTTAATTGCTGATAATTTTTCAAATGATGCGAATACTCAATTAGTAGATACTTCAAAAATTCCTGACGGATGGATGGGATTAGATGTAGGGCCTGAAACAAATACAAATTTTGCTGATGTATTAGCAAAGTCTAAAACAATACTTTGGAACGGACCATTAGGTGTTTTTGAATTAGAAACATTCTCTAAAGGAACAATCGCTTTAGGTAACGCTATAGTATCTGCAACTGAAAATGGAGCTTTTTCATTAGTAGGTGGTGGAGATTCTGTAGCTGCCGCTAAGCAATTTTGCTTGAGTGAAAAAGTAAGTTACGTAAGTACTGGTGGTGGAGCAATGTTAGAAAGTTTAGAGGGTAAAACATTACCTGGTATAGCAGCTATTTTAAACTAATCAACCAATTATGGGAATTATAAAAGTTGAAAATATAAAACTATATGCTTTTCACGGCTGTTTAGCCGAAGAAGGGCGTATAGGAAGTGAATATAGTGTTGATGTAACAGTTAGTGCTGATTTATCAACTTCGGCGCTTACAGACGATTTAAATGACACTGTCGATTATGTGTTATTAAATAAAATTGTTGTTGAGGAAATGGCTATTCGTTCAAAATTATTAGAAGAGGTTGGCCAACGAATTTTAGATAGAATATTTAAGGAGAGTACTTTAGTAACCAATGCTGAAGTTGCTGTTTCCAAAATAAATCCGCCAATAGGTGGTAATGTTGAGAAAGTTACTATTCTTTTAAGTAAAGAACGTTGCTAATTAAA
>Ga0105356_10005418_pt1 | contig 12100 bp, 12 predicted proteins | sample GOMGulsemesocosm_3_FD_83502 | JGI IMG/M metagenome (GOLD analysis project Ga0105356, IMG submission 83502) | Methane-oxidizing microbial communities from mesocosms in the Gulf of Mexico - GOM9D Gulf of Mexico | ecosystem: Environmental > Aquatic > Marine > Cold seeps | place: Gulf of Mexico...
ATTAAGGACAAATATCCAGAAAAAACAGTTTTATATATTTCAGCAGAAAAATTTACCCAACAGTATATTGATTCTGTCAAGAAGAATAATAGGAATGATTTTATTCATTTCTATCAAATTATTGATGTCCTAATTATTGATGACGTCCAGTTCCTTTCTGGAAAGTCTGGTACTCAGGATGTATTCTTCCATATTTTTAATCATTTACATCAAAACGGCAAACAAGTTATATTGACTAGTGACAAAGCACCTGTCGATATGCAAGATATTGAGCAACGCTTATTATCTCGTTTTAAATGGGGATTATCTGCAGAATTACAAACGCCAGATTTTGAAACTAGAGTTTCAATTCTCAAGAATAAATTATATCGTGACGGTGTTGAAATGCCAGACGACATTATTGATTACGTCGCCAAGCATATTAAATCCAATGTTCGTGAATTGGAAGGTGCTATTATTTCATTAATTGCACAATCGTCTTTCAATAAAAAGGAAATCACGATAAACCTTGCTAAAGATATTGTTGAAAAGTTCGTAAAAAACACCAAACGCGAAGTTTCTATAGATTACATCCAAAAAGTAGTTTCTGATTATTTCCAAATGGACGTAGACACCTTACAATCGAAAACACGTAAACGTCATATCGTTCAGGCCAGACAATTAGCTATGTTTTTTGCAAAAAAATTCACCAAAGCTTCACTTGCAAGTATTGGCTCTCAAATAGGAAAACGCGACCATGCCACTGTACTTCACGCCTGTAAAACAGTTGATAATTTATCATCTACAGACAAACAATTCAGAAAATATGTGGAAGATCTTTCTAAAAAGCTTTCCCTTTAATACACTTTAAATGATAAAGATATTAATGGTCTGTTTAGGTAATATATGCCGTTCGCCATTAGCCGAAGGTATTTTAAAATCCAAATTACCAACAAGCGAATTTAGCATTGATTCGGCAGGAACGAGTAATTATCATATTGGCGCCCTTCCAGATAGCAGATCCATAGCGATTGCAAATAAATACGGTATTAATATTACAGATCAACGCGGACGACAATTTGTAGTTTCCGATTTCGATACCTTTGACCACATCTATGTAATGGACAGCTCTAACTACAGCGATATCATAAATCTTGCACGCGATTCTAAAGACAGCTCCAAGGTAAAACTCATTTTAGATGCATTGGAAGACTGTTCTAGCAAGGATGTTCCCGATCCATATTACGGAGGTGATCAGGGCTTTCAAAATGTTTTTGAATTATTAGAGCAAGCCTCAAATAACATCGCCGAAAAACTACTCCAGTAAATTACAGAAACTTTTATCTTTTCTAAGACAATCAATACAAAAGGATTGTACCTTGTCGAAGCATTAAAGGAAAATACTAAAGCATATAATTTAATCAGCCCATATGGATACATCAAAAGGAAAGTTATATTTAATTCCAACAAGGCTTGGAGACAATGCTCCCTTGGAAGTATTACCTATCTCAATAAAGAAAATAATTGAAACCGTTGATGACTATATTGTAGAAAACGAAAAGACGGCGAGACGTTTTATCAAAAAAGTAAGCTCCAGCAAGTCACAACCAGCACTCAACATGCATATCCTAAATAAATATACCGAGCCTAGTGAATTACCAGGTTTCCTAAATGCCTGTAATAATGGCAAACCTGTTGGTTTATTGTCTGAAGCCGGTTGCCCTGGAATCGCCGATCCTGGTGCCGAAATTGTTAAAATCGCACATGAGAACGACATTAGAGTGGTCCCACTTGTAGGGCCGTCTTCTATTCTATTAGCACTAATGAGCTCAGGCATGAACGGACAAAGCTTTACTTTTAATGGGTATTTACCTATAGACAAAGGCGAACGAAGAGCAGCTTTAAAAAAGCTTGAACGTATATCATTTGAACAGAACCAGACGCAAATATTTATTGAAACCCCTTATAGGAACAACAAAATGCTCGAAGAAATTTGCGCTTCTTTACACAATAATACAAGAATATGTATAGCATGTGATATCACCCTTCCTTCAGAATATATAAAAACAAAACCGGTAAAAGACTGGAAACACAACAATATAGATCTTCATAAAAGACCTTGCATATTTATCATTCAAAAGGATTAAAACCTATAATAAACTCGCCTTTGCTTTTCTACTTGCGGCAATGATTGAAGTATCATACCCTGAGAATTTACTCATGTAGTTTTTTATGGTTGTTCCATAGGCATCCGCGAATCCAATAGCACCATAACTACGTAAATATTTCTTAACACTTCCAGGACCAGCAAGGTGTGCTGCCGCTAAAATACCAGATTCAGTCACCAAAACCCCATCGATATTTTTACCTACAAAGCGTTTTATATCACGTCTTAAAATCCACTTATTACGTTGGGTATTGGCAATAAATGCTTTTTCTTGAAGTTTAGGATTCCCTAAAAAGTCCCTTGTATTATATATCCCTATAACTTTTAATGTGCCTTTTCCAAATTGATATTTTCCCAAATACCCTAAAGTATTCACTACAAAATAATTCCCACGAGATTCTTTGAAAGCTAAGGCTTCTTTAAAACCGACAAAAGATTTACCTAAATTAGGTGAATTAAAATCTGCTATCTCTAGAGCATTATCTTGAGGGATATCCAAAGACATATTATAACTGAGGTCTAAACATTGAATAGAATACTTTTCCATGTCCAAATCTACATTCGTATTTAAGCTTGCTAAAAATGCAACAAACAATACAACTGGAATAACCGAATATGTTACTAATCCTTTATACATAATTTAGAATTTATAAAGCTTTAATATTTAATTTTATAAAGGCTTTATATTTCAGCGTGCAAAATTACACTTTTTATTAATATATTCAAAATTAATCGTTTAAGTGTATTTTATAAAAGCACAATAGATGAAATACAGGCTTATTTTGCTAATAAATAAGACCTTAAGGAGAGCTATTCTAACGTCAAATACCGTAAAATTTTGTCTTTAAAACAGACTATAGGCGTTTTCAGCTTATCAAATTTACACTAAAAAGCAACTGAATTAATCATAGTCATCTTTGAGTTTTACACAATATATTAACAAATTTTCACCCTGACTTAATCAGAGGCAGCTCAATAAAACAAAGGCAATCAACGATTTAAATAAGATAATCTAAAATTCAAACTCAATAATATTACTAAAAGACAACAGCATTAGGCCTCCAAAAAAAGGGTGTCAGACACAAATAATTTATTCGATTATATTAGTTCTTATAATGTAATACCGAATTCAAAAAATCACATGCATTCAAAAAAAACAGCCAAACAAAACATTGTTAAAATCAACAGAAATCTCAAAAAAAACTCCTGGATTTTAAAATTATAGCAGTGTCAAATGTTAAATTCATGGCGCATCTCATGAGTTTTCCGCCAATCGCTGCGTATTTAGTAATAAAAGTGAGATTAATTCGTGTTTATCATCAGGTCAAAACCTTACAAAGATGCCATACGGATACGACGAAATAAGTCGCTGTCACGACAGTTAAAAAATAGTTATACCTGTAAGAAAAAGTAAATTTATCGCCTTATCCCCTGTTTTGACAAATGCCTTTGGTAATCTCGAGCATTACGATTATGCTGAGCCAAGGTCTTGGCGAATTTATGAAACCCAGGTTTCTCAGCATCAGCTGCAAAATAAAAATATTTATGTGTTTCATAATTCAAAACAGCATCGATAGCAGAAATGTCCGGCATCACAATGAGCCCTGGTGGCAATCCAGCATTTTTATAGGTATTATAAGGAGAATCAATCGCCTTATGCTCGTTCAACACACGACGAATAATCGTATTTTGATATTTAGGTAATTTATAGGCTGCAAATTTTAAAGTTGGATCGGCTTGAAGGGGCCAATCATTTTTTAAACGGTTTATATAGACTCCTGCAATTCTCGGCTGTTCGGATTTTTGTTTCGATTCCTCCTGAACAATAGAAGCCAAAGTCATCACCTTATATGGATCTAAATCCATAGCCCTTGCCTTAGCTATTCTCGAATCATTCCAGAATGCATTATACTCCGACAACATTTTGGCTCTAAACCCTTCTGCGGATGTATTCCAGAAAAAGTCATAACTATTCGGCAAATACATGCCTAAGGCCGTTGCTTTGTTAAATCCGTTTTTCTCAACGAATACCAAATCATTAAATGCTTTCACTAATGAAGTACTATCGGCCTCAATTTGACCGGAGATACGAGACGCAAGTTGTCCCAAAGAATTTTGATTATTGAAAGACACACGTACAGGGATATTATGACTTCTAATAGAGTTAATAATCTCGTTATTATTCATGTCTTTTTTAATCCTATATTTTCCAGCTTTAATATTGGATACATATTTCTTGCGAGAAGCCAAAGCGTCAAACGATTTGATATCTTTTAAAAGCGGCTCTAAATCAGCCCTAACTTCGTCGTAGCTCGCCGTTGATGTTATATAGATATAGGCTTCGTCATTATTGAAGTTGGTATTAGGCACAAACATTGCCGTATATACAAAATATGCAAAATAACCTGCGATTACCAATCCTATCAGCACAATGGCCAGAAGTATTTTTTTAAAGTACATTCGTATTTATAAGTTGAAATAAATATTCATTTTTATAGTCTCCATTCACAAAATTCCAATCTTTTTTCAGACCAATCTCATTAAATCCCTGATTTTTAAAAAGATTGAGACTCGAGGTGTTTTCTTCGGAGATATTGCAATATAATTGATGCAAATGTAAATGTTTGAAACAATAATCACACAATAATTTTAGGGATTCAGCGCCGTAGCCCTGTTTTCTGTTTTTATGATCTTGAATTAAAATTCCAATCCCGGCACGTTTATTTAATGCATCAAAATCAAATATATCAATCAATCCAATTGCTATATTATCATAGGTAGAAATCACCAAACGCAGTTGTTTGACTTCATATATATCCTTATGGGCATGCTCTAGATACTGCTTGATTAAAAATTTTGAATAGGGTGTTTGCGTATTACTCAGCTCCCAAATACGTTCATCATTTTCTATCTCATAGATAAAATCGAGGTCTTCAGGTTCAAGAGCACGTAAATAAATTAATTGTCCTTTTAAACTCAACATACCATCGTTCCTTTAAAAACTTGTGTCGCTGGTCCCATTAACCAGACCTCCTTAAATGCAGTATCCTTTTCTATAAACGAAACTTTTAAATCCCCTCCCTTAGTTTTTAAGGTCAAAACTTTGTTTGCTGTAGCTCCCATAGCATACATGGCAATTGCAACTGCAGTAACTCCTGTGCCACAAGATAAGGTCTCATCCTCTACTCCTCTTTCATAAGTACGCACACCAAAGGTATGATCGTCAATCTTTTCAACAAAATTAACATTGGTCCCCGCCTCATAATAGGGCTCCCCATTTCTTATTAATGCGCCTTCAGTTTTCACATTAAAGGCATCCAAGTTATCTTTAAACATTACGTGATGTGGTGAGCCCGTATCGAGAAACACATGCTGCTCATGTTGTTCAACATCCCGTACATCTTGCATTTGAAGCTTCACCGTAGCGCCTTCTATAATCGCATGATGCATCCCGTCCACAGCCTCAAAAATCGCTTTATCTTGAATAAGGCCTAAGTGTTTTGCAAAGGCCACAAGACAACGTCCGCCATTACCACACATGGTACTTTCATTACCATCTGCATTAAAATAAACCATAGTAAAATCTGCTGTATCGTGATCTTCCAATAACATAAGCCCATCAGCTCCTATACCAAACCGCCTATCACAGAGTTTCGCAATAAGCTCGGTATTTTCCTTATCAAAACTATTATTGCGATTATCCATGATCACAAAATCGTTTCCTGTACCTTGATATTTATAAAATGTGTGTGTCATAAGTGTTGACAAAGATATAAATATTAAACCGTAATTAGCCCTGTTAAATGCGCGTTAAAGTTGGCGTTAAAAACAGTTAAAGTAAGGGTTATAATTCAATAAATAATTAATTTTAGTCGTTGTCAATTTATAAAACAGCATAAAATTTATGATGTATAGAATGAAATATCAGCAATTCATAATGTCTAATAAAACTAAAGACAGATTGAAAAGTCATATTTCTCACACCCAAATTATTTAATATTAAAAACACATGAAAAAGATTATTACCCTTGTTTTTGTATCGGCCTTAGGAGGCGCACTCACTTTAGGCGCCTACAAATTAATTGTTGAAAACGATCAAACCATAGCTTTAGAGCATCCTAATACCACGCCTTTTACCATTCCCGTGAGTTACAACACAAACTATTCCCCCTTAGCCAAAGGTGAGACTATTGATTTCACTACTGCAGCCGAAAAAACAATTAATTCGGTGGTTCATGTTAAGAACACCTCCATGAGCTCTGGACAAACAACATTTGAAGATTTATTTTATAGAAGACGTTCTCAACGTCCTCAAATAGGAACAGGTTCTGGCGTTATATTTTCTCCTGATGGTTTAATTATAACGAACAACCATGTTATCGATGGGGCACAATCTATAACAGTGACCTTAAATAATAACAAAACCTATGAAGCTGAATTGATAGGAACAGATGCGGAAACAGATATTGCGCTTTTAAAAATTGATGCCGATGAGGACTTACCTTATACTACCTTTGCCGATAGTGATAATGCAAAAATTGGTGAATGGGTCTTAGCTGTAGGCAACCCTTTTAATTTAACCTCTACGGTAACAGCGGGTATTATCAGCGCAAAATCAAGAGACCTTTCCGGCGGAACCATACAATCTTTTATTCAAACCGATGCTGCCGTAAATCCTGGAAACTCGGGAGGTGCTTTGGTAAATACTAAAGGAGAACTCATTGGTATTAACACAGCAATTACCTCACAAACGGGATCCTATGTTGGTTACTCTTTTGCGGTTCCAAGTAATATCGCCAAAAAAGTAGTAGAAGACATCTTAGAATTTGGCAATGTTCAAAATGGAATTTTAGGAGTTTCTGGAGGCTCATTGAATAGCTCATATGCAAAAAGTGTTGGCGTTGAAGACACCGAAGGATTCTTTGTTGATTCTGTCGAAAAAAATTCAGGAGCAGATGCTGCAGGAATACAAAGTGGTGATGTTATTAAAAAATTAGATGACATTAAAATCTCTAAATTTTCTGATTTGAAAGGTTTTCTTAACACCAAAAGACCTAATGACGTTGTTAATGTTAAGGTTTTGAGAGATGGTGAAGAAAAGATATTCCCTGTAAGATTATCAAACATTGCTCTCAGCGCCTTAGAGTTTATGAACGTCGAATTTAGAAATCTCAATGACAAAATGAAAAAAGCCTATGATACTAATATTGGGGTTTTTATCTATAAAAACGAAAATGCAAAGCTCTATAAAGCGATAGGACTTAACAGAGGTCAAGTAATCACAGCCATTAATGGAAAACCAATAGCATCCATTAAAGCGCTTTCTGCATTAAAAGAAAAATATGGAGATGCTTTTGAAGATAAAATTAATTCTATTGAACTTATTGATAGAACTGGCAAAAAAAGGCAATTTATTTTCAGATAAATAATCATTAATAAAAGCAATTTAAAGCGCGTCAAAATATTATGATTTTGGAGCGCTTTTTATTTTCTTCAAAAAGCTTACGAAAACGTTTGAAATATGTTACTTTTGCGCAAAATTTAAACAACACACTAAACTAAATCACAATGAGTTTTAACGAAACTTATGAAAAAGAATTAGCCTTTCAGGCAGACCGCAGAAGAGCGACAGTTGAATTTATAAAAATTGTTAGCGATCTATGGTATGACAAATCGATAGAGTTGGTTATTTTCAGAAATCAATTAATTGATAGAAATGTTAGCGAAATTTTAAATCTCCATGAATATGCTGGAGAGTTTGTTCAAAAACCGATTTCAATTTTTGATTCGGTTGAAATTGCACAAGCCATCAAAACACTTGATATTCCGATTTCAAAACTAGATATTGGAAAATTAACTTATGAGTATCACTTAGAGGATGACAAGTACAATAATGCCATGGCTTTTGTTGCTGATAAGCTTAAAGATGCCAACAAAAATGGTGCTATCCAACCTAAGGATGTCATTTTATATGGTTTTGGTAGGATTGGACGCTTAGTTGCTCGTGAATTAATGAGTAAAACAGGTAAAGGCAGTCAATTGCGTTTAAGAGCTATCGTTACCCGCGGTGCGATCAACGCAACCGTTTTAGAGAAGAGAGCTTCATTATTAAGAAACGATTCTGTACACGGTGATTTTTCTGGAACTGTGGTTGCAGATGCCAAAAACAAAGCCTTAATTATTAATGGTACTACTGTTAATATTATTTCGGCAAATGCTCCTGAAGATATTGATTATACGACCTATGGTATAGATAAAGCTTTAGTTATTGACAATACCGGAGCCTTTAGAGATAAAGAAGCCTTAAGTCGTCATTTAACATCAAAAGGTGTTGACAAGGTCCTTTTAACCGCGCCAGGAAAAGGAATTCCTAATATCGTACACGGGGTCAATCAATTTGAAAATGATCCTGATAAAGTTGATATCTTCTCAGCTGCATCTTGTACTACAAATGCAATTACTCCAGTTTTAAAGGCTATTGAAGATTCGTTTGGAATAAAAAGTGGTCATTTGGAAACCATTCACGCCTATACCAATGATCAAAATTTGGTCGATAATATGCATGATAAGTACCGTCGTGGTAGAGCTGCAGCATTAAATATGGTAATTACAGAAACCGGTGCCGGAAAAGCAGTAAGCAAAGCACTTCCTTCTTTAGAAGGAAAACTAACTTCTAATGCGATTAGAGTTCCTGTTCCTAATGGTTCTTTAGCTATTTTAAGTTTAGATATAAAAAATAGCACATCTGTAGAAGGAATCAATTCGGTAATAAAGAAATATGCTTTAGAAGGTGATTTGGTAGAACAAATTAAATATGAATTAAGTGATGAGCTTGTATCTAGTGATATTGTTGGTAGTTCAGCTCCTTCCATTTATGATAGCAAAGCAACTATTGTACGTTCAGATGGAAAAAATATCATCCTTTATATTTGGTATGACAATGAATATGGATATAGTCATCAAGTCATAAGACTTGCCAAATACATTGCTAAAGTAAGACGCTTTACATATTATTAGTATTTAAAATCGATTAATTACTAATTTTAGATTTATATGGGCCTCACAATTTGTGGGGCCTATTTATTTAATATATATCTTTACAAATATTCCATTAAAATCAAATCTAATATGAAGTCTTTAAAATTGTTCCTCTTATTCTTTTCCCTAGTTTTCAATGCTACTATTTTATCTGGTCAAGAATTGAAAACCCAATCCGTAAATGAAGGGAATATTGCAGATCAATTTGAATTTGTATTAAGAAAATCCAGCAATTGGAATGATGAAAGAGGTCAAGCTTATGAGGTCATTAAAACGCATTTAATTTTAAGCTTAAGATCTCATGTTTTAGATTCACTAAAATCTATACAGAATGCGTTAAACCTCAGTAATACCACAGTCCGATCTCAGCAACAAGACATCAGCAATTTAACTACAAATCTATCTAAAGTCAAAGATACTTTAGCGGCGACAAATCCAAATAAAGACAGCATGAACCTTTTTGGATTACAAATGAGTAAATCCAAATACAACTTACTCATGTGGGGAAGCATCTCTGCCCTATTAGTCTTGTTATTAGTGTTTATCCTAAAATTTAAAAACAGCAATCTCGTCACTAAAATAGCGAGAGATAATTTAGCCACTGTCGAAGAATCCTTTGAAGAACACAGGCGTATTGCACTAGAACGCGAACAAAAAGTGAGACGTCAATTACAGGATGAAATCAACAAACATAAAGGATAATTTTAGACCTATGACTATTATTTTATCACAAATGGCACAGCTTGATGATCTCGTTCCGCTTTTTGATGCCTATCGCGTATTTTACAAACAAGATTCAAATTTAAAACAAGCGAAGCGTTTTTTAGAAGACCGCCTTATCAAAAAAGATTCTATTATTTATATCGCGTATATAGATGATATCCCCGTCGGTTTTACGCAACTTTACCCCAGCTTTTCTTCGGTTAGCATGTCTAAAATATATGTATTAAACGATTTGTATGTCAAGTCCAATTACCGAGGCAGTAGGATTGGACAAGAACTCATACAAACTGCAAAAAACTTATGTATTACTCATAATTATAAAGGATTAGCTCTTCAAACGGCAAATAATAATCCCGCGCAGCATTTATATGAACGCCTAGAATTTAACAAAGACAGTGATCTACATTATTTTTGGACAAACAACAAGACCTAATATTTGAAAAGTCTTGTGATTCTTCGCATCTTTGCACACATGAGAATTGATATTATTACTGTATTACCTGAATTAATTAAAAGCCCTTTTGAGGCGTCAATAATAAAACGGGCTATCAAAGCCAATTTGGTTGAAGTGCACTTTCATAACCTTAGAGATTATACAACCGACAATTACAAAACGGTTGATGACACTCAATTTGGTGGTGGTGCCGGGATGGTGATGCTCATTGAGCCTATAGATAAATGCATCTCAGGTCTGAAGGCTGAACGTGATTATGACGACGTGATTTATATGACTCCCGACGGTGAAAAGCTCAATCAAGGTATTGCTAATCACCTGTCTTTAAAAAAGAATATCATAATTCTTTGTGGGCATTATAAGGGTGTAGACCAAAGGGTGAGAGACCAGTTTATTACAAGAGAAATTTCGATAGGTGACTTCGTATTGTCTGGCGGAGAACTTGGAGCTGCCGTGTTATGTGATGCTATAATCAGATTGATTCCCGGGGTTTTAGGAAATGAAACCTCTGCCTTAACCGATTCTTTTCAAGATGGATTATTAGCACCACCAATCTATACGCGACCCAGAGAATATAAAGGATGGAAAGTTCCTGAACTGTTATTCAGTGGAAATTTTCCAGAAATTGAAAAATGGCGTGAAGAGCAAGCTTATCAACATACTAAGAATAGACGTCCAGATTTACTGGATGAATAACTGGGGTTTTGTTAATCCGTTAGACAGAAAAGAGGTTCATAAAATTAAAATCTGACTAAAATAATAGGGATTGTCCTTAAGATTTGATAAAACCATACATTGATAATAGTAATAGGTATCAGGAAAATCCGGACTTAGGCCTAATATTGAACCTGAGAAAAGGAAGGTTAAAAAAAACCAGAATAAGTCTTGTAAATAGTTAAATAATACCTATTTTTGCAGCCAATTTCGGGTTAACCTCTGGCGAGAATCGCGAACGTTATTTCGAATCAACTATTAAAAAGATTAAAATGGAATCTTTAGTAAAGTTTGTACAAGACGAATTTGTATCAAGAAAAGACTTTCCAGAATTTGGAGCTGGAGACACAATTACTGTGTATTACGAAATTAAAGAGGGTAGCAAAACACGTACTCAGTTTTTTAGAGGTGTGGTTTTACAAAGAAGAGGCTCAGGTTCTTCTGAAACGTTTACCATCAGAAAAATGTCAGGATCAATTGGAGTTGAGCGTATCTTCCCAGTAAATTTACCTGCATTACAAAAAATAGAGGTTAATAAAAGAGGTAAAGTTCGTAGAGCTCGTATCTTTTACTTTAGAGGCCTTACTGGTAAAAAAGCCAGAATTAAAGAAAAAAGATATTAGTAGAATCCTACTTTTAGCATCTTATAAAAAGCCCTGGAAATTTTCCAGGGCTTTTTCGTTATCAACAATTGTTAATAACGCCGGTTCACAAATGGTTGATATCTAAAGCTTTGAAATTATTGGATTTTTAAAATCTTATTTTAAATTAGCATAAGAGTTAGAGAAAAAAGATTATGAAATACTGATTTTAGACAGCTACGGCAGTCAACTTTAACGAAGGTAAAGTAACGTTCTTTATATAATTGTTTTCTGAGATTTCAAGATGCCATGTGTATGCATGGTTATATCGAGAAGTCATGATATATTAAAAAGTGCTGGATGTTTTGGCAGACTGTAACGCGTAATATTGAAAGTATCAAGAGGCAGCAGGATCGAAAGTGAAAACTAGTGACAGAGGCAATG
>Ga0105356_10005419_pt1 | contig 12099 bp, 8 predicted proteins | sample GOMGulsemesocosm_3_FD_83502 | JGI IMG/M metagenome (GOLD analysis project Ga0105356, IMG submission 83502) | Methane-oxidizing microbial communities from mesocosms in the Gulf of Mexico - GOM9D Gulf of Mexico | ecosystem: Environmental > Aquatic > Marine > Cold seeps | place: Gulf of Mexico...
AACACTTCTGTTGGTTTTAAGCCCGCTGGTGGCGTAAGAAATGCTGAAGATGCAGCCATTTATCTTGATTTAGCGGATAGTATATTAGGTGAAGAATGGGCAAGTGCAAACCACTTTAGATTCGGTGCAAGTAGTTTATTAACTAGTTTATTAGCTACCCTAGGCCATCAAAGTGATACCAAAGCATCCAGTGGTTACTAACTAGCCAGCTAAAAAATAGCTTGCACTGCCTTGCTTAACTGTTCGATATTTATGCTAAGTTAAGCAAGTTAGTACAAAATGCTCTCTATAATAGTTTTCTAAAAGAAAGAACAACATGGCACAACTTTATTTTTATTATTCATCGATGAATGCTGGTAAATCAACTCACCTGCTACAATCTTCTTATAACTACCAAGAACGTGGTTTATCAACTGCCATTTATACTGCACAAATCGATGATAGATTTGCTAAAGGTAAAGTCGCTTCACGATTAGGTATTGATGCTGACGCTTTTTTGTTTGATGAAGAGATCAACCTTTATCAAGACGTAGAGCAGAAACACCAGGCTAAGAAACTTGATTGTGTACTCATTGACGAAGCACAGTTTTTATCAACAGAGCAAGTAAAGCAACTTACCGACATTGTAGATCTATTACACATACCGGTATTGGCTTATGGCATACGCACTGACTTTTTAGGACAAACCTTTTCAGGTAGCGCCGCCCTACTCGCTTGGGCAGATAAATTAGTTGAATTAAAAACTATATGTCATTGCGGACGAAAGGCAAATTTTGTTATTAGACAAGATGCTAATGGTAAGCCGGTGCAAGGTGGTGAACAAGTTGAAGTTGGTGGTAATGAACGATATGAACCACTTTGTCGTGCCCACTTTAAAGAGCTTGTTTGGCGTTAGTTAATTAAAAGCCATTCCTTCAAAACTATAAAACCTTAGTAGGCAACATATGCCGACTAAGGTTTTTTAATATATGAGTCATTATTATTTAAACAAATGTTGCCGAGCAACCTAATAAATAACGGGCGGTAGCTCGGGGCTTTCCTCTGTGTAGCTCAGGGCATTATTAAATTGCTCAATAGCCTTATTAGCGGAGTCTTCATCTTTGGCATGAACTCGCGCTATCACTTCACCACGATTCACTTGTACACCCAATGGTAATATACGGTCAAAGCCAACAGTATGGTCTACTTTTTGTGTTGGTGCAGTTCTACCGCCTCCTAAGCTCACTACTGACATACCTACAGCACGAGTATCCATTTGTGCAATATAACCATGCTGTAATGCCCTAACCTCGGTAATAACGTTCGCTTTTTCCATTGAGTCCCATGGGCTTTCAACAAAATTTGTTGGTCCACCCAATGCGGCAACCATGCGTTCAAAAACTTCAGCTGCTAAACCAGATCTTAATACAGTATCAATTTTTCCATGGGCATCTTTTTCACCACTAGCAAGTCCTGTATTAATCAGCATAGCACTGGCAAGTGCCTGAACAACTTTATGTAAACGAGGTTCACGTTGTTTACCTGTTAAATACTTAACCGTTTCATACATCTCTACCGCATTACCAGCACTGCTACCAAGCACTTGATTCATGTCGGTAATAATCGCTTGAGTCTTAACACCTGCACCATTAGCAACACTAGTGATACTTTCAGCAAGCGCTTTAGCATCACTTAAATTATGCATCATAGCGCCATTACCAACTTTCACATCCATTACTAATGCATCAAGGCCAGCAGCAAGTTTTTTAGATAAGATAGACGCTGTAATTAAGGGAATAGACTCAACGGTAGCTGTTACATCTCTAATTGAATACAAACGTTTATCAGCAGGTGCTAAGTTCTCTGTTTGAGAGATTATTGCAACACCAACCTCTTTAACTATACGCTTAAACTCGCCAATACTTGGTTGAACATTAAAACCTGAAATACTTTCTAGTTTATCTGCTGTACCACCTGTATGGCCTAAGCCACGACCAGAGATCATCGGCACATAACCACCACATGCCGACACAATAGCTGCCAGCATAAAGCTAACTTTGTCACCAACTCCACCGGTAGAATGTTTATCGACAATAGGACCATCAAAGCCATCCCAGCTAAGTACATCACCTGAATGCATCATAGCTTTAGTAAAATGAACCTTTTCGTTATCTGACATACCATTTTGAAAAATAGCCATTGCCATAGCGCCCACTTGGCTATCTGAAAAGTTTCCATCAACAAGTCCTGAAACAAAACCATTTATTTCTGCTTCGTTTAACGATTTTCCATCACGCTTAAGTCGAATGATTTCTTGCGGGATGATCTTATTTATTACTGACATTTACTAATCCTTATAAATCGAGTAAATCTTTTGGGGTGAATGCATCAGGTAAAAGCGCCTGAACTGTCCAAACTTTTCTTTCATCTTTGTGGTTAACAGCAAGCACTGGTGCAGACTGTTCAAAAAATTCTGCAATTACTTGGCGACAAGCACCACAAGGAGGAGTTAATTTTTCTTGTTCTGTGTAAATCACAATTACTTCAAATTGTTGCTCACCATTAACAACCGCATGATTGATACAATTTCGCTCTGCACAAATAGTTAAGCCGTATGAAGCATTTTCAACATTACAGCCCTTAACTATATTGCCATTGGTTGTTAATGCCGCAGAGCCGACATGAAAATTGCTATATGGGGCGTAAGCCAATTGATAAGCCGATTTAGCCGCAGCGATTAACTTATCCATTGTTTCTTTATCAAATTCTTTCATCGTGTTACCAAGTGGTGATCTAATTATTACTTAGTCTCAGTATAACTTTGTTGACCATACGGTCAAGTAATTTAATTCCTTCTACCGATAAAGATCACTAATTGAAAAATAGCCAATAAAAAAGGCTGCAAATATGCAGCCTTTTATTATTTTACACTTCTTTAATAGAAGTCTATTTCATCAGATTAGAAGTTGTAACTTACACCAACACGGATTTCCCATAACGATGCTTTGTTTTGGATATCTTGCTCTTGGTTACCTTCATTAAACTCTTCAAAAACGTATTGACCGGCATCATTACCTGATACTTCAACCATACGATTACCAACAAATGAACCTTTGCTCATTACGCCCCAATCATCATTTAACATGTTGCCAATGTTTTTGATGATAAAGAATGCACTACCTCTATGATCTTCTGAGAAACCAGGGATTTCCTGGGTAAACTTAAGATCAAAGGTTGTCCACCAATCAGCATTGTGTTCGTTGCGGCTTTGAATTTGACCACGAGCTAAACCTTCACTTGCAACAAAGCTATCGAAAGCGGCTTTATCAAAACCATCAGCATAAACTACGTTTGGATCATTTTCTGCTGGTACATACAATAATTGACGAGAGCCATTCCAGTTGCTATCACCAAAGCCTCTATCTGCGCTATCAAAGGTATACGAGTATGGACGACCAGCACTTGATTGACCAAACAAGCTTACGCGAGTATTTAAGCCATCAATCATCTCTATGTTGTAATTAATAGACATAGTGAAGCGGTGTGGTATCTCATAATCTGAAGTTGCAATGCCTGGGTTAATTGCATCAGTCGTTGCTAAGTTACCGTAGTTAGAGCCAGCAACCGCACTTGTCATTGGGTTAGCATTGTCAGATTTGGTAAAAGAGTAACCAAAGGTCGCGTCTAAACCAAAATCAAATGACTTATTAACACCAAATGATAGGATAGTTGATTTACCATCTTTACCACTATTAGTTAGCACGTACTCACCTGAGCGACCTGCAACTTCTTCATACAATGGACGACCATCTGGAGCATATTCACCAGAGTATTGAATACCAGCATCTTTTATTGTTGCTGAGTTCACTTTTTGGTTATATAACAAGTCCGCTGTAAAGTGGTAATCATTATCTGTGGTATATGTACCACCAATCGAGTATTTCCACTCAGAAGGCATTTCAAAGTTTGGATCAACAGCATTTACTGAGCCATCACCACCTTCTTGTGGGATACCGGCAATTTGGTCATACATTTCTTGTGGTACACCGTAAATAGGCGTACCTGGACTTGTCCAGTTATTAGCAAATAAGTCTACTTTGCCATCTTGCTCAACTAAGTCTACTTTGTATTCACGTGTTCCAATTTGCACTAAACCATCATTAGAGTATGAGTTAGATAACCATACATTTGGGTTACCACCAGAGTACAAGCCAAAGCCTGCTCTAACAGATAATTTATCATCCACATTCCAGCTAAAACCAACACGTGGTTGTAATAAATCTACACCATCGAAGGTATGGTTATTTGCATAACCGTAGCGCTCTGCAAATTGTGCGTTGTAACGTGGTGCGTCTGAACTCTTATACATATCGTAACGCAAACCAAACATTAAAGTTGCATCGATATCTGTAAAGGTATATTCATCTTGTAGGAAGAAAGTATGTACATCATAAGTAAACTCTTGGCTAGCATCTTCAGGGATGTTTGTACCCGCAGAGTTGTTATAATAAATACGATCAGCTAAACCAGCTTCATAATCTTCAATAGACTTAAATCTAAACTCACCATCGGTGTGCTGCATAAATAAGTTAAATGCGGTTAACGACTCATACTCATAACCAGCAGAAATTGTGTGATCATCAAGATAGTAGCTACCTGATACTTTAAAAGTCTGGTTATCCCAGTAAAGTTCATTAGTTTGGCGAGAATCATCAGGACCTAGGAAAATAGTAGAGCCATTGTGTTTAATTTGAACTTCACCAAAACCGCTGTCTGCATCAAGAGATTGTTGACGGTTATCAAGATCCATTTGGCCATAGCTAATTGAAGTAGAAAAGTTATCAGTCCAATCAGAGTGCAATGAAGCAACAAATGACTTTAACTCTGCACCCTTTTCATAAAAGTGACTATCAAGTGTTAACGCCCAATTATCTGATTGAGATAACTTAAAACCGTCGTTGTAGTTGTAAACAAAGCTAGCACGGTGAGCTTCATTTATATTCCAATCAAGTTTTAATAAAAGTTTTTCATCTTCTACCGGCATGTTACCAGGCATAGTACCAGCATCATAACCATAAACGTCTTTAGTGATTTTAACTACACGGTCTACATCAGCTTGTGAAATCTGATTACCTAAAGGTTGATATTCAAAAATCTCAGCACCTTCAAGCTTTTCATATGAAACAAAAGCAAATACTTTATCTTCAAGAATTGGAAAACCTACGTTAAAACCATAGCGTTTTTCACTGAAAGAACCAGTAGGAATATCTTTCCCTTTAGCGCTATCACCTTTCATTGAGTCATTTGTGTAATCAAAGAACACACCGCCATGTACTTCATTAGTACCGGACTTAGTTACTGCGTTTATGTTACATGATGTGAAGCTACCGTATTTCACATCAAATGGTGCAAGCTCAACTGACACTTGATCAATAGAATCATAAGAAAATGGCACACGTACCGTTGGGTAACCATTGTCATTTAGACCAAAGTTATCGTTCATCTTAGCGCCATCAAGCGTTAAGCTATTAAAACGTGGGTTACCACCACCACATTGAATTGCATCATCGCGACTTTCATCAACATAGATACGAGGGTCAACACGAACGATATCTTTAAGATCACGGTTAATGGCAGGTAAACTTGCTAAATCTTCAGCATTAAAGTGAGCTGCAGGGCTAGTACCTGTTGCAAATTTACTAATCGAACGACCAGTAACTTCTATTGTTTCGATGTTTTGTTGTGATTCTAAAGAAACATTAACTGGGAATGTTTGGCCTAATGTTAAGAAAACATCATTTAACTCAGTATCCTTAAAGCTATCTGAATCAACAATAATTTTGTATGGTCCGCCAACTCTTAAGCCTTTAGCGGTGAAAAGACCAGAATCATTAACCGTTGCTGTTTTAGTTGTACCTGACGGAACGTGAACAATAGTAACTTGAGTTCCTGCAGCTGGGTTTCCATTAGGACCACTAATATTACCCTTAATGGCTGAGGTTGTTGTATTAGCTAACGCAGAAGTTGACAACCCAAGTGCAAGAACTAAGGCACTTGATATGTGTGAAAGACGATGAGTTTTCATCTGTTATTCCTATGTTTGGTTTTAAAATGGTATTTGTTTTTATTTTTATTTCTTTTTAATAAGCAATATAAAAGTTAACCAATTGCTCAGCTTTTCATTTCGATTGAAATTAGACCAGACTTTTATGACAGTTTCATTACATATTTTTACACCTAGATGAAATCACCAAAAACAAAGACGTCAGACCAGTAGTTAAAAAAGTAATACACATCAATTAAATCACCAATAAAACAATATGTTAACTACATCTTTTACGTTATGATTTCGAAAAGTATTACTAATAACCCTCCTATATAAAATATTGTTATCAATAGGTGTGGTTTTAATTACATTTTAGCATAAGAAACCATCCAAATGGTCAAGATACAAGCTAAAACCTACATAAACCAATGAAATATTCGCTTAAAGAACAGTTAATTACTGTCTTAATGAATAGTAATTAAAGTTCTCGCAAGTAAATATTATTAAAAGGAAGTGAATATGGTTGGTTTTAGTTTACTCATCACAAAAGTGTAACCAAACAGGGATATAGTGTACTTTTCTCTGCCAATAAATTACATTTATATTGAAAATAAATAACGAATATATAAAGTTCTAACTTTGATTACTTGACTAATTGGTTAATAATAATTTAAGAAAAGGTGTGACTTATATCTGCACGACTGGTAAAAAGTCGCATAAGAATTATCATGACAGCAACATGATGAAAAAAAACATGAAACACTAACGGACACTGGATAAAAACATGACCAGCGCTAACCAAGATAAAAAAACCGGCAACATTAGAGCCAAAAGCCAAGTTAAGATCCTAACAGCTGCTAGAACCGAGTTTGTTTTACAAGGGTATAGAGGGGCAACAGTGCAATCTATCGCTGATCGGGCTGAGCTGCCAAAAGCAAATATTCTTTATTATTTCAAAAATAAAGAGAACATTTATCATGCTGTTCTAGAGAATACATTGCAAATGTGGGATGAAGGGATTGGTGACATTGAAGTAGATGAAGGTCCAAAAATTGCGATAGAAAAATTTATTGCAGCAAAAGTAAGGATGTCATTTAACCACCCTGAAGCTTCAAAAATTTACGCAATGGAGATAATTCAAGGCGCTCAGCACTTAAAAGATTATGCCCGTACATATCAGCGTCAGTGGGTTAGAGAAAAAGCCAAATTATTTCAACAATGGATAGACAATGGTGAAATGGCCAATGTTGATCCCGTACATCTTATTTTTCTTATTTGGTCAGCTACTCAGCATTATGCTGATTTCGACACTCAAATTTTGACAATAATGAACCGTGCAGATTTTGAAGAAGAAGATGTGGAAAAAGTAATAACTTTTCTTTGCGATATTATTTTACGAGGCTGCGGCTTAACTTAGAAAAAGCCACTAGAGGAGATTGTTATGAAAAGTAATTCAATTTTTGCCTCATTATTTTTGGGGCTCATTAGTATGACAAGTGTACAAGCAGAAACATTAAAAGTGGCGACTTTCAATGTCAGTATGGAAGCATTAAATTACACTGAACATAAGCGTGGCACTCCAGTGAATGTTTCAGCCAAGACATTGGCCGATGCGTTGGACACAGATCATCAGCAGATCAAAAATATTGCAGAAATTATCCAAAGAGTTAACCCTGATATCATATTGCTGAATGAGTTTGATTACCTTGACGATAACAACCAAGCCTTAAAATCTTTCATTAATAATTACTTAAACAAGAGCCAAAATGGCCAAAAAGCTATTGATTTCCCTTATTTTTATCAAGGCCCCGTTAATACCGGCGTCAATTCTGGTTTAGATCTCAATGGTAATGGTATTAAAGGCGAGTTGCCTGGTGATGGCTATGGTTATGGTCACTTTCCCGGTCATTTTGGTATGGCACTATTATCAAAACACCCAATTGATGTTGATAATATTCGTAGTTTTCAACATTTTAAATGGCAAGATATGCCGAATGCATTAATACCAATGGATCCTGAAACAAATAAGCCTTGGTATCATAAAGATGTGTGGCAAGCGCTACGATTATCATCAAAGTCTCATTGGGACGTGCCAGTTAAAGTTAAAGGTAAAACAATCCATATATTGGCAAGTCACCCAACACCCCCGGTTTTTGATGGCCCAGAAGATAGAAACGGTAAACGTAACCACGATGAAATTCGTTTTTGGCATGATTATATTACCCCTGAATTGTCTGGTTATATTTATGATGACAAGGGTATTATAGGTGGTCTTAATGAAGATCAGGCTTTTGTTATGTTAGGTGATTTTAATGCAACGACCGTTGATGGCAATGCCATTAAGGCTGCCATAGCTTCATTATTAAACAATGATAAGATTCAAGATGTTATGCCGCAGAGCCAAGCAGGAAAACTTCATAAACCTGATAACGTTAATGCTAAACATCATACGTCAAACTGGGGAATGAGAGTCGATTATGTATTACCCTCGACTTATGGCTTTATCGTTAAGAACTCTGGTGTTTTTTGGCCGTTAAAAACTGATGAAGCTTACCGTCTAATTAAAGACAGAAGTGCTTCTTCAGATCACCGTCTAGTTTGGCTTGAACTTGCAACTAAGCACTAGCTACAAAGTACATATAGATAACATTTATCCTTCAAAACTAACAATATAAGCAAACAAAATGAAAATATTACTCTCTACTCTTTTTATCAGTTTAAGCTTGAGCGCTTGTACTACGTCTGAAAGTACTACTGTCACTTCACCAGCGCTTGATAGCCCTAGAAATATTATTATGGTTGTTGGTGATGGTATGGGACCCGCTTATACCACTGCATATCGCTATTTTAATGATAACCCTGAAACTAATGCTATTGAGGAAACTGTTTTTGACCGCCACTTGGTCGGTATGGCAAGTACCTACCCTGCACGTGTGTCGGGTTACGTCACAGATTCAGCCGCAGCAGCAACTGCACTAGCCACAGGTGTAAAAAGCTATAACGGCGCCATTGGTATGGATGTTGATAAAAAGCCGGTTGAAAGTGTACTGGAATGGGCAAAGAAGCAAGGTAAAAAAACCGGTGTAGTGGTAACGTCACAGATTAACCATGCAACCCCTGCTTCTTACCTCGCTCATAACGAAAGTAGAAGAAATTATAATGAAATTGCTGATACATACATAGATGAGGGTATTAAAGCTGATTTATACCTTGGCGGTGGCTGGCAATACTATATTCGTGAAGATAGAAACTTAGTTAATGAATTTAAATCTGCCGGATTTCATTACCTTGATGATTTTCAAAGCTTAGATAAACTACCGCAACAAAAACCTGTTTTAGGTTTATTTGCCAAAGTCGGTTTACCTTGGGCTTTAGATGATAAAGACAAACTACGTTTATCTACCATGACTAAAGCTGCAACAAAGCAACTTGAAAGTAATCAAGGTTATTTTTTACTGGTAGAAGCTAGTCAGGTTGATTGGGCCGGCCACAGCAATGATATTGCCTCAGCAATGGCTGAAATGACAGATCTTGCCAAGACCATGGAATATCTAGAACATTATGTAAAAAATAATCCCGACACCTTAGTTGTATTAACTGCCGATCACAGTACCGGTGGTTTTACTATCGCCGCCAATGGTAAGTATGAATGGAAGCCAGATGTTCTTCGCACCATGAAAAGCTCGCCGGAAAAAGTTGCTAAGCACTTGGTAGACATGGATATTACCGTGAAATCGACAAGTGATTTACTTAACTTTGCAGTAACTCCGGCAGAAGTAAACTTATTACAGCATGCAAAAACTCAGGGCGCAAAAGAGGTTATTGACTTTAAAAAACTCGATAAAAATGCTCAGCAGCAAATGAAGAAAAAACCTAGCATAAAAAATAGCATTTACGTTGCTGTTAAAAAGCTAATAGACCAACGTACTAACAGTGGTTGGACATCTGGTGGTCATACTGCTATTGATGTGCCTGTTTTTGCTTTTGGTAAGCGCAGTGAACTGTTTCATGGCAACATTGATAATACAGATGTTGCTAAAAAAATATTCACTTTATTAGGCAAAAAATAATATTAGCTTAATGCTTTAGATATCAGCAAGGTTTAATAAATTAACAAAAAGCTAAGTGAATAAAAAAGCCGACCAGTGGCCACACTAGTCGGCGTGCTTGCACAAACATTAACAAGCAAAACAGTTTATCGGTACTACTTCATATTAAGTCGGTCTAATTTAACTTAGCAACAAGCTCCTCTTTCATATCACTAATATAACGAACCTTTTCACCGCTTTGGATGCGTTCACCACCACGAACAACAACACTATCTTCAACAGACAGAGCACCTGTGACTGATACCCAACTATCAACACCTTGTCCCACTAACACAGACACTTTTTGCGCATTTTTCTCTTCATCGATAGTTAAAACGTAGGTTTCATTTTCACGTAGCATTAGTGCATCTCGTGGCACTAAAATAGCTTCTCGGGGTTGTTGTTTTGGTAATGATACGGTAACTGCACTACCTGCTAACATCGCAATACCATCAGCAGCAAGCCTAACATCGAAGGTTCTTGATGCTTGTTCACCCGCTTGACTCCATGTTCGTACAGGTAGCTCAAGTAGTGTGTTGTTCCACTTAACCATCACTTTACTACCACGCTTTAAAAAAGGTGCAATAGAAAGTGGTGCGGCGATTTTAATATCCAAATTTTTAGTATCAATTAGCTGCACTAATGGTCTGCCAATAGTAATCAACTCGCCAACATGAGCAAAACGCTGACTGATATTACCGGTAAAAGGCGCTTTAATAGTGGTTTTCTCTATCGCTAATAAGGTTTGCTCAACCGAGATATTTAAAGCCGCCACTTCATTAATCGCAATGGTGAGATCTTTATTAACTCTTTCATACTCGCTTACGGCTGAATTATTCTCTTCACGCAACTTTAAAAAACGTGCCTTTTGACCGGTAAGGTAGTCAACATTGGCTTGGTGTTGCTTCACTTGGGTTTTCTGGCGAGCCAATTGAAGCTTTAAATGACGATCATCAATTTGAGCTAATAACTGGCCTTTAATAACTTGACTGCCAACGTCTTCAACCCAAAGTAACTGACCTGTCTGCTCCGCAGAGATCGGAGCATTCTTTCGGCTAATAACATTAGCTGGTAGCCAGATACTCGGATTAACCTGCTCTTTTTTAACAGATTTAACACTCACCAAGTGGGCTGGTTTATCTGGTGTTGCCGCATAGGCACCTTGATGTAAACTCACCACAAGAATTGCCATCAGTAAGGTAAATGAGTAAATTTTCACAATTTTATGCGTTAATTTATCTCCATTGCTATTACTGTAGTTATTAACTTGGCTATCACTGCTGTTATGACTCTGCTTATTTAATGTTTCATTATTCATATTAATCTCCTAATCCTTTCAGTATCTATGACGTTTTAACGTGAACTGCTGGTAACTGTTGATGTTTGTCGGCTTGCTTTTCACTTAAGAAAAAATCTTGCTTTGAAAGCCTTAATAAACAAGGGAGTAACACTATGGTAAACAAGGTGCTAAATGCTAAACCACCTACGATTACCGCAGCTAACCCGCGATATATGACACTGCCGGCACCTGGCATTAGTAATAGTGGCAGCATGCCAAAGAAGCTGGTTGCCGTGCTCATAAAAATAGGACGTAAACGTAAGCTCAATGCTTGTTCAATGGCCTGCGTTCTCATTAGTCCCTCTGCTTGCCCTAATCGTGTTTGATGTACCAGTAAAATTGCATTGTTAACAACTAAGCCCAGCAAAATAATAAAGCCAATCATGGTTAGTAAATCTAGAGGTTGAAACACACTTAAGTTCAGTAGTTGTAATGCTAATATGCCGCCGACCGTTGCTAAAGGAATAGTGATAACAACTAATAAGCTGTCTTTAATTGACTTAAACAGCGCCGCCATCAGCAAAAATAAAATGACTAAAGCAAAAGCAAAGTTTTCTGCCATTACTGTGATTGCTTTTTCTAATTGATCAGCACTACCGCCATATTGAATATTGCCATCATCAGGCATAATCTCGCGCAGTTTAGGT
>Ga0105356_10005421_pt1 | contig 12098 bp, 7 predicted proteins | sample GOMGulsemesocosm_3_FD_83502 | JGI IMG/M metagenome (GOLD analysis project Ga0105356, IMG submission 83502) | Methane-oxidizing microbial communities from mesocosms in the Gulf of Mexico - GOM9D Gulf of Mexico | ecosystem: Environmental > Aquatic > Marine > Cold seeps | place: Gulf of Mexico...
AATAAACGGCCATTACCGCGAAGATCTCATCGACCACCCATTTGAGCCAGAAAACCATTACCTGCGTGCAAGTAGCAATAACATCTACGTTCCGTATTATGAACAGGCCGAATACCTAAACAATAAATATGGACTCGGCCCCACCCCCGACCCGGTCGAAAAAGCAGTCCCACTTTACAACACCCCCTTACTCGAAGTCCTGAAGGCCGTGATCAAGGAGTTTTGGGCTGATGGCGCACCACAGGGGCCACAAAAAAAGGATGTCGTCACTAAGTGGATAATGAAACACCATGGCCATAAAGATGATATAAGCTCAACAATTGCTAGCTATATAGATACTATTGTGAGGTCACCTGATCAAAAAAAGAAACAACCACGACAAAATAAAAACACCTAAAGGGGTACGACCCTTTTCCTGCCACAAAAAAATTTTCCACTTCGAAAGCCAGTATTCATAGAGGGGCAGACCCATATCTGCCTATCCCTCCGACCCAGCTGACGGATCTTTTTGGTTTGTAACCCACCATAATTCACTTACACCCACAAGGAACCAGGTGAAGACATGGAAAACGGAAAAAGCACTCCATTACGCTTAAATACCAAAGCAGCGGCAGCCTTCCTAGGCTGCTCACCGTCCACCCTCAAAATATCCCGAGTTACAGGTACATTGCTGGGAAGCAAGGCACCACCGTACCGCAAGCTGGGCCGCAAAGTGGTGTACGATCACGAAGCGCTTCATAACTGGCTCGATCAATTTCAACCACGAACCAACACAGCTGAATAGGTCAATCTGAATGACACTTCATATGCAAGGAGGCACTGTGAATAACTTTAATGACATCAAACTAGCCGCCAGGGGCAAATGGCCTTTCATTCTCGCTGATAGTGGCATCAACCCCGGAACGTTACAAAACCGCCATGGCTACTGTCCCGGCTGCGGCGGGACTGACCGCTTCAGATTCGATGATAAGAATGGCGACGGCACCTTTTATTGCAACGGTGGCGGCAATCCAGTTTCCGGTGACGGTTTTAAATTAATTCAACATGTCACCGGCTGCACCCCAAAGAACAGTCTTGAACAAGTAGCCGGTCTGTTAGGCTACCGCCCAGAGGTGGAACCGATACACAAATACAGGGAGACTAGACCACACCAAAAACCATCAACCCAGGGTTACGCGTTACATATATGGGCAAGCACAAATCGGAATAGTGCATATGTGCGTAATCACCCCTACTCCATTGAGAAAAATATTAACAATTCGTTTGGTGCTGGGCGGCATTCCTCAGCTCGCCTATTCGGAAAATCGTCCGATAGCCTCGTTGTCCCGATCCGGGACCTATACACCAATGATGTGATTGCTGTGCAACTCATTGGCCCAGACGGCACTAAGCAGACCTACGGCTCATTTAAGGGGCATGCCCTTCCCCTCGGGAACACCCTGGATTGCTCTCTGAGGCGTTTTGTCGTTGAAGGCTGGGCAACGGGTGTTTGGTTTTTTAAACACTACCAAGGCCATTGCTGCATCTATGTTGCCTTTGGATGTTCGAACATGATGAATGTGGCAACCTGGCTCATAAATAATCGCCCCGGCTCTGACATTTACATAGCGAATGAAGCGTCTAAACAGGAGTTAGTCGCATGACAAAAATCCTTGAATATACCCAGCCTTACACAACAGATAAAAATGACGCCGCAGACTTTCCCCATGAACGAGACTGGAAAGAAAAGAACGAGGCTGTCATGCAGGTGCTAACCACACCAATACAGGAAACCACGAAAAAAACATTCAACCTTACTGATCAGGGTAATGCAGAACGGTTAGTTGCCGAGCATGGCGACATAATCAAGTATTGTTACACACTCAAAACCTGGCTAATTTGGTCAGGAAAACACTGGAAGGAAGATAACACTGGCGAAATTATACGACTAGCTAAACAAACCGTGAGAAATATTTATGGTGAAGCCCAGTGTGCCGGGAACGAAAACGTAAGACAGTCCATAGCTAAGCACGCAGGCAGGTCAGAAAGTGAACGGGCATTAAACGCTATGATTTCCCTAGCCAAGCCAGAAGTTCCTGTACAGGCATCAGAACTGGATGACGACCCAATGTTGCTGGCTGTTAATAACGGCACCCTTAACTTGGCCACAGGGCAGTTGCTGCCTTATCGTCGGGAAGATTTGATCACCCGTTTTCTCAGAATAGACTACGAGCAAAACTCTGCCTGCCCGCAATGGTTTAAATTTCTTGACTGCACTCTGAGTGGCGACCAGGAGACTATTGATTATATCCAGCGAATATTTGGCTATTGCTTAACTGGTGACGTCCGAGAACAAGTTTTATTTTTTATCTATGGTCCTGGAGCCAACGGCAAGAGTACGTTAGTAGATATGTTAATGCTATTGCTAGGAAAATACGGTGTGAGGCTCCCCAGCGAAACCATCATGCTTCGCCAGCAAAATGCTGTACCAAATGATTTGGCAATGCTTAAGGGGGCTAGGCTGGCGGTTACCAGTGAAATTCAGGATGGAGCAAGACTAAACGAAGCAAGAATCAAAGATATAACCGGTGGTGATGTAATAACCGCACGAAAACTTTATGGTGAGTTCTTCAACTGGGTTCCTACTCATAAATTAATCATTGTCGGGAATCATAAACCATCCATTTTTGGCACTGACCATGCCATCTGGCGGAGAATACACCTGCTTCCTTTCGACTTTATCATTCCAGAAGAACAGCGCGATCCTGAACTAAAAACCAAATTAATGACCGAGCTTCCAGGGATATTATCCTGGGCAGCAAGAGGTTGTCTGGACTGGCAAATATATGGCTTAGGCGTGCCAAAGAGAGTCAAACAGGCTACAGCCACCTACCAAGGTGAAAACGATATATTGGGACAATTCATCGAGGAGTGCTGCTCAGTGTCTCAGACTGAACAGTGCGCATCAAAACAACTATTCAACAAGTATAAGCAATGGTCACTAGATAACGGAATGCTGCCAATGACAAAAAATAAGTTGGGTCGCTGTTTAAGAGAGCGAGGTTTTAAAGATGAACGCAAGAACGGACAAAGAGAGTGGCGTGGAATCGGTTGTTAGCTGACGCAATTGACACATTAACACCCCAATATGGCTTCTTGTTATGTTTTCCTTTTAAGGGGGAGTTTACGGATTTAATGAAAAATGTGTCACATGTGTCCAGGACCAATCTGGATTAGTACCCCCGGCACACTTGGATACATACTCTGGCCGTCAGCTACGTGCCAATAGCGGACGTTTGATTTTTCACTCACACCAAATATCAAAACCTTACGTGTTTGGACGCCAAAAAGTTGCATCATCAAGCTGCATCAAGGAGTGCTTCCAGCTCATTGACGCCATGATCAAGAAACCAATCTTGAACAGATAACACTTTATCGATGAACTCATTATCATCTGATAAATCAGCTTCCTGTAGTAGCAGCTTTAATGTCGTAAGCAATGCATCTGGATTGTAAAAATGGATATATCCAGTCAGCGCTGACAATCGATTCACTAATATTTCCAGTATTTCGAGAACATCATCAGGAACAGCCATAACATTACTTTCTAGCCAATAAAATGTACCGTCAATATCTCTCACATGCTCGACCGGAGCGTTAACAATAAAGAGTTTAACCAAAGACAAAGGTACAAATTTAAGCTGCTCTTTATTATCTAAGGAGCGCTCAAACTCTGTGAAAATGGTTTTTAGCCCATGTTCATCCATCAACCGAGCTAGGCCTTTAATGCAATCGGATGAACTTTTAGCACTATTAAGATTAGCTACGAATACTTGTCCCATACCTTCTCTGGTAGCCTCATGACGTTCATAAACGCCCTGCCAGAGTTCTTCTTCATCAATATGGCCTGCTAGAAATGATAAGGTAGACAGCTGCCCCCAAGTGGCAGAGCTTTTTTCATCACTGACAGTTTTTAATATTTCCAAATATGGTTTTACGGCATCGAAATTGGAATGATATTGATAGTACAGCGTCTGTTTTAAATGTTTTATCAATCTAGGTTTAGAGTTCTTAATTAGTAACTCGATTAATTTCCAGCCGAACTCTGCCTCCATGCTTAGGAAATACGGAAATCTACGTAAAAACGTTGCGCGTACCACCATTGACGTATCATTCGCATAACGGATAAGTAATTGCTTCAACTCTTCAGTTATTGGCTTTTCTTTATCCAACCGGCTATTACATATTATCAACAAGGTTTCAGCAGCAATCCCGCGAACAGAATTTATGCCTGAGCCTATCAAGCTTTGAGCTTCTTCGTCTTCCGTTGAGTCAGGGGTGGCGTGCAAACCTAGCCGCCAAAGCTGAAAGTTTATTCGCTGAAGCGATTGGTCGTCCTCTAAAACCGTACTACAAGCCTCTATAGCACGGGCGGAACTGTAGCCATGCTCATCACGCCAACAATACTTTTCCACAAGGTCCAGTACGATGCCCGCAAGTAATTTCCCGTCAGGTAACGGCTCAACAACCTTCCATTCGGAACTACTATGATTTCCGAAGCGATAGCTTAAATGAGATGCCAGTCCATCAATAATTGAATGTATAAAGCTGGTAGATAAACCCGAGCCATCAATCATCGAAACTAAAGGGACAAAATGCATTGGCACCAATGTTGACGCGGTCCTTAAAGCTCCCTCCAAACTATTACGCCCACCGATCATTCCCTCTGAAAGTCTGTCAGACCACTCATTATATTCATTGTAATGGTGAAATAATTTAATCAGGCTTCCGTGATTTAATTCGATCAACTTCTCCTGTGGTACTGGCGAACGAACTATTCCTCCGCGGGAGCCAATGGTTGGGCCAGGTAGCATGCCATCATATATTTTTCCGCATTTTTCATAAAATTCACTAAACTCCGGCAATCTAAATATGGCTGGCACCCAGATCAATCTTTTATATATACTCTCCTCAACCCAGTCACAACTATCATCAAGATCATCATACAACCCCATAAGTAGCCGTTGATGGCGCTCCTGCACACTGGAGGATATATAGGGGTAAGCTTTCGCTGTCAGCACACCCAATTCATATTCTATATGGCCACGCCGTAGCAACTCGCCATTGGTGAGTTGCTTTTCTATTCCTTCCACATGGTCAGGGATATTCGACAAATAAGTCTCACACAACAAATAATGTATACCTAATTCACAGCTTGCTCTTAATCGAGGCTCATATGCTTTCCAGCAAGAATCATTATTCTTCGCACGAAATTTCATTGCGACCTCAACTGCATCCAAAAATTCGTGAATAGAGTCATGTGGCAACCTATCGTAAGCTGTATGTCGCCTATTGTAAGATGTGGAATCCAACAAATTGGATTCAAAGGGGTAATGATCATTATCAGGGATAAAGTTTTGAGAAAATTGCAATAAGTAATCCATTGCACAACCAAACAAAACGTCTGAAAATTTTAACCGTTTTTCCAAATAATCTTTGCCTAAAAGGTCGTGCTTTTGACAGTTGAGCTTTAGCTCTCGACCACGTCGTACATTTGCAATTGGCTCTGCATCACGGATTATAAATCGCCACAATAATTCATCACCTTCCCCTGTCGCCTCGACATACCGGCAAATCGCTCGACCAACATTATCCCTTTCACCTTCGTTAGCATCAAAAAGTGTTTCTAATAGCTCTCTAACTCCGGGAATATCCCATTTTTTTAAATTATGTAAATCGGACGAAATAGACCAAGCTAAATTACGAACGGGAAGCCATTGCTCATCAAGCGCGCGATTCCAAACGGCAATTAACCATTCCTCATGGCCGTCTAAAAACCGTAACAAATAACGAAGGACGCTCCCGATACTATTTTCAACGGTCGAAATATTAACTGTCGCCAACCAACGATTATGTAATAGTAAAAACCAGTCCTCACCGTTAGCCCTATCAAGAAAGCGGTTAAATATAGTCGGCAGTTTTGAGGATAAAACCGACACAATCGCAAGATCTTCTTCCTTGGCGCCCATTTCAGCCAAAGTTTCTACCGCTAACCTCTTTAGATGCATTGAAACACCGTCGTTCAACAAAAGCTGGCGCAGTTGTTTAGTGAATTGGTCTGGCTGAACTGACCTAAGAGATAAAATAAATGACCTAACGGCAGGCCTGATAAAAGGAAGCTGAGGTTGCGAAGTGACAAATGACTGTAAATCCACACCATTTATCTGAGCCTGGCGAATACGAAGAGCATCAGCCAAAGTCTGATGACTGAACATTAGTTGGTGGGAATCAATTTCGGCAAGAACTTCCTGGCTAAGTAATCGTTGTAATTGTTGAGTGCTAATTTTCAGTAAATTTCTTGGGAATTTGTAACTGCGTTGCTTCAGCAAACCAACAGCAATATCTTGAAGCTCGCCCACAACGTCTGCACCCAAATGTTGATCGTTTTCTACTAGCTCTCGAATATACAAATCATAAAGATCGTGTTCTTCAATGTCTGGTAGCGCCATTCCTTTCTGGATCAGAACATAAAATAACCGCATATTTTGTGGAACAAGTAATAGCCTCTGTAATGTGGCACTTACCTCATCAGGGTTCACTCCCCACCCGGTTAACATTGGTGCTACATCATCATTGAAAGACAAGGGTTCAACCGTTACGGTTTCAGCCCACGAAGCTTCACGTAACAAAGGGTCATATTTCGCATCAAATGACCGACTCGCAGCAATAAGCGTAATATTTGGAATAATAGATAAGTGTGCAATTAAGCCAAGAAAGCATTGAAGGCTTCTGTGACTCCGTCCAACTGCCAGCACATCCAATGAATCAAGAATGATAACAAGTTGGCGCTTGCCTGCTAAATATGCACTCTGAGCAATGAAGTCTGAGGGCAACCCAAACGCCGTTAAATCATTAAGCGAGTCAATCGAAGCAAAAAGATCACCTTTTATGAACAGGCTGACAATATCATCTTGCGCATCCAGATAATCCATTAAATCGAGCAAAATACATGTCTTCCCCCCGCCCGCTACATCCTCCAATAATACCGAGGAGACACCTGTGCGAACGCTTTGCTTTAATAATTCCAGCTCAGGGCGGACTAACAGGTCCCCACCAAGTGTTCGAATCCACTGGCGCCCCTGTGATGAAAATGTTTTGAATTTCTGTATAAGCAGCTGCTCATTAAAGCCAAGCACATGGTATGTGCCGTGTTTTTCAAGACAATCGAGTATATCTTTCCGGCCAATAACAAACTGTGGGACACCTAGCTTGCTATGCTGCCGATCGACATAATTATAAATAAGTTCAAGCGCCATTTCCGGCTGTGAAAAATTTGCTTGTAGTAAGCTAAGGCTATGTCTTTGCCACTCACTAGAAGAATGATGATCTCCGATCCCAATACGTTTCACCAAAGAAAATGCAGCAGGTTGGTCAATCTCCCACAACGTAGAAAGTTCGCCTAATGTGTCTTTCTGTCTTTGCGGTCCGACCCTAAGAAATGCTTGGTAATCGGAATGAAGATTAGCCTCCTCAACAAGGCGCTGTAGCGGGCCAAATGGAGTTCGAGAATAAAAATGAAAATCACAATTAGGATCAACAAGAAGCTGATCCCTTGCAGATATTAGCTCCTTTTTTAAAACAGTGTCCTTTAGCTTCCAATGTTGATGGTCACTTTGGTTAACCTTGGCCTGAATAAAACACTTCTTACCACTATTGAATAGAATAACAATATCATCGCCATGGATAAGGTAGTTCTCATTAGGTAGCGCTGTTGAATCGACTTGAAGGCCAGCAATATTTTCATCCAACAGCATCCGAACAATCCAGTAAACTGCCACTGATCGTTGGTAGGTATCACCTCTATTTGAACGTATTCCTGCAAGGCTCATAATAACTCGGTCAATTTCGATGGAATAAAGACAACATTATCATATGTCATAGCAACCCCATGGCACTTATAGATTCCGTCACATTTATTTTTTGTAATTAATCCGCCCCCTAAAATGCTCAACGTCCGCTTTGGGTCGAGAGCGGCCTCTTAACCATCACTCAATTGCTATATTGTGATAGTGATCATCACCTGAAAATTTCTCAAACCATCAGTTCAGCCTTATACTTTAAGCCTAACTAAATGTCCTGCACACTGAAACACTTCAGCGTTAGAGCTTACTTTAGGATGAAGTAGAGACAGTAAATAAAACTCGATTATTGACCAATGAATTAGCAAGTAGAAGTATCTTTTGGGCTAAATTCATTAATGATTTCGGAGAAAAACTCATGGGAGGGTTTGGTAGCGGCAAATGGCTCAGGCCTCAGAAAAAAAGGGTTGTCGAGGACTGCTTGGATATAGATATTAGATATTTGGCACGTGTAGGCTTGCTGTATAACATCACGCAGAAAACTTTCGTCCTTACTTGGTTACACAATGGCCTAGAAACCAATCAAGTAAAGCTTTCGGTATTATCAGGAAAAATCACGATCCACTATCAACAGTTTTTACAAGGTGAAAACGCCTATCGAGAGCAACACGTAACGATTGTCTACACACCCTGCCATTATGGCCGTCAGCGCCCTTGGTTTCGTTGCCCAAACTGTATCGGCCGTTGCGCAATTATTTATCTAGGTGACCAAGGGTTTCATTGTCGCAAGTGTTACCAACTACCATACCGCTCCCAGCAAATATGTAAGCTTGACCAGCTCATCAGCAAGCGGGTTACGCTTGAGGAGAAGCTGTTTAACAGTAGCAAAGGGCTACACTACCGAACCCGCGAGAGGCTCAAGGATCGGCTTAACGAGATTGAAAACAGGATTGCAGCAGAGGTGATGCAGTGATCTGGTGCAGTCCTCATGGGAGATTATGCTGACAGATAGCACCATTTTAGTTAGCAGCAGGAGCTGCGTTTATCTTCACGCCTAACACTATATGTAGTGTTTGCCCTATAATAAACACGCTCAAAACACCTAAGCCATTGAAATACAATGAATAACTATTACCTGTAATTAACATTACAGGAAGTAAGTATTCAACTCAGCCAGACATGCCTCCACTCGCAATCGGCCCAAAAAGGTAGCCGTCCATAGTAGCTCCAGCCCACCCACCACACATCACTCATATACGCGACACAAGTGGCGCACCCAATCAACCTAACAGGTTACGCATCAGGCAAGCAGAAAAGCCCTCAGCCCAGCCTCTTGCTTCTCACGCACACAAAAAAGCATCCTTTTCTCAGAAACAAGGGGGGGGGGATATGTGAATGGCTCCGGGTGTGTCAGTGTATTAGGGGAGGTATACGTCAACTCCCGTATACTTTCTCATTTTCGGCCTTTTAGTAGACATCTTTCTAATTTTTTTGCACCCAGATTTTTTTCATTTTTTGGCAAATTAAAAACTGAATACCTGCCCCTTCTCCCCTAAGCACAACCGGCTCAAAGTGTTCTATACTGCAAATATTCTCCGTAACAATATGAGTTTTGCCTTTATGGAATATGCCCTTGGTAGTGTCCTCTGCATTATTTGCCTTTATCTCATCACCCACACCCTGCGGAAGCGCGCTCTTCGTTTTCGCAATGCAAATATCGGTACGCCCTCGCCAGAGTTTGACGAGATCAGCGACCGCTTTGTGTGCATCTACCAGCGGGATGGCACGACCCGCTTCGCTATCTCTCAGCCGCGAGAAAAGTAAACCACTTACCTTACTGGAAGCCTTTAACCACTTCCTTTAGTTATTACAAATCATAGTTGGCTGCAACACAGATAGATCCAGTTAAACTCAAATCATTCTGTTCATGCTTAACTTTTATGGTCTTTATGCGGGCAAACTCCACCATTACGATATTTGGCCAAATTGCAGTTCATACACAACACTTGAAAACCCGGCGGGCAGTCATTATCGATCAGCCATTTATACAATTGACTACCCTTACCAATAACGGCCCGGTGTTCCGCTCCATCATTATTGATATGATCAAAGGTAAGAGCCTCTAACATTGTCTCACCGCAGCAGGCACAAATTGGGCCGCCGTATCCTTCCATTGCCTGGAGCTTCAATAACTTCTGACGCTCCTTTACCCTTTTCTTTATTTCTTCTTTCTGGGCATACTTATTTGCACTGACCCTGACCTTATCCCGATTAGCATTGACCCACCTCTTTTGCATTTCGTATACCTTCTCAGGGTTTTTCGCCTTCCATTCTGCACACTTAATTAAGTAGGTTGATCTATTGGCTGCGTAATCCTGACGGTGACGCTCAAGGACCTTTTCTCTGTTAGCCTTGTAGTATGCTTTGGACTTTTCAATAAACTTTTCCCTATTCTGGGCATAATTATCCTTGCTTTGTTTACTGATCTTATCTCTTTTCGCCTTATAACGAGTTCTTGAATACTCGGCAACGCATTCCTTGCACCTTGTGGATGTAATGATTTTACCAGTTTTTTTATCTTTCCAAGAGCTGAACTCGAGATCCTCTTTTTCCTGCTTGCACTTCGTACACACCCTCATGGCGACCTTCCTTAACTGCTGATTTTTCTAACAGGAATATCCATCCCCATCCAGTTAGTGATTGAATCGATCTAGCATTATTCAAACCGCGCTTGAATATGTTGGGGGAGCCTTATGTGGACAAATTCCACCATTACGATATTTGCCATAATTGCAGTTCATACACAACACTTGAAAACCGGGCGGGCAGTTGTGCTGGATCAGCCACCTATAAAGGTGATGATTACCAATAGCTAAACGGTGTTCCGCTCCATCTTCGCCTATGTGGTCAATTGAAAGAGCCTCAAGCAAGGTCTCACTGCAGCAGGCACATACTGGCCCACCGTAAGCCTCCATTGCCATCAGCTTCAATAACTTCTCTCGCACACACCGTCTTTCCTCACTCGTGCTAGCTTGAGCAGACGTGTTTGCGCTGGCCCCTCCCTCCTCCTTGTTAGCTTTGTCACACATCATTTGGATGACACGCGCCTCCTCTGGATGGCTAGCTTTCCACTTAGCACACAAGATTAAAACTACTGATTTTTTGACATCGTGATTTATACGCCTACCTTCCAGGACCTTATCTTTGTGGGCTTTGTAATATCTTTCAGCCTCCTTAAAGGCTAGCTCCCTATCCTCAGCATACTTTTCCTCAACTTGTTTAATCAGATCCTCTCTCTTCTCTATATTGCGGGGTTTTATCTTCTTGGCAACGCATTCATTGCATGAATTAGAAACTATGGTTTTCCCAGTTTCTTTATTTTCCCAAGAGCTGAATTCGTCTATTTCTTTCTTTTGTCTGCACTTCGTACATTCTTTCATGGCGACCTTCCTTAACTGCTAATTATCACTAATAGCAGTTTTAAAACGGATATATTCAACTTAACCCTGTAATAGATCCGACCTCAAGATACATGAATATGCTCAATAAATATTTTCGGACTATTGATTATTTATTTTTCATATACCTACAGAGTGATAAGGAAGTTACTGAATGGAACAGTGGCAAGCCCCTAGTACTCTAGACATCTGATAGCGTTACAATTAACGCAAACAAAAGGTGTCATCTATGAGCGGCAAACACTATCCCGAGGAGTTCAAAATAGAAGCGGTCAAGCAGGTTACGGAACGAAGCTACAAAGTCGGTGAAGTGGCTGATCGGCTGGGGGTTACGTCCAAAAGCTTGCACAACGGGATAAAAAAGTATGGCGGCAGCACCAAGCTATCAATAGCCAACAGGAAGAGTTCCGGCGACTGAAGGCAGAGCTGCGCAGGGTGACAGAAGAGCGGGATACCCTAAAGAAAGCCGCCGTGTACTCAATGTCCAGCGTAACAGTTTCTATGCTTGGCTAAACCGTCGTAGCATTTAATAACATAGCAACCCACCAGCAAGATATGAGAGGCTGAGATTAAAGCCATTCGAGAATTTCAATACTGAAACTTATTCAACTGCTGGCTATTTGCTGGCTATTTTCATACAGGCATAAAAAAGGCCGCTAAGACGCGGCCTAATTCATTGATTTGTATGGTCGGGACGACAGGATTTGAACCTGTGACCACCACACCCCCAGTGTGGTGCGCTACCAAACTGCGCTACGCCCCGATATCTTGATTTTCCAACTTGGGAAACGGCGCAGATCAT
>Ga0105356_10005429_pt1 | contig 12089 bp, 10 predicted proteins | sample GOMGulsemesocosm_3_FD_83502 | JGI IMG/M metagenome (GOLD analysis project Ga0105356, IMG submission 83502) | Methane-oxidizing microbial communities from mesocosms in the Gulf of Mexico - GOM9D Gulf of Mexico | ecosystem: Environmental > Aquatic > Marine > Cold seeps | place: Gulf of Mexico...
AAGTCGTATTTTCTGGGCCGTAGCTAAATTGATAAAAACAATTTAAATTCTTGCGTCAAAAGTCGTGATTAAGTTACAAAACACTTCACTGGTCGCAAGAAAATTATGGCAACTAAGTGCGCTTTGCGGAAGCTTCGAGTGGCTGAATTAATACTTCGGCTCCTAGCCAAATATAGTCGACATTAAGTCTTGAGTTCGCAAAGGCAGTTCAGAGCCTATTGCTGCCATTAGCTTTTGTGAATCATGATCATATTTAGGGGGATGTTTTCCAAAATCCCTGCTTGTTTTATGAGGCAAAACTTACCTCATTATTACCGTTGTAATTTCATTTTAGAACGCTAAATTTGCTAAAGATATCTAAATTTATGAGTGAAAATCATTCTGAAAAGCGGAAGCTTCATTATCTACTTTAAACCTATATCGTTGGACATTATTTAATAAACTAAAAAGTTGGTTAAGGTTTTTCAGTTTTAATTGACCATTAAAGTAAAATTTAGTGTAAATTGTTGTAATCAAGAAAAATAAAGTACACCTCTTTGAAACTTAATCAGTATCATATTTTGGATAACTAACTGTTCTAATGACAAGTAAATTAAAAGCTATTACTCAGTCGATACCTGAGCTTTCTGAAAATCAGATAACCGAATTATTTTGTCTATATAAAAAGTATTATACAAATAATAATCGCGATACATTTTATCAAGATCTTTCTGAAAAAGATCATGTTTTTATTATGTTAGATAGGCAATCCGGTTGCATAAAAGGCTTTTCAACGGTTAAGACCATATCACTCATTCTAGCTTCTGGAAAAGAAATTTATGGGGTATACAGCGGTGACACTATTATCGATAAAAATTACTGGGGGCAGTCAGCTCTTCAGGTGCAATTTATTAAATATTTTTTGAGGTTTAAAGCCCATCATCCTTTAAGTGATGTTTATTGGTTTTTGATTTCTAAAGGTTATAAGACGTACCTTTTAATGGCTAATAACTTTACTCAATATTATCCAAGGCATGATCGAGCTACGCCGGAAAAAATGATGGTAATTATAGATACCTTTGCTCGAAAGTTGTTTCCAGATAATTGGAATCAACAGGAAGGTCTTATCCAGTTTTCACTCAAACATGATCATTTAAAAGATAACATTGCCCCGATTACTGAAAAATTGAGAAAAATAGAGAAAATTTCTTACTTTGAAAAAATGAATCCAAGCTGGCACGAAGGCAGTGAGCTAGCTTGTATTGCTCGAATCGATCTTTCTTCTCCTCTGCGTTACATTTTTAAAGCGTTAAAAAAGGGATGTTTTAAAATTTTTAAAAGGAATAAAACTAAATTTGAAACGACGAAAAGATCGGAAAGGAAATAGCGTGAAAATACGAGTTTATATCGCGCACATTTTATTATTTTTATTTTCTTTAAATTCATATTTAAAGTTTAATATGAATAAGTATCAGTTGGAGAGAAGTCAGCGACGTAAACTTCAACATATTCTAAATGGTTTGATAGGTACGGATTCACTTCCTGAAAAGCATGGTGCTCAATTAACCTCTGAAAATTTCAGTAAAACCTATTCCGTTACTCAATATGCAGATTGGCAAGAAAAAATAGTTGATCAAATGCAGGGCGAAAAGGCTAACTCAATTTGCCATAAATGTACTCGATATCAACCAACAAGTGGCTCTACTGATGTACAAAAGTGGATCCCTTATTCAAAAGAATTACTAAAAGAATTTGAAGAGGCAAGTTCACCTTGGCTCTTTGATCTATACCTCACTAACAAGTCATTATTTAAAAGCAAGCAGTATTGGTCGTTATCATGGTTACCTGACGATCAAAGAGACTCTACTGAAAATCTTAATGAAAGTGGGCTGTTTTCTACGCTCAAAGGCATAATGTTAAAGCAAATATTTATTGTGCCTGAAAGTATTTCTTTTGCTAAAACTGATCATGATGCCATGCTTGCGACCGCATGTTTTCTTTGTGCAGAACGAGACCTGAGTTTGATTTCTGTTTGGAGTCCGTCATTCGCTCTTAACTTATTAGATATTATATTTCACCATAAAAGCTTTATTGGCAAAGTATTAGCAACAGGTGAATGGGGAGATTTGAGTGAGTCGTTGTCAACAACTAAGGCACCAAAATCTGCTGCACAGGCCAAATTATTACCCTTGATAGATGATGTAAATAATGCAGAATTTTGGCGACTCTTTTGGCCTAATCTTACCGTAGTTAGCTGTTGGGATACCGCTTTATCTAGCTCAGAAGCTAATCGGCTTAAAAATATATTTTCTCATGCAAATTTGCAAGGAAAAGGACTTTGGTCAACAGAAAGCGTCATTTCTATTCCTGTTGGTGGAAAATATCCTTTAGCATATCTTAGCCATTTCTATGAGTTTGAATGTAAAGAAACCCAAGTGATATTACCAGCTTGGAAGCTGGAAAAAGGCATGCAAGTAATACCAATTGTTACAACAGGTTCTGGCTTGATCAGATATAAGAATAATGATTTGGTAGAAGTAGTCGACTTTTATGGTGACGTGCCATGTTTCAAATTTTTAGGACGTCTTGGGCATACTGACTTTGTCGGTGAAAAGTTATCGAATGAATTTGTCTTATATGTGATTAAAAGCATCGAGAAACGATTTCAACTACATCAACCGATTTCTTTATTAGCCTGCAATTTTCAACAACCTAAATATATTTTAATATTAGGAGGGGAAGATGACACTCAGGCTCATCTAATTCAGCAAGAATTAACCTTATTATTGAGAAAGTCTTTTCATTACTCTTTAGCTAGAGACTTAAATCAACTAGGTGGGGAAGAGGTGGTAATAGCCAAAAATGCCTATCAAAAATATCTTAATATGTTGGCGATTAAAGGCATGATTAAAGGTCAAATTAAAGTAGAGCCCATCACCTTGATTAATAAGGTTGAACTCTTGGATATATTTTATGAACACTAAATCATTAAGTGAACGAGACGGTCAATTAATAAACAATTGGTATATTGTATGTTTGACTGTCGAGGTGGGTAAAAAGCCTATAAGAAGAGTTTTATATGATACGCCTTATGTCATATTTAAAGATGAAAACGGATCCCTAGTTTGTTTAGAAGATCGCTGTTTACACCGTGGCGCTAAACTGTCTGAAGGTAGTTGTAAAAAAGGGGAAATTAAATGCCCTTATCACGGTTGGACATACAATAAAGAAGGTGTAGTGACAGACATTCCATCGGAAGGTGATTCATTTAAAAGTAACTATAAGATTGGGCGCCCCCATCAATTTGAAAAAGATGGTGTGCTTTGGATCTGTCCAACAAATGCAAAACCAAGCTCAGATATCCCCGTTTGGAATTTCCCCTATTTCAACGACCTTGAATGGTCTCATTATTTCATGATTACAGACTTTGAAAATGAGGTAACAAATTTGGTCGAAAACTTTATGGATGTGCCTCATACCGTATTTGTTCACTCAGGATGGTTCAGAAATAAAACTCAAATAAACGTTCCTATGAGTGTGATAACAAAAAGTGGTCGCGTACTTATTGAGTACAATCAAAAAGATGACAAAATTGGCGGGGTCATGAACTTATTACTTAACCCTAAAAAGAGTCCGATGGTCCACACTGACGAATTTATTTATCCTAACATTACCCGTGTTGATTACTCTTTTGGCAGCCAGTATGGATTTGTGATCAACAGCCAGATATCTCCAGTTTCAACGCTTAAAAGTCGAGTTTATACTTACATCGCTTATAAATTAGTTGCATTGAATACGCTAGCCAAACCTCTTGTTCAGTTCTACACGCGTAGCGTAATAGAGCAAGATGTCTCAATAATGAAAAATCAAAGTGACAACCTGAAGTTAGATATGTCACCACGTTATTATTCTACCAAGGCTGATGCAGTACATTTAGCAATTGAAAAGCTGAGGGAAACAGGTGTTAACGAGCAAGACTCTGTAAATAGTATAGAAAAAAACATAAATACGGAGTTTTGGATTTAATGAAAATAAATGACTTACTGGCTAATTATCCTAACTTTTCACTGGCGACACGTGATAATAATAAGGAAATATTGCAGTTTATTAAAACTAAATCACTCAAAACACCTTTTATTGATATTCAATATGATAGAGGCGACGATTTTTTTTCATTTCTTGAACAATCCAGTCCTAATTATTTTGTGTTTATTGCTAGGGATAAAAGCAATGATTTAGGTTTAGTCGGCACCTTGATTATTCGAGAAGGTAGAATAAATAACAAATTAACCCCTATAGGTTATTTGGGCGATTTGAGACTAGGCCCTAAATTAGACATTCTTGTTGCTTGGAAAAATGTCATCTCTTTATTTTTAAAAAACCTTGAAGATATAGAGGAATTTAACGGATTAAAATATATTATTACAGCGGTAATGGACAATAATAATCAAGCGATGAATTCTTTAGTAAATCGAAAAAAAAATAAATTTGCATATCGAAAGTTAATTGATTATAGAATGGTTAATGTTTTGATAAAGCTCCCATTTTTAAAAGGCTCCGGCAGAAGTAGCATCATGTTTGCCAAGAAACAAGATTTATCTGAATTGACTTTGTTTTTAGAAAATCAAAATCAAAAAAGAGCCTTTGGTTTCTGTTATGAAAAAGAATCAAATGAGCTTACCCGGCGGTTTACTTCTTGGAATGATTTTACAATAGAAAATTACATTATTGTCAGAGACTCAAATAATCATATTATTGCCTGTACAGCGCCCTATAATCCAACACCCGATAAAAGCATACATATTAAATCTATTTCACGTTTAACCAATTTATTGTTGGCACCAATACGAATTTTTAAACAGTTACCACGTGAAAATACAGATTTAAAGATTTCTTATTTAACCAGTTTAGAAGTATCTAATTCCCTTGAAGATAAACAACAACATGTTGTCTTTAATGACTTATTAATTTGGTGTTGGGAACAAGGTATTTTCAAAAATGAGCATATGATTTCATTTTGTGATTTTGGTCACTCTTTGCAAAAGGGGCTTCGAGGATTTATTTATGGCAGTGAGGATATGTCGCTTTATCAGGTTTATCATAAAGAGAAGGCACAATTGCTACAAAATATCGGTGAATTACCTCCGGGTTTTGAAATGGCATTAGTGTAAATCCATGACTATGTATATATTAGGTCTCGCAACACTTGTACTTATTCTGATGGGAATATGGTTCTATAAACATCAAAATAAAAGTGAAAACTCTCTAAGTGGAAAAATTTCTCTGCCAAAATATATCTGGTTGAATTTGTACATATATCTTTGGTTTATTATTCCTTTAGCTGCAATTTATTTCGTTTCTGATACGGGATTAATCATATTTTATCTTATTTTCAGTCTCTATGTATTTAAGAAGAACAGTGGAAATATTCATGCTGTATGTGAGTAAAAACTGGCGGCCACTTTATGGTATATTTCACTATGCTATTCATATTGTAATGTGTATTATATCAAGAGTAGTAATCAATTACCCATAGATATCATTCATTATTATTTGATTTATTTATTACTTTTCTCCTTTATTGTTGAAATTATATATGTCGGGCACTTTAATAAAACCGTTGCGGGTCAAACACAGGGCGAAGAAGGTATCTGGTTTACGAACAAAACAGATCAAAAATTTACCGGCATTAACTTAATCACGTCAATTTTTAACACCATGATAATTATCAGTACGCTTCTGTATATCGGCAGGTTAATTTTTTTGATCGAGATACAATAATCATGATAAATAAATTTTCAAAAATTATGATAGAACATCCTTTGTGGATATTAACGACCTCTATCATCTTGATCTTAGTATTAGTGGCTCCAGTACAGGATTTACAGTTCGATAGTAGTTCTGAAATCTGGTTTTTAGAAGAGGATAAAACACTCGAAAATTTTGAACGATATAAGGTTGAATTCGCCCCTGAAGAATCACTGTTGCTTGCCGTGAACTTTAAGCAACCACCAAATCTGCAAGAACAAAAGCAACTAATAGATTTTATTCCACAAATAAACACATTGAAGTATGTTGCTAATGTTCAATTTTACCCTATTGTACAATCGGCTAATCAACTGTATATAATTAATCTTGAATATCCATCAAAAGAACAATACTCAGAAGTTAATAAACTACTCGTTAATTCAGTCAAGTTACTAGCAGAAAAAGAATGGATAAATCCCATTTCGCTTCACTATGGTGGTATTGCTGTAAATGCTGCTTTTCATGAGAATGCGGAATATGATCAACAAACCTTAAGTCCAATTTTCTTTACTATTGTTTTATTACTGCTTTTTTTCATATTTAGAACCATGGTATCGCTTGGTATTGTGTGTTTCATCATTTTCGCAACAACGGCTTGTAGTTATGGTGTTTTAGCGTTGCTGGACTGGAAAATCACACCATTAACTAACATTCTTATTTTAATTGTTGTTGCCGCAAGTATTAATGATGCGGTGCATTTACTTATTGAGTTTTACGCACAACGCCGAGATGGCATTGAATCTAAAGCAGCAGCGCAAGCAAGCTTTAAAAAAATATTTCAGCCTTGTTTTTATACTACATTAACCACTTGTGCCGGCTTTGTTGCCCTGTCGTTTACTCGTCTTCCTCCCGTCCAAGAATTTGGTGTTGTTGCCGCTATATCGGTATGTTTTGCATTGCTTTTTACACTATTTCCTATGTGTTCTATTTTACAATATTCGAAAAAATACAATCCGATAAGTAAAGGCTGGATTGGCGCTAAAAGGTTTACCCATTACTGTATTAAACTTCGTTGTACCTTCTTGTTGATCACCCTATTGTTAACATTCTTTGCTTTTTACTCTGCTTCTAATATAGTGGTAGATGTTAAAGTTAATGATTATTTTGACCAAAATTCAACTATGGCAAAAGATCTTACCTATTTTAGCGAACACTATGGCAATGGTTATCCTGTTGAGTTTATTTATGATAAACAGCAGAATATAAAAGACGAGCTGATTTTTGCAAAAGAGCTCATTCAAGCATTTAAACAGATGCCTGGCATTGTGAATGTCGTGTCTATGCCGACCAGCCTCCCTGAAGGGTATACAGAAAATAGCTTTATTAATGAGATTAAAGCAAATAAATGGCTGTCTGATTCCGAAGGAAAAATGCGAATAAAAATTAATATAGCGGCTAAATCGGATCTTGAATTTATAAAAGCATTAACAACATTTACGCCTATTTTAAAGCGCTATAAAGAAAGACAACCATTTATTACTGGGAGTAGTATTCTTAACGCGAGTATGAACGATTATATTATTGAAGGACTTACTGTATCATTCGGACTTGCCTTACTCATTACGAGCATATTTCTATTTTTATTTTTTAGATCTTTTGCATTTAGTATTCTTGCGACTTTTCTTTGTATATGGCCTATATTGGTTGCTTCTTCATTAATGCCTTTATTTGATATTAAGCTGAACCTGACGACTATGCTTATTGCTGCAATCACATTCTGTGTTGTGGTTGATGATAGTATTCATATCATTTCTCGTTATATAAAAAGTCGACAAAATAATTTAGCTTGGCGTGAATCATTGCAACAAACGCTAACGTATTCTGGAAAGGCGGTATTTATTAGCTCCATCATTTTATGCTTTGCTTTTGGAATAAATATATTTGGACGGCATCAACCAACAGTTGAGTTCGGTATACTGGCAAGCGCTATTACCTTGTTAGCATTAATGGCTAATACAGCAATTTTTTCTAGCATCATTGGTGTTATCAATATTAGAAAAAATAAACATTAAAAAAGTTCCTTATTTAAGATAATGAAATACAAGTTTCATCAACGGGTAAAATGCAATGAAAATAATGTTTACAGAAGGTCCTTTAGACGAAGTAGAACTAATGAATCGCACCCATAAGGTGATGGATGACAATAATGTCAATGACTTTGACTTAACGGTTATTGAGTCTATACATAGTGAACATGGCGCTGATATCTCAGCAATGTGCATTAGAGAAAGTATTAAAAGGGATTGCTACCAACAAGAATTTCAAGACGAATTAAAAAGTGCGCAATTTATTCCAAATTCAAAGCTGAATTTAATCATCATTCCAACAATGTATTATGTTGAGCACCCTGAGGTGGGGGGGGACGGAAAATTATTTCAATTAATTGCTAACAGATTAGGTATTAGAACAACAATTATTCCTACCAAAAGCTTAGGCTCAATTCATGAAAACTCTCAAATAATTACCCAACACATAAAGAAAATGAGCCCTGATGATCAAAACTGGATCATCTCTTTATCTAAAGGCACCGCTGATTTCAAACATGCGTTGTTAAATAATCTGGCGGAAGAAGACACCAATAAAATTAGTGGCATTATTAACATGTCTGGAATGCCAGGAGGTACACCAATGACCGGAAAAAAAACAGGACTACCCGTAGGTTATCATGTCATGAAGCATTGGTTGAAATTTAGAGGAGGGGATTATAGTTTACTTGATGAAATGTTTTCAGATCACCCTTTCTCTCAAGCAAAGTTTACTACTCCTGAACATTTTATTAGTATCAATATTATTGGCGTGCCATTATTATCTCACTTAGTGAAGCCGATATATAAATCATTTATAGCCTTAAGCGAACATGGGCCTAATGATGGGTATGTGTTGTTTAAAGATGCTTTGATACAGGATGGTTATACCATTGCCATTTGGGGAGAAGATCATTATTTAAGAGGGCCTGAAATGAACATGTGGACGGAATATATTCTTAATTGGCTCTGTGCTAAAGGAGTAGATGATGGCACATCCTGATTACCCAATCCCGTCAAAACGTAATACAGCTTTGGTGTTAACCGTCTTTACGCTACAGGTAACGTTATTAATACTTGCTTCGCATGTTGACGGTTTACTGCTGATTTTTATTGCTTTAGCTTTTTCGTTTTTATTCCTGACAAACTATTCACTGATCCATGATGGGGGGCATAAGATGCTCCATAAAAATCCTACAATGAATCGATTGTTAGATGCACTTTGCGGACTTAATTTTCCAGCATCCGGGACTATGATGAGTATGACACATGATGCTCATCATTTTTGTAATAGGACAGAGCATGAAATGTTTGACTGTTATTATCCTGACGATAATTTGGTGATTAAATATTTTCAATGGTATGGCGTATTATTGGGTCCTTTTTGGCTATCTGTTGTTATAGCTACTTTTGTAGTTTCACTGTTTCCGAATATATTGAATAGTAGCTTAGTAAAAAAATCTCGGAGTGCTTCTGAATTGTTTTTTAATATTGATAGAAATACCATTTGGATGATTAGAGCTGAGGCCATAGCAATTATTAGCTATTTCTATATTCTTTATCATTTTGCGGGATTAAAACTTTGGCCGACAGTATTACTTTTTACTTTAGGCGGTATAAATTGGTCAACACGACAATATGTTTTCCACCACTTAAGTGAGCGTTCCGTGATTAACGGTGCATTCAATTTAAAAATGTCTAAGCCAATGCAAGCTTGTTTACTTAATTACAACTTCCATCAAACGCATCATAATAAACCGCACATTCCGTGGATATATTTACCTGAGCTAGCACAAAATAACTTTGCACCAATCTCTTATTTAAAACAATATTTTAGACAATTTAAGCCACCGTACCTTTTAAAAGAAGCGTGCCCTAAACAGATTGATCGTTATGACGAAAAATGACTTTTTTTGTAAAACACCTATATTGAATATAACAAGGTTTAATATCATGTGTAATCATTATGACAACTCCTTAATTATTAGGTTATAAGACTAAATGACGGAACATTACCATAAAATAACGCCTAGATCTGTTGTAATCAATTTTTCAAAAACGCCGCCAATCGATTGGTATAACGGAGAACTATTTGCAAGTCACTGGTTTGATGCACTATCTACAGTATTGCCTCAAGGAGAAGAGTTATTTATTGATTCTGTTAAGGCGATCAGAGCAGAAATTTTAGATAACCTTATTAAAGAGCAAGTCTCTAATTTTATTAAACAAGAAGCTTTTCATGCCAGAGAACATCGAAAGTATAACCGAATTTTAAAGGCCCGAGGTTACGACATAGACAAAATGGATAAAGGGATTGATAAGGGATCAAAACGTTTGAGAAGCGTATTGTCTGTAAAAATGCAGTTAGGCATTACTATCGCGTTTGAGCACATAACGGCAATTCTTTCTGCAGCAGTGTTAAGAGGTGATTTAATGACGAATGCAGACAAAAACATGAAGGCTATGTGGCATTGGCACGCAGCAGAAGAAATAGAACACAAATGCGTCGCATGGGATGTTTATAAACATATTGGAGGAGGATATTTGACACGCATTTTTGCTATGACAATTGCTATGATTACGATGGGGATTAGAGTGACATCAAGAATTGTTCATATGATTCGAAAAGATGGCAAGCTTAATGATTTTAAAGAATGGCGAAAAGGGTTTTCATTTTTATTTTCAAGAAAGGGCGTTATTGCATTGCTGTTTAAAGATTTTTGTCAGTTTTACAAACCAAGTTTTCACCCATCCCAACAAGATACTTTTCAGTTAGCCGCCGAATGGATTATGGCATATGAGAAGCAGTCGAATTGATAGAGCTTAATATGTTAAGAAGTGAAAACACATGAACACAATAAATACCTTATTTACTCAAAATTGGTACGTAATAGAAAACAGCAATAAATTGAAAAAAGGGGATGTTCTCTCAAAACAGTGGATGGGATCCAGAATCACTATTTATCGAGGCTATGATGGAAGGGTACAAGTCATTCAAGCAAGTTGCCCACATTTAGGTGCAGACTTGGGTCATGGTAAAGTTATTGGAAATTCGATTCAATGTGGATTTCATCATTTATGTTTTGATAATAAGGGAGAGTGCTCGAATCAAAAATCTAAAGCAGATTCATTTGAAATACCTAAACTTTTTATTTTTCCATCAGAAGAGAAATTTGGTGTTATATGGGCGTATTATGGTTCAGAGGCTTTATTTCCAATACCTGATTTCCCAGATAAAGAAACAAAAAAAATTCATGTAAAAGCTTTAAAAACAAAAAAAATAAACTGCCATCCGCACGTTGTGTCCAGTAATGGTTTTGATATCCAGCATTTCAAATCTGTTCATAAAGTTAACTTTGAAAAAGAACCCGTCTTATCGATCCTTGATCAATATAAAATGGAATTAACAATGCACATTATTATTCCAGGCGAAGATATTTTTCTTCGTTTCTTAAGGTTGATTGGATTAAAAAAAATAAAAGTAACTTTTAGTACATTAGGTGGAAATATAGCAAGCTCACATACAAAAGTTGGAAATATTGAAATATTTATTCTTTTTGCAAATAGACCTATTATGGGTGATCAAACTGAAAACCAACCTTTTCTGATGATTCCTAAAACTAAGGGCTTTATAAAGGGTTTAATAAAAAACCATCTATATATGATTTTTTTAAAACCAATTATTGAGAAAATATTAAGAGATGATGCTTTAATCTTAGAAAATATGAAATTTAGAGAGAACTTTACTCCTGCAGATTTAGTTATTTCAAAATATTTTGATCTCATTAAGAAACTACCCACTTTTGAAATGGCAGATCACCGGACGTTCACCTTATAGCACTGAACTGTCACATATTGACTGGCTGAAATGGTGGATTGGTTGTCTATCAATATGAAGGTAAGTCAACGCTCCTATGAACGCTAAAAACAGTTCAAAAAGTTATCAATGCTATTGACCGCTTTGTCGGATAACTTGTCGTTTGATAAGCCAAGGCTAACGTCCGGTCTACGCCCTGAGACCTTTAACAAGCTTTTTCTTTGAAAAGTAATGGGGAATTCCTGTCGCTCAATGCTTTTAAATACTTGGCTTCACTGTATGGCTCTTTAGTTTTCCAGCACCTATATACGATCCGTATCCACTTAAATGCTAGAGACCGTACCGCTGCCTGATGGGTATTACCTTTTTCTCTTTGCTGCTGATAATAAATTTCCGCCCAATAAGATTGTCTTATGCTTTTAGCTGCCCACTCTATAAATGATTGGCGAGTAAATTTAGTG
>Ga0105356_10005431_pt1 | contig 12084 bp, 19 predicted proteins | sample GOMGulsemesocosm_3_FD_83502 | JGI IMG/M metagenome (GOLD analysis project Ga0105356, IMG submission 83502) | Methane-oxidizing microbial communities from mesocosms in the Gulf of Mexico - GOM9D Gulf of Mexico | ecosystem: Environmental > Aquatic > Marine > Cold seeps | place: Gulf of Mexico...
CCTGGCGTGCAATCGCATTATGTCGGTAACCTTATTAATAACAGTACGATACCATTACTCGGTTGGTCTCGCGAAATAGGCGATTTACGCTTACCGCACTTTATTGCCACTCATATGATGCAAGTTTTACCTTTACTTGGTTTACTGGCAGATAAACTAAAATTATCTCCACGAATAGTTGTACTGTCCGGCACCATTATTTTAGTAATAATAAGTAAACTCGCCTTAGATTTAGCATTGGCCGGTCGGCCTATTTTTCCAATTTAAGCCATATTGCAAAGAAAACAAACTGAGAAACAGGCAAAGCACCATAGTTTTTTCTGTTTGTTTTCATTAAGCTATCTGTCTGCTAATTTACTCAAATTTAAGAGGACTTATGTCACGCATAATTATCATGGCGATTGCAATGTTATTTTCAATTACTTCTATCGCTGAAGTTCATTTAGGCACAAAAGAAATTTTACTAGACAACAAACAAGTTGAAGTTGTACGTGTTGTTTATCCTGTTGGCGCTGAGTCCGGCATGCACACCCATAAATACGCCAACCGTGTAGTGTATTTTGTTAAAGGCGGCAAGTTAGAATTAACCAGTAACGATTCAAGCAAACCAGCAAAAGTATTAACTGTAGAAGATGGGAAAACACTATTTTTACCTGCTACCATTCACAATGTTAAAAACATTGGCAGCACTGAAATTATTATTGTGGAAACCGAAATAAAATAGATTAACAGGTAGTGAACTGGAAAGTTAGAGAACTAATTATCGCTAATTAATTGGTGATTAAATGTTTAACTTAACGGGCGACTACCTTTCATCAATAAATCTAACTTTATTTGTGCTTTTTTTGGTTTATCTAAATCGACTACTTCAATCATTTCACATTCATCCCTGATCATTTCAGCAATTAAACTAGGGTAATGACGGCAGTCTTCTGGTCTGTCTAAATAGATGCTACAAGTATACTTATTAGGGTCGAGCGTAGATTTTTTCGGCTCGATTTCAAGAAATGGACACTGCTCTAGTCTTAAACCAGAGTCAGGATCAAACCATATTTCGTCGTTCTTAACGAATTCAAAAATCTCAGGATTAAATATTTCCCATAGGTCAATTTCTTCTTTAGTCGCTGCAAGATCACCACCGCCATATTTAATGCAACATTTACCGCATTGATTACAATCTTTCATAATTCGCTAATTAATAACTGACATAAAAACTTACTATACCATTGCTGTTATTTTTAGATATTGGTCTGTTATGATTGGTTTATAACAAAACCCCTTATTGGGCATTATATTGCTACTGGATATCGACTATGAATTTGGATAAATCAACAAAACGTATCGCCAAAAGAGTCAAAAATGGTTTTCAAGGTTACCCACAAATCTCAATAGCTTATTTTGGTACAACAGATAGTTGTGCGACAGAAGTTGTGCTTGGCTTTATTTTAGAAGAAGGTGCGGAGCCTCAAGAAGAAAGGTTTTCCAGTAAAAATGATGCGAGAAAAGACGAAACGATTCAAACAACGTTATTAAAAGTTATCGAGCGTGCCAATGTAAAAACTGTTACTGAAGTTACCGGTATTTCAATTATTAAATAATATTCGTGAACGAGAAAATAAAGGAAAATATATGAGTTTAAAAAAATTAGTCGTAGGCAGTATTATTACTCTTACAAGCCTAGTTGCTTCTGCTAATGAAACAGAAGGAAAAATTAATAATCTATATGTGAATGCATACGGGGTAGTTTTGTTTAAAATCGGGGATACTGCTCCTACTGAATGTATAGATGATAGATTCCCATTTCGTTTTCGATTAACTGATACCGCAGGAAAAGAGTGGTTTGCTATGCTTAGTGAAGCTCAAAATTCAGGAAAATCTATCAGCCTATCTTATAATGAAAATGCCCCTGCATCTTGTGATGTTTGGGCTTTAATGCACAAAACTTAAAGTATCTCCAAGCCAACTAGGACCGAGCTGATACCTATTTTCTCGGTTCCGCTTTAATTTATAACAAGCTAATTTGCACCACTTATTAAGGCATTAAATTACAAGTAAGCATGTGATTAAAATTCTGACATTTTAAAATAATAAGGAAGAAATCATGACGAATATTCAACAAGGTGGTTGCCGTTGTGGTTCTGCTCGGTATGAAATTGATTTGTCGCAAGCAAATACACTTAATTGCCATTGCATCGATTGTCAAAAGCACTTAGGAGCTCCTTTTTCTGTATTTACTGTCGTTGCGAGTAACCAATTTAAATGGCTTAAAAAACCGAGTGGTTTTATCGCTTTTAGCGAGACCGCGAACCGAATTTTTTGCGATAAATGCGGTACCTATTTAAAATGGGAAGGCGTCAACTGTATTCATGAAGCTGAAATTAATGCTATGACGTTAGACGATCCCTCTTCAATTAAAGTTGATGAGGAAATATTTATTCGTACCAGACTTTCTTGGCTAGAACCATTAGAGGGTGTGCCACAATATCAAGCTGGCAGGAATGTCCAAAACAGTTAACCGCTATTCATACTTGGCTTCATTTATTCGTAACTGCAGCCCAAGTAAGTGTTTATTACATAAGCTAATATCAACCCTTTATCTGAAGTTATAAGGATTCAATCATGAAAATGGTCTATACCAACGAAAATGGTTTTATTGTCAACAATGTTAAAAACTTGATTGAAGCGCAAGGAATAGAAGTATTCCTTAAAAATGAATTTGCTCAAGGAGCGGTAGGAGAAGTATCAGCTTTCGATTCTTGGCCTGAGGTTTGGGTAGTAAACGACTCAGATTTTTCTAGCGCAATAGAGATTGTACAATCGTCGCAAAATAAAGATAAAGCTGAGGATTGGATTTGCAAAAACTGTGCAGAGACAAACGATTCCTCTTTTGAAATATGTTGGAAATGCCAAAGTAATAATACCTAAAAAGGTGATTTAGTCCGTATGCGCTTAAGAGATTTAAAAGGCTTTGGCCCAAAGAGTGAAGAAATTTTAGCCCAAGTGAATATAAACTCTGTTGAAGATTTTATGGCTATAGATCCGTTTGAATTATACAAACAACTTAAGAAAAAAGTTAAAAGAACGGGCCTAAACTCTATTTATGCCATTATTGGTGCTAGAGAAGGCATACATTGGCAAGAGGTTGCCAATACACGTAAAGAAGAAATATTGTTCATTCTAGATGATATGGGCTTAGCGCCTAAATAGTACCAACTAACAAATTACTCTTACCACATTCCCAAATTGATATAGGTAATAAAAATGTCTCTAATACAATCATGTTCATTACCAGAAAATGCACTACTACAGCATTATCGTAAAAGTGGTGCATATACCGATTGTTACTGCACTGAAATCCCCAATGCAATTACCCATTCACAATATATACAGGCGTTTTACACCACTTCACTATTTAAACTAGAGCGTTTTATTTTGAAATGGCTAGTGGCTAAGCCTTCATCAGATGCGCAAGTGACTCTTTTAGCTATCGGAGAAACTGAAGACTTTGCTGCATGGAGCGTCGAAAATAGATGTAATAACCAATTGTTACTGTGTGATTATCAAAAGCGCACTAGGTCGTGGCTGATGATTGAGCAAATAAAGGACGTTAGTGGCAGTAAAACTAAATTGTATTTTGGCTCTGCTGTTGTGCCCAAAGAAGTTTCTAAATCAGCCGTGCCTTCATTTGGTCTCGTTTTTCATGCGCTGTCTTGGTTTCATAAAATATATTCAGTGGCATTGTTACGCTCAGCAAAATCTCGACTAATAAAAACTCTTGCGATGGACGTAAAGTGAAGTATTTTTCCTATGGCTCAAACATGTCTCTGCTGCGGTTAAGAGAACGAGTTCCTAGCGCAGAGATCATTGGTACTTATACTCTCAACGAACATGCGCTGCGTTTCCATAAAGTGAGTGACGACGGCTCTGGTAAATGTGATGCCTACCAAACCTATGACCTTAGTGATTTAGTGATCGGAGTGCTTTTTGATATCAATGAAAAGGAAAAGTCCGCATTAGATAACGCAGAAGGGCTAGGTCACGGTTACCTAGCAAAGACAGTCACTATCACAAGTACGACTGGTGATGTAGATCGGGCCTTTACTTATTACGCTATTCAAATTAATCCGTCTTTGAAACCTTATTCATGGTACCTCAATCATGTTCTAGTCGGCGCTAAACAAGCCAAACTTCCCGCGCCATACCTTAATGTGATTGAGGCAACGAAAAGTATAGAAGATAAAAATAGTGTTAGAGACGCCCAACAAAGATCTATCTACCGCTAAACGCTTAATCCGATAGTCAAATCAGCGATGACTATTAGACCAAAATGTCGATTATCTCATTGATAACAGGAACAACAGAGACCACCAATAGCCCTGCCATTGAATAGTTAAACCATTGTCTATTACGCTCGTTTTTCAATACTTGTTTCAACATTGAACCAAAGCATAACCAAATACCGACACAAGGAAATGAGACGACAAAAAAAGGTCAGCGCTATAGTTATGTTTTGACTATAAAAACTCACGCCAGCGGTAGTAAATGCGGCAAGCGCTCCGGTTGCAACAACCCAAGCTTTCGCATTTACCCATTGAAAGAGTGCACCTTTGATAAAAGAAAATGGTTGTGCTTGAACTGTAGAGCCTATGGCATTGGTTGAGCTTGCAATAAGCCAAGCTAAATAAAGCAAATACAGTGTACCTATACATTTGATGATTAAATGTAGGCTAGGAATTAGCTCAAACAACTGACCAAAGCCAAGTCCAACTAGCAATAGCATCAATGAAAAGCCAACGCAAATTCCTATCAGTAGCGGCAGGCTTCTTTTAATGCCAAAGTTAACACCTGATGTCATCACCATAATATTATTTGGACCAGGGGTTACTGAGGAAGATATTGCGAAAAGCGCAACTGCAAACAAATATTCCATTAATTATCCAAAGAGTTTAATGCCAAGTCCGATTTATCTTGGGGTAGTAGCAAGATTAATCAAGCACCTAGACTACCACCTTTTCAAACTAAGACCTTGTTACCATTCCTAATTTAATCTCGTTTGTACAAAGCTTCAATAGTGCTAGATTCGATGGTATTGGCATTGATCATATAGCCAGTAAGCGCACCGGAAGCATTAGCAGGTAAATCAAGTTTCTCTACCGAAAGTGCATGTATAGTAAAACGGTAGTGATGCACCCCATGCCCTGCAGGAGGACAAGCTCCGCCAAAGCCTCTACTGCCAAAATCGCTCTGAATTTGCATAGTACCTGCTGGCATTTTATCTTGCTGTGTACTACCTGCATCGCGTGCTAATTCAGTGACAGTAACGGGTATATTGACTGCTTGCCAATGCCACCAACCACTGCCTGTTGGCGCATCAGGGTCATAGGCCGTTATCGCAAAGCTCTTAGTACCTTTCGGTATATTTGACCACTTAAGCTGTGGTGATAAATCACTGCCACTACAGCCAAAACCATTAAATTCTTGTGCCTTGCTCATAAATTCACCGTGAGCAATATCTTCGCTTGATAAAGTAAGTGAGCTAGCCAATGCGGGGATTGAAATCACTAATGATAAAACTGAAACAAATTTAAATAGACGACGCATAAAGATCCTAATAAGTGAGTAGTTAATTGAAGTAATATTCTAGCTTTTTTATTCTGTTTGTTTAGTCACAATAACGTCAGACATTCGCCTTAATCCGTCATTATGGTTTTTCTTAGTTCTGATGGGGTTAAACCAAACCAGCTTTTAAATCGGTCGGTAAACCTTGATTGCGATTGATAGCCACATTTTTCGGCAATTAGGCCGATAGATAAACCTGTAGTTTGCAGCAAATGCAAACCTAAGCCTAAGCGCGCTTTATCTTTAACCTCTTGTACGCTAGTTCCTTCTGCTTTTAATTGTCGGCGTAACGTGGACTCACTCATCGCCAATTGAGTGCTGATTTGCTCTATGGTTAACTCAGTAAAGTTATGCTGACAAAAGATATCATGCAAGCGATGAGCTATATTCGAACGCTTAAATAAAGATAAGATTTCTCTATGTCCGGTATGACATAGTAACTCGATAATTTCCCTTTTTCTTGCCGACCAAACTGATTTAGGAGCCCAATGGCTGCACTCAACAAATTGTTGTAAACACTGTGCTAATTCAGCAGAAGTTGCACCGATATAATGGTGTTGTGGCTTAGCTGTCATTATGGGTAGATCTTTGAGTTCTGCATAATCAAATTCGATCAACAATGCAAAATATTCATTATTTTTTGGAATATTACGCATATTTATCGCGGGGCCGTCTGATAAAAAGACAAAACTACCCGCGTGGCAAATCAACTCGTTATCTTTACCTAATGCTTTTTCACCATTGAGCACAACAATTAATAGCGGCTTCGCGATGGGAACATTCAACAGCCGTTGTTGATAAATGGAGCTATAAACAGCAAACGGTTGTTCACAATCGTCATTAAGATGGTGTTTAATACTTTGTAGTAAACTTTTCATTTATCTTTTATCGACTTAAATTAAAAACCAAGCTATTTTACCGCGCATTCATATCTCACTTTCAATGTCAGCTTGCAGTTTTTCAAGTTCATCAAGTATGCGAATAAACTTACCACCAAATGGGGTGACTTTATATTCAACACGAGGCGGTACTTCGTTAAAAGTAACTCTTTCAAGAATGCCAAACTGGACGTTTTTTTGCAGACAAGTATTGAGTACCTTGGTCGTTAAACCATCGACACTTTTGACCATAGCACCTGGACGATTGATATTATTTGCCAGCAGCTGATAGACCGTAAGTGACCATTTACAGCCATAAATAGTCTCAACCATGCGCGCGCTGCGTTCAGGCGCTGATTTTTTTGAAATTAATTTTTCTTTAGTTTTCATTAAGATGTACCAAAAAGTACCTACCACACCAAATTGTGCCTACTTTTCAATAGGCTACCTATTTTTTTAAGATGAGTCTACCTTAAACGTTTAAGAGCACATCAAAATGAAAAATTCACCAGTAGCAATGATTATCGGCGGCTCAAGTGGCATGGGTTTAGCGACAGCCAAACGGTTACATAACAATAATATAGACGTTATTTTACTAGGTCGAAACCAGAATAAATTGCAACAAGCACAAAAGAGCTTAACCGGCACAGCAAAGGTCGACATAATTCAGGCCGATCTGTCGCTTAAAACCGATGTTGATCGAGTGATTAACACCATTAAAGAGAGTCAACGACATATAGAGTATGCCGTAAACGCCGCAGGATATTTTAATCCAACGCCATATCTAGAGCACACCTTGCAAGATTATGATGTATACGCCGACTTAAACAGAGCAAGTTTTTTTATCTTACAAGCCATTAGTAAAAATATGGTAAATAATGGCGGCGGCTCAATCGTCAATATTGGCTCTATGTGGGCAAAACAGGCAATAAAAGCTACCCCTTCTTCCGCTTATTCTATGGCAAAAGCAGGACTACATTCACTGACACAACATATGGCGATGGAATTAGCCGAGTCGAAAATTCGTGTCAATGCAGTATCTCCTGCGGTTGTGAAAACGCCAATATATGAAACATTCATTGCTCCAAGTGAATTAGACGCAACCCTATCAACCTTTGATTCATTCCATCCTATTGGACGAATAGGAACACCCGAAGATGTCGCAGCTACCATAGAATTTTTGCTCAGCGATAAGTCGAGTTGGATAACGGGAGCAATTTGGGACGTCGACGGTGGTGTTATGACAGGAAGAAATTAAGTATTGTCGCTAGAAAGAGCTGACTTTTCTTCTTCCTAGTAATGCAGTAAGCCTTCAATTAACACCTTATATTATTATTGGCTATTCAATAAAGCAGAGCCAATAGAGACAAATGCAGATAAAAACAAGAAGTACATTATCCAGTTATTACTCGATTTTTTATCTGCTAACTCTTTTTCATAGTGCTGAACCATGTCTTCAATTGAACCTTTGAACTGACCAAAACGGTTAATTTGATAAGATTGTTCTTCCTGTAATTTATCAAAGTAATCACTGTACTTGGCTAATTATTTTCTTAAGGTAAACGCGGTGATTTTTGTTGCTTTTGCTAAGGTAAAAACACCAACGCCTTTGGGGGCATGCGCTTCGAGAGTTGTTAAAATTTGAGATAATTCATCAATTTTCAAAAGTCGTTTTTCCTAAAATAGTTTTAGCCGCAATTAGACAATTTGCTAGCAATGTTAAGCACCAAGTAAATCAAGATGCCTAATTTTTTTGTAACGCAAAGACATAGCGAGGCAATGTGTTAACTCTTTAATCGGTATATCTTGCCCCATTTCAAAAACAATTGCGCGATTACCAGCATAGTTAAAGGTATCTCCGTATATTTCTCGAAACGTTTCGACTAAAACAGTATTACAGTTGAAGTAAATACAAAATTGCGTAGGATTTTTAGCTTTCCAATCAAACCTAATAACACTTCCTATGCTAGAAGTATAACTAGGCTCACCCCATTTCAACGATTCGACAAGATCGTCGATCCCCTCTTGTCTTGCAACGCTAAAAATAAGTTTCCGGATACTATTAAGAACGATAGCAATATCTGCTGGATAGGATTCAAATTTTTGCATAACATTCAGTTGCATATTATTTTACTCGGCTAAACATTTTTTAAAAAACACACTATCAATAGGGTTAGGTAAAAAATCACCTGGCAATTGGTTTTCTAATACAACATCAAAACCATGTCTTTGATAAAAGCTTCGCGCAGCTTTAAATTGCTGCATAGTGCCCAAATAAATCTCAGTAAATCCGTTTAGTGAGCAATAATTTATTGCTGTGTGCATTAAATCATTTGATATACCTATATCTTGGCCACGAAATTCTTTTTGCACCATCATACGCTTTATTATTGCGTAATGACCTTTTAGCGAAAGCCCTACTGTCGCCACCACCTTATTATCCGCTAATGCAATCCAATATTTATCGGGAATCAACGGCGTTTGCTCTATAGTCCTAGAAAAAATATTGTCTTCAAATTCCAGCGCAATAATCGCCATCATTTCATCAATTTGGATTTGATGACTTGGTTGAAATTTAACAATTTCTATAAGTTTTTCCATATCGGAGTAATTTATGCCTGTTTTACTGAGTGATTAAATACTACTACAAGCAAATCTTTAATTTTCGACCGGTAAGAGTAAAACCATTTTTTAAATAAAATTCAAAAGTACGATCCCAATCAGTTGACGGCGGCGCAGATACATCAATGCGTTGCCAGCCCCGCTCCCTTGAAATATTGAGGATTTCATCAATAACAGCTGCACCAATACCTGTCGAACGATATTTTTTGTCTACCCAGAGTTCATTGATAATGCCATATTTGCCATGGGCAAAAATGGCATAGGCTTCAGCCAAAGTAAAAAAGGCAACAGTTTCATTGTTTTGTTTTATGCAATACGCATTATGGCCATTTCGTCGATCTTGTAGCTGGCTATAAATATTATCGAAAAGTTCATCAGCAAGAACAGCATCTTGACCAAAAAGCTCCAAATACAATAAGTCGATATAGCGCTTGATATCATCTCTTGCAGTCACCTCTACTAGTTTCACAAGCTTTTCCTTCTAATTAACTAATACAACACCGAATATTAATATAGTTTGCCAAAATACCGTATAAAGTAAAACTCAATAAATAGTACCGTATTTTACGTATTATTATTTGGGTCTGCTTGACGATTGATTTATTATAATACGCAAATTATTGGCAAAATGAATTGATACAGGCGAGTTAGCATTTAATGGAAAACTTTGACAAATTGTACCAACGTGCCGCCGAGCGCAAAGGCGGTGTAACAGCACTCAATGTGTTACTAGGCGAAGGGAATATTGACAGTTTATTAACTGAGCTAACTGACGATAGAGTATTAGCAGAGTTTAGTAAAAAAGTATTTCAATCTGGCTTTGTCTGGCGTGTGGTCGAAAATAAATGGCCAAATTTTGAAGAGCTTTTCTTTGATTTCAATATAGAAAAAATACTAATGATGCCAGAAGAAATGCTGGAGCGTAAAGCAAGTGATGCCCGTATCATTAGAAACTTTAAGAAAGTTAAAACCATCAAGGCTAACGCACAAATGATTTTTGAAGAGCAGCAAAATGGCCATAGCTTCTCCGAGTTTATTGCCAACTGGCCAACTAACGACATTATAGGTTTATGGGCCTACCTTAAAAAGCACGGCGAACGGCTAGGTGGAAATACCGGTCCTTATGCATTACGTACTTTAGGAAAAGATACCTTTTTAATAACTCGTGATATTGAAGCCTACTTTCGCGCTAATGATATTGTTAGCGGCGGTATTCAAACCAAGTCCAGCCTTAATGCTATGCAGAATAGTTTTAATCAATGGCAACAAGAATCTGATCTTTCGTTAAGCCAATTAAGTCGTTTAGTGGCTTACGCAACTGGCGACAACCATATTCAACTAGAGTCTTAACGATGAACCTTTCCCAATGCGCCGTAGGCTATGTAGAGAACATAGATAGCGAACTCGCGAAAAAAATAGCGAAAAAGTGGCAACTGAATTATATCGGTGATGTCGCTTCATTAAAAAACCATCCAGAAGTTGCCTTTCTATTACAAATGAATTGTCATCACCTTGAACTACTTAAGAGTGATGAACCAAAACTCGGCGGAATCAAAGTCGATTTTGTTGAGGGTGCCGTTGCTCATCGCCGCAAGTTTGGTGGCGGTCGCGGTCAAGACATTGCCAAGGCTGTCGGATTAAAGCATGGTTTTACCCCACACGTTTTAGATGCCACGGCCGGTTTAGGACGTGATTCTTTTGTTTTAGCCGGTTTAGGTTGCCACGTCACTATGATGGAGCGTATGCCAATAGTTGCGGCTTTATTAGAAGACGGCTTAGCACGTGCCCAACTCAATAGTGAAATCAAAGAAGTTGTAGATCGCTTAAGCTTGATTCACGCATCATCTATCGAGAATATGACACTCGCTCAGCAACCTGATGTCATTTATCTTGATCCTATGTATCCACATAGGGAAAAATCAGCTGCGGTTAAGAAAGAAATGCGTATATTTCAAACCTTGGTCGGCGAAGATCTCGACGCAGACGCACTACTTGAACCTGCACTAAAACTAGCTAAATATCGTGTGGTGGTTAAACGCCCATCTTATGCACCACCATTAGCTACTAAAAAGCCATCAACTAGTATTAAAATGAAAAAAAATCGCTTTGATGTTTATGTCAATCAAGGGATTCCTAAAAATTGATGTTACTTAAAGCCCATATTGTGAGTACCGAAAGTACTCCCACGGCTACATCAAATTGTATTTTCTTCTTTTAAAATCTAATTTACCTCTAGATAAATACAATTTGTCCATAACTTCTTGAATAGAATATGTATGTTGTATCGTATATTTAATTATCATAGCTTCAATTGATTCCATTACTCTTTCTAGCATTAATGGAGTCTGCCGACCACAAAGATGTTCTTCAATCGCAAGCTCTAAATACTCAACTGAGCCAGTACCGTTACTTCTATCACTTTCATTAGATAATAATTCACCGTTAAAACAAAAAAATGAATCAAGGTTATCACTTTCATTAATCGACGCTTTAAACCTCATTGAGTCCAACTCGTAAAATAGCTGTCTAATATTACCAGGCCAAACTTTCCCCTTACACTTTTCAACAATAGAGAGATAGTCTTCATTTTTTACATCAATCCCCTTTGCCCTAAAATAACTAGCAACAATATCGTCAATTTCATCTTGCCTTAAATGTAATGGTAAAATATCTATTTCAACTCCTTTAATTCTCATATATAAATCAAGAATAAACTCCCCACGAGAGACAGCTTCCTCCAAATTAATATTCGAAGCTGAAATTACTTGAAAATTAGCTTTCCTTTCAAGAGATTCTCCTACACGTGTATAAGAGCCATTGTCGAGTAATCGTAAAAGTTTGCGCTGATTATCAATGTTTAGACAATGTACTTCATCCAAAAAGAATATGCCTCCGTCTGATTCCCCAACGGCACCAATCGAAGAAGATTGTGCTCCAGTAAATGCACCTTTGCAGTGGCCGAATA
>Ga0105356_10005432_pt1 | contig 12084 bp, 8 predicted proteins | sample GOMGulsemesocosm_3_FD_83502 | JGI IMG/M metagenome (GOLD analysis project Ga0105356, IMG submission 83502) | Methane-oxidizing microbial communities from mesocosms in the Gulf of Mexico - GOM9D Gulf of Mexico | ecosystem: Environmental > Aquatic > Marine > Cold seeps | place: Gulf of Mexico...
CCGATGGTAGTGTGGGGTTTCCCCATGTGAGAGTAGGTCATTGTCAGACTTTAATTTGGGTCTTAGTTGAAAGGCTAAAACCCCAAAAACCCCTGATCGCCTCGCGCGGCCAGGGGTTTTTTAATTATCTCTCGGATTTGCTATCTCAAATGATCTTGCTCAGAACCTTATGGTATGATTTAAAGGAATATAATAAAAAGCATGAGGAATTCAGCGTGCTAGTGCTTACTTGGCAAGATTAGAACTTCTGCTGGCCCACTCTATTTCTAGCTTATGCCGTTGTATTCGTGCGGGCATTTCTGCTTCTTGTTATTTCTACTTTTATTGTTACTCATCAGAATTTAAAGGTTTGAGCGTTACTACTATATGAAAGAATTTATTGTTTTAGGAATGCATCGCTCGGGGACCTCGTTGTTGTCTTCACTGCTCGATAGTTGTGGCGTTTATTTTGGTGAATCAGAAGATTTTATAGAGGTTAATGAAGAGAACCCACGAGGTTTCTGGGAACGTAAAGATGTGCGTCAGCTAAATGATGACATGCTGCACTCCATGAATGCTGATTGGGATGAGTTACTAAATTTCAGTCCATCTCGATTTGATCTAGATGTGAATGAAGGGCTGCTGGGTCGTGCAGAAAATATTCTTTCGCTTCTGCATCGTGAATCTGAGGGTGCAATTGTTGGTCTGAAGGAACCTAGATTTTGCTTGTTGATGGATGCTTGGTCTTGTGCCTTAAATCAAGAGCATCTAGGTATTGTTGTTGTTAGGGATCCCGCTGATGTGGCCTTTAGTCTTCACCGGCGTAATGGAATGCCGATGGAGGTTGCTTATTATTTAATAGGGCAATACCAGTTGTCTCTAGCTGTCTATCTTGAAGGCCGTTCCTTTGTATCCGTCAGTTACGAGAACCTTCTTGCGCAGCCATTATTAACATTCGAGAAATTATCAACAGATATTTTAAAAGCTTCAGGTGTTGAACTTGATTGTCGAGCGGAGCTGGTCTCTTCGATTGTTGAGCCAGCTCTTAATCGCTCGGCCGGTAAAGAGCTTGTTCCAAGTAAGTGGTCTCATCTGCTTGAGTATAACGAGTGTTTACTACGTGGTGATGCCTTCAAGTTTAAGTCTTTCCCTTCTGATGAGATTTCTGTCCTACGCTATCAATACGATAATCGATTCACAATTAGTCTGGACTATGAACGAAAGTTTAGGAAAATTGAGGCCGATTATCTTAGGCTACGTGTGCATGCTAAACAGCTTGAGGGCAAGAGGCGGGACCTCGAGTCTCAGAAGCAAGCGCTTGACGGCAATGTTAAATACCTTGTAAAAAAATTAGATGCTCTTAAGCTAAATGCTACTTTATTGGAAGAGAGTTTACACGTTTTCTTCTCTACCCGTTTTTGGCGTGGATGCCGATTAGTTCTATCTGTTCTTGTTAGGCTTAAGCCGGGTGTAGGTCGAAAGACGATTCTAGATAAGATTGATAATTATCGCGAGTCACTCAGGGCTTGGCTGAAAAGCTTTAGTTATCCAGATGGTTTGCTGCCATTTAGATATACTGAGAGTGAGATTTTAAGTGGGAGTGCTGCACGCCCGGTAGAGACCTCTATTATTATTCTAACTCGAGATGGTGTTGAACATCTTAAATGTCTTTTAGGTACTGTTGGAAAATTTCATGATCTAGGTGAGGCAGAGATTATTATTGTCGACCATTCTTCTAATGACTCTAGTGTCGAATTCGTAAAGTCTGTTATGGGCGGTCTTCCTATTAGGCTTTTCGAGTTTGATGAAAATTATACCTTTTCTTTCTCGAATAATTTTGCAGCAAAAAAATCTCTAGGAAAAAATCTCGTATTTTGTAATAACGATATTATATTCGATGAGCCTGTAATTAATGATCTTTGTGAGCCTTTACTGGATGCGAGTGTTGGCGTCGTGGGACTTCCCTTGTATTACGCTGAGGAGCGTAATCTGCGTAGCGGTGCGCTACAGCACGGTGGTGTGGGTTTTCGCTACGATACAGAATTCAAGTTTTACAGGCCATACAATATTCAATCAGGGGTTGATCTTGGTCAGGGCTTGATTACAGTTGATTGTGTCACGGCCGCACTCGCTGCTTGCCGTAAAGTGGACTTTCTTGAGGTCGGTGGTTTTGATGAAGGCTATAACTATGGGTACGAAGATGTTGACCTTTGTTTGAGTTTGAAATCTCAGTTAGGTAAACGCTCTGTTCTGAACACGAATGTCAGCGCGATTCATGATGAGAGCGCTACACAAATGAAAGATGAGCGCCTCTTAGTTTCACGTAGACGTCGTGAGAATATAAAGCACATAAAGCACCGCTTTGGTCGGTACCTTAAAAAACAAATATTAATGGAAAAATTTTCTGCTCGGATGGGTGGAGGTGATGGTTTTTGCGTTGGTTTGGTTGTTACAGAGGATGATCAAAATACTGCTGCAGGCGATTACTTTACGGCATCAGAGCTGGCCGCAGAGTTGCGTAGCGAATTAGGTTGGTCAACAAAGTTTTTACCTCAGAGAGGTTCAACAGTTGATTGGTATGACGCAGAAGGGCTTGACTGTATTTTGGTGTTGTTGGACGGTTATGATCTTACCAAGGTTTATAATAAATCTCCTGAGCTGTTGTCGGTGGCATGGTTGAGGAATTGGTTTGACCGTTGGTCCGAGCGTCCATGGTTTAGTGATTTTGATTTGGCGCTTTGTTCTTCTGATATTGCAGCTGAGTTTATTGGCGATTCCAGTATTGTCCCTGTTGATGTATTTCGTATAGCGGTAAACCATAATCGGTTTCATAGTAGATTATTACATCAGGCTGAGAGGAGTAGTGATTACTGCTTTACTGGTAGTTATTGGGGGGCTGAGCGTGATATTGAGCAGCTTGATCCTTCCGAGCTACCTTATGAATTTGCCCTCTATGGGGAAGGATGGGCAAAACATCAACGATTTTCTACAAGTTACAAAGGCTTGCTGCCTTACCATGAGTTACCGGCGGTCTACAGCAGTACCCGTGTATTGGTTGATGATGCCAATCATGTTACCAAACCTTGGGGTTCTGTTAATAGCAGGGTGTTTGATGCCTTGGCTTCAGGGGTGTTGGTTATTACCAACGGAGAGTTAGGCGCAAAAGAGGTCTTTGGCCCATTATTACCCGCTTATAATGGGATTGATGACCTTAAGAAAAAGCTGAGCTTCTACCTTGAGAATGAAGTCTCGAGGGTCGAGCTGGCTGAAAAGCTACAAACCCAAGTGCTTGGAGAGCACACCTATCGGCATAGAGCTCAGGAGTTTAAACAGCTTTTATTTAAACACTTCGTAGATAAGATACGGGTAGCCATTAAGCTGCCGGTGCCTTCTTGGGATCAGGCGAATCAATGGGGTGACTACCACTTGGGTAGCGCATTGGCTGCTGAATTAGGAAAGTTAGGCTATCGAGTCAGGCTCGATATTTTGCCTGAGTGGTATGAAGCCCAGAGGCAGGATGTGGATGTTGTTCTGGTTATACGAGGACTCTCAGAATACCAACCTAGAGCAGAGCATATCAATGTTATGTGGCAGATCAGTCATCCGGACAAAGTAGAGGCTTCAGAATATGAAAAATATGACCATATCTTTGTTGCGTCAGAGAAGTATACGATACGTCTCGCTGCTTCGCTTTCTGTACCTGTTACGCCTCTACTTCAGTGTACAGACCCCGAGCGATTTTATTATGATCCGAATCTTGAAAGGAATGGATCCTGCCTTTTTGTGGGTAATTCACGGAAGCAATTTCGACCTATTGTAAAGGCGGCTATTGAAGAGGGCCTGGACGTATCTGTTTATGGCACGCTCTGGGAGGAGTTCATTGGTGCAAATTATATTAAAGGGCAGCATATTCCAAACGGATCGCTAAGAGAATACTACACAACCTGTGAAGTTCTGCTAAATGATCACTGGGATTCAATGAGGAGGGAAGGCTTTATCTCCAATAGAATGTTTGATGCTCTTGCTTGTGGTGCGAATGTTGTTTCTGATCGTGTAGAGGGTATCAGTGAGCTCTTTTCTGGTGTGGTTCACCAATATACCCCTGAGCAGGAGGCGCTTAACCTGGTGGTTGAGAGGGTTAAAGAGCAGGGCGGCCTTTCTGAATCTGAGCGTCTCGAAATATCCAAATGGGTACATAGAGAGCATAGTTTCAATGCTAGGGCAAAAACCATGCATGAGATTTTCGAACAACTCCAAAGAACTCGACGACCAGAGCGAGCATAAGAAACGGTGACTCTTCGAATGCTTATGTCGATGTTCACTCAAGTTGTGATTGTTAATTGGAATGGCACTAGATGTTAACCGATGTAGTATGATCTTTTCTGGGGCAGGGGCGTCTACCTGAAAGTGTGGAGGCTACTTGGGGTTGATTACTAAATCAAAAACGATAGACAATGAATAAGAAATTCAAAGTCGTATTACTTCTATTACTTCTATTACTCAAATTATTTCCTTTTAGGTTTAAGGAACAGGAATGTTTTGGTTAGATGATGACTGCAACAGCTTTAAAATACTTACAACTTAGCCTTTATCGAGCCTATGTCGATTTACGAGTTGAAGCGTCACAATCGCATCTCGGTGTTATTTGGTGGATTCTAGAGCCATTAGTTTACCTTGCCGCTTTTTATGTGATTTTTGAAGTCTTTTTACAGCGTGGTGGAGAGGGGTTTGTTGGCTTTCTTTTGTGTGGTCTTGTTTTTTGGCGCTGGTTTGATAACGGAGTAAAGAAGCTATCGATGTCCATTTATTCAGCTGCCGGTCTTATTAGTCAGGTTCATGTACCAAAGTTGGTATTTCCTCTTGTTGATTTTTTATCGGTCACCTTCAGATTTCTCTTCGTATTTATCGTGTTTTTAGTCTTTGCGTATTTCTATGCGGGAGAGCTGAAGGCTGAGTGGTTTATCCTGCCACTTCTGTTGTTTGTTCAGGGAGTGCTCATTTTGGGCGTGGGAGGTGTGCTTGCCGCAATAACACCTTTGGTTCCGGATGTAAAGAAGGTGGTTGATAATCTATTGATGGTGATGTTCTATATGAGCGGTATTTTCTTCGATATCTCAACGCTCAGCCCTGAGTATCAACAATACCTATTGATGAACCCCATGGCGGTCCTTCTCCAATCATACCGCGCTGTTATTTTTGATGTTGGAAGTGTGGACTGGTTGAGGTTAATGCTGGTAGCTGGTGGTGGTGTGTTGCTCTCGCTTTTGTCTATGTGGTTACTGCTCAAACTTGATCGTTATTATCCTAGGGTGTTAGGTCGTTGATATGAAGGATCTGATTACTTTAGAGAATGTGGGTGTCTGCTACAAAGAAGGGGCTTTCTTTACATCTCAGAACACGAATTGGGTGCTGGATAACGTTAGCTTTTCGGTGCAATCGGGTGAGACACTGGGTATCGTTGGCCGAAATGGTGCCGGTAAAAGTACACTGCTTAGGCTGCTTGCAGACATTATTAGACCTGATAGAGGCATTGTGAAGCGAAGGGGAGGTGTAACCTGTTCTCTGCTTACTTTGCAGTTGGGGTTCAATAGCTTTCTTACTGGTCGAGAGAACTCCATCAACGGAGGCATGCTACTGGGGGCTAGTCGTGAACATATGGAGCGCGCCCTGCAAGAGATCAAGGGTTTTTCTGGCTTGGGAAACTCTTTTGATATGCCTTTATCTTCATACTCATCTGGAATGCGGGCACGTTTGGGGTTTTCTGTCGCTTTGCAAGCGGAGCCTGAAATTTTATTGATTGATGAAGCTCTAGGTGTGGGTGATCACGAGTTCAGGCAAAAGTCATCAGAGATGATGCGGGAATGGATTCGCTCTGATAAGACCGTTATTTTTGTGTCTCATGATGCCGATGCAATCGGCAGTCTTTGTGATCGCGCAATTTGGCTTGAGTCGGGTCAGGTGGCCTGTGAGGGAGAGCCTAATGAAATACTTGCTCACTACTATACCTATGACAAGGTTGTACAGGGGATAGCGAGTGAAATGGGGGTTCCAGAGCAGGCGGTTCGAAAGTCGGATTTCGGCCGGGATCCGCTTAAAAAACTGAATCAGTTTAAACGCGATCTTCGTGGTGATCGAATACTAGAGGAAAAGAAGTATTTAGATAACGCGAGTGAAGGCGTTGAGTACTATGTGCCCTATAAGCGCCCTGCTACATCGCTTCTTTTTGAAGAGGAGTGTGGGCGTGTTGTTTGGGTTGAAGGAATCCATGAAGTCGTATCAGGTGGGTGGGATCTTGTTGATCGTTATGAAGAGTACCAGCAGTTGGCGGGGCAGCTGGCTGCGCGATTACGACAAGATAAAGAAGAGTTTTTTCGCGGCAAGTTGTCTCGAGATATGGTTAGGCTGCTGAGTAGTGGGTGACCAGTCTGTTGTGGTTGTGAATTATTATTGGGTATTTAATGAATTTCCCTAAGTCGGTTATTAGCAGTGTTGTAACTCTGGCATGCCTGTTTGGATTTTTGGGGTGTGAACAGCCAGTCAATAGGAGTGATAAGCCTAATATCCTTCTAATCGTCGCGGATGATTTGGGGTACAACGATGTCGCTATCTATAACAATAATACTGAAGTCCATACTCCAACGATTGATGATTTAGCATCAGGGGGTGTTCGTTTTACGCGTCACTATACCGATAGCAGTTGCTCCCCTAGCAGGGCTGCTTTGCTGTCAGGTATGTTTCCTGCGCGGCTCGGTTTTACACCTAATGGCCGCGGTATCGATCCAGATTTAACAACGCTTCCTGAGGCCTTGTCCTCCTTGGGGTATGTTACACACCATGTGGGTAAGTGGCATGTTGGTGACACCACTGAGTTGGCCTGGCCAGAAAATCAAGGGTATGAGTCGTGGTTTGGTTTTCTTAACCAGTGGTACCTAGCAGGGAAGCTCGAGGTGGGTAAAATTACCTATACTCAACCCCGTTATTGGAACCCTTGGCTCAGGACTGAGTCGCAAGCCGAGGCTCAATTCTCTGGACACTTAACGGATATCCTCACGGAGCATGCCGTTTCAAAAATTGAGGCATTTAAAGGTGGGCTGCCATGGTTTATAAACCTTTCCTTCTACGCCCCTCATACCCCTATTTCCCCTACGAGCCACTATGCGAGTAAATATCCAGACTCGCCAGCGGGTACATATTTGGCAGTATTGCATCACCTTGACAGCTCAATTGCAGAGCTTATTGATGCGCTGGAGAGAACAGGCCAGCGGGAAAATACATTGATCATTTTTGTAAGTGATAATGGTGGTACAGGAAAGCATTACGCCAGTAATGCCCCCTTTCCCTCGGGTAAACCGACCCTTGAGGAGGGCGGGATCCGGACGCCCTTGATATTCAATTGGCCCGAAGGGTGGGCGCCTTCCATTAGCGATGAAGTCGCGGCTATTTATGACATTTACCCCACCATCATGAGTATATTGGGTGAGCAAACAAATGAACTTGATGGCGTTGATCTAACGCCGGCACTTCACGGTGGCGAGCTAGAGCCACGTTATTTATTTTGGGAGGGGTATTTTAAAAGTAGGTTTGGTTATGCCGTACTGTCACCTGACGCACGCTGGAAGTATATACAGCACTGGCCTTGGTTTAATGATCACCCCGGCTCGCTGTTTGATTTAAATAACGCTAAACGCTGGGACCTAGGGAAGGAGCAAGGGCCTGCTGTTGTGGCAGATCTTCATACTGCATTTTGGCAATGGCAGCATGAGGTTCATCGCATGAGGCTTAGAGTTGATGTTGGTGAAACGATGCTTGAATACACTGGCAATGACTTTCAGCGCACGCCAGGTTTTGGCGGTTTTACAGTTGCAGTTGCTTTGAAGGCCAGTGCACATCTAGCGCGGCAGCCACTTATTTCGCAAAAAGGTGTGCTCAATGTGTCACATTCTAGCGTTACGGGTGACCTCGAAGTTTCTTTCGCTGATGACGGAATAACGGTTCCCTGGTCCCCAGAAAACGACTGTGTTGCATTGGTTGTGAGTGGTGACTTTCAGCGAAAGCTGAATCACTGGAAAAGATCGACGGAAGCATTAGAGTTTTCAGTATATATCGATGGGCACGAGGCGGGTGCCTATGAGCGAGATGGGCAACACCTGATAGATGCTTTCTCTGAGCCAACGTTGGTGAACAGAGAGGGCGTCTATAATGAAGAGAGGATTCACTTTTTTAATACTAAACTGCCTGGAAAGGGAGGCTTCTCTGTGGCCTCTGTCTCTCGCAATTTGTGCAAGGGAAGTTAAAATTTGTTCAAAGATTCGGCGATGAACTTCCTTGCAGCTGGATTGAACTTGCCAATAACCTCAAACTCACGGTCGCAAGCTTTGAAGCGCTCTCCGCGCATCGCTATATACTGATCCCTAATTGGTTGCATCAGCGCTTCTCGCTCACCCTTGTCACCCCCGGTAGTTGCTCCACCATGGTATTGGTGGAAGGTGCCTTCCCAAATCATGACCAGTAGCGGAAACTTGTGGTCGGCAGTGGCACGCTTGAAGATGTCTAAGTTGGCGTAACCTCCACCGAATGAATGAAAGCCTTCGTCATAGCCATTGAGAGTATCAAATCGTTTTTTTGATAGGGCAAAAAAATTGCTCTCGGGGATTCTTCTTAGTATGCCGTCAACAGCGCTGCTGCCACTAAAACATGCAATATCAAAGAGTTTATAGCCATTGCGGGGCCACTGGATACTGGCTAAAAGTTGCTTTTCAGTAGCTGTGGTGTAGCCATTATGAACTGCTTTTTGCTGTGGCTCTTCGCCAAGGTGGTAGCTGGGTACGGTTATCGTTGCATTGGGTTGATGTCGTAATGCATTTAGGCAATGTTGAATGATGCCGGGCGTTACCACCCTCGCACCGTCGATCACAATAGCGACAAACTCGCTGCGAGCCCAATCTCTAACTGCTTGATTAATAGCGAAAACAGGAGAGGCTCTGTCTTCCGACCTGAGGTGATAATGAATATTATTGCCAAGAAGCTTTAGTTTGTTTTGATCAACTAAGTTCTTAGAATTATTCTCTACGACGAGTATTTCATATTCATTTTCAGCCACACCCTGTTGATAGTTAGCAGATAAGGACCTAACCGTATTCAATGCCTGTTCGGGCATGTCGTAGATAATAACTACTACGGACAGAGCTGGCTTGCTGCTTAGGGTGTTCCGTACTTTACGCAGTAGTCGGAGCATCAATTCAGGCCTCGGTTAGCATGTCGGCATAGTTGCCAGTACAACAGCTTAGCGCGAAGTGAAACGTTAACCTCTTGGTTCTTACTCTGCTTCCTCAGGTCTTTGGTGTAAAAGTCTTCGGAATTATGTGGCTCTAGGTCTAGGTGTGAATAGACTTTTTCCAAACCTTGTTGCAACTGATCTTCTGGCCAGTCGAAATTGAGCAGAGGAAATCGGTGCTTTTTATATTGTTTGAGTAGCAATCTGTTGTAATGAATCCAGGCTTGAAGGCCTTCACTCTCAGTTACTTGCCCCCGTGCCATGAGTGATTTGACCACGGCGCTTGGGTGCCGAAAAATACCGACGAAAGTGTAGTTGGGGATCAGTGTTGCCCAGCCCGCAAGAGTGATCAGGGTTCGCGGGTCCTTGAACCCGTAAAGGCTAGTGCCGATGAAGGATTTGATCAGCTCTTTGCCTTCAGTAAGCTGCTCGTCGCTCCACTTAATTCGCTGAGGGGGAGAAAGCCAGTTGCCATCATTGGCAGCCAGTACTTTGTCGTTAAGTTCGACAATATCGTCATTCTCCCTGTTACCGCGGCGGTTATGTCTATTCCACGTGCTGTGTTTGCCCAGCTCGAGACCCGCATTTTGTAATGAGCCGGTCAGGAAGCTGGTGCCGCTTCGGTGCATGCCCAATACAATGACGCACAGGTCGGAATTTTTAGGGGGGGTCATGTTTGCTCAGGCCTTTTTGATCTTATTAGCTCGCCGATAAACCAACGTAATGCAGGCTAGGTGCCAGGGTCAAGGAGCACATATTATCAGATTGTATTTTCGAGTACACTTCGGTCTAAATAAATGCGGAATGGTTCGTTTTAAAGGTGGGTGCATGGGACTGAGAAAGTGGATGCGATCAAAATCAAGGAGCTCCATTGAGCATTGGTCGGATAAACCATTGATCGACTATTCGGGACTGGAAGAGTTTGCTCTAAGTAATGGTGTTAATTACCGGAGGGCCGACCCCTTTCCACATATTGTCATTGACAATGTACTAGACCCCCAGGTTGCGAATAGATTAGCAGAGGTCTTTCCTGAACCGGAAGCGGGGCCGTGGAGCAAGCGTGAGGCTAAGTCTGATACAGGGAAAGACGCCCAAGTTGCAAAGTACGATTTTTCCTTGGGCAGAAAATATACGGACTATGAAATGGGGTTGAACCCATTAGTTCGCAATCTGATGCTGGAGTTGAACTCCAATACATTTTTAGTTTTTTTGCAGAAACTTACAGGCATACGTCCACTAATTAACGACCCTAGGATGTGGGGAGGCGGATTACACCAAACCTTGCCCGGTGGCTTACTGCGTGTGCATACCGACTTCCTTAAGCACCCTATTTATAACATTGACCGAAGAATCAATGTTTTGTTCTTTTGCAATAAAGGCTGGGAGCCTGAGTGGGGGGGAGGGTTGGAGCTCTGGTCTAAGGATATGAAGGATTGCCGCAAGACTGTAGACCCAGTTTCGAATCGAATGGTGATATTCGATACCACGGATAGCTCATATCATGGCTATACCAAGCCCCTTGCCTGCCCTCAAGGTACTAGCCGCAAGTCGATTGCGATGTACTATTACACTATGCCTGACTCTGTGGGGCAGGCGCCAAATGCAGTAACTGCTTGGCAAGATTTACCTAGCGAGCTGTAGGGGGAACGTAATGCCATTTAATAGGTACCTAAAGACTTTAACTCAGTTGTTAAACCCTTGTGAAAAGGCGAAAGGTGTTGATAGATTATCCCCTGCCGCTGATATAGTTGATTATGAAAAAATCGGCCGTCAGGTTGGTGAGCTAAATAGAATCTACGTCAATAACGAGCCTTTCCCTCATGTTGTTATCGATGATTTCATCACTCCGCAGGCGGTTGATACCTTGTTGACGGCATTTCCTGCGGCCGAGTCCGGTGTGCAAAAGCGTGACAATACCGCTCAAACTGATGGAGGAAAGCGGGCTCAGTTTAGAAAAGTTGGGGTGAAGGATGAGTCGAAACTAGACCCTGTAATCCGTCAATTTCTTTTGGAGTTAAACTCGGGTCGGTTTTTAAGTTTAGTTTCACAAATTAGCGGAGTAGATGCGCTTATTCCTGACCCTAGTTTTCGTGGAGGTGGAACCCATCAGACGCTCAGGGGTGGGCTGTTAAGGGTTCATGCTGATTTTAATAAGCACCCAGTTTTTCAGCTAGACAGGCGTATTAATTTTCTAATGTACCTGAATAAGGATTGGGATGATTCTTATGGTGGTAACCTCGAGCTGTGGGATGAAGGTGTGACGGCGTGCCAAAAACGAATATTACCCATTGCTGGGCGGGTGGTGATTTTCAGCACAACATCCACCTCATTTCATGGCCATCCGGAGCCTCTTAATTGCCCCGAAGATATGACCCGAAAGTCCATTGCGATGTACTACTATACAAATGGTCGGCCGGAATCGGAGGGGAGCGAAGCCCATGCTACTCTGTGGCCAAATATGCCCGGTGAGGGCTAAGAGATACGGAGCTTTGCCCTCGATTTAAAGCCGGGTGAAGTGTTCTGGTCAACAATACCGGACACATTTAGTTTCTAATTTCTCAAACTGAACCGGCGATGGATCATCGTTGGATGAGTGAAGTCGATCCAGGTTGTAATATTTTATGTAGGCAGCCACATCATGCCTCATATGCTCGCGGGTTGGTTGGTAGACCTTGAAGATCCAATCCTGCTGTAAACTACCGAAGAATCGCTCTACCACGGCATTATCCCAGCAAGCTCCTACATCGCCCATCGAAGCGCGAAGACCATAACCGGTAAGCAATGCTCGATAACGCTTACTCGTGTATTGAGATCCTCGATCACTGTGGAAG
>Ga0105356_10005452_pt1 | contig 12061 bp, 7 predicted proteins | sample GOMGulsemesocosm_3_FD_83502 | JGI IMG/M metagenome (GOLD analysis project Ga0105356, IMG submission 83502) | Methane-oxidizing microbial communities from mesocosms in the Gulf of Mexico - GOM9D Gulf of Mexico | ecosystem: Environmental > Aquatic > Marine > Cold seeps | place: Gulf of Mexico...
ATGTATTCGTTACGTCACTATGAGCGTTTAACCTCTGGCAAAATTGAGATGTACGAATTACCAAATATTCAAGAACTTGGTACAAAGCGTATTGAGCGTGCTCGTGTTGAAATGTCAGATATTGTTGCAGCAAAAGATCTCGCTAGTATGCGTGAAATTGTTGAAACTATGGTGAATGAATCTGAAATTTCTATGCTTGATTTAGCCGCAGCTTTGTTATATCAAAAACAGCTTAAGCAACCATTACAGCCAAAAGAAGATCCTAAGCCGCGTCGTGATGCACGTGAAAACAATAGTCGCGATAGAAATAGTCGCGACCGTAACGACCGTAATGATCGTGGCCGTGATAGCCGTAGAGATGCGCGCGGTGAAAAATCAGGTCAACGTGGCGCACGTGATGAAAGACCACGTAAAGCTAAAGTTAACCGCAGTGATGTTGATTGGCAAACTTACCGCCTAGAAGTGGGTAAAGACCATGGTGCTCGTCCTGGTGATATTGTTGGCGCAATCGCTAATGAAATTTCACTAGACAGTAGCTATATTGGTGCGATTAACTTGCATGAAAAACATAGCTTTGTGCAATTGCCTAAAGGAATTCCAGCTGATTTATTTAACCAGTTGAAAGGTGTGCGTGTACGTCGTCAACCGTTATCAATCACTACCTCAGATGAGCAAGTTGCTAGCCAACGTCCTCGTCGTAAAACTGAAAAACCTGCTCGTCATAACTAATTGACCCGGTATTTCATCTAAAAAAGGCGCTATTTAGCGCCTTTTTTATTGGTTTTTTTTGAGGTTACTGATAGCTATATAAGTGAACTTACTGATGAATTATGTTATTTATTCGTTGCTGGAGCCTCTAATACGAGCGATTAAGTTTGGTTCGAAAGGGGGGAGTTATGAGTACTTATTTTGTTAATAGGCATTGTATATTCACTAATTTAATTGCCATGATTAAATTACGCTGTATTTTAGCTAAATAAAAAGGCGCTAGTTAGCGCCTTTTTATGAGAGGTGTAAGTGTTACTGATACTATTAACTCGCTCTTAGAGTCTTTAACTCGTTAGTGAAGCTATCGAATCACGTGCAATTAAAGTGGGTTCAAAAGAGTGTTGAATAAGTAACTTATCTTGCTGGTAGACATTTTTTAATACCAGTTTAGCTGCCATTTTTCCCATCTCATTTACCGGGTTATCTATAGTGGTTAGTTTTGGATAGATATGGCGTGAAAAAATGATGTTATCAAAACCGATTACCGATAAATCTTTCGGTAAACTAAAGCCATGTTCACGTGCATAGGTAATTGCGCCAGAAGCCATTTCATCGTTAGCACATACCAAGGCGGTAAAGGTGCTATTGCGAGCAATAAATTGTTTTAAACCAGCTTTTCCGCCCTTTTCGATAAAGTCCCCTTCATAAAATAAATCATCTTCAAAGGGAATGTTATAGGTAGCAAGTGCACGTTTGTGTCCGGCTAAACGGTCTAGGGCATCATGCTTTAATTGCGGACCAGCAATGTAAGCTATTTGACGATGACCTTGTTCTATCATAGATTGGGTGGCGATAAAGCCGCCTAATTCATTATCTAAACTAATACAGTTTTCTTTAATGCTTTCAATGTAGCGACTCATAAAGAATATCGGCGTATCACCTTGGGTAAGCTCAATCATGTCAGCTTCAGATATACCTTCAACATGAACAATAAGCGCATCACAATTTCGACTTTTTAAGAATTCAATGCCGTCTTTTTCGCGTTGCTCTTCACAGTGCCCTGTAGTAATTATGACATGTTTACCCGCAGCTCTTAGTTCCGTCTCAATGCCAGCCATCATTTGACCAAAGAATGAACCGTTAAGCTCAGAAACCATAATACCAATACTATTAGTGCGATTCGACGCGAGTGATTGAGCAATAGAGTTTGGTCGATAATCCAATTCACTCATGGCATCTTCAACTTTTTGACGAGTCTTCTCTCTAACGCGAGTATTGTTATTTATTACTCGAGAAACGGTTGCAAGTGACACGCCAGCAAGTTTTGATACTTCGTAAATAGTCGCCATGTTGTTCCTATGTTTTACCTTATGCAGTACGTTGCGTTGTTAAAAATACTATTAAGCGACCTTATTAACTGACAGTGTTAAGTGAGTGAGAACAGTATGAAAAGTCATCATTTTAACATAAGTAATCACAAGTTAACCAGCCAAATTTGGCGACATATTCTTAAGATAAGTCAAATTTAAGCTTAATGTGTACAACATTTTTATATTAGCCATAGCACTTTAAACTAACTCGCGACTTGCGGCTCTCTACGTAGCACCAACTCATCACATATCTGTTGATTTTGGCTGCTAGATAACGGGTAAAAAATCATTAATGCTGCACCAGCAAAAGCGAATGCTGCCGGTATCCAACTCATCAGTAATTGCATACCAGGTAAGGCGCCTGCAACCGTAGTTTGATCCATGCCGTTATAACCATAATTGGCCAGTACCACTAGGACTAATGCACCAGCGAAACCGCCGCCTGTTTTCTGGACGAAAGTCCCGGCAGAATATACTAAACCTGTGGCACGACGGCCATTTTTCCATTCAGAATAATCGGCGGAATCCCCCAACATAGTAAAGAATAAGGTTGGCATCATTGCGGCAAAAAATTCTGCAGCGCAGCCAAGGCCGAAAATAGCGTTGATATTTCCTGCGGGCACCCAATAAAAAGCACCAGTTAACAGACCGCTTAATAATAATGAACTGATGAATAACTTTCGTTTGCCCATTAAGTTTGATAAATAGCGGGTTGATAGCGCTCCTAGAATTGATACCACTAATAAGGCGACAAAATATTTACCAGCCATTAATTCATCACCAATATAATATTTAAAATAATAAGCGATCACACCATATTTTATGCCATTAAACATCATGGTTAAAAAGCCCATACCAAGCAGGATCAACCAAGGCTTATTAGTCAGTAGATCTATCATGTCTTGTTGGGTAGAACTAAGATCTTTTGTTTCTTGATTAATCAAACGCTTAATAACGACATAGATGCCCAGTGCAACAATGGCAAAAAATAGGCCGGTGATTAAGTTACGGTAATAAAAGAATAGGGTGATCGACAATAATGGCAAAATGATAAAAGGCAGGTTTTTACTTAAATCCTTTAGCTCGGTCTTTAAGCTACTTGATTCATCAACGGCTGGGATAATACGCTCTTTGGTAGTAAATACCGTCACTAACATTAATGACGTTAGCACTATTGCAAAGAGGTACATTGTATACTGATAGCCTTTAGTATCATCTCCGCCACCAAAATAAGCGACAAAATCAGGTAAAAAACCCATCACTAATAAGCCACCAGCAAACGCACCGGCAAAACGAAAACCCGATAAGCTCGTTCGTTCGGTATCACTGGTGGTCATAACACCCATCAGTGCAGAATACGGGACATTATTCACCGTGTAAGCTAAGGTTAAGCCAATATAAGTGATATAAGCATAGATAAGTTTATTGGTGTAACTTAACTCAGGGGTGGTAAAACATAGCACCATAAATAACGCTAAAAAGGGCGTGGACCATAAAATCCATGGGCGAAATTTACCCATGGAGGTATTGGTTCTATCGGCAATCATCCCCATTATGATATCGGTGACACCATCAGATAAACGCACCACTAAAAATAGTATCGCTGCAGCTGCGGCTGTTAAGCCAAAGGTATCGGTATAAAAAACAGCTAAGTAAGCAAGCGCACCACGCCAAACTAAGTTTGCCGCCGCATCGCCCATCGCATAGCCGACTTTTTCATAATAGGGTAATTTTTCCATTAGACTTCCTCGTTTTATCGGTTACTAATTAAGTCTTTATAAGCATGACCACTAGCTTTAATGGTACGAACTTGACTGTCGTAATCTACATAGACTATACCAAAGCGTTTTAAATATCCTTCCGCCCATTCAAAGTTGTCCATTAAACTCCAAGCGAAGTAACCTTTTATATCAACACCTTGTTCTATAGCAGTATTAACAGCATTTAAATGATTGTGATAATAGTCAATACGATCTGAATCGTTTACTTCACCGTTAACTAGTTTGTCATCCATCGCGGCACCATTTTCAGTAATATAGATAGGTGGCAATGTGTACGTTTCGTTTAACGATACGAGTAGTTCAGTAAAGGCCGCTGGGTATATTTCCCAACCAATATCTGTTCTTGGCGCGGGCGGATCTATTTGCACAAACTGCTCTTTCTCATCGGCACGGTATATTGCACGGGTATAAAAGTTAATACCTAAAAAGTCGGTAGGGTGAGAAATTATTTCCATATCACCTTCAAGAATTTCAGGGTGATGGGCTTGAGGAAGATCAGCAAGTATTGCTGGGTATTCACCATCGTAAATAGGCTTTATATACCACTGGTTAAAGTAATCATCAGCAAATGACGTTGCTTTTTTATCGGCATCACTATCCGTTTCAGCATAACAAGGCGTAAAGTTAAGTACGATACCATTTTTGCTGTTAGGGCTGTTTTTGGTAAGTACTTGCATCGCTAGACCATGGGCTAGTAATAGATGATGAGCTGCTTTTTTACCATACTCTTTACCAACCAGACCAGGTGCATGAATACCAGCTTCATAACCTAAGAACGCACTACAAAAAGGTTCGTTTAAGGTAGCGTAACTGTGGACACGCTCACCGAAGGCTTGACTAATTAAATTAGCATAATCCCTGAATTTGTAAGCTGTGTCACGGTTTAACCAACCGCCATTATCTTCTAAGTACTGTGGTAAATCCCAATGATACAGGGTAACAAACGCTTTAATGTTTTTGCTGTTTAAGGTATCTAAAATATTAAGGTAATAATCGACGCCAGCTTGGTTTAATTCACCTGATTGGGTGATCACCCGAGGCCAAGAAACGGATAAGCGATAAGCATCCACACCTAAAGATTCGATTAATTCAATATCTTTTTGCCACAAGTTAAAATGATCACAGGCAACTAATCCATTTGAGCCATCAATGACTTTATTTGGGGTATCACAAAAAGTATCCCAAATGCAGGGTAAACGTTGTTCCGCTCCGCCTTCAATTTGAAAAGAAGCGGTAGCAACGCCATAAATAAAATCTTTTGACAACATTGTGGAGTTGTTTGGCAGAGAAATTCTTACTGTCATTTTTAGGTAAACCTGTACGATAAAGTTAAATGGTTGTGCCTTGGGGTATATCTAGAGTTAAAGGTCACGGTAATAAGCACTCCAAAATGAAAGCGCTTACATTTCTAGGTAAAGGTTATTACTTTCTCTAACTTTGGTCAATCAATTTTATTTATTAGTCATTGATAGCGATCATATCATTTGGCCGCTAGCGACGGGGAATATTGTTATTTAAGGTTAACTTGTTGTTAAGTGGGGTTTTTTGTGTGTTTTGCTAAGGAATGAAGACGTGGATAGATATTTATCGGACTAGAGTAAATTGGTATATGTTAGAAATGTAGGTAAGGTAATTTATATATTTATTTTTTTTCCATAAATAATGAACGGATAACCCGAATAGTTATAAACCGGTTCAAGCCTTCGTTACACCAAAATTTATCTATCACCAAAGTAAGATTAAATTAATTACCGCAAAGAATCGTCTATCAAAAAACAAATTAAGTAAAAATAGCAAATAAAAAAATTTGGTATTGTTATTCGATAAATTTTTATTGTTTTTATTATCAATATGAATTACTTTGTAAGCGCTTACATTTTTAGGTGTTAGCAGTAAAGTAATAACTATTTATGACTCTTTGGCACAATTATAGCGGGTTATAAACAACAGGTAATTAACAATAGCGGAGCGTTATAAAGTGAGTAATACCTTAAAAATAAAAGAAAAAATAGCTTATGCTTGTGGCGATGTCGCGTCTAATTTTTATTGGCGAGTCTTTGATGTCTTTCTTTTTATATTTTATACCGACGTTTTTGGTATTTCAGCTGCTGCGGTAGGTACGTTAATGTTAGTGACTCGGCTCATCGACGCCTTTTCAGATCCCTTAATGGGAGCGTTGGCCGACCGCACTAAAACACGCTTTGGCAAGTTTAGACCTTATTTACTTTGGGGTATTATTCCTATTGCCGCAGCAGGGGTGTTAACGTTTACAGTACCTGATGTTAGTGAGGGTAATAAGCTTATTTGGGCATACTGTACCTACATTTTTATGATGTTGGCTTACACCTTTATAAATGTTCCTTATGGTGCGCTTTTGGGCGTTATTACCCCTGATACTCAACAACGCACTAGCTTAACCAGCTTTCGTTTTATTGGCGCTTTTTCGGGCGGGAGCCTTGTTGCTTACTTAACACCAGAGTTAGTTCTGCTGCTTGGTCAAGGAAATGAAGCCTTAGGCTGGCAATATACTATGGGGCTTTATGGCTGTATTGCCGGGTTACTTTTTGCTATCACCTTTTTTGCCACCAAAGAGCGTATCGCGCCGCCACCTGATCAGAAAACCCCTATTTTACAAGATATAAAAGATCTTACCCAAAATAAGCCGTGGTTAGTGTTATTTGCGTTAGCCCTTATTATCATGGTGACAATTTCACTTCGCGCTAGCTCAGGTACTTTTTACTTTAAATACTATGTTGAACGTCCTGATTTAATTGGCAGTTTTGCTATGTCTTATATGCTCGCCTTAGCCGTCGGCGCGGCGTCAACGCCGTTACTGACGCGAATTTTTGATAAACGTAAATTACTGCTGATCTTAATTTCAGTTGTGGCGGTGCTTTCAGTTTCTTTTTACTTTGTACCAAGCGATAACATTACAATGATGTTTTTACTGCAAATTTTGATTGGTTTAGCGCTAGGGCCTAAATCACCGTTAGTGTTTTCTATGTATGCAGATACCGCAGACTTTTCAGAATGGCGTACCGGCAGAAGAGCAACGGCGATGATATTCTCTGCAGCAGCCTTTGCACAAAAATTGGGCGGGGCATTAGCTGGAGCAATGATAGGTTGGATGTTAGCCTCGCTAGGTTATGTTGCTAATCAAGTGCAAACAGGTGCTTCAGAACAAGGCATTGTGTTATTAATGACGGTAATTCCGGCAGTATTTGCCGTATTAGCGATACCGTTGATATGGATGTATCCACTCAATGATCAAAAATTACAAAGTGTACAAAATGAGCTAGAGCAAAGAAAAGCACCCGCTAGCGAACCTGCAAGTCAACATGGTCAAGAGGTTGTGCTAAATGGATAACGTAGACAAACTTGTTCACCAAGAAAGTAAGATAACAACGCTTAACAGCCCAGTAAACCTACCTAAAGCTAGTGGTTATTTATGGAATAAGCGCATGGTACTGCAGGTAAATTGCCGTGGTTATGTTAACGGACAATTTATGCAGCCTGAGCCAAGTAAATATTCTTTTGGGCCTAATCAAGAAGAAAAAACCTTTATTCAGCCTGAGCATAGTTATTTTACTCATCATCCGGGGCGGTTTTTTTATATAAAGGATCACGATAGTCAGCAGCAATTTTCAGTACCTTATGAGCCAATGCGGGTAAGCCTTGATAAGTTCACGTTTGTACAAAGCGCTAGTGATATTAGCTGGTTGATTGAGCATAACAAGCTCGAGATAAAAATTACGGTCAGCTTAGCGCAAGAAGATGCTGTTGAGCGCTGGTCTTTATCAATTAAAAACTTAGCCCAAGGTCAACGTAGGCTCAGTATTTATCCCTATTTCTCTATTGGTTATATGTCATGGATGAACCAGTCTGCCACCTTTGAACCATCGTTAAATGGCATTGTGGCAACATCGGTAACCCCTTATCAGAAAGTAGATCAGTATTTTAAAAACCAAAACTTAAAAGATAAAACTTTTTTCATTGCTGATAAAACCCCTGATAGCTGGCATGTCAGTCAAAGCTCCTTTGAAGGAGAAGGCGGTTTAGCTAACCCTGATGCGTTAAAGATGAACAGTCTATCGAATGAAGATGCGCGTTATGAAACGCCGGTGGCTGTTGTGCAATATAACGAACATCTAGCTGAAAATGAGCAGCTAGATTACCAATTTTTATTTGGTCCTGCTAAAGATGAAGCTGAAATTTCCCTTTTGAAAAAACGATATTTAGCAGCGCCTCAAAGACAACAAGTGCAGCAGCAATATGATCAGTATATTGCTCAAGGCAAAGGCTGTTTAACACTGAATACAAACAATGTAGGTTTTGATGCCTTTGTTAATCAGTGGCTGCCAAGGCAGATGTTTTATCATGGCGATGTAAATCGCTTAAGTACCGATCCGCAAACCCGAAATTATATTCAAGATAATATGGGCATGTGCTATATCAAGCCAGAGGTGGCAAGAAGCGCTTTTATTTTGGCGTTATCACAACAAAAAGTTAACGGCGCGATGCCCGATGGCATTTTATTGCATGAACATGCTGAACTAAAGTATATCAACCAAGTACCTCATGCTGATCATTGTGTGTGGTTACCGATTTGCTTGGCGGTGTATTTAAATGAGACTGGCGACAGCGATATACTTAATCATCCGATTGCCTTTGCCGATTGTGAGCAAGAGCAGACCTTTGCTCAGCATATCGAATTGTCATTAAATTGGTTAATAAATGCGACCGATCACCGAGGTTTAAGCCTTATCGAACAAGGTGATTGGTGTGACCCGATGAATATGGTGGGTTACAAAGGAAAAGGGGTGTCTAGTTGGCTTTCGCTCGCAACGGCTTATGCATTAAATACTTGGTGCGATCTTTGTGAAAAATTCTCCGGAAAAATCAATTTAACTCACCTTGATGACTTTCGTCTTAACGCTAAAAAAATTAACCAAGCGGTGAATGATTACTTATGGCATGAAAAATGGTTTGCACGTGGTATCACTGATGATAATCGTGTTTTTGGTACGCGTGATGATAACGAAGGCAAAATATTCCTTAATCCACAAAGTTGGGCAATGCTCAGCGGTGCGGTGACTAAAGATCAGCAAGCCAGCATGATTGCGGCCATTACTGAACAACTCATGACGCCTTATGGGGTGATGATGTTAGCGCCTAGCTATACCGAGATGGTTGCCGATATTGGCAGAATTACTCAGAAGCATCCTGGGGTCTCAGAAAATGGTTCGGTTTATAATCATGCGGCAATTTTCTATGCCTATAGCTTATATCAAGCGGGTGAAAATGATTTGGCGTTTGAAGTGATCACTAAAATGATCCCTAATGAAAATAATGCGCAGCAAACAGGTCAATTGCCGGTGTATATTCCCAACTATTATCGCGGTGCTTATCATCAATTACCTAAACAAGCCGGACGCTCTAGCCATTTGTTTAATACCGGTACTGTGTCTTGGTTATATAGATGTTTGGTTGAAGAATTGTGTGGTTTAAAAGGTAGCAGTATCGGCCTGGTTATTGAGCCAAAGTTGCCTAGTAGCTTAGATAAAATATCAGGTACTAGGGAGTTTAGGGGAGCAGTGCTGCACTTTACTATTGAGAAATCAGCTCAGGTAACTAAAATTGAAAGTCATTTAGATGGTGAGTTACTCTATAACAACCATATTAAAAATTTAGATGCTGATTGTGATTACCAATTATCAATAAGGGTGCCTGTTGATGTCTAAGTTAAGTAATAAAAAACTAGCGCTTGTTATTGTGATGGGAGTTAGTGGTACCGGAAAATCTACCATCGCAAAAACGGTGGCTGAGCAACTCGGTTTTGAATTTCTTGAGGCGGATGATTTTCATAGTGAACAAGCTAAACAGGCTATGGGGAATAATATTCCCCTTACTGAAGCATTAAGAGCGCCTTGGATCGTGACTTTATGTAAGCAATTATCGAGTCTGCATCAACAAGGAAAACAAGTGGTGATGGCGTATTCTGGATTAAAGTCTAAGCATAGAGATTGTTTCAGAGCACTCGACTACCACTGTCATTATTATTATTTACAGGCTGAGCAAAGCACTGTGTCGACGCGGATAACCCAACGCAAAGGACATTTTTTTAATGCCGATTTATTGGCTAGTCAATATGCCGCGATGGAAGCCCCTAAGCCTCATGAAACGGATATCACTTCGATTGATGCCACTAAATCAATCACAGATATTTGTGACCATATTTCCTTTTTAACTATCCCTAACAATGTAGGTGTTTTATGAAAATCAATTTAACCGCGCTATTTTTTATTGTCAGTGCTTTAACGCTATCGACTCAGACTGCGCAAGCCTCTGAAAAGAGCACAACGTCACAAAATATGATCACAGCCAAGCGAACCATAGATAGTATTACTATTGATGGTCGTGCTGATGAAGCTAGTTGGCAACAGGCTAGCTGGCAGCCATTAGCTAATTTAATTTTAGGCGCTCCTTATAATGAACAAGATTTTAATGGCCGGTTCAAATTAACCTGGGATCAAGGACAATTATATTTACTGGTCGAAATTGTTGATGATGTGTTATTTGATCAACATGCGAATCCTTTGCATTTGTACTGGGATGATGATTGTTTAGAAATTTTTATTGATGAAGATGCCTCCGGTGGTAATCATCAATTTAACCATAACGCCTTTGCCTATCACATCGCGCTGGATAACCAAGTGGCTGACTTAGCGGCTAACAACAAAGACGGCTCAATGAATCCGGTGTTGTTAAATGACCATATCAACAGTGTTTGGCAGCGAAGTAGCACTAAGCCGAATAAAGTTATTTGGGAGGTTGCGTTACAAGTATTTGATGACCGCTTTGATCATACTCTAGACAGTAACTTAGCTAGCCAGCAACCAGTCACGCTAACGGTTGGAAAAACCCTTGGTTTTATGCTTGCCTACTGTGATAACGATGGTTCTGCTGAGCGTGAAAACTTTATTGGCTCAGCGGATATTACCGCTGTTAATGGCAGTAAAAATTTAGGCTATATCACTGCCGATGTCTTTCAAAAATTAATATTGATTAAATAAATTTTTCATAAAAAATTATAAGAGTATTATGACTATTTCAGCAAAAATATATACGATTACGCCTTTATTGGCACTATTAACAGCCTGTCAGCAACAAGAAGTAAAGCAGGTTACTGCACCTGTAAAAGTTAATACCAACACTGAGCGTATGGTAATGGTTGAGCAAGATGTTGAAGATTTGCTTGGCAAAATGACCTTAGCGGAAAAAGTGTCACTTGCGCATGCCAGTGGCAAGTTCCATATCAATGCTATTGAACGATTAAATGTGCCGGAAATGTGGCTCTCTGATGGCCCGCACGGGGTTCGCCATCAAATTGAACGACATAGTTGGGCGCCAGCAGGGTGGACCGACGATTATGCCACTTATTTACCACACCTAACGTCGGTAGCGGCAAGTTGGGATGTAGAAATGGCACGTTTACATGGGCAGGTGTTAGGCGCGGAAGCACGCGATCGACAAAAAGATTTTATACTCGGCCCTGGGGTCAACTTAGCCCGCCTTCCTTTGTATGGCCGTAATTTTGAATACATGGGGGAAGATCCTATCTTAGCGGCAAAATTAGTGGTGCCGCAAATAAAAGCCATTCAAGCAAATGATGTTGCGGCAACGGTTAAACATTTCGCCTTAAACACCCAAGAATTAAACCGTACTGGTGTTAATGCTAAGCCGAGCGAGCGCACCCTAAGAGAAGTGTACTTACCGGCTTTCGAAGCGGCGGTAATCGAAGCGGATGTATTGGGGATGATGGGTGCCTATAATGAGTATTACGGAACTAATGCCAATCAAAGTAAGCATTTAGTGATGGATATTCTCAAAGGAGAATGGGGTTATCAGGGGGTGCTATTAACCGATTGGAATGTAGATATTAATACTTATGACGCGGCGGTAAATGGCCTTGATTTAGAAATGGGTACAGATGTAAAAGACTATCAAGATTATTTCTTAGCTAAGCCATTTCAAGACATGATTGAAGCAGGTGAAATTCCAGAAGCAGTAGCTGATGACAAAGCACGACGAGTATTGCGCGTACAACACCGTATTGGTATGTATGATAAAAATAGACTCGCGGGTGCTCGTAATACTAAAGCCCATCAACAAGCGGCTTATAATATTGCCGCACAAGGGGTG
>Ga0105356_10005457_pt1 | contig 12057 bp, 5 predicted proteins | sample GOMGulsemesocosm_3_FD_83502 | JGI IMG/M metagenome (GOLD analysis project Ga0105356, IMG submission 83502) | Methane-oxidizing microbial communities from mesocosms in the Gulf of Mexico - GOM9D Gulf of Mexico | ecosystem: Environmental > Aquatic > Marine > Cold seeps | place: Gulf of Mexico...
AACGAAACTACGACTCCTATAAAACATTTAGAAAAAAAATTAAATAAGGCTTCCAAAAATAGTGGGATTCTTTTTTTAGGAGACAATATTTATCCAGTTGGAATGCCATCCAAAAAAGCCCCTGTAAAAAGGCAACTGGCAGAACATCGTATGAAAATTCAAACAGATATCTTGCAAAATTTCAAAGGAAAAAAGATGTTCCTGCCTGGAAATCATGATTGGTATAGTGATGGACTTAAAGGATTGGAAAGACAGCAAAAATTTATTGAAAAAGAACTCAATTCGAAAGATGTTTTTTTCCCACAAGGAGGATGTCCACTAGAAAAAATTGAATTGACAGACGACTTGGTCGTTATTGCCATAGATTCTCAATGGTATTTAGAGAATTGGGACGATCACCCTACTATTAATGACAATTGTCCTTATATAAAATCACGCCGTAAATTTTTTGAAGAATTCAAAGGCTTGTTGAATAAAAATAGTGAAAAAACAGTGATCATAGCAGTACATCATCCCGTATTTACAAATGGATCGCATGGTGGAAAATTCAGTGCTAAAAGTCATTTATTCCCAGTTGGAAATGTCCCATTACCTGGGCTTGGTTCCTTTTTCAACTTGCTCCGTAAAACTAGCGGATTGAGTCCACAAGATTTACAAAACAAACATTATACTGAATTTGCAAATCGCATTGTAACACTAACCCAACCTTATGACAAAACATTTTTTGTATCTGGGCACGATCACAATTTACAGTACTTAAAAAAGAAAAACAAAATCCAAATTATTAGTGGAGCTGGATCTAAAAGATCGGCTACAAAACTAGGAAAAGACATTGGTTTTACCTACGGAAACGAAGGGTATGCCCAATTGAATTTTTATAAAAACGGAACGGCAAAAGTTGCCTTTTATGCAACTGACAAATTGAAAGAAAAACTAGTTTTTGAAACTGAGGTAATTTCATCTAACAAAATAAAAGCCACTCAAAAACTCCCAGAAGAAACTAGGAAAAGTATCCAAACATCAATTTATTCAAAAAAAGACACTGACAAAAGTAGGTTTTACAAATTCTTATGGGGAGACCATTATAGAAAATACTACAGTACAAAAATAGATGCCCCAATTGTACTTTTAGACACTTTGTTTGGAGGGCTTACTCCTGTTAAAAAAGGAGGAGGAAATCAATCCAACTCTATTAGACTGGAAGATAAAAACGGAAAACAATATGTAATGAGAGCTCTTAAAAAAAGTGCTACTCGTTTTTTACAATCTGTTGCATTCCAAGAAGAACATGTTACCGAAAAATTCAATGATACGTATACGGAAGACTTACTTTTAGATTTCTATACCTCAGCACACCCCTATACTCCTTTTGTAGTTGACGATTTGTCTAAACCGTTGGGAATATACCATACCAATCCCACTTTGTATTACATTCCTAAACAGAAACGATTGGGGAAATACAATAACGAATTTGGTGATGCGCTGTACATGATAGAAGAACGAGCTGCATCTGGACATGGTAATTTGAAAAGTTTTGGATTTGCTAATAAAGTGATCAGCACGGATGATTTGCTAAAAAAACTTAGAAAAGACAAAGATCACAGTGTTGATGAAACTGCCTACATCCGAGCACGTCTTTTTGATTTGCTAATTGGTGATTGGGACAGACATGCAGATCAGTGGAGATGGGCAGAGTTTAAAAACAAGGACAAAAGAGTGTACCGTCCTATTCCTAGAGATAGAGACCAGGCATTTTCTAATTATGATGGTTTGCTATTGACTAGTTTGACACGCTTGATTCCATCTATCCGATTGATGCAAACCTATGACAACGAAATTAGAAGTATCAAATGGTTCAATGACGAACCTTATCCTTTGGATTTGGCTTTTCTTCAAAAAAATGATTCAAATGAATGGATACGTCAAGCCAAATTTATACAAGAAAATTTGACAGATGCAACCATTGAAAATGCATTTAAAAGTGTTCCTTTAGAAGTAAGAAACGCAACCATTGAAAAAATTAAAAATATTTTAAAATACAGAAAAAAAGACCTTGTTTCTACTGCTGAAAAATACAGCAAACGACTTCAAAAATTTGTTATCTTAAAAGGAACAGACAAAGATGATTGGTTTGAAATTGAACACCTTAAAAACAAAAAAACTCGCATCCGTTTTTACAATGTTAAAAAAGGAAAAAAGGGAAAACTAATTCGAGAAAATACATACAATGCTAATATGACTGAAGAAGTTTGGGTGTATGGTTTGGACGATGAAGATCATTTTGAAATCAGTGGAAACAGAAAACAACATACCAAAATTCGATTGGTTGGGGGACAGAATAAAGATACCTATATTGTAAAAGACAATCCGAATGTAAAAATTCATGATTTTAAAAGCAAAAAAAATATTTTTAAAGCTAAAAGTAAATTCCAACATTTAACAGATCGTTACGATGATAATATTTACAATTATCGAAAAACTAAAAAGAACGTAAACCAACTAATGCCTGCTATCGGAGCCAATCCTGATGACGGCTTTCGATATGGTCTCCTCAATACATTTACTCATTATGGTTTCCAACGCAACCCGTTTACTAGTAAACATACTTTTGGAGCTGTTTATTACAATGCAACAAAAGGTTTTGAACTGATTTACAATGGAGAATTTGCAACCTCATTTAAAAACTGGAATTTTTCTCTTGATGCAACTTTTACCAGCCCCAATTACAGTATCAATTATTTTGATGAAGGAAATGAAACAGTAAATAATGACGCTATTGATGGAGATGATTACAACCGTGTAAAACTAAGTACTTTTGGAATTGACCCTTCTTTTATTTGGAAAGGACATTCTGGAGCTAGTTTTAAAATCGGACTTCCTTTTGAATCCATTGAGGTTGAAGAAACCATAGGAAGGATCACTTCTACATGGGATTTTGAAAGAGAGTATTTTGGAGGCATACAAGGAGAATTTCAATTCAATCATTATGATAATATCTCTTTGCCTACACTTGGTTTTGCTTTTGATTTGACAACTGGATGGAAAACAAACCTTAGTAAGGACAAAGACAATTCTTATTTAAATTCTACTTTGAGTTTTGTACACAAATTAAATAATTCAGGAAAAATAACGTTTTCTTCAAAAGTGAATGGCCATTTTATTTTCCAAGATACATATGAACTATATCAAGCGGCAAGTATCGGTGGTCAAAACGGACTTAGAGGCTTTAGAAATCAACGCTTTACAGGTAAACAAAGTTTCTATCAAAATTCTGATATTCGGTTTACACTCAAAGAAAAAAATACAGCTTTGGTGCCTATAAGTTATGGCTTTGCATTGGGGTATGACTACGGTCGTGTATGGTTGGAAAATGACAATTCAAACAAATGGCACGATTCATATGGAGGTTCAATTTGGTTGAACGCAACAGGAATGGCTACTGGAAATTTGGCCTTTTTTAATTCTGAAGATGGTATGAGAATTAGTTTTGGCGTTGGATTCGGTTTTTAAACAAAGATTTCATTTATCAAAAACTTATACTCAATGCACATAATATCTAAATAAAAAGAGCGTAACAAAATTAGTTTGTTACGCTCTAACACTATTGCAAGTCCTTACCTCAAACAATAAATTATCTTAATCTACTTATAAAACCACAACTCCCTCCAATAGCTTCTGAAACCACTTCAAAGTTTTTTGCTCCATTCTGTTTCAAAACATTGAATTTATTTGAACTTGCTCCCAAATTTCCATAATACGCTACACCATCTATTTTACCAATATTATAAACGGTTCCATATTGCTCAAAAGAACTAAATTCTTCAACTTCTTTCGTATTTAAATTCACAAGTGCAAATTTAGCTGGAGCACTATACCAATCACTCGGACTTAATGGAGGTACGAAAGAAGCTTCCATATATTGCACCAAAGCTTTGTCATCATGCACATAGACTACTGAATTTACCGAATGTGCATTTAATACATTTTTTAGATCAACAAAAAAATTGGGATCAAATGTTCCATCTTCATTTACCTTTAAAATACCACCTGTAGTCGGATGACCTGCTACTGTACTGTAATCCTCTGCTCTAGCAGTTTGTCGAGATGGTCTGTAGTAATAACTACCATTATTACCTTTGGCATACGTATCATATCCCATACACATACGAGCGTCTTCAACGTAGGTTATAGCTTTTGTAACAGAATTAAAAACCGCCAATTGTGCATACTGTGGAAAAGCGTCTAAATCCTTAGGGTATGCAGCAACTGGAAAAATAATTTTCCCATCAGCAGTAACCCAACTTTCCCAAACACCTGTATTGATACTTGCATTGTTGCCATGTACCAAAGGAGTAACATTAATTGTTTCAACAATTTTCATCGTTTGAGGGTTGAATGCTATTATTTTCCCCTCTGCAAGTGCAAAGAAATAGGCTTGCGTTTCCGAAATAAAAGCAGGAGGACCAAAACCACCACTTAATCCTGTACTAGCAAAACTTAATATATCTGAAACCTTGATTTCTAATTTATTGTTTACTGTATACTTTGTTAGTGTCGAAGATTTTCCATTCCATACAAAAGGGTTTTCTCCATAAGAATAAATACTTGCAGAAGATCCCAATTCTACCATATTTTTAAAATCCATTTTTGCAGGAACATTTGCATAAGCTCCCAAATAGTAAACTCTACCTCCTGGTGTGTTTACTCTTAAACTAGCTACAATTGCAGTTTTGGAATCTGGTGGTAATAAATCGTCTACAGTGTCATCAGTACACGAGCTCAAGCCTCCTATTAATATTATCAATAGCATTGATAAATACATTGTAAATACTGTGTTTCTTTTCATCTTTTTTGTAATTTAATTTGTTAATGTTAATTTAAAACTGGGTTATTAATTTTATATAAAAAGCCCTGTTCGGCTTTTGTACTCCATAAAAATCGAAGTTTTTTTCATTCGTTAAATTTTTCACCTCTACGGTTAGTGCGTATTTTATTTTTTGTACTGTACGGTTGTAGGTAACTCCTACATTGTGTAGTTGTTGACTTGGGATCTCTTTTTTAAATGACGCAATTCCTGCACTTTCCCAACTTCTAAAAAATTGGTGCACATATCTTGTATTTCCAAAAAAAGACAGTTTGTCGTTCTTTATAAATACATTTTTTAAAAAATAATCAACAACTCCATTTGCGAAAAAATAAGGGGTATTCGGTATCCTATCACCATAAAATGCTTCAAACAATCCTTCATTTGAATTGTTATAGAAATTCTGATAAGTACTATTAACAGCAAATTTAAGTTGCTCATTAGCAGCTGTCCAATTCCCAGCTATTTCAACTCCAATAGAAGTTGCTTCGAATACATTTCTATAAATATTTGTACGATCTGCACTTGGAACAAATAAAATATGATTTTTTATTTTTCTTAAAAAAACATTTGTATGAACCAACCAACTGCTAGACAAAAAATTGTTTTTACTTGCTAAAGAAAATTCAAGATTTGCATTGTGACTACTTTCTGGTTCTAATTCTAGGTTGCTAAGTGTAAATTGACCGTCTCCAAATAATTCATCTGGCTGTGGCAACCTTGTAGCATACTCATAGGTCAACTTGGTTGAAAATTGCTCTGTAAATCTGTAATTGAAACCATTTCCATAACCAAAATTATTCGTTTTTGTTTCCGTTAAGACTTGCTTATTATTAGGAGGAATAAAAGACTTCGATTTTACCTTTTGAAAATAGGTTTTTATAAAAACACTATTTTTTAAGGTTCCCTCCAATCCTTCAATATTGTATTCAATTCCATTTACCCAAGAAAACAAATTTCTGTGAGCATTTAGTGGATCATAGGAATTTACAAATCTATTGTCTCCCGTTTGCCTGACATTTGTTGGTGCCAAAGTAACTTTTATGCTATTTTGTTCATTTAGTTCCCATGAAAGATTGATCCTTGCAAATAAATTATTATTCCAAGTAAATTCATTGGTGGCTCCATTTGAACTTACGAGTTGAGAACTTATTTCTCCGAAAACCGTCTTTTTAAAAATACATTCTCCAAACCAATTGTAAACACAATTGGAAGTATCGGTAAACTGTCGCTCGCTATAATTATAGCCCCAATTGCTACTTAAAGCTATATTTTGTCCTATATTTTTCTTATAAGTTAAAATCGTTCCTAAAGATTTTCTATAAGACATCACTTCTCCATAAGGAATGCCTGTCATCAAATTATTATGTTGTATTTCTTTCGTGTAATTCGTATAAAAACCTTTCAGACTTATTTCTTTTGCCCACCTTTTGTTTTTTACACCCATTGTAAAATCTGTTCCATACCCCTTGTAAGCATCATGAAACCTGGGTACCGTTACCTGGCTAAGTTTTCCATCTTCATCAGGAACCTCAACATCTACTTTGTAATTATTTTTTGAATAATCATAAAAACCTCCCCCTTTAAAAAAAACACCAGTATTTTTATTTAGAGATTTTATATAAACGGCTGTTCGATGAGAATCAAAAGACCCTATTTGATAAGAAGCTGTACCACTGAAGCCTTCAATTATTTTAGGAGATATTAAATTGACAGCACCTCCTAATGCATCTGCCCCAAATTGTATGGGTACTACTCCTTTATAAATTTCAACACGATCTATTAGATTTACAGGAACTGTTGCTATACCGAAAGTGTATCCATTGAACCTTAAAGGGATGTCGTCTAAAAAAAAACGAATTTGATTTCCCGTAAGACCATTTAATGAAAATTTTATTTTGGATCCCAATCCACCACTTCTTCGAACACTTACTCCTTGAATTTGTGCGATTACCTCTCCTAAATCTGCTGTTTTTAACTTTGCTTCTTTTGTATCAATTACTGCTACCGCATTCGCAGATCTTTCAATTTTACTTTTTTCAGATAATGCAGTTATTACAACACTATTTAAGGCTTCCAAATCTGATTTCAAACTAAAATGAAGTTCTTTTTTTTGACCATCACTCAATTTTATTATTTGTTTCTTAGGTACAAATCCAATAGAACTAACTTTAATTTCATAGGTTCCACTTTTAATATTTTTCAATTCATACCAGCCTTTGACATTACTAACAACGCCTAAAGTTGAATTATTTATTGAAACGTGAGCAAATACTATTGGATTTCCAAATTCATCTAGAACTTTACCTGAAATCACATTTTTATCCTGTGCGAACAGCATTGTAATTTGAAACAAACAAATTAGAATTGTAAATTTTAGCTTCATCAGATAAAGTTTAAAAACCAATTATTATGTTGTCACAACTCTCTAAACAGGGTAAAAACTCATTTCTTTTTCGTTGCATCTTTTTCATAGTATTGAAACATTAATTGTATCCTTTTTTTATTTTTCAGGCAATATGAATAATTTTTCATGTTTAAATTATTATTCTTATTAAGTCTAAATAAAAACAAAGATAATTGTTTATTTCAAAAACTTGCCTTTTTTTTTACTTTTAACAAAAATTAAAAAATCTCTATGTATTTATCTTAAAATAATAAATACATGGTTGTAGCTATTAAATATCAAAATGCACATAATTCGCTCCTTTTTTATTTATGTTTCTTCATAAAACTCAATCATAGCTCTACTTCGGCAAGCTTAGTACGAACTGCTATGATTGAATTTTATTCATTCTCAAACAAAAAGCAATAAAGGTCAGTAGATAGTTTCATACTATGAATTTAGAATTCTATTTGTTTAGTATCAGGTCGAGTCTTTCGACTACGCTCAGAATAAACTAAAATCGAGACCTATTTATAGGTGATATAGTTCTCGACTCCGCTCGAACAGACATAATTATTATATCCTATATCTGATATGCTCTCTTTTATCATTTCAGATTTGTATGTAGCTAACTACTGACTTTTAAAAATAATTCAAATTATTTACCCGTAATTTTGAAATTTAATCGATATTATCTCCTAGTAAGATTGCACTCTTCAGTTCATGATAATCAACTTTGCCATTCAAATTTTTAGGTATCTGTTCTAGGTATTTAATTTGCAAAGAAGTTGGATGTATCTTCAACTTATCTCGCAGCGTTTTTACAATTAATTTTTTAGATAAATTTGGATTCAAATAGACAATTGCTAAATAGGTATCTTCAATCCCTACACACACAAACGTTTCTCCTTCAATGTTTGTCTTTAAAATCTGCTCTACTTCATCCAAATTAAGTCTTGTACCAAATAACTTGATAATTCGCTTCATTCTGCCAATAATATGGTAGCATCCCTGTGCATCCATTTTTGCCAAATCACCTGTCAATAATTTTGTCGTCTTTAAAAAAGTTTTCAAATCCTCTTTCTTATTAGCATAGCCTCCAAAAACATTTTCACCGAAATAGATCAACTCCTTCGTATCCTCATTTATTTCAAACTTACCTCCTAAAATTGGTTTTCCTATCGAGTAGCCATTCTTTAACAAATCCTTCGGGTCCAAAAAAGCCATACGGCCTGTCGCCTCTGTCTGTCCATACTGGGTATAAAACGGAATGTTGTATTTTTTAGAATAGGCGCTAATTACTTTTACCAACGTTTCACTTAGTTTTCCCCCAGCTTGTGTCATATATTCCAGAGAATCGTGTTTCTTTTTAAAAAAACCAATTCTGTACAACATCTCATATACATAAGGTACTCCACTAAGGGTAGAGAATTTATAAGTATCAAAATCTTTCCAAAAATCTTTTTGTAAAATATCTTTATCAGTACAAACAATGGTGGTCCCTTTTATACAATTTGTTGTAAACACAGAAAGTCCATAAACAAAGGCAATGGGTACATTCAACGGTACAACCTGATCCTTATTTATTGGCATATAATCTAAAATCGACAAGGCATTCTGCACCAAGTTTGTTTCAGATAATTTAACAAATTTTGGAGATCCTGTAGTACCAGATGTACTTAGTAGCAATTTGATATCCTTATGAATACAACTTGTCGGTTTTATTTTTCTCCTAAACAAAGTAATTGATGTCGCTACAAACTCCATTTCATATCCTTCAATTTCTTTTCTTGTTGGGTCATAAATATAATAAGGTTCATAAGTTTGTTCAAGACGCTGTTTGAATTCAAAATTCAAATGTTCACTTAACAAACAAACCGTAAAATCACTTTGTAAAAAATTCAAAAAAACCTCTACAGTAGCAATGGTATTATTGCTATATATATAAACCAATCCATGATAATTATCCATTTTTATAGAGCTATTAAAATCACTTACTTTGGCATACTTTCCTGAATTAGGGTCTAAAAACTTTAGTGTTTCACTTTGTTGTATTAGATCATACAATCTCATAATAATAAACTTTATTTCTTATTTTATTAAACCAACTCAACTTCGTATTTCTTTAATACATCTCTAATCTTCATCAAACTCCCCATTTCCAAAATATCTTCCATATCTATCGAGATTTCATAAACATTTTCTATTTCAGTAATCAATATCAAATGACTCATTGAATCCCATTCAGGAATTTCTTGATACTTTAAATCATAAACGACTTCTTCAAGTGCAATGCCAAGTCCTTTGGCTACAACTTCTTCAATTTTTTTTTGTGTACTCATAACTGTTTTAAATTTATTTTTATTTTATTATACATTTATGTATTTCCATTTTCCTCTTTTAAAAACGACAATACAGGCTATTGCTAAAACTATTTCTGAAACTAGAATTGCCACAAAAACACCTTTAGCTCCCCAATTTATTTGAACTCCCAAAAAATAAGACAAAGGAATCTGTGTGATGTAAAACATAAGAATATATAACAAGGTTACAGCTCTCACATCGCCTGCAGCATTCAATGCTCTCGAAATAACCATCGTATATCCTAATAATATATAGGCTATTGTAATGTAATTCAGGTACAAGACTCCATTGCTCAACACTTCAGGGTTATCAGTAAACAACAACACAACAGGTTCGGCTCCTATTTTCCAAAACACAGCTACCACCCCTAAAAAACACATATTAAAAAAACCAGCCTTCCATACCGACTTTTCGGCTCTTTTATAATTATTTGCTCCCAGGTTCTGCCCTGTAAGTATTCCTGCTGCGTTCCCAATTCCCCAAGCAGGCAATGTTGCTATAGAAGCAATGCGTTGTGCAATGATATATCCTGCCAAAGCCGACTCTCCAAAATGAGAAATTATCTTAATCATTAAAACCCAACTCGAAGCAGGAATTACATACTGTAAAGCTCCATTTAATGCCAATTTTGATACTTTTTTTATCAAACACAAACTCAGTTCCAATTGCTTTCTTCCTATACTGATAATTGTTTTTCCATTTATCAAATACCTCAGCTGGTACAACACCCCAATTATTCTGGCTACGGCTGTTGCATAGGCAACACCCAATATTCCATATGCGGGAATTGTTCCCCAGCCAAAAATTAGTATTGGACATAGAACAATATTAATTGTATTGGAAACCCACAATGCTCGCATTGCTAAGGCTGCATTTCCTGCTCCTCTAAAAATTCCATTGATAGAAATTCTTAAAATTACAAACACGATACTGGCAAACATTATTTTAGCAAACCATTCTGCTTCTAATACCAACGTTTCAGGTATTCCAACAAGTAGTAATATTTGTTTGTAAAAACACACACATAAAATACTTGCTACTAAGGAAACACCAAACCCTATATAAATAATTTGCATGGCCGTTGCACCTGCCTCTGCGAACTTTTTTTCTCCAACTCTTCTTGATATGATTGATGATGCAGCAATACTCAACCCAATTGATATTGAATAAGCCAATGAGATAACAGACTCCGTCGCTCCTACTATAGATACCGCTCCTGCTCCCAATTTGCTAACAAAAAACAGATTGGAACATACAAAAATAGATTCCATTACCATTTCCAAAACCATTGGAACAGAAAGCAACACTATTGCTCTGTTGATGCTACCTGTTGTAAACGTTTTTTCTTTTCCAGACAAAGCGTGTTTAAAAAGATAAAGTAGGTACGTTATTCTCTTAAAAATTATCCTCATTCCGATTGCTTAACCAAGTTAAAATCTACTGTTTTATTCTTCGGTTCCAAAATCTCTTGCTTGATTGACAAAAGTGGATTGGCCAACTTCCCTCCTTTTTTTGGGGTAGCAAAACCGGATCTTTCCTCATAACCTTGATGCAGCCTCAATTTATTTATATAAAACCTTTTGAACTCTGGTACAAACAAATTGTACTTTTCAAATTTTGAATTCAATTCTGGGTTTTCTTTCTGATACTCAAAAATCACCGTACTAACACTTTTCCAAAAAAGAAGTTCATCATATCCAGAATACACTTGTAAAACATTGCTTAAATACCTAAAATAGGCTTCAAAAACGCCAATTAATAAAAACAATGGAATATTCTCTTTGTTCGAAGACTGTATCAAACCATTGGCCAATTCTTCAGGCAGTTTTTCTTTGGCTTCAGAAGTAAGCACAATATCATCTACAAAATCTTTTATAACAATTCGTTGTGGAATATAGGCTTTCATAACCAGTATGATATTTTCACCATGTGGAGTTACACACAAAGAATGTTTGTAATAAATATGCAACAATGGCTTCAAATAAGCTGTTAAATAAGCCTCTAGCCATTGTGTTTTTGACAAACCTGATTTTTGTATCAATTCATCAATCAAACTTTTTTCATTGTCATCTACATATAACAATGCTGCCATTGTCATTAAGTGCTCTCCTGGTTTCAAATATTTCTCTGCACTTTCTCGCCATAATACTCCCAACATTTCATTGTATTGATAAGGTACTTTTTTCAAAATACTGTAATATGGATGTAGGTAAGAAACCGTAGCAACTTCTCCCAATAATATGACTCCTAACCCTTGAAGATATGGATCTGTTTTTAGCATACCACTTACCCATTCGGTCACTTTTGGAGCAATGTCCATTTGCTTAGGAGACAAACCTCTAATATTTCCGGTACTTAAAATAGAGATGGCTGTTTTGGTATAATGCTTCTTAGGAGTGCTTGTATTGAAAAAAGTTCGGATACTTTGTTGTGGAGCATATGT
>Ga0105356_10005461_pt1 | contig 12054 bp, 4 predicted proteins | sample GOMGulsemesocosm_3_FD_83502 | JGI IMG/M metagenome (GOLD analysis project Ga0105356, IMG submission 83502) | Methane-oxidizing microbial communities from mesocosms in the Gulf of Mexico - GOM9D Gulf of Mexico | ecosystem: Environmental > Aquatic > Marine > Cold seeps | place: Gulf of Mexico...
CATGGGAAGTCAATACCCCACTAACCATAGAATCACCAACAAAACGCCTTTTTGTACTTGATAGCCCTGTCAGTTTTTGTATAGATAATACAAAGCTATATCGTTTTTCAGGTTATACCGCTCAAACTGCGCAATCTATGCCGAATTCAAGTAATCAAATAGGTGGAGAAGCAGGGGTTTTACTAGGGCAGTTTATTCAAAATTCAGCTTCTAATACTTCATTTTTCAACTATAACACTGCAAGCCTTACTCGAAATTCAGTGGTGAATATTCGAAGTGAAATGGGATTTAACAGTACGGAAACGGTTTCATTTAATCATGAAATTCATTTACCTAATGTGCCTTGATTATTAGCGTGTATTTAAATCATTAAAAGTCATTTTAGTAACAATTCCGATCATAATTTAATGACGATTAAGCGTATTATCTATACTTAATAATAGGTGGGTAATTAGTGTGATAGATCTCGGATAAAACACTTCGGAGATGACGATGATTTATAATGAGTAATGCATGATGTAAATAACTTTGTTTATAGTGGCATAGTTCATTTGTAGGTTGGGCTTTAGCCTAACAAATGATAAATCATTTTTAAATACATATGTTTTAGCAGAAAAACAAAACGGTCTAAATTGATTTTGTAACTGGCGGCCATTAATTTTATTAAAGCAATCATAAAAGAGGCATGATGCAAAGTATTAAAAAACAAGCGGGCAGTATGCTTATGAGTGCATTATTTATTGCAATTTTGATGCTGGCATTAGGTTTGGCTTTAGTTAATATTTTATCTAGTTCTGCTCATAATAATGCGGTTGAGTATTATGGTGCTCGTGCTTTTTTGGCTGCACAAAGTGGTATAGAGCAAAAGTTGGTTCAGTTGTTTCCTGTAGGTGCAACAATCGGTGGTTGTTTAGATGAGACAATTTCATTTGATACTCCTAACTTACTCAATTGCACAGTTGCATTGACCTGTACTTCCACTGGGGCTATTACTGATTCATCTGTACCTTCAGGTTCCGTAAACGTATTTAGAATAAGTAGTTCAGCGACTTGCCCAATTAATAGCTGTCCGGTAGGCGATACTTGTCGCAAAGATTTTTGGCAAACTCAAAGGAGTATAAGTGTTGAAGCTAAAACACTTAATTAGTTTTGTTTTAATCTCATTCCTCGTTTTATTTTCTTTTTCTAGTAAAGCAGTTTTACCTAAATGTGAAGATGTTTTTCCTTCAGCTTTGGCGACAACACAAACTAATTGGAATACAGGCTTTGCCTATGTTGATAGAGGTGCGACTATCTCAAATCAGCAAAATAATTTATTAGCTACTGGTAATGTGGTTTCTGGAGTGGACTCTAGTTGTAACGGCTATTCATGTATGGCTTCAGGAGTTAATGCTGAACCTATGATTGCTCCTAGTGACTTTATTTCAAATGCAAAAAACTCAGTACCATCTGATAATAGATTGAATGGTGATTATTATTTAACATCACTTGATATTCATAATCGAACTCTAACTGTAGCAGGGCCTACGCGTATATATATGAACGGCTCAATTGCATTGTCTAGATATACAAAATTTATAAATAATTACACTTCTGACAGCTTATTATTATATGTAAATGGCTCTGTGAGTATTTATGATAGTGTCGATTTAAATGCTTTTATGTACAGCACTGGGCACTTCAACTTAGGTGCTAACGCTTCATTTTTAGGTGCATATACAAGCCAGTACGATGCTATTTTAGGTCAATATTCAAGTTTAAGTTATCAAGCACCAACTAGCAATAACTTTGATGGTTTTTGTGAAGCTTCTAAACCAGCTCAACTTATATCTGAATACCGTTTTGATGAAACAAATTGGGATAATGGGTCTTCTGGACATGTGATTGATTCCGTCAGTGGGTTTAATGCAACCGCTTTCTCTACTCAGCCTAGTAGAGGTTTGGTATGTAACGCTGCTGATTTATCATCAAGTGGTATTGATGATTATATAAAATTAAATGAACAAGCTATATCTAATGGTGAAGACTTTTCAATTTCACTGTGGCTCAACAGTGATAAAACAGATAATCAAAGTATTTTATCAGGTGCTAATAGTGGTTATTTTAATGAATTAATTATGTGGTTTCCAAGCAATACATCTTTCTCACCACATTTAAATGGAGTTGCATCAAGCACTATTGGCAACCCAAGTATTAGTGATGGCTGGCATCATATAGTTTGGACCCGTAACGGCACTGAAAACTGTTTGTATGTAGATAAGGCTAAACAGGCTTGTATTTCCCTTTCAAATTCAGAAGTAGATATTAGTAGTTTGATTTTAGGCCAAGAACAAGACTCCTTAGGTGGTGGTTTTGTTTCATCTCAAGCTGTTGAAGGGTTAATTGATGAATTACTTATTTTTGAAGGTGCTTTAACACAAAAAGAAGTTGATGATATTTATGATAATCAACTAATGGGTAAAGGCTTTGACGGAAGTGATAGAGTTTGCCCTGAGGTCAAGCCCATTTTAGATTTAAGGTTTGATGAACTAAATTACTCCGGCACAAATGCATTATTAGATAGCTCCGGTAATAATTATGATGCAACTGCTTTTGATACTTCTCCGACGGATGGTTTGTTGTGTAATGCCGCAGATTTAACAACGAGTTCTGATACTGATCTAATTGAAATCAACCCCGAAGCTATGAATGGATTAACTGATTTTACGATAGTCATTTGGGCTAAAACAAACTCTGACCATGATGGAACGATATTGTCAGCTGCTCAAAATGGTACGTCACTCGGTGCAAATGAAGCGACTTGGTTGATGGAAGTTGATGATGGTGACTTTACTTTTTGGCCAACTATTGCAGAGTCTCCTTTTGATGAAGATACTGAGTTAGATGTTGAGAAAAAGCTTAGTTCGTGGAAGCAATTGGTTTGGACTCGAAAAGCTTCAAATAATCAAAGTTGTTTTTATTATAATGGTAAAAATAAAGGGTGTGTCACTCATAATAATAATAACAATTTACTTGAAGTTACAGGGTTAGTATTAGGTCAAGATCAAGATAGTCGGTTAGGAGGTTATGATTCATCTCAAGATTGGGAGGGGCTGTTAGATGAGTTGCTTATTTTTGATATGGTACTTAGTAAAGATGAAATAAACGATATTAAAGATAATATAGAAAACAGTAAAAATTGGGATGGAACACAAAGAACGTGCCCTACTTTAGAGCCTATTGCTGAATATCGTTTTGATGAACCTAGTTGGGGAGATAATAAAAAAGATGTTAAAGATTCATCATTTAATAGCTTAGATTTAACTGCTCATAATGCACAAACAGAATATTCTAACCCTGTACCAGCACTAGATGACGGCACTAACTTTTGTCGTTATGGCGAGTTTAATGGGCAGGATAATGGTAGTTATTTGGAGTTGTCTTCAACTGATTTTGATTTAACGAATGAGTTAACGATTACAGCTTGGATCAATATTAACCAATTACCAAATGAATTAAATACCATAGTCTCTAAAGACGATAATTATGAATTTCATGTCACTTCAAATGGTGAAATTAATTGGTGGTGGGGTAATAGGTCTTTGACAACCACTCCTATCCGTTGGAGTGCGGCTAATATCCAAGAAAATAAGTGGCATCATATTGCAATTACATATCGTAGCGGATCTCAGGTTATATATATTGATGGTCAATCAAAAGGCGAAGCTTCATATTCAGGTAACCTAAATTTAAATAATAAACCATTTCAAATTGGACAAGATCAAAATCATCCAGGTCGATTCTTTAACGGTTCAATAGATGAAGTCAGAGTATATAACCAGTTTTTATCGCAACAAGATATTCAAAATATAATGGAAGATAGCCGAACCTGTACGCAACAGGTGGATCATTATCAGATTAGGCATGACGGTAAAGGTTTAACTTGTGAAGCTGAAAGTATTTCAATCAAAGCTTGTGTCGATAGTGATTGTAATCTTTATGGTTCACCTGTTTCTCTTGATTTACTTGTTGATGGTCAAGTGTATCCAACGGGAGTTTTTACGGGCGAGGCTAAGGTTGATATTGCGCAGAAAACCCCAGACACTTTAACGCTATCTGTAGGAAATGAAAGTGTGTCGGCAAGCAACCCTTTTGTTTGTATTAAAGGTGACCCAAATGGAGCTGCATGTGATATTGAATTTACTGATGTGGGGTTTAAATTTTTATATGGTGCAGCTAATTCAGACTCGATACCTTATCAAGTAGCTGGTGAACCATTTGAGAGCCTAAAACTACAAGCGGTTGAAAATAATAATGGTGTATGTGACGGTTTATTTTCTGGCAATATTGATGTTAAGTTAAGTCAAACAAATTTAGACCCTGGCGGCACTTCAGGTTTGGCTTTTAAAGTAGGTAATAAAGCAATAATCAAAGCTACTAATGCTGATAATGGCACTGCTGTAACTTTATCCTTTAATACTAATAGTATTGCAACTTTATCTAGCTCTATGTACTTAGATGCTGGAGAAATAAAATTAAATGCACAATATAAAGAGGGTGATTTAATTGTTGAAGGTAGTAGTAATGAATTTTGGATTAGCCCTAAAAAACTAGCTGTTTCGGCTAAGTTCAATGGTAATAACTTAGCTGGTAATACTCATAGTAATCCTGTTATTCATAAAGCGGGAAGTGACTTTGACTTTGAGGTTAAAGCTTTAAATGCTTTAGGATCTACAACGCTTAACTATTTTCCAGGTCAAATCCAGTTGAAATTAGAGCGAAAAGGGCCGACAGCGCATGGTGCGGAAGGTCGCTTTACTTGCGCAGGGAGTTGCACTATTGATACTGCTTTATCTTCTTCGCCTTTATTACAATATCAAAACGTAATTTTAACCTCCTTTACCGCAGGAATTTCAGCATTCTCAGGCGCTAATTACTCGGAAGTTGGCTTAATTAACTTAAGCCTTAAAGATAATAATTATGGCAATGAATCTATTGTAGTTATGGCTGATGCTATTGATATAGGTCGCTTTATTCCTGCTAGCTTTACGGTTGAAAATAACTCAGTGTCACGTGCATGTGCAGTTGGAGATTTTACTTATTTTTCAGAACCATTCTTGGCTACTTACACTTTGAAGGCAAAAAATGCAGCTGGTGATATCACAAAAAATTACCAAGGTGATTTTGTAAAAGAAGATGTGAAGTATTGGTTAGAGAATGAAGCTATTGGCAGCGATTACCAGTCAGGTAATGATTTAGAGAGCAGGCTACCAGATGTAAACCCTGAAAAAAGCCAATGGCAAAATGGTGAATTATTAATTGTTGATGAATCAATTGTATTCAATCGAGCTGATATAGAGGCACCTTATGTCGATACCGGATTATTACTTTCAATTGAAAATTCTGAAGGTGGTGTGTTGGCGGGTAATCAAGACCATTTAAACTTAGGTGGCGCTTTAATACCTGCTTTTCAATTAAATACTTCACCTTTAGAGTTTAGATATGGTCGTTTAGCATTACATGATAGTTATGGTTCTGAGTTTGATGAAATGCAAATACCTATGCGAACTGAGTATAGTGATGATGGGCAAAGGTTTATATTAAATACAGCAGATAATTGTACTGACTATGACAATAATTTAGTGCAAATATCACCTGTTTCTCCTAGTTTAGATTTTATAATCAAGGGCACTAATCCTACTTTTAATGCTGGAGTATATAAATCCCAAGAAGGAATTTTTGTAAAGCCTTTAGGTTCAGAGCAACAAGGTAACTTTATAATAGAGTATTCAGCTACACCCTCTTGGTTATTATTTGATTGGGACAATAATACTTTAACGCCAGATGAAAACCCGAAATCGAATATTCAATTTGGTCGTTTTAGAAGTAATGATCGTGTTATTTACTGGCGTGAACAGTAGCGCTATAAATTGTAGTCGCTGTATATAGGTAATTTAAAAATCTGAATTTAACTGAATTAGAGTTGAATTCAGATTATCACCTCTTTTATATATTAAAGTAATATTTGTTCAGTATCTTTATTTCCACCTAACCACTTAAAATACCTATTAAATTTACCATTTCATTAATTTAACTATTGCTCTATATTTTTGCTACATCTAAACTTAAGTAATACTTTCAAGCTTATTTAATGGATTATGTTAATGATAAAAGCAAAAAATGTAGTAACTGCAATATTATTAACTATTCTGCTGTTCTTGTTTTCTATACAAAAAGTATATGCTGCGAGTTGTCCAGTACCAGCGAGTAACGCGGGTAATGTGATGATTAATGAAATGAACTTTGGTAACGGTGATGATTGGATTGAGTTATATGTCAATTCAGGCACTCAAAACTTAAGCGGCTGGAATATTACTATCATAGGTAAAGGAAATATAAATGAAACGATTCCTTTACCTAATACTACCTTACCTAGAGACAATACAACTGCAGGACGTTTTCTAATAATTGCAGCTAGTAATGGTGGTACTGATGTTGTTAATGGCATCAACTCAGGGGTCTTAACTGAAAATATAAATTTATTTATTGATGCTAATCTCAATCTTCATAATACGATTCAAGATATTGTAATTACAGATGATAATGATAATTTGGTTTATTATTTAGGATATGCGAATAAAGCTGAACAGCTTAATTATGATTGTGTTACTCAATACCCTGATTATTCTGACTCGATTATTAACAAGGGGAATGATGGGCAGTCATGTACGGTAATTGATGGAGATTCAAGTGCGAATAACCCTAATGATTGGGAACCTGGTTGTAATGGTAATACAACAATTGGTGGGCCAAACCTTCAAATAGACCACTATGAAATACACCATGATAATGTAGGTACAACATGTGGCCCTGAGCAAATTACGATAAAAGCATGTGTGGATACAGCATGTGGCACATTATCTACAGGTGTGATTAGTTTAAATTTTCAGGCTGGAGGCGTAACTAAAAACACGTTAAGTTTTACCGGTAGTACAACTTTTACTTTTGATCATACTACTGCTGAAACTCTCACGCTGTCTATTGATAGTCCTAGTTTTAATCCTGATAATGTTTTTAAATGTATTGATGGGGTATTTAATAGTTGTGATACTGAGTTTTTTGCTTGTCCAAATTGTGTTGATGTATTTGGTTCGGGTTTATCAACTTTTAATGATAGAACAGCTTATGTGGATGCTAATGCCAGTATTACAAATCAAAACTCTAACGCTATAATTACCAATAAACTAACACTAGAATCAGGTGCTACTTGTAATGGTACTACTTGTACTAAGTCTAATACCAATGCAGCCACTATGGTTAAGCCCTCATTTATTAATCCAAGTTATTCTATACCGTCTGATGGGCAGTTATCAGGAGATTATATTCTCACCGGTTCAATTTCATTAAATCAAATAAATTTATCTTTAGTTGGGGCAACTCGTATTTACGTAACTGGTGCATTAGATATTAATCAATCCATAGTAAATAACACTGATGCTAGCGATTTAATTATTTTTGTTGAAGGTAGCGTTGCAGTTAATAGCTCTGACTTACAAGCTTATATTTTTTCAAATGGCTATGTTAATTTAATTAGCAGTGGTTCATTCAAAGGGGCGTTTACTGGTGGTGCTGATGCAATATTACAGCAAAATTCTAGCCTGGAATATTTGTCTCCTACTTCCACTAATTTCACAGGTATGTGTACTAATATTGTGAAAAATCCAATTGCTGAATATCATTTTGATGAATGTAGTTACACAGGCAGTGGAAGTGAAGTGATAGATCAAACTGCTAATTATTCTGCTACGAGTCATGGCAGTGTTGATATAACGACTTCAGGTAAAGTACAAAATGCCATAAACCTCACTGATTATAGTCATCATATAGAAACATCAATTCCTCTAGCTAGCTCTTTTACAGTTTCTACTTGGTTTAAAAAACCCACAGCTCTTTCTGGTAGCCAATATTTTGTTTTAGGGGCTATGGATTCAGGTGGTGGAGATTTAATGCTAATAGATCGAAACAGTAATTGGCGATGGGCAGTCTGGGATGGGAGTGCTAATTATTATGGAAATTTTTCATTTTCATCTTTAGATAATAACTGGCATCACATGGCTCTCGTATATGAAAGTAATCAAACACATTTATATATAAACGGTGTTTATATTGAAACAGTGTTTCGAAAACCTAGTGGTACTTTGAAGTATATAGGAACTTCATTTGATTCTGTGAATACTTCCAGTGCTCAGGGCTTTAGGGCGCCTTTAGATGAGTTTTTAGTTTATGATTCAGCTTTAACATTAGGCGAAATAACCTCTATTTATGGGCATCAAAACTCTGGCAATAATTATGATGGCAGCGCTAGACAAGCGGTATCTTGTGTTGTACCTATTGCTGAATATAGATTTGATGAGTGTACTTATACAGGTTCAGGTAATGAGGTTATAGATCAAACAGGTAGCTACTCAGGAACGAGTCATGGTGGAGTTGCAATTACAGCTAATGGCCAAATTTATAATGGTATTGATATTCAAAACTATGATGAACATGTTGAAACTGCAATTAACCTGACAGGTTCATTTACGGTTTCAACATGGATAAAAAAGCCAACATCTTTAACTGGTAGTCGTTATTTTGTATTAGGTGCGATGGCAAATGGAGGTGGTGATTTAGTCGTAATTGATCGTGAAAATAGCTGGAAATGGGGTATATATGACGGTAGTGGCACAAGTTATGGTAATTACTCTATTTCATCTTTAGATAATAACTGGCACCACTTAGTTTTAGTCTATAGCAATAATCAAACCCAGTTTTATTTAGATGGAAGCTATGTAGAAACAATATACAAAGCGCCAAGTGGTACATTAAAATATTTAGGTACTTCATTTGATAGTGTAAATACTGTAAACGCACAAGGGTTTAGAGCGCCTTTAGATGAATTTTTAGTTTTCAATAACGCACTATCTGTCACTGAAGTTAATAATATTTACGTTTATCAAAGTCAAAGTAAAAACTATGATGGTACAAATCGAAATACACTAAATTGTTCTAATATCGATCATTACCGGTTAGAACATGATGGTGCAGGTCTTACATGTGAAGCTGAGTCTATAACAATTAAAGCTTGTGAAAATTCAAGTTGTACTAATCTTTATACCTCTAGCACAACGTTAGATTTTAAAGCAGATGGTGTTACACAATCGTCTCCTACTTTTACAGGCACAACTACAGTTAATTTAAGTCAAACTACAGTTGATACTTTAACCTTATCTATAGCTAATGAAACTATTACGGCAAGTAATTCGCTCATTTGTGTTAATTCAAGTGGTGGAACGGCATGTGATATTGCGTTTGCTGATGCTGGGTTTAAGTTTTTATATAGCGCTACTAATACTTTAACAATTCCCACACAGGTCGCGGGTAATAGCTTTAGTGACACATTGAAATTACAGGCAGTTAAAGATAGTAACGGTGTTTGTACTGGTTTATTTACTGGAAATGTAGATGTTGAGTTAGCACAACAAAGTATTTCACCTGGAAATATTTCAACTTTAGAGTTTAAAATTAATGGTAGTAATATAGAGAAAAACCCTTCATCTGGGGTTAATGATTATTCGAATGTTCAGCTTAATTTTGGAACTGATAGTATTGCTACTATTCCTTCGCCTTTATATGAAGATGCAGGCCAAATAAAGCTACATGCAAAATATAATGGTGGCGGAGTATCAGTGGTTGGTAGCACAGATAATGCATTTTGGGTTAGACCTGATAAGTTACTGGTAACCGCACAAAATGATATATTTCAAGATTTGAATGGTGGCATCTCATCGGCCACTAGAGTACATACGGCAGGTGAAACCTTTAATTTAAATGTTTCTGCTGTTAACTCTGGTGGTAACGTAACCCCAAATTATTCTCCAGGGAAAATTGAGTTTAAGTTAACGCGAACAGGGCCTTCTTCAGGAGGTGCTGAGGGGAGTTTAACCTACGCTGCTTCTGGCACTATAGATACTGCTTTAGGCGCAGTAGTACAATATAAAAATGTAAATCTGAATAGTTTTTCATCTGGTTCTTCAACTTTTTCGGGTGCAAAATACAGTGAGGTTGGGCTATTAAATTTAGATCTTAGAGATAGTAATTATGGTAACTCATCAATTCAAGTTGATGGAGATGAAATAAATATAGGTCGATTTATTCCCGATCATTTCAAACGGTTGACTTCTGAAAGTAAGGTAGAATGTAGTAGTTTTAATTATATGGAACAGCCTTTCAAAGTAAATTACGATATAGCTGCTAGGAGCTTAAATGGCTCTAATATTACACAAAATTATATAGATGATTTTGCTAAAGGGATTGTTTCACTGCATATAGAAAATGAAGGAACTCATTATAAGAACGCAGGATATTTTGGAACTAGATTATCAGTTCAAGCACCTTCACCTACATGGGAGCTAGGGCATACTAGTTTGACGGGAGATGATACCGCAACTTTAGCTAAAGCAGCTACCCCTGATGGTCATTTTAATATGGCTGATATTATTATGACAATTAATGATAGTGATGGTGTAGAATTTATTGCTAGTGATTTAGATCAAAATCCGACTTTGCCTAATCCTAGTGTTTATACCGGAGCAAAACTGGGTTCAAGTCTAGAGTTTCGATACGGTCGATTAATTTTAGATAATAGTTATGGCTCTGAGCTTGAGGATATTTTAGTACCTTTAAAAGCTGAGTACTGGGATTATATAGTCAATGAATTTAAATATAATACATCGGATAGCTGTACTGGTTATCAGCAAGCAAACCTTAACCCTTTAGCTCCTTATGATTCACATGTTGTTTTAGGATCTAATGGTACTTTAACCAATGGAGGTTATCCAACTGGATCTGGGCTCTCTTTAGAGAGGTCTAATGAAGAAAAGAATGTAGAAGTTGAATATAGTGCTCCAGCTTATTTACAATTTGATTGGAAAGGAGATGGCTCTCAGCTAAACCCTAAAGCTACTATTCAATTTGGTCGCTATAGAGGTAACGACCGCGTAATATATTGGCGTGAACAGTAGTAAAAGGGGTAATTTAAAAGCCAAAATTTTAAACGTTGGCATTTAATAGCCCTTCAATATCATAGGTCTGTTGAACCTAGAATCTAGTTATTTTATCAGCTTCTGAACCATCAAGCCTGCAACAATAAATAATAATCCCACCAAGGTTGCAGGGTGGATCTCTTCCCCTAAAAATTGATTGATCAAAATCAGAGATATAAATGGAGAGATAAAAATAAGATTGCTTACTTTTGCTGTGTTCTCAGCTTTTTTCATGGCGATTAACCATAAAACAAAGGTAATGCCCATTTCAAATAAACCCACATATAAAGCCGCTAAGGCGCCTTTTAAATTAGGGATAATCCAAGCGTTTTGCCAAGTAACTACTGCTGCAATCAAAGGTAAGCCAATACTAAAACAAATAAATAGACTTAAAATGGGTTTATCTTTGTTTTTGGTACTATAGATCCAGTATAATGCCCACAAAAGTGTACTGAGGAGCGCAAGGCCCACTCCTAAAGGACTTTGGAAGTTTAATTCGGTGAGCTGACCTTTGGTACTTATAATAAGTACACCTAAATAAGCAAAGCTTAATGCGGCGATATCTGATTTTCTGAGTTTTTGCCCAAGCATAGGCACGGCTAATAAACTCAAAGCGATTGCCCAAGTGTAATTTAGCGCCTGAGCCTGTTGCGCTGGTAATAAGTCATAAGCTTTAAATAAAATTAAATAATATAAGAATGGATTTAAACTGCCTAACTTAAAATAGAGCGCTTTATTGCGCTTAAAGGTAGGCACAATCTCAGTGAGTTGCTTGTTTTTGGTTAAACAGCCTAATAAAAATAACCAACTAAAAACAGAAGCGTAAAAAACTAACTGTAAAGGTGATATCTGTTGTAAAGCAAGTTTGAAAGCTGTTGCAACAGTCGACCATAAAAAAACGGCTGCAAGGGCATAATAAATAGCGTGACGCTGGTTTTTAATCATATGTAATGTTCAATTTCTTTGATTATATGTATTGGCGCTTATTAGA
>Ga0105356_10005463_pt1 | contig 12051 bp, 11 predicted proteins | sample GOMGulsemesocosm_3_FD_83502 | JGI IMG/M metagenome (GOLD analysis project Ga0105356, IMG submission 83502) | Methane-oxidizing microbial communities from mesocosms in the Gulf of Mexico - GOM9D Gulf of Mexico | ecosystem: Environmental > Aquatic > Marine > Cold seeps | place: Gulf of Mexico...
ATAAACAATAATTAAGTTCTAGGCAAGAATACCTCGGCCATCATACAACGTGCGCTTCCACCTCCACAGGCTTCTATAATATTTAAGGAACTCGATAAAATATTACCGTGTTTTTCTAAAGTTGTAATTTGAGACGTTGTCAATGAATCAAATGCGGCCTGACTCATTATGGTATAAAGAGCATCATTCTCAGCTTTAACCTGTAGCATATTACCGGCAAAATTATGGACTTGCTTTTCGCTAATATCAATAATTTCTTTACCGTCTTCTTTTAAATGCTTAATCACATTTTTGCGCTCCTTTTTATCATCGATACTCGCTAAACAAATTACTGCAAAAGTTTCACCCAAGCACATCATCACATTGGTATGATAAATTGGGGTTCGGGCAGCGTCAACCGTTTGATTAGCCGTAAATACAATCGGTGTAAATTCAAATTCTTCACAAAACTCAATAAATAAATCTTCATCTGCCCGTTGTGATAATGCACAATAGGCTTTTCTATTCGCGCGATCTAATAATAAACTACCAGTACCCTCGAGAAATAATTCTTCTTCTTCAGCGCTGGTATAATCGATTATATTTTCAATTTGAAACCCTTCTTTTTCTAACTGCAATAATACAGCTTCACGGCGCTCCAGTCGTCTATTTTCGGCAAACATAGGATACAATCCAACAGTCCCATTTTGGTGAAAGGAGATCCAGTTATTTGGAAAATGTGAATCTGGGGTATCCAAACCATCTGTGCTATTAAACACGACAACATGAACACCAATGGCTTCAAGCTTTTGAACAAAATCATCAAATTCTTTCTGCGCTTTTTCTTGCAATTCCTCCTGTGAAATCCCGATTACTTCTTTCTGATAATGGTTATTAACAGCGGTCTGTTCGTTCATCCTAAAACTGGTAGGACGCACCATTAATATAGTATTTGTCGTTTGCAACATTTTGTTCTGAATTAGAATGCAAAATTAAAACTTTATAACTAATTTATTAAGGGTTCAAATAAAAAATATAATCTAAATTTCAATCCAAAAACTCCGATTTTAAAGAGTTAGTGTCACAATTACAAAACTTAGTTCTCTTTTATAAATGGACATGCTTTTGTTTTAAGACCATTACTAGAATCCTCCGAAAATTTTGAGTTTGTGGAATTTGATAGTCTATAGAAATATGCCTAACTTTTATTTTTTTAACGAGACCATTTGCAATAATAATATATTAGTTGCTTCATTTATATGCTAAAATCAATTTCCATAATTAATTTAATTGTAGCCGTTCAATCCTTATTTCTTTTTCTACATTTCATACTAAAGTCGAAAGGTAAAAAGACCTTGAATTTACTATTGGCCTTATTGTGCTTTTGCTTTACTTTATTGCTAATAAACACTTATGTAAGTTTAAGTAATCCCGAGTTACAATCTAGTTTACTACAGGATTTAGCCAATAATTTTATGTGGTTTATCGGTCCATCCTTATACCTATACGTGATCTATAATCGGAATAAATCAAGTAAACAGCTCGTATTAAGACATATACTGCCCTATAGCATTCCTTTTGTAATTGATGTCTTTATTAAATGGCCTATATTTGAGGAAATCATACCCTATATCGCTTTTACACAGATGAGTGGTTATTTAGTTTCAGCCCTTTATGTTTGTGTTAAACATTTTAAAACTGAACGCCAATTTTTCAGCTGGGCACTACCTTCCATTATTGCGTTTACAGTATTAGTTGTCCTTAACTTCAGTCTTACTATTCTAAGGCATTTTGAAATAGAAGTTTTACCAAGGCCTATTCTACAAAGCTTTACCTCGCTATTAGCCATCCCTATATTTTATATAGCTTATAAAGAAATGAACTCTGCAAACAGTTATGGTATTGCTCCAAAAAAATACAAAACCACCCCACTTTCAACGCAAAAGGCAGCCGAGTATTTACAAAAAATAACAGCAGCAATGGACGACGACCACTGCTATTGTGATACGACTTTAAAACTGTCATCCTTTGCTGAAAAAATAGGCATTCCTCCCAAATATGTCTCACAGGTGATTAATCAAAATCTCAACTTAAGCTTTACAGATTACCTCATTCAATTGCGCCTAGAAGACGCAAAAAGAAGCTTAAAAGCCCCCGAAAAACAACATTTTACAATTTCGGCAATTGCAGAAGAATCAGGTTTTGCCTCGAGCAGTAGATTTAATTATGTCTTCAAGAAACATACGGGTTTAACTCCAAGTCAGTATCAAAAACAAAGCCTCTAAATTTGCCCTATATCATGATGTGGCGCATACATAATTATATATATTAACATCTAGACTGTAGTTTTGTTCTATCAAAATAATCAATGGGATAAATATACAATCATGAATAAAGCATCTATATCAACAAACCGACAAGTCATTACATTTTTCATTTTAAGTTATGGCGTTTCATGGCTATTGTTTTTCATTGGCCATAAAGCACAAATTATGCCGGTGATTATGTTAGGTATTTGGGCACCATCATTAACATCCATTGGATTAACCTTATACTACTTTGGTAAAAAAGGACTTTCACAAATGTTTGGACGTTTTAAGCGCACTAAAATAAAATGGTATTACTGGCTCTTATTATTAATGCTTCCTGTCTCGATTCATTTTGTTGGTCGATCGCTATGGCAATTATTTTATGATGGCGCAATAGATCCGTTTCATTTAAAGCCAGCCTATTGGTTGGGCGCTATTATCCCTTCATTTTTAATAGCTGGTTTTGGAGAAGAACTCGGGTGGAGAGGGTTCGCTTTGCCGAGATTACAACGGAATTTCTCCCCTGTAATGGCTGCCTTAATACTAGCTACAGTTCATTTATTATGGCATTTACCAACCTATTGGTTAGGTCAAGGCATGCATAATGTCCCATTTATTTTTGTAATTGCCTTTGTCTTTCCTTGGACTTTTATCTTTAACTGGCTATATAATAAATCTGGTGGAAGTTTGATTTTTGCTATAGGCTTTCATGCCATATCTAATGCTTCCTTATCTATAGTTAGATTTATGCCCTTGGATAGTGAAGTCCCAATCACTCCAGGCTTACTGACACAAACCTCATTACCTAGTGCTCATTCTGGGCCCTATTTAGCGGTTTGCGGCATTTATGTTTTGGTAGCTCTGATAGTCGTCTTTAAAGGGAAATTCAATAGGGTAAATACAGATATTCCTTAGACCGTTTTAGAGACACTTTTCTTTGCTAGTTTTGGCTAAAGGACCGGTTTTATATAAACAGATTGGCCATATCCTAAAATTAGCTTTGGTTTGCATTTAGCACTTAATCCTTATCATTAATCAGCCTATATATTAAAATTGCTGTCCGTTTTGTCAAGGCCTCAATGGTATTTAGATTTACTGTTTCTTGAGGTGTATGAGCGCCATTCCCCATGGTGCCTAAACCATCTAAACAGTCTACATATTGTGCTACAAAAGACACATCGGCAGCACCGCGTTTACCTGGGTCATAGGCTTCAACCTCTCCCTGTTTTAAATCGGAACTGACTTGATTTAAAACGTTTAACAAATTCGTATTCCCTTGGGTTGGTCCCATTGCAGGGTAGCTATCGATAAATGTAACTTTAGCCGAAGTTTGGGGTAAATTATTATTAACGATCACTCTCATTTTCGCCCGTGCGTTTTCTTTTTGAGCTTCAGAAATAAAACGTAAGCCACCGTAAACAATGGCTGTTTGAGCAACAACGTTACTTTTTCCGAAGGTATTTCCTTTACTTAGAGCTTCTTCATAATTCATTTGTGTACCGCCCAAAATAATCCCCGGATTAAAAGTAAGGTACTCTTCTCCTCTTACATCGTTATAAAATCCATTGAGAATTCTAGACATTTCAAAAATGGCTCCTGCCCCTGTTTTATCACTAAAAATCCCTGAAGAATGTGCGCGCTTACCAGTAACTTCTACTTTCCAATCTGAAGATCCTCGGCGAGCAACAGTTGCATAATTAAATCCTGTAGAGGTTTCAAAACCTAAAGCTATATCACTGCGTTTTGCCGCATCAATTAAATCTTTTCTACTAATGGTTAACGGTTTTCCGGTAGCTTCCTCATCACCTGTAAAAGCCGCTATAATTTGCGCTTTATCTAATAAGCCATTTTGAGCAAGTGCTTTTAAAGCGTACAATATAATTACATTTCCACCTTTCATATCATTCCCACCAGGTGCATGTGCAATACTATCATTAACCATGGTAAACTCTTGAAATGGGCTATCGGCTTCAAAAACAGTATCGATATGACCAATCAATAATAATTTCTTTCCTTTATTTCCCGATGTTTCTGCAAACAAATGCCCAGATCTATTTACCGAAGACATGTCATACCAACTGGTATTAAAATCAATATCGTCAAAAGCTTCCTTAAAAACCATTCCAACTTTTTTAACGCCGTCATGGTTCATCGTTCCACTATTGATATTAACGACCTTTTTTAAAAACTGAATCGCATCACCATTATTCGCTTCAATAGTTTTTATTATCTTTTTTTCCGCTCTGCTTAATTTTTGCGAAAATGAGGTATTTGCTATTAATAAAAAGCAAATCACAAATAGTTTTGAAAAAATGTTGGTCTTCATAATTATCATAATTTTAGTACTAATCTCTTATCAGAGGTAATGTTGAACATCGCAATAGGCCTTCTTGCTTTGCAATTTCGGCATAAGGGACTTCTTCTACTGTAAACCCTTGAGCTCGTAACCATGTATTTAATCTCGTGAAATTTCGTTCTGAAATAATAACCTGTTCAGATATTGAAAACACATTACTATTCATATTATACATTTCTTCTTTAGTGATTTCAAAAACATTATCTCTTCCGAAATAATTCAGCAACCATTCATATTCACTTTCAACTAAAAATCCATTTTTATGTAAAATGACCTTGTCATTACCTATAGGCTGGAAACAACAATCCAAGTGTAAAGCATTCTCTTTTGGATCTGTATTTGATTTTCTCAGCTCAAAAGCTTTGACAATCTTTTCTGGAAATAATTCCTGAAGTGCAATTACCGCATCCATATTCGTTCTAGCCGTTATATAATCCGGATAATCTTCACCCGAATAGGTACCGATAAAAATATAGTCATTCCATGGCATAACATCACCACCTTCCACATGACATTCTTCAGGTAATATTATTCTATGGTCTTCATCAACTTGATCCCAGACATAGTCAATTGCATGAATTTCTTTATCTCTATCTGGTAAAATATTGGCTCTTATAATTTTATTTTCAACAACAAAAGCGATATCACGAGAAAAAATTTGGTTGCAGTCTTTGAGAACATTTGGTCTATAAACAGTAATATCATATTTCTCAAATACTGCCGCCACTGCTTCCATTTCCTCAGTCATATCAGCTTCAGTGGGATAAGTCCCTGCTAACACATGTTGTACACTTTTAGGGTCGTAACAATCTTCAGCCTTAGGTATTGGCCCATTGCTTTCAGCAGTCCCCAGAACTACAGCTCTCAATCTAGATGTTTCGTTTTTTACATTTAGTTTTAACATGAAGCAAACCTAAAAAATATATTTAACTATTAACGGATGAAACCAATAATAATTAGCTGTAGCCCGACCTGTTTTAAATAATATTAACCAATATCAGAAATAAAAAAAGCTTCATAATATATTATGAAGCTTTTTTTTATGCATTAGAACAAAATTATCTTTGGTCTAAGTTTTTAAAATCTCTAAAGGTTTCTCCAATATACAATTGTCTTGGACGACCAATTGGTTCTTTACGCAATCTCATTTCACGCCATTGTGCGATCCAACCTGGTAAACGTCCCAAAGCAAACATTACGGTAAACATTTCAGTTGGAATACCCATGGCTCTGTAAATTATTCCTGAATAAAAATCAACATTAGGATATAATTTACGTTTCACAAAATATTCATCATTTAAGGCTTCTTGTTCTAAGCCTTTAGCTATTGCCAATATTGGATCATCTACGCCCAAACTATTTAGAACTTCATCGGCAGCAACTTTTATAATTTTTGCACGAGGATCGAAATTTTTATATACGCGATGTCCAAAGCCCATTAGACGGAACGGGTCTTCTTTATCTTTAGCTTTAGCCATGTATTTCTTTGTATCACCACCATCTTCTTTAATTGCTTCTAACATTTCTAAAACGGCTTGATTAGCACCACCGTGAAGTGGTCCCCAAAGAGCAGATATCCCTGCAGATAAGGAAGCAAATAATCCTGCGTGAGAAGAACCTACAATTCTAACTGTTGACGTCGAACAATTTTGTTCGTGATCCGCATGAAGTATTAATAACTTATCTAAAGCATCTACAATAATTTTATTTTGTACATATTCTTCATTAGGTTGTTTAAACATCATTTTCAAAACGTTTTCAACATAACCTAGTGAATTATCACCATAGTCTAAAGGAAGCCCTTGTTTTTTACGCATTGTCCAAGCAACCAATACTGGAAACTTCCCAAGTATTTTAACCACTGAATTATACATCTCATCTTCAGAATCAACATTTACCGAAGAGGGATTAAATGCTGTCAGTGCACTAGTCAGTGATGACAAAACGCCCATTGGGTGAGCCGACTTAGGGAAGGCATCAACAATTTTTCGAACATCATCATCAACAACAGATTTTGATTTTATATCAGCATAGAATTTATCGTGCTGTTCCTTAGTTGGAAGCTCTCCGAAAATCAAAAGATAGGCAACTTCTAAAAAGTCAGCTTTTTCAGCCAATTCTTCTATAGAATAGCCTCTATATCTCAATATTCCTTTTTCTCCATCTAAAAAGGTAATACCACTTTCACAAGACCCTGTATTTTTATATCCTGGATCAATTGTTGTTACTCCTCCTGTTGCAGCTCTTAAAGATTTTACATCTATTGCAACTTCATTCTCTGTTCCTATAACTACCGGGAACTCATGCTTTTGTCCGTTAACTTCTAACGTAGCGGTATTTGACATATGTGTTAAAATTTTATTGTGATTTGCTATTGAAAACAACTTTTCGAATTTACGAAATATATCACGATTTTTAAAGCTTCTTTCAAAGGATTTATCAATAAAAATATAAGTTAAATCAAAATAAAAAAAAGCGATTATTAGAGGACTAACAATCGCTTTTTCAAAGAATAAACCTTCATGATCTATTTTATTTTAAATGCTTTTTCTTGAGGATAAAATCCAACATTTCCAAGCTCTTCTTCTATACGTAATAATTGATTGTACTTAGCCATACGATCACTACGAGATGCCGAACCTGTTTTTATTTGACCGGTATTTAAAGCAACGGCAAGATCGGCAATTGTATTATCTTCTGTTTCACCAGAACGATGTGACATAACTGAGGTATACCCTGCGTTATGTGCCATATTTACCGCTGAAATAGTTTCCGTTAAGGTTCCAATTTGGTTCACTTTAATCAGAATAGAGTTTGCGATATTATTTTCGATACCTTTAGATAAACGCTCTACATTGGTAACAAATAAATCATCACCGACTAACTGAACCTTATCTCCAATTTTTTCTGTCAAATATTTCCAGCCATCCCAGTCATTTTCATCCATACCATCTTCAATAGAAATAATTGGATAATTAGCCGCTAATTCTGCTAAATAATCGGCTTGTTCCTTACTAGATCTCACTTTTCCTTTTTCGCCTTCGAATTTGGTATAATCATATACGCCATTCTCATAGAATTCGGCAGCGGCACAATCTAAGGCAATCATAACATCATCACCAAGATTATAACCAGCATTAGCTACGGCTTTAGCAATAGTTTCTAAAGCATCTTCAGTTCCATCTAAAGTTGGTGCAAATCCACCTTCATCTCCTACAGCTGTACTCAAATTTCTATCGTGAAGCACCTTTTTAAGATTGTGAAAAATTTCACTTCCCATTTGCATGGCATGCGTAAAATTCTTTGCTTTTACCGGCATTACCATAAATTCTTGGAATGCGATTGGCGCATCACTATGTGAGCCTCCATTAATAATATTCATCATTGGTACAGGAAGTGTATTTGCACTAACCCCACCAACATAACGATATAGTGGCATCCCCAATTCATTAGCTGCTGCTTTTGCTACTGCTAATGATACTCCTAAAATGGCATTGGCACCAAGCTTTGACTTGTTTGGCGTTCCATCAATTTCGCACATTAAATTATCAATATAATTCTGATCGAAAATTGAAACTCCTAATAATTCTTGAGCTATAATCGAGTTTACATTTTCTATAGCGTTTATCACACCCTTACCCATGTATTTATCGCCGCCATCTCTTAGCTCTACAGCTTCATGTTCACCAGTAGATGCACCTGATGGTACAGCTGCTCGTCCAATAATTCCATTTTCTGTTTCAACATCTACTTCAACAGTTGGATTTCCTCTTGAATCAAAAATTTGTCTTGCGTGGATATTTATTATTATACTCATAAGTGTGTGGTATTAAATTTTAAAATTCAAATTTACGTTTAAATCTTGGCTTAACTAAGGTGTACCAAAAAGAATCGTGCTTTTTCCTTTCTAAAACGTTTTAGTAAAACAAAAAAGACAATGAATTTAGATTTTCATTGTCTTTTTTGTTTTACTTCAATTTAATGTTTGCAATAAACTGATCGAATAAATAAGTGGAATCATGTGGACCAGGGCTAGCTTCGGGATGAAACTGAACTGAAAAACAATTTTTACTTTTCATTGCCAATCCCGCAACCGTATCGTCATTGAGGTGAACATGAGTAATTTTCAAATCTTCATGTGCTTCAGAGTCTTCTCTATTAACAGCAAAACCATGATTTTGAGAGGTTACTTCACCTTTTCCTGTGATGAGGTTTTTTACTGGGTGATTAATCCCTCTATGCCCATTGTGCATTTTATACGTCGATACACCATTTGCTAATGCTATGACTTGATGCCCCAAACAAATACCAAATAATGGAAGATCCCTTTTAATGATCTCCTTAGCAAGATTTTGTGCATCTATCAATGGTTCCGGATCTCCAGGGCCATTGGATAAAAAATACCCGTCAGGGTTCCATGCACTCATTTCTTCAAAAGAAGCATTATAAGGAAACACTTTAATATAGGTTTCACGATCAGCGAGGTTACGAAGGATATTCTTTTTTATACCAATATCTAAAGCCGCAATTTTAATTGGAGCATTTTCATCTCCAAAATAGTAGGGCTCTTTTGTCGATACTTTAGAAGCCAACTCTAAGCCGTCCATATTTGGGACTTCTGCGAGTTGTGCCTTTAATTTATCAATATCGTCTACCTCAGTAGAGATAACGGCATTCATAGCGCCATGATCGCGTATATAACTAACCAATGCTCTGGTGTCTATATCAGAGATCGCTAAGAGGTTGTTTTTTTCAAAAAACGACTCTAAGGAATCATTAGCACGATCACGTGAATAATTATAACTAAAGTTTTTACAAATTAAACCAGATATTTTAATGGATTCCGATTCAATTTCCTGATCATTAACTCCATAATTACCAATGTGCGCATTGGTCGCTACCATAAGTTGCCCAAAATAAGAAGGGTCAGTAAATATTTCTTGGTAGCCAGTCATCCCAGTATTAAAACATACTTCTCCAAAAGCGCTTCCTTCTCTGCCCACAGCTTTTCCATAAAAAATGGTGCCATCGGCTAATAGGATTATGGCTTTTTTACGTGTTTGGTATTTCATTGTTGTTGTGTTGTAAAGTTTTGCAAAAATAATTTTATCGTGTTGATTTACATAATTTTTTTGCATAAAAAAAGGAGTTAATTCATTAACTCCTTTTAAATACCTCAAATTTCAATGATTTGTGGAGACAAACTTGGGATTTTTAAAAACCTAGCCTACTTTTTTTTATAAACCTTGTACCATGATAAACCATTAAATCAATGTGTATCATTTAGTTTTTAGTAAATCCTCACAACAGAATAATACACACAAAATGATTTAGAATTAAGGTACGTAGCAAACTAATCTTTTAAGCTAAAGCTTAACATTCTTTGAACATCATACGGTTTTTTATAGGACAATTTATTAACACTTACATATTTCTGTAATTTATCCAGTCGCTCTTCATTATTTTCTATAAGAGCTAGTATTCTCTTTTTTGATAATTTAAACGGTCTAATACTATTTCCCTTCATGACAAAGGTTGAAGATTTTTGAACCAATTTATTATTCTTACGATTAACCATTGGGTTAGAGGAGCCTTCTATCAATTGGACTCTATATCCTTTCATAATTGAAAACTCATCTGACTCATAAATGAGCTCAAAAACGCGATTCTCATTATTATGATAGAAACTTTTAAATGTTCTATTATTAATTATAAATCTATCAATATTATTAAAATTGAAACTAAATATAGAATCTTCGGCGATCTTTGAAACAAAAACATTCTTTTCAATATTGAAATTAATATTTTTTAATGAAAATTTTTGATCGTCATTCGTCACAATTACCCCGAAATTCTCCCATTTTGAAAACAAATGTACCGAGCCATGTGTCGCCTTTTTAGGATTTGTAAAATGCATGGTTGCTCCAAACGCCGATTGGGTAGCATTAGCAACAACTGTAAGCTGTGCTGCATTATTTTTCAAGCCTTCATTTTGTCCCGTAATCACCCCTGTAAAAAGGGTCACTATTAATAATAAAAGATATCTCATAACTTTTTTATTTTTTAGTTTAATTTAATTCTTCGCCGTAAACTCCAAAGCCTTTCTTACATCATATGCTTTCTTATAAGAAAGTTTATTCTCTTTAACATATTCCTCAATCTTTTGAGCTCTTTCAACATCTCCATCTACTAAACGTAATATCTTTTGTTTTTTCAATTTAAAAGGCTTGATTTTATCATCTTTCATAATGTAGTAAGACGACTTCTGAATATTTTTATCAAATTTTCTATTCACCATAGGATTCGCTGATCCTTCAATCAACTGAACCGTGTGTCCTTTCATAATTGTAAACTCTTCCGACTCATAAATCATTTCATAAACACGATTATCATCGTTATAATAGAAATTCTTAAACACCTTATTGTTTACAATAAATCTATCAATATTATTAAAATTAAAGGTAAATATAGAGTCTCCTGAAATTCTAGATTCAAAAATATTACGCTCAATATTCAGATTAATATTTTTAATTGAATAACGTTGATTATCATTTGTAATAATAATGGCAAGGTTCTCCCATTTCTTAAATAAATGAACAGATCCTTCAATGATTCTTTTAGGATTAATAAAAGTCATTGTATGACCAAAATTATTTCCATTAGTAATTCTCAACATCTCGCTACTGGTAGCTGCCGTTTTAGAAACACCATTACTTATTTGAGCTGAGATACTCATTGAAAAAAGGAAAACTGCGAATGTAAAAATTGATTTCATTGTATTATTTTAAATTTATTGGTCAAAAATAGTAAAAGAAGTAAATAGAAAAGGGTAAACCTTATAAAGTTTACCCTTTTTTTAACACATAAACTCATGTGTTGATACTTATTATGTCAGAAACAGTAATTTACTCTTCCTCGTTAGTAGCTTTTGTTTCAACAGCAGGTGCTGCAGCTTTACTACCTCCTCTACGACTTCTTCTCGTCGTTTTCTTAGTTTCCTTAGAAGGATTATAAATTTCATTATAATCTACAAGCTCAATCATTGCCATATCAGCATTATCACCAAGACGATTACCAAGTTTAATTATTCTTGTATATCCTCCAGGACGATCACCAACTTTTGCAGCAACATCTCTAAACAATTCCGCAACTGCTTCTTTTTGTCTTAATCGACTAAAAACAATACGTCTGTTATGCGTTGTGTCTTCCTTTGATTTAGTAATCATAGGTTCCACAAATTGTTTCAATGCTTTTGCTTTGGCAACTGTAGTATTAATACGCTTATGCTCTATCAAAGAACAAGCCATATTCGCTAACATTGCTTTTCTGTGAGCGGTTTTTCTACCTAAATGGTTTACTTTTTTTCCGTGTCTCATATCTTTTATTATTAACCATCATCTTGCTACA
>Ga0105356_10005468_pt1 | contig 12044 bp, 6 predicted proteins | sample GOMGulsemesocosm_3_FD_83502 | JGI IMG/M metagenome (GOLD analysis project Ga0105356, IMG submission 83502) | Methane-oxidizing microbial communities from mesocosms in the Gulf of Mexico - GOM9D Gulf of Mexico | ecosystem: Environmental > Aquatic > Marine > Cold seeps | place: Gulf of Mexico...
CATCTGGCCGCTAGCGCAGGCGCCAGACAACAAAAGGAATTCAATAGTGGTAATATTTTTATGTATTAATTAAAGCGAGGAAAGCTGGATTTCAAAACGGAGGATATATTAGAAACACCAATAAAAATTGGTAGCGGGGGCAGGATTTGAACCTACGACCTTCGGGTTATGAGTCTGTACTAAGCACCACTCAGCCCCAATGCACCCCAACTAACCGCACTATATCAATGAGTTAGATAAATTTATTTGGGATCACCTGTATACATTGGAGCATGAATGTGTGGAAAATTGTGGATGGGTTAATAAAAAAAGGGCAATAATGCTCCCTGAAATACCTCTTAAGTTATGCGAAAAAGGGGCAACTAAGAGGTGACTGCTTTGCTCCAAAACGGACGATGCATATTTCAATCGAGATTACTGGCTGAGCCAGTTTATCTTGGATAATATTGATAAGTTCAGGACTATGTTATGCGATGGTTATGGTCTTACAACAACGAGCGTCCCAACAGGCTCGGTCTAAAGGAACGACTTTAAGAATCCAATAGGGAAGGAGTATTTCATGGGAGACTTTATCCTCTCGTTTCAGCCATATCTGGTGTATAGCGTATTTATCATTTCCGTCGTGGCCGCGTTCTTTTTAATGCCGCGCAAGGTGTTTGAATAGCCCCCATGACTCTAGACACTCCGCATGGTAAAAATGAACCATCGGAGGAAGCACGCTTCACATTAGACTGCTTCGCCACCCCTACCAACCAGTTGCCAGAACCCGCCGCCAAAAGCGGACATCGATGCCAAGCCGCTCCTAGATTACTTGAGTTTCTATAAATCCATGTCGATTGTAATATAGACTCAAAGTAAGGAAACAGCCTCGTGCCCAAGGAACACCAATGAACGAACAGATAACCACCCCTCTTGAGTCAACCGATGCCAAACTAATCGACAACTGCCTAGAAGGGATGCCCGGTTTTATTCAAATCCTTGCGGCGTATTACTCTCAGTTCCTGGAAACCGATTTTAAGCGCGGTCGTGAGCCGAAGCGTAAGTTTGCCTCCAAGGATAAAAACGGCAAGCTCTGTGGCATAAAAACATTGCGGTACCCAACCTTCCGAGCTCAATTGCTCGAGCAGCTTGAAGCAACAGATCCCGATAGCTTTTTTGTAACGTCGGGCCAGCACCGTACTCGCCTATCTGCCACCATGGATGCAGCTCTTAAAGCAGCCATAGAGTCTGTGCCGCTCACAAAACTGACCGAAGATCTTGGGGCTTACAAGGGCAAACTAGTAACAAGGCTCCAGCAGGAAGGACTCGATTTAGAGCTCGAAACGGAAGTTGCTCTTGAGAACATATTGCTGATCCTCGACCGGCATGCTGTCACCCCGATTCTTGATGTTGTTGCACCAGTCTTTGAGCGTCAAAGTTCGTCATTTATCGCTATGGAGCAACTTATCACTTATTCAGACGATATAGTCAGGGTGCTGAGTACAGACCTTTTTGATGTGCTACCAACAGCAATTAGTAACCTGGTATTCCGTAATGACGAAACAGTCCTATCAGATGCCTTGACCATGCTTTCTGATGAGAAGCCGATCAGGGAGGCCTTGGCAACTTACTTCGCGGGCTTTGCCACAGCGGACCTCTTTACAGAGCTCAGAGAGCTCATCGCAAACCTGAAGGTTACCGAAAATTCTCAGTTGTACTTGAATCTGGGTGAAGCCCGATTCGGCAAAAGCTCTTTTCCGCTGTACTACTTGCCCATCACTGCTGAAATAGAACCTAAAGGCATACGCGTTGAACTTCAAAAGCACTTGTTCGCCAACAAGAAGGCTGTTGGGTACGTATTAGACGCACAGGCCAAAGAGCAGGGACAGTCCATTCCCAACCCTCTATCGGAACGGATCTTCTACAAGGGGCAATCTGAGAGTCTGCTTAGCACGGCAGAAATCACTCTGCACAAAGTTCTTGCCGCGCTGCAGTCTCAGGGCGAATTCAATCTAAGCGCGATTGGTGAGTCCACTGTGACTGGCCCTGGGTTCCGCATTTCGAATGACCTCTCAATAACGCTTGCAGATAAAAGCGACGAATCGATCGTTAACGACTACGAGGCGCTCATCACCGGGCTGGAAGGAGGCCATGAGCTGATAGGTGCTTTTGAGGAGTTGATATCCGACTTTCTGACGTCAAATCCTTCATCGATTGAGGGTGATGTTGAGAAAGAGTGGGATGAAACAAATACACCTTCTCGTTTGGTGTTCGAGAGTCCGCTGCCTCTTGCAGAGGAACAGCGTAAAGTCCAAGCTGCCATACGTCATCCAGACAGTCGACTTATCGCCGTTGAGGGCCCTCCGGGTACCGGTAAATCGCACACTATCGCGGCGATAGCGTTCGAAATGATCTTGAACGGCAAGAACATCCTGATCCTCTCCGATAAGAAAGAGGCTCTTGATGTCGCTGAAGGCAAGCTCAATGACGTTATTTCCAAGGTTCGCGGATCTGAAACTACATATGTAAATCCAATACTACGACTCGGGAAATCAGATTCCAATTTCTCCAATATCCTCAAGCCGAATGCCATCCAGAAGCTAAAGACCAGTGTCAGCACGTTTAAAAAATGCGCTAACCAGTTTGATAGGGATATAAAAGGGACAGAGAACGGTCTCAAGTCTGCGATTGAGCAAACCATAGTCAAGGGTGAAAGCATCAAGTTGACAGATGTTGAAGCATACCACCAGCTTGAATCAGAGCTCTTTGAGAATCACCCCGAATTAGAAGAATTGGATGTAGAGCTTGATGCTGGATTAGGCGTGCTTGCTAGACTGGCTGAGACCCTCGATAAGCACCGTAGTGCTTTGGCACCGGAGTTTGCCAAAGGCGATTCATCAGAGGTGTTGTCCAAAGTTGTAAGGCTTCAGGCTCCTCTTGCTGGTTCACCTTCAGCAGCAACCCAACTATTGCCGCGTTATCCGAAACTTGATTTTGACCAAATATCCAAGCTCGGCCCGCTCATTACCGAAGTTGAGAGTCTTCGTATACCTATTTTTGGCTATCTCTTTGCCGGCGGCCGCCTTCGGGCCCTTGCGGCTCAACTGGAGCCAATCCTCGGCGTTTTACCGTCCAAGCCTCAGAAAATCATCTATGAGCTACGAGCAATCAAGGCCCTCCCATCTGAGTTAAAGAACACGCTGGAGCAATTCACCCTTGACGAGGATGATCTGCCTCTCTATAGCCGCCTTATCGCAAGAAGATTTGAACTAAGTGAATCTGATGCGGGCCTGCTCGAGCAATTCCATTCTTTGGAATTAGATGATTATGAGGAGGCCGGCATTCCCTGTAATGTGAAGGATTTGCTATCGCTATCCCCGTCTCAGAAAACAATGTTTAGCTCCCTTGACGAGCTGATGGTGCAGCGCAAGACGCTTGAAGATGCTTTCAGCGCATTGCCCAAATTCGACTACCTTCGCGACAAGACCCAACTTGAGTCTCTATACGCAACTCGCTTGGCTAACACGATCGATCAGAGGGTGACCAGTTTTGCCGATCGCAACAAGGCTGATGCCAAGACACTTCAGCGAATCATACGCAATAAAGAGCGGTTTCCGACTGACAAGTTCTCGGTCCTGAAAGAAGCGTTTCCATGCATGATTGCTGGCCTGAGGGATTACGCTGAATTCATTCCTTTTGAGCGTGATCTTTTCGATCTGGTGATCATCGATGAGGCCTCTCAAGTGTCTATTGCTCAAGCTTTGCCAGCGATTCTGCGAGCAAAGAAAGTGATCGTAATGGGTGACCGGCGACAGTTTGGTAATGTCAAAACAGCTAATGCCTCTAAACAAATGAACCTCGGTTACTTTTCAGAGGTAAAGGACGTCTTCAAAAACACCGTTGCCAACGGTGATATATCGATGCTAACGCGCTGTGATCTGTTTAATATCACAAATTCCGTGATGGACTTCTTCGAGATGACCAGCAACTTTTCCATCCAGCTGCGCAAGCATTTTCGTGGTTACCCAGAAATGATTAGCTTCTCGTCAAAACACTACTACGACCATAATTTGCAGGCTTTGAAAATCCGCGGGAAGCCGCTCGATCAGGTCCTTGAGTTTCTTCCGACACCGGATCCAGATGCTGCAGAAGTGACCCGCAATGCGAATCGCCAAGAGGCAGACTTGATCATCAAGCAACTCGAAGAACTCTGCGAGAATGAAGACCCACCGTCAGTTGCAGTCATCACTCCATTTAAAGAGCAGCAGCGTCTAATATCAGGTTTGGTTACAGATCATGATCGCTACCAAGAGTTTGCTGAGAAATTGAAAATCGCCGTCTTTACATTTGATAGTTGCCAGGGTGAGGAGAGGGACTGGATTTTCTACTCGATGGTCGCTAATCGTGATAACGACAGACTGAATTACATTTTTCCGCCAGACCTACACTCCGCGTCTGAAGATGATATAGACGGGAAGCTAAAGTTCCAGCGCCTGAACGTCGGATTCTCTCGAGGCAAAGAAAAGCTGATTTTTGTTCACTCCAAACCGATCGAAGAGTTCAGAGGGGCCATCTTCCAGGCATTAAAGCACTACAAGATTGTGCTCGAAACGGCCGACTACCCGTCTGCTGAAGATGTTGATCCGTCTTCACCTATGGAGGCGCAAGTCCTTGACTGGCTAAAGGCAACCGCATTCGCCACAGCCAACGTTGGCCGGCTGGAAATCATTCCACAGTTCAAATTGGGCGCCTATTTAAAGGCACTTGATCCAAGTTACTCGCACCCTCTATACAAGGTCGATTTTCTACTTCGCCTAAGTGACGGTGAGCACGTCCACCAAGTCATAGTTGAGTATGATGGATTTGAATTCCATTTCATTCAGGGCGATGTCACCGCTGGCAATTGGCCATCGTTTCTTACCCCTGCCGATGTGGAACGCGAATGTATCCTTGAAAGCTATGGCTACAAGATGCTTCGTATTAACAGGTTCAACGTGGGTTCTGATCCAATCTCGATGCTTGATGATCGCTTAGATGCACTTTTCGAGGCGTTGGGGAACAAGGATAGTCAGCATCAGGCATTGACCGAGGTTCAACAGGAAACAGCAGAGAATGTGAAAGGGCTAGATGAAGGAACCCACAAACGTTGCTCAAAGTGCGAGACCATCAGGACGAAAGAAGATTTTTACGATAGCAGTCTTAAGTCGAAATATGGGCGTGTTTGCAAGTCGTGCAAAGGTACGGGATACCGATCTAAGAGAAAAAAAACGACATATCGCCGTCGTTATAGTAAGTGGACTTGACACCATAGCTAACTCGGTGAACGGCGGTTTTGTGACAATAGCAGCCGTTTGTTATGTATCAGTTTCAATACTGTCTGTGATTAATTTAATGGGAAAGCCAATAGTCATTCTTTACCTTCCCCTTTAGGGCTTAAAATTCCCGAATAAATATATCGAGCAATTCTATGCTTTCAACCAAATCCCCTCTGCCTCGACGCGCCATATCCCGTGCAAAGTCCTCTATTTTCGCGGGTTGATCAAACAGCTTTTGTTGCAGAAAAGCTTTTGTTTCTGGCGATGCGACTCTGCTTGCATCTTGACCAAGCTTCATAGCGCTTGCCTTGGCCTCATCCCAGTCTTGGGCTTCCGCATGCCCTTCTTCATAAAGGGCCTCATGTATCTCCGGTATTTTTAAATAACTCCGAATCAAATACTCAAAATCAGTAGCATCTTTTGCCTTCAGCTGAGCTTCTCTATCTAGCCATGCGACTAACTTGAGGACGCAAATGCCAGCAGGAGAGGCTACAGGTATGACAATATCGGGATCATCACTGACTTGTACTTCCAGCGCGTATTCGATGGCCTCGGCAAAGCCAAGCACATTCATGACAAATCCCTGATCTGGGGGCCAGCTGATGTTTGCGTCTTCATCTGCTATCTCACCAAAAGGTACGATATCAATCTCCCAAGGTAACCCCGCCTCATCGTCACGTGTTAGCCGGTGCATTTTTTGCGGATCAAATTTAAATCCGGAATCAAGCAACCGATCTTTTAGAGCGTGGAATTCATCCCAATTTGCCACATTGATGCCGAAATCTACATCCCTGGTGCCGCGCTCTACTGCTGAACCATAACCATGAACTAGCACCAAATCCCTCGCCATGGCACCTACTACCAGATAATCAATACCCAACTCCCCCGTGTGGTAATTAATAACCGCATAAAGGTCGACCACTCCAGCTGGAAGCTTGCCTGAAATATTAACGAATGTATTTTTCACGGAGTCGGTTCGCCGTATCAAGGTTGCGTGGATCACCGGTTTCTACTAAGTCGGCATAAGTGACAATGGGATGCACTAACCCTTCTTTTTTAACCGGCTCCTGTTCTTCCTTCCAGAATTTCTCGATCAAATCGACACGAATTTCAGGGTGTTCATGCGCCCCTAACCTACGTAACCGAGCAACTCGCAGAAACTTCGCCATATCGGCTTTATTAATGTAAACCACAGCGTTTTTGGGGGTAAGGTAATCCGTGTATTCGGCCGCAGCTACTTCTCCCCCCCACAACGCATTAAATTCAAGGGGATTAATTTCCTTCCACCACTCTGGGTCTTCGGTAGTGAAGGTGCCTATTCGTTGTTTTTCTTTTAGCTTGTGCGGATACGCCTCTACCCACTTATCTAACAGTTGCTCAAAATCTGCGAGCTTACGTTCATTCTTTTTTATTCCTTCCAGAATAATGCCTTGCGCCACTAGATCGTTAATAACCCAGCCGACTGTCCCCAACGCAACCTTGGCTTGTTTTGCAATTTCCCGGTACGGCGCATTAATTAGCTCCCTATCCTTAAGAAAAGCAAAGAGCACTTTTAGCCCAGTTGGTTGGAAGGCTCGGCCTGTTTTTGTCTTCTCTTTATCGAGGCCCTCAGGTGCTCTTTTATTCCCTTTAATATAAATATATATCGGCTGTTGGTTGATGTAGGCGTTACCAGCGGCATCAATGAATTGGATATCGGCTTCTTTTAATCTTTTGCTCATCTTGGGGTTTATGTAATCCGCCACAAGCATGCCTTTACCTGGTTCCGCGAGATAATTTATCTGGTTAATCACGGCTCCCACATTTGCATGGTTCGCCCAATTTTTGATTTCAACAGTAAATTTGGCGCCTGTCTTCGGCTCTAGAATAAGGGCATCTATTCTCTTGCCATTATGCAAAACCTCAACCCCAATAACGTCCAACTGCAATCCCGCTTCACGGTGAATCGCATCTATGGCTGTTTCCAATATGTCGTACTCTATCGCCATTCGATCCATGGCGTGCTCCATTAACTTTATCTATATCAATACTTGTGTACATAAATATAGCTTGTTCATTATTAATATACAACACGATTAATTGAACGGTCGAATGCTCGAGGTATGGTAACCACCCCCAATGCACACCAAATAACTCTGCTATATCAATTGGTTACATATGCCGACCCGAGCTTATTTGTGCTCATTGTGTTTGGAAGTGTGGAAAAAAGGATGGGAGAAACAAACCTGCTAACTAGGTATACATTTGGTTTTTTCTCGAGCCCGCCTATGAGCGGGCTTTTTATTGCATAAACATACTCCCCCTCAGAGTACCTATCCGAAGGCTGAGCACAGACATCGGGGGCGCCAAAGCCTTAACCACACCCAGCCCACAACAGCATCAATAACCACACCTTAACCATCGATCCTGCTAATAAAAAGAGCAGCTAATCCCTACGGCGGCAATGTGCCAATAGCAGCCGCTTCATCGAGTTCGCCTAGAGTACTTAGTTGCATTGCCTTTAGCCTCATCTACGGGGTACTTCTCTGCATTTACTTTTAACTTATTGAAAGCTGATTCGACAGGATCAATATCTAGCTTGTCAGATAGTCGTATTAAGTAGAGTAAGATATCAGCGATCTCTTCTTGTACTGCTAACTTAGTATTGTCATCTAGTTCTTCTGTCTGTTCCGGTGTTAGCCACTGGAATAATTCCGTCAATTCGCCAACTTCACCCGAAAGAGCCATCACTAGATTTTTCGGGGTGTGAAATTGATCCCACTCCCGTTCTGATGCAAACGTTCGAAGTAAGTCTTTAAGTTCTGTGATTTTGTCCATATTTTGTTAGTGTCGGTCGGTTTACTGATGCTTTAAGTAGTGATGATGTCACTAGCCAATCTAGCTTTGATAAGTGGTTACGAATTGAGAAATATAGGATTTAAGCTTCGCGTCACAAACGTAGATGTATGTTCCCTGTATTCCCCTGTAAAGCATGGTTTTGTATATTTTAATGATGTAGTTATACAGCTCTTGTTCATCACTAATGGCAACCTTACCTTTTTTGTCGTAGTAATTTCCTTCAATTATGACAATGCCATTAGATTCTTCGTCATATGAGACCTCATCCCCAAAGATGACCGCTCCATAGTTCAGGTCATACCCTTGGACAGTATGTATGCAACCCATTTCTCTGACGTCAGTTGTTGAGTTGATCCAGTCGCTAGTCTCTCTATTCCAAGTTAGCTCTACTCCGTCTATAACAGCGTCCGGCATGCTGTCATCTTCTCTTGATTCCCATTTCCACGAATACCCCGACATCAACCTGGATAACCCAACTTCCTCTTCGCGATACTGTAGAGCTTGGATCATGTCATTCATGTTATCGAAGAGCTTTAAGTCATAATTTGACGATTCAAATGGCTTGTCGTCATTTGTTAAGTTGCAACGTAATAGTCGATCAACAAATTCAATGTAGTCTTTACCACCCTTTGCTCTGAGTTGGGATACTAGCTGAACACATTTTGTATTGTTTCCTATTTTATATCTTTCAAAATCTTTAGGTCTAACGTCTGCTGGTCGTATTGATTGTTCAGAATCATAAAATACGACTTGGTGCTGACTGGACCTCATGACCCAGTCTAGCTGGGTTCCATGATTGTTGGCATTGTATAGGCCAAGCTTTTTATTCGTATCATCAAAACTTTTATAGTTGGTGATGCCTTTCCGTCTTGCTAATCGATGTGCTTCATCAACAATTAGAAGATCATATTGTTCTTTTGTTACATCATTTGGCCCAAGAATCATCCTTCCTGACAATCCGTGAATCTTACTAAAGACCTTCTTTAGTGTGGATCTAAGAGAGGTCATTGGGACAACCAGGCCGATTTTTAAGCCATCGGGGTATCGGTCTTTCAGATTTTTTAAGGTTATTAGTAAACTTTCATCTTCGTAATCAATTTCATCTTCGTCATAGCGATTGAAATTTGATAATAGCTTCATCAGGTAGATGGCTAGGATAGTCTTGCCGGTACCTGCAGATCCATCAACAAAGATTGAATGAGAATCTTCTGTGGAAAGTGTGTTCAGAACTTCTAGTGCCGAGCTGTATTGGTCTTGTGTTAGTGCTTTATAGGGTGAGTATTTAAAGATGTCGTCGTTCTGAATGTCCAGAAGACTGCGCGCTTGTATTTTTTCAAAGCTGATGTTATCCCAGATGTTTTCAAAAAGTCTCTGGTAGTGGTCTTTCTGGTAGTAGTTGTAGTCGGTGAGCCCACCATTGCCATTTAGCAATTTGAACCCAATTGATGGCATGTGTTGGATCAGGCTAGACTCAATGTCCAGAGCTGCTGACTTGTTGAAGTACTCACTGGAGATGATATAGACCTTCTTTAACTTGCTTTTGTCTGGATGCTTTAGGTGTGCCCCCATTCTAATTGTTGCGTTTGTCGTTTCGCCAACGTAAGCAATACTTTTATCTTCATCGCAAATAATGTAGACAATGGGAAATTGGTTGAGCACGTATCGATCTTGCTCAATCGAGTGGATGTCGGTGTTATTGAATAGAAACCATGTTCCTTGGTAATCAAATTCCATTGCTTGGACTCTATACACTTCTTTGGTAGGTGCTTGCTTGCGTTCAAGAGCTTACTGAAATTCCCATAGGTTTGTATACGTTTTAGCACGGATTGCCGTTCTGGGTCGAAAGCAGCCACTGATATATTGTTCATCGGAGGATCTATCCGAATAGTAGAGTACTAAGGACGGGGGAACAAACACCTTAACCACACTCAGCCCACAACAATGTCACTAACTGCCCATTAACCATCGATCCTGCCAATACAAAGAGCTGTTAATCGCTAGAGGCTGCTATGTGCCAATAGAGGTCGCTGTGATTGGTTAAATTTTCATCCCCCCGACACCTTTATGCTTATACGCATCCTATCCGTGATACACGACAAAATACTTTCAGTATTATCGGATAAATGTAGGGTATATTTATAGTTAGGCGGATGTATGGGATTCGACTGCTTTCTAACCAGCCCTGCCGCTCGGAAACCTACAATGGCTAAGCGCGTAACTACTGCAGATTTTATCGAGAGAGCGAAAGCAGTCCATGAGGATCGCTACGATTATTCGCTTGCCGAATATCTGGGTATTCATAAGTATGTGACCATCGTCTGCCCTGAGCATGGGCCGTTCCAGCAATCACCAGCCAATCATTATCAAGGGAAGGGGTGCTCGGATTGCGGCGGTAGCAAGTCACACACTCCTGAATCGTTTATCGAAGCAGCACGGGAGGTTCATGGTGAGCGATACGATTACTCTCAAGTTGAGTACAGCAATAATAAGGCTCCCATTACGATCATCTGTGCTGATCACAGACCATTTTCTCAAATTGCAGCGGTCCACTTAAGAGGAAACGGATGCCCGGAATGTGGTGGCAATCAGAAACACAGCACAGAGTCATTCATCGAGAAAGCGCGAGCTGTACACGTCGATCGCTACGATTACTCGCAAGTGGACTACGAGGGTGCCCACACACAGGTGACAATTATTTGTCCCGACCACGGCCCTTTTATGCAGTCACCCACCAGCCATTTTTCGGGGAAAGGCTGCCCGAAATGTGGGAGGCTCGCTACTAGTGAAGTCCTGCGAAACACTAGAGAACAGTTCATCACAAAAGCAAATGCTATTCACGGTAACCGCTATGACTATTCATTGGTCGAGTATGTAACTACTGCTGCAAAAGTTACGATCATCTGTTCCGAACATGGGCCTTTCGAGCAAACGCCAAATGAGCACCTCGCCGGGTCAGGTTGCACTAAATGTGGGGTACTCGCTAGTGCCAAGGCCCGGACCAAGACCACAGAACAATTTATCGCCAGTGCCAACGAGGTACACGGTGACCGTTATGACTATTCGCTCGTTGAGTATCTAGGGGGCCATGAGAAAGCAACGATCATCTGTCCTGATCATGGGCCTTTCGAGCAAACGCCAAACGGTCACGTCCAAGGGAAAGGTTGTTATGAATGTGGTATAGCCGCTAGTAATGACGCAAAGCGAAGTACCAAAGAGGAATTCATAGCTAAAGCTAGGATGGTCCACGGAGATCGCTATGACTATTCGTTGGTTGAGTACGTCACGAGTGCTACAAAGGTGAGGATCATTTGTCCCGATCACGGTCTTTTCTTACAAATACCTAATGACCACATCCACCAAAGATCCGGTTGCCCTGATTGCGCCGAAACAGGTTTTAACCCTAATAAACCGGGACTGTTGTATTATCTTGCCATCACAACGGACGATGGTGACACGCGTTACAAAATTGGCATTACGAATCTCTCGGTGAAAGAGCGTTTTCCCGCCGCAGACCTCGCTCGCATCCGAGTCGTAGAAACTTGGCGATTTGCAATTGGCCGTGTCGCAGCGGAACGAGAATCTGAGATTCTTAACCAGTTTGCAGGAGACCGGTACTACGGACCTAGATTATTGGTAGGCGCTGGAAATACCGAATTGTTTGCTCACGATGTACTAGGGCTAGACAAGGACGATCATAAACATGGTCAATCAGCTGTCGACGAGGAAGCCAATTTGATTTCTCGATCAATCCAGCTCGACTTTGGCTTCCGCCAGGCGTGAGCGATCACGCACCAGCATAGTTCCATTTAAAAACACTTGTATACCTGACTGCTTTGGGTCGAAAGCAGCCCCTGAGATATTGTTCATCCGAGGGCATCTCCGAATGGCCGAGTATAAAGATCGGTGCCTTCA
>Ga0105356_10005469_pt1 | contig 12044 bp, 10 predicted proteins | sample GOMGulsemesocosm_3_FD_83502 | JGI IMG/M metagenome (GOLD analysis project Ga0105356, IMG submission 83502) | Methane-oxidizing microbial communities from mesocosms in the Gulf of Mexico - GOM9D Gulf of Mexico | ecosystem: Environmental > Aquatic > Marine > Cold seeps | place: Gulf of Mexico...
CTTAGACAAGCCGCAAATGCAATTTATAGACAGCTTCCTAGTACACTGCCTATTGTCTGAAAGCCCTGCTATAGATGCACAGGAGTGCAGTCAAATTGATAAAAATCTATATGCAGTAGCGCAGCAGGGTCGTAACCCTGAGCTGAAAATCACCGTGTCAGGGAAAACTGCATCCGTTCGCGAGCTAGCTCAACAATATATAAATGATATGAGTAGTAGCACCGCTGTTTTAGATCAGGCCAACAACTGCACTGAATACAGTAACGCCTTACAGGCACAGCAAAGCAAGTTAGACGATACCGATCGACTGCCCTCACAGCAGTTATTAAAGCATATGCAAAATCAGGGCAAGAGCTATGCGGATAGTCTGCTAGCGCTTGCCAAGCAGCATCAGAACGAGCTGCAACAAGAACTCATCAATGGCCAGACCCAGGCCTTCAAAGATATGAGCAGTACATCCCGTCAAAGCCAAACTGAAATAGAAGCCCTAGACAACATGAGCTTTGACGAGTATTTAGCTGAGTACTTCACTCGGCCCTAATTTTTAGACTCAATCATGGCTGTGATGCTTGTGCACATGACCGCGGAACAAAACCACATGCAGTATCGCTCCGGCAACTAATGCTTGGAACAAGCTAAAATACACACCATGCAATAAGTAGGCAAAGGATTGTCCTACAGTAAAACCGATAACACTAGATAGTGCGACCAAAAACAAGGTAAACACAGCCACTGCGCGACCAAAGCTGGGGCGCAGCAAGGACCAAATTAGCTGACCGACAGGCAAACGGTGCAATAATACTAGTACAGGCAAAGTGCCGTGACTCAAAAGAGATGAGTTATCGGTCAGGGACAGACCGTCTAACATGCCATGTACAACCACCCCCAGCATCCCCAGACTCAGGGTAGCCAAGTGCACCGTTTCAGCCGCCCTATGCAATGCCTTCTCCGCCAATGTCGGTAGCGCAAAGCCCAGTACTAATAAAACCAAAACAGGCCAGCCCGCATGCTCAAAGCTTTCTGGAATAACATGTAAAAAAAGCACTGTGGCAATTGCAGCAAAGGTAATACGATCCAACCACAGCAGCACTTGTGGCTTATGCTGTAAAAGCTTCGACAGCAGAGGGCCGACAGCCAGTAGCACAACACTAGTAATGAGTAATAACATGTTCAGATTTGAAGTTAATATGCAGGCATACTAACATAACAGTACCGTATAACATAACAGTCGAGTTTTAAGTATACATAAAAGAGGCACCACAGCGCCCTCTTTCCTTTCACCCTACTGAACTACTCTTCTGGGTGCTTACACTCATAGGCCTCTGGTGACTTTCTACAACGCAGTTTACGCAGAATTCGCAACATACGGGCATCATAAACCCCTTCATCACGCAGGCGAATACGCGCTACACGCACAGCCTCCTGAAAGGTATCTACTTCGTGCTTGGGAGGCCTGACCCAGAATTGCTTTTCAATCTTGGACTCTGCTCTTAAGGCGATTTCCACAGCTAAGTCATACCACTCCAAAATTGCTTCACGTGCCTGTTGCCCAAAGCCCTCAGGAAAGGCAGCTTTACGCGTCACAATTTGCAAGGTCAGCTGCGTAATGGGCTGAGTAATAATGCCACCATCAGGCTCTAGACCCTTATACATTTCCAGAGGCTCATAAACGGCAGCCGGAGCAAACACCACGTCTGCGCGACCGCGCTTAAATTTATTCGCAAAGGTACTGGTATCAGCATTGACTGCCTCGCCACCCACTTGCGCAACCATAGAGGAGGAAACCTTATCGCCGTACATAACGATAATACGGCGACCGCGCATTGAATCGACGGTAACCCACTCCCTGTTACGCAAGAAAATAAACACAGCCCCTGCGGGGAATACGCCGGCAACTTCATAGTCACCTTCAACAAATAACTTTCCAGCTTTCGGCTGAGTCAGCGTCTGCAATACGACACGCAAGGCATCGTAGTCCTCGATCGCGCCAACCGCTTCTAGGGTTGCGGAAAATTTATTAAATTGACGGACCTTAAGACCCGTAAGAATAGCGGCATCACAAAGACCCGCTTTTAAATCCTGTACTGCAGAGGCTTCTGTCGTGTAGGGATATAGCTTTAAATCGACGCCTAGAGTTAAAAACTCAGTGGCAATGTCTTTAGCCATGCTAAAAACGTCACCATCTCGCCCAACCGGGTCAAATACACACACATATTGCTTTTTGGCCGCTTGGGCTTGCACTGACAATAGCAAAGCAACAACAACCAACATCCAACGCAAACTTCTCAAAAATCTATCCCCCAGCAACGCCAATCAGTGTTTAAAGCAGTATCTTTAAATATTATGTGTGACTTTATACACGGAAAAGTGCTTCAACAATAGCCCCCAACTTAATAGATTGCATAGAAACAGAGTAGTTATTGAGCTTTATTCGCATTAGCTATAATCAGGTCTGCATAATGAGCACACAGACTATCTGGTAAGTCATGCCCCATACCATCAATAACGTGCAGGCGAGCTCCCGGAATTGCCCGCACAGAGTCCATCCCACCCGCAAGCGGGACCAGGCGGTCCTTATTGCCATGTATTACTAATGTAGGCGCCACAATTGATTTAAGCCGCGCAGCAAAGCCACCAGTAGCCATTACAGCCATACTGTGGCGGGCAGCACCTTCAGGGCGAAAGGCACGTAAATAACTTTTCTCAGCCCGCTCAGCAACGAGGTCTTTATCAGTGTGGTGCACGGGGCTTTTAATCATGCCCCATAAAACCAGGCGATTGCTCACCGCACTAGCCGCATCAACCACCTTCTCACCAGTAATTCCTACTAGGTGAAATAATACTCGCAGATCTGGAGTCGGCAGATGTGGCTCATTGGTATTCGACATGATAGAGGTCAGACTCAATACTCGATGTGGATAGCTTGCTGCGAGCAACTGTGCAATCATCCCCCCCATAGAAGCGCCAACTATATGCGCCCTCTCTACCTCTAGGCTATCCAGTAGAACCATCGCATCATCTGCCATGTCATATAAGTCATATGGAGCTTTCACCTGCATGCCCAGCTTGGAGCGCACAAAGTTTTTCACCGTATTTAAAGGCTCACTTAAAGACATACTAGACGACAAACCAATATCGCGGTTATCAAACCGTATAACCCTGAACCCCCTGCTTTGCAAAATATCGCACAGCAACTCAGGCCACACTGTCAGCTGTGCACCCAAGCCCATAATCAATACAATGACCGGGTCAGCAAGCCCTCCTCGATCTTCATAAAAAAGCTCTAGGCCGGGCACGTTTACCACCCCCGTTCTTATCTCTGCTTTAAGCACGCATCGTCACCGTAATATTATTAATAGCCGCACAGCACTATAGAAACGCAGCGGGGATTTTATAGCAAGCATAAAAAAAGACGCTCGAGAGCGTCTTTTTTTAAATATGGCGGAGAAAGAGGGATTCGAACCCTCGAAACAGTTTCCCGTTTACGCCCTTAGCAGGGGCGCGCCTTCAGCCACTCGGCCATTTCTCCATATTGTTTTACCTGTTCAAAACAGGAGGTGGGATTATATACAAATAGACGGCCCATGGAAGGCCGTCTATGCAAAAAAACCAAATTATTTTTAAACTATTTTAGCGATTGCCAATATTGTCCTGCTGAATCACTACTGAAATTTCTTCAGTCGATTCTGAAGCTGCAGGAGCTGCTGCTGGGCCATCTTGCTCACGCTTAATGCGCTCATAAATTTCTTCACGATGTACTGCAATTTCTTTTGGCGCATTAACACCAATACGTACTTGATTACCCTTAACACCCAAAACCGTTACGGTAACATCATCGCCAATCATCAGTGTTTCACCGACACGTCGAGTTAAAATTAGCATTTTATTATCCTCTAAATCCTATTTAATCACCTAAAGTCCTATCACTCCTATCCGTAATAGTCCTTTATCTTTTATAGCGGGCTTTAATGTTTTCTCAACGCTCCAACCCACCAAGCCGGAGCACTAAAACCTGCTTGTAAAGCTATTGTAACCCTTCCGGTTCATTTTCTAAACCCAAACCTGCGTGCAGAGCGCGAACCGCCAATTCTAAGTACTTCTCATCTATTACGACAGACACCTTAATCTCAGAGGTTGAGATCATGCGAATATTGATATTCTCATCGGCTAAAATCTGAAACATCTTGCTGGCTACACCGGCGTGAGATCGCATACCTACTCCGACCATTGAAACCTTTACAATCTGCTGGTCGCCAACAACCTGCTTAGCGCCTATTTCCTTAGCGACTGAATTGAGCACTTCTTCAGTTTTCTCAAAGTCATTGCGGTGCACTGTAAAAGTGAAGTCAGTAAGACCTTCTCCACCTACGTTTTGCACAATCATATCAACTTCAATATTGGCCTCAGATATAGGGCTCAAAATATTTGCCGCAATACCTGGGTGATCAGGCACGCCTGATATTGTTAATTGAGCTTCATCGCGATTGAACGCAATACCCGAAATTAGTGCACTTTCCATTTCTGCGTCCTCATCAAGACTAATTAATGTGCCCTCTCCATCCGTAAAGGTAGAAAGCACACGTAGTGGAACATTGTATTTACCTGCAAATTCAACAGCGCGAATCTGCAATATTTTTGAACCCAAGCTAGCCATTTCCAGCATTTCTTCAAAGGTTATTTTTTCTAAGCGTCGAGCATTAGGCTCAACTCTGGGGTCAGTAGTATATACACCGTCAACATCGGTATATATTTGACACTCATCAGCCTTTAACGCTGCAGCCAGCGCTACCGCTGTAGTATCAGAGCCGCCGCGCCCCAGTGTAGTAATATTGTTCTCTTGATCCGCGCCCTGAAAACCAGCCACAACAACAACCCTGCCCTCGGCTAGATCAGAGTGAATTTTATCGCCATCAATATTTTCTATACGCGCTTTGGTATGGCTGCTATCCGTATGCATACGCACCTGCCACCCCGTATATGAGCGTGCGGCCTGGCCACGCTCCTCAAGGGCCATGGCTAGCAAAGCAATGGTGACCTGCTCCCCGGTCGATACCAGAACATCCATTTCCCGAGGACTAGGCCTAGCCTGCATCTCTTTAGCCAAGCCAATCAGGCGATTGGTTTCGCCACTCATCGCTGAGACAGCTACAACAATGTCATGCCCCTGCTTACGCATTGCAATAATTTTATCAGCTACATGCTGAATTCGCTCAACACTGCCAACTGAAGTGCCGCCATATTTTTGAACAAGTAATGCCACGTTAGATTCCCACTTTCATATCAAGTGATTTTATTGGCCCAGAATTATACGTGTTTTTCTAGAAAATGCTTGCTAGACCTAGGCCAGAAACAAAAAACGGGTACCATAAGCACCCGTTTTCTTCACTACAGAGCTTAAATCAAGCTTAAACGCTCAACTGCTCCCTGACCCATGCTTCTACCGAAGCTAGCGCAGCTGGCAGTGCATCAGGTTCAGTACCACCCGCCTGAGCCATATCGGGACGGCCACCACCTTTACCACCCACCTGCATAGCCACATAATTCACCAACTCACCCGCCTTCACACGCTTAGTCTCAGCCTTGCTCACACCCGCCACTAAACGCACCTTACCCTCTTCGACAGCAGCCAGAATAATTGCCGCAGAACCCAGCTTATCCTTCAGCTGGTCCAGTGTAGAGCGCAGTATTTTGGTATCCGCGCCCTCCAGCTGAGCGGCCAACACATTGATGCCGTCTATATTAATTGCCTGGGCACTGAGATCGCCACCCGCCTGTGCAGCCAGCTTAGACTTCAGCTTTTCCAGCTCTTTCTCTAGCGACTTATTTTTATCTGCCAGCTGTAGAACCTTGTCCGCAATACCGCCGCGATCAACTTTTAATACCGAAGATATCAGGGCAAGTTGATTTTCCGACTGCTCTACCCACTCAGACGCCTTAACACCCGTAATAGCCTCAATACGACGCACGCCCGAAGCAACACCTCCTTCGCCAACTATTTTAAATAGGGCAATATCGCCAGAGCGATCCACATGAGTGCCACCGCACAGTTCAATCGAGTGCTCACCAATATTGAGTACACGCACCTCACTGCCGTACTTCTCGCCAAATAAGGCCATTGCACCGGCTTCTTTAGCTGACTCCACGTCCATCACGCGAGACTGAGTTGGCAAATTTTTACGCACCTCGGCATTAACCAAGCGCTCAACGTCCAATAACTGCTGAGCAGTGACCGGCTCAGCATGAGAAAAGTCAAAGCGTAAATTATCTTCATTAACTGACGAGCCTTTCTGCTGCACATGCTCACCCAATACTTCGCGCAAGGCCCAGTGCATCAAGTGTGTCGCAGAGTGGTTTAGCTCAGTCGCTAAACGTTTATGCATATCAACCTCAGCCAATAATGAGTCATCAAGCGCAACCGAACCGCACTCTAGGTCGCCAATATGCAGTATCGCCCCACCCTGTTTTTGTGTATTCGTAACCCTGAACCGAACACCTTCACTCACTAGCACACCACGGTCACCGGCTTGTCCACCAGACTCCGCATAAAACGGGGTTTGTTCAAGAACAATAATCCCCTCATCGCCCGCCTGCAGGCTATCCGCAATCGTGCCACCCTTGAGGATTGCCGTAACAATGGCATTGTCATTCAGCGTTTCATAACCGGTGAACTCCGACTCAACATCCAAGTCTACTCGATCACTTAAATCGGTAGAAAAATTACTCGCTGCACGTGCGCGTTCGCGCTGCTCATTCATACAGCGCTCATAGCCGTCACGATCAATTTCCAGCTCATGCTCACGAGCAATATCTGCTGTCAAATCAACGGGGAAGCCATAAGTGTCATACAACTGAAACACCACTTCTCCAGGAATAGTTTTCTCAGAGAGGTCCACCATAACTGCGTTCAATATGCCCATGCCCTGAGACAGTGTTTCTGCAAAACGCTCTTCTTCTTTTTTTAGAACTTGCTTAACCAAGTCTTTAGCTGTCGTTAACTCAGGATAAGCATCACCCATCTGCACAACGAGCTCGTCAACCAACTGATAGAAAAAAGCTTGGTTTTGACCGAGATTGTAACCGTGACGGCAGGCTCTACGGATAATACGACGCAGCACATAACCACGCCCTTCATTTGATGGCAGCACACCATCAACTATCAAAAACGCACAAGAGCGGATATGGTCAGCAATAACACGCAGCGAACTATTGTCCTGTTCCTCGACCCCCACCGCAGTGCGCGCAGCAGCAATCAAACCCTGAAATAGATCAATTTCATAGTTGCTATGCACATTTTGTAAAATTGCCGCCAAGCGCTCCAAGCCCATCCCAGTATCTACTGAGGGTTTCGGTAACGGATTCAATACTCCATCCTTAGAGCGGTTGTACTGCATGAACACTAGATTCCAAATCTCAATGTAGCGATCACCATCTTCTTCTGGAGTGCCCGGAGGCCCACCCCAAATGTGTTCACCGTGATCGTAAAAAATTTCAGTACAAGGGCCACAAGGGCCTGTGTCACCCATCTGCCAAAAATTATCCTTGGCTCCGATACGCGAAAAGCGCTCTGGAGAGACACCTATTTTATTCAGCCAAAGGTCTTCAGCTTCTTGGTCATCTTCAAAAACAGTAATCCATAATTTTTCTTTAGGTAGCGCCAGAACTTCGGTAAGAAACTCCCATGCATACTGTATCGCGTCTTCTTTGAAGTAGTCGCCAAAGCTAAAGTTACCCAACATTTCAAAGAAAGTGTGGTGGCGCGCGGTGTAGCCTACGTTCTCAAGGTCGTTATGCTTACCTCCAGCACGCACACAGCGCTGTGAACTAGTAGCACGACTGTAGCCGCGTTGCTCCTGGCCTAAGAAAACATCCTTAAACGGGACCATTCCGGCATTGGTAAACAACAAAGTATCGTCACCAGCGGGTACCAGGGAGCTTGACGCTACCTGTGTATGACCTTTATCAGTATAAAAATCTAAGAACTGTTTTCTTATATCAGCGCTACTAGTCATTCTTTAACTCAAACTTAATTAATGTGCCCAGCCATTAGAATACATTTATAGCAGCAATTAGCGAATAACTGATTCTATTTGACCGATGCTAAATCCACGCCCCTGCAGGAAGCGCATACGTTTTGCGCGCTCATTGTAATCATCCACGCAAGAATCTCCATACTTCTTTTCATAGACTTGCAACAGCAAAGCCTGCCAATCTACCTGTAAATCATCTAACACGAGCATAAAAACACTTTCTTCAATGCCATGTTGTTGCATATCTTGCTGCAAACGCAAAGGCCCTCGGCCTTTATAAATGTGGGAATTGACCAGCATTTCGGCAAAGCGCTGGTTGCACTGAAGGTTTTGCTCAGCTAGTTCATACACAACCTGCTCTGCCACCATTTCATCTGCGCCTTTATCGACCAACTTAAAAACCAGCTCTAGTTGCGAGTGCTCACGCCTAGACAGCATGTCCATAGCCGCAATACGGACGCTTAAAGCGTCCGCATCCTGTAATCGTTTACTGCCAGTCAAAGACCTAGCGAATGACATAATTGTTAATTAAATCTCAGCTTCAGTCTGCACGCCTTCATCCTCATCATCAGAGTCCGTAGATTTAACCAGCAAAATATCTCGCAAGGCCTTATCTATAGAGTCAGCCATTTCAGGGTGCTCTTTTAGATAGTTACGTGCATTGTCTTTACCTTGACCAATGCGCTCGCCTTGACAGCTATACCAAGCACCGGCCTTATCAACCAGCTTGTGCTCTACACCCAGGTCTAACAGTTCACCATGCATGGACACACCTTCACCGTACAAGATTTCAAAACGCGTCTCCTTAAATGGTGGGGCCATTTTATTCTTTACCACTTTGACTTTAGTTTCGTTTCCTAAAATCTCATCGCCCTTCTTAACCGCACCAATACGGCGAATATCCAGGCGTACAGAGGCGTAGAACTTCAGTGCATTACCACCGGTCGTTGTTTCTGGGCTACCAAACATCACGCCAATTTTCATACGGATCTGGTTAATAAAGATAACCATCGTATTTGTACGCTTAATATTACCCGTTAACTTACGCAGCGCCTGTGACATCAAACGCGCCTGGAGCCCCATATGCGAGTCCCCCATATCGCCTTCAATTTCAGCTTTAGGCGTCAGTGCGGCAACCGAGTCAATAACAATCATATCAACTGCTGCAGAGCGCACCAACATATCGGCAATTTCCAGTGCCTGCTCACCGGTATCCGGCTGAGAAACCAAAAGGTCATCAATATTCACACCTAGCTTTTCGGCATAGGCTGGGTCCAGTGCGTGCTCGGCGTCGATGAAAGCGGCAACACCACCCTCTTTCTGACACTGGGCAATTGTCTGCAAGGTCATAGTGGTTTTACCCGATGACTCTGGACCATAAATCTCTATCACTCGCCCTTTAGGAAGGCCACCTATGCCTAAGGCAACATCCAGACCTAAAGAACCGGTAGAGATCACGTCAATATCACGAATATTGGCAGTATCTCCCAAACGCATAACGGAACCTTTACCAAACTGGCGTTCGATTTGTCCTAATGCTGCTGCCAGGGCTTTTTTGCGACCTTCGTCCATTGTAGTGACCTCTCTTTAAACTTTATTAACGAGAACTTTATTTCACAAAGTTCTCTCAAAACCAACAATAAAGCTATTGTGGCACGCAATATTGACTCCATCAAGCAAAAAAGAGAACTTTTGAGAACTTTAAGCCAATAAAGTTCTCATCCCTCTTAATTGCTCTTATTTAGCTGCGTCTAACTTAGCTTGAATCTCTTGAACCTTAGTTTCGTTCTGATTCACAGCATCCGTCGCCTTCTCAAGTTTCACCTTCAGCTGGTCAATTTCTGCCTGGGCATCGGCACGAGACTTCTCATAGTCCTTAATTTCATTTTGGATTTCCATAGCATCTGCCGCCATGGCCAAGCCTGAAAATGAGATGCTAGTCAGCATTGCTGTAGTGATTAGTAGTTTCTTCATGATTTCTCCTAGGGATTTTTTCTAATGCTTCGATCAGTATCTTTAATGCCTGCAACACCGCCTGTTGACGTATCTCCTGACGGTTGCCTGCAAATAATTTCTGCACAGAGATTACACCTTTATCGCCCTGGGCAACAGCAAAACAAACCGTTCCAACCGGTTTATCTATACTACCTCCCGTCGGCCCTGCCACCCCTGTCATAGCCAGGGAAAGATTAGCCGTAGATCGCCCCAAACAAGCTAACGCCATATGCTCTGCAACGGGCAGTGATACAGCGCCATGTTCAATCATCAACGCTACAGGCACACCCAGCATCTCGTGCTTGGCCTCATTACTGTAGGCTAGCCACGCTCGATCAAACCAAACAGAGCTTCCCGCCAAGGATGTACAATGTGCCGCTAGTAGTCCGCCCGTACAGGTCTCAGCCAGCGCCAAGCTAACGCCCCTCTCTATACAGCTAGTGGCCAACTGCTCTATCTGCTGAGGCGTCATATCCGTATTCAACATGTCAATCCAAAGTTATTTACCTAGCCACATTATAGCCAAACTACTGACAAGTATTACTATAGAAAAGCCCCAAACACCCCATTGAGTCCTTTTTCTAGCTCAGCTAAACTGCGCGCCATGACTACAGCAACTACTGACAAAACCCCCACTCACACACCAATGATGCAGCAATTTTTGCGCATCAAGGCCGAGCACCCTCATCAAATGGTGTTCTATAGAATGGGGGACTTCTACGAGCTGTTTTTTGATGACGCTAAAAAGGCCGCGCGACTACTGGGCATATCTCTAACCGCGCGCGGCAAGTCCGGCGGCCAACCCATTCCCATGGCAGGTGTGCCCCACCACGCGGCGGAGGGCTACCTCAGCAAACTCATCAAGCTGGGCGTATCAGTCGCCATTTGTGAGCAGTACGGGGATCCAACGGGCAAAGGCCCCATGGAGCGCAAGGTTGCGCGCATTGTCACCCCAGGCACCGTTACCGATGAAGCCCTGCTGGACGAACGCCGTGAGCAGCTGCTAGTTGCAGTGCATCGCCACAACGATATTTTTGGTATCGCCCACCTAGAAACCAGCACGGGCAACTTCCGTGTGTGTGAGGTAGACAACCTTGAGGCCATACTCAGCGAGCTAGAGCGCCTCAAACCCGCCGAGCTGCTGATCAGCGAGAACCATACAACCCCCGAGCTAGAGGGCTACAAGGGCAGCCTGCACCGCCCAACGTGGCACTACGACCTAGATACCGCACAGCGCCTGCTCAACGAGCAATTCAATACCCACGATCTATCCGGCTTTGGCTGTGCAGAAATGCATACCGCCATCTCTGCTGCGGGTTGCTTGATGAATTACTTGAAGGAAACCCAGCGCAGCAGCCTACCGCATATCACGGGCTTGGGTGTGGAGCGCCACGAAGATGCTGTATCAATGGACGCCGCGAGTCGCCGCAATCTAGAAATAGACATCAACCTCAGCGGCGGTGATAACAACACCTTGCTCAGCGTACTCGACACCACCTGCTCTGCCATGGGCTCACGCAACTTACAGCGCTGGCTAAAAAGGCCTCTGCGCAGCCAATCCGCATTAATAGAGCGCTTCGATGCTATCGAAGGGGTCAGTGATAACTTTTTAAATGATGACCTACGCGGTGAGTTAAAGCAGGTTGGCGACATAGAACGTATCTGCTCTAGACTCTCACTCAAAAGTGCCAGACCCCGAGACCTACTTAATCTACGTCAAACCTTAGACACATTACCCCGTATTAGAGGCTTAATAGAGCCCAACAAAGCAGGCCTTCTTTCTAATATATTCAACAACTTAAAAGAACAACCTCAAATATTTAATAGATTAGAATCAGCAATAATAAACAACCCTCCCGTGTTGATACGCGACGGGGGCGTGATCAAAACCGGCTACGATGCCGAGCTAGACGAGCTAAGGGGTCTGAGTCAAAACGCCGATCAATTCCTGCTCGACCTAGAGCAACGCGAACGTGAAAACTCTGGTATCAGTGGCCTGAAAGTCGCCTATAACCGAGTACA
>Ga0105356_10005473_pt1 | contig 12038 bp, 8 predicted proteins | sample GOMGulsemesocosm_3_FD_83502 | JGI IMG/M metagenome (GOLD analysis project Ga0105356, IMG submission 83502) | Methane-oxidizing microbial communities from mesocosms in the Gulf of Mexico - GOM9D Gulf of Mexico | ecosystem: Environmental > Aquatic > Marine > Cold seeps | place: Gulf of Mexico...
CCAGAAGTACAATCTTCCTCTGAACCACCAGAATAGTCTTGAATGGTGTAGTTGGCAACAACACCGAAGCCAGATGCCCAACCTAAATCAGCTTCAAAGCTTGACAGATCATATTGAAAAGCAAACTCTAAACCTTTTTGCGTGGTAGTTTCTGGGTCATTACCCGGTTGAGTGAAGTCAACACAAAGGCCTGTAGTACTTGAATCACCTAATGCATTTGGAACAACGTCGGGGTTCCAAATACCGCCACCAGGACAACTTGGATTTGTTTCACGAAGGTAACCGCCTGCGCCATCATCAAGCAATAGAGCACCTTCGAAATCTGAACCAAAAATGTTGGTACGTTTCTTCTGGAAGAAACCAACACTTGCAATCGCAGCTTCAGCAAAATACCACTCCACGCCAAGATCCCAAGAATTCACTTCTTCTGGCTCTAAGCTAGGATTACCTAATTCAACTGAGGTGTTTTCGCTGCTATCAAATCTAAATGAGGTCGTTAGATTATCGAAATCAGCACGTCGAACGTCTGCGCCGTAACCAAAGCGAAGCACCACATCATCGGTTAAATCGGCAACGATGTTTAAACGAGGTAGTAAAAAGCTATAACCACCAGTGGTGGTCTCTAAAGCTCTGAGTCCATTGGCGTCTTCAGGGAGATAGCCCGTTGAGTCAACAGAGGTATCTAAATAACGAACACCGACATTACCGCGAATATTTTCATATTCAAAATTCGCTTGCACGTACAGCGCATGGCTATCTTCTTCAACAAGGTAATAAGAATTCTGATCAGACTCAAGTGCTAGGATGTCAGGGCTATCAGGATCATGAGCAATAACGGCATTTTGTAGAATGTCAACCACACCATCACGGTCTGAAAAAGCACGATCAGGGTCGACCAGCAGGAAGTCACTAATATATAAATCTCTGCCATCGGCATCATTATAGTTATCAGGGCCTGCAACTAGCAGCTCTTCAAAAAGGGTACCGCTTGGGCTATCAACCATGTCACCGAAGCCACCAATATTATCTCTAACTCGATGATATTCACTTGATGACTGATTGTAACGATAACCAAAATCTACTGAAGTGATAATGCTGTCATCAATAAAGTAGGTAAAGTCGGTACGGAAACCGTCTTCTTGGTTATCTTGAGTATCACGTCCTACTTGCACTTGATCTAAACGAATATTAGCTGGGTCAAGTAACTGCGCAGCGGTTGGTGCGTATGGCGAAGCCGAGGGGATACCAAATGCTAATGCGCCACCGGTTAAGTCGTATGTAAATGGGGTGGCGTTGTCATTGTAGACATAGCTTTCTGCAAGAACACCACCTTCTATTGATGCGACAGCTTGCTCAAGTGTGGTGATGTCACCCATTAGTGGCACTCTTTCGTATCGTTCATAACCATTAAGTTCATCATTTAATCCTCGGACTTCCACTACTAATGGTGTGTTTGGATTGATGAAGTTTAAGGTTGTGCTTAAATTTGGGTTGTAGGTTTCTGAGCGTGACGAGGATACCTCAGCAGATATTAGCAGGTTATCACCTTGCCATTCACCGCCAAAAACAAAGACGCTAGTATCGGTAATTCGAGAGCCGGTATCACTTGAAAAACGTAAGTTTCCGTCACTTGGATTTGCGCTGCCATCAAAAACTGGCTCAAGTGTTCCTACAACTGCCGTTTGGTATGTGCCTATCTCGGTACCATCTAAAGAACCATAGTTAACAGACTCAAGTTGAGATGGTGTTGAAATATTTCTCAGGTTACTGATACCAGATGCCTGAATTCGATATGAGTCTTGGCTACGTTCTTGTGAATTAACAATGGCATCGGCATGAAACTTCAAATTGTCGTTAGGTGCCCATTCAAAGGTAGCCGCAAGGTTAGTAGTTTCATAATCAAAATTTTCTTGCTCTTGAACCAGAAACTGAATACCTTGATATTGACTGCCATCAGCTGCAGTAACTAGATTATCGCGATCGGCACGAGGGCGAAATGAAACAGACTCTTGCTCGGTGTAACTACCACTGATTACAAAACCGAATTTACCTGAATCAGTTTCCCAGTTATCACCAAAAGCGCCTGATAGTCTAGGAGTCATACTTTCAGTACTTAAGCTACTTTGTTCACCTTGTACACGAATAGAGCCTAGCATTTCTGACAAGTCTAGCGGTCGGATAGTTTTTAGGTTGACAGTACCACCAACAGAGCCCTCTACCGTTTTAGCTTCAGGTGATTTGGTTACTTCAATACCGGCAATAATTGAGGCATTTACATCTTCAAAACTAATGCCACTACGGCCAGCGCCTGAGCCTACCGTAGAGACACCGTTAATTTCTACACGGTTTGCATTGGTACCACGAATTTGAACACCATTACCAACACCTGCTCTTCGGGTAATTTGAACCCCGGTAATGTTTTCAAGTACTTCCGCTAAGTTTTGATCGGGTAATTTACCAATATCAATAGCATCAATCACTTCAACTAAGTTGCTGGTATCACGTTTTGAGGCAAGTGCACTAGTAAGGGAAGCTCGCATACCTGTTACTTCAATTACTTCAATGGTTTGATCTTCTTCTATTTGTGCTTCCTGTGCATATACCGAGGATGCAAAACTCAGCGAGCTAGCTGATAGCATCGCTAGGGATAATTTAGATAATTTGTGTTTCATTTTCGCTCCTGTGCAGTTTTTTTGAGGTCTATATTGCAACATCTCAAAAGCCACATCTTTAATAATTAGTTTAGCCACCTTAAATATAGATGGCCATAAAGATTTACCAACTCCTTACAAGTAAACCACAGATCACTCCCAAAGAATCTGCATAGATAGTTACAATAAAAACACTAAAGGTCAACCTTTTGGTTATACCGAATTATGCATTTAAATTGACCGGATTATTGTGTGTTATCGTATGTAACATGACCAAAAAACAATGTTATATACATGTTTATATTTAACATGTTGTTTATATTGACTTTATTTTTTTACTTGTTGTTTTTTTGTTTTTTAGATTATGTTTTTTCTTATTTGAATAGGTTATAAGTATGGTGCTTTTATATACTCTAAAGGTCTATTTATCAGGTACTAAAAAATATTACACCTTACCATTTTGTTAAATTGGTTGACCAAGTGTTGGTAAGTTTATAGTCTTGTATACCTAAAACATATTTTAGGGTAGAAAATGAAAATATCTGACCAATTTTTTCAGAAAAAACAACTAACTTTTTTGTTCATCATCTCGTGGACCTTATAAACTTCAGGTAACAATTCATATGAATAACACTAAGAATTTTTTTAAATCACTACTGCCGGGAATATTTTTGTTTGGCTTTACCGTGGGTACTGGCAGTGTTACTGCGATGGCTAAAGCGGGAGCAGACTATGGCATGTCGTTGTTATGGACTATTTTTATCTCGTGTGCGATCACTTACTTTTTAATTCAATTGTTTGGTAAGTTTACTTTGGTAACCGGCCTTACGGCATTGCAATCGTTTAGAAAGCATATCCATCCGGCTGTTAGCCTGTTATTTATTATTGCGCTTACTACCCAAGTCTGTGGCAGTGTTATTGGGGTGATGGGGATCCTTGCTGATGTCTGTTATGAGTGGTCGAAAAACTTTATTGACGATGGTATATCACCGCTGGCGTTTGCCTTATTTTTCATTAGCTTTGTTTATGCTATTTTTCTGATGGGTAAAACTGAGGTTTTTGAAAAGGTCTTGGCTATTTTTGTCGCGATTATGTCTTTATGCTTTTTGATCAACTTCATCATTTTGATGCCGCCTGCGATGGTGATTCTGGAAGGGATGATACCTAATGTGCCAGAGGCCAGCGCGGATAAAAATTCATTTTTGGTGATAGCCTCTATGGTGGGTACTACCGTATTTTCTGGGCTCTTTATCTTACGAACCATTCTAGTAAAAGAAGCCGGTTGGACCATGGCTGACATCAAAACTCAAAATAGAGATGCCTTATTTTCAGCATTTCTGATGTTCATTGTTAGCACCGCTATCATGGCCGCTGCGGCAGGATCTTTGTATATAAAAGGCATCACCTTGGTCAACGTGACCCAAATGATTAATTTATTGGAGCCTCTAGCTGGCGCTTCTGCTGTGGCCATCTTTACTATTGGGTTAATAGCCGCTGGCGTGTCATCGCAGTTTCCGAATGTGGCATTACTGCCATGGTTATTAGATGATTTTCATCAGCGAAAACCTAATCTTAAGCGGTTTAGCTACCGAATTATCGCCTTAGGTATATCTTCCTTAGGGTTAATCGTGCCTATTTTTCACGCTAAGCCTATCGCAATAATGATTGGCTCTCAGGCTTTTGGGGCGTTGCTCTTACCTGCTACGGTGGCCTGTATTTATTATGTCGGTAATAAAGTATCACTGATGGGGCAACATAGGTTCTCATCGGTAACCAATGCAATATTAGCAATGATATTTCTATTTTCATTGGTGATGAGTTATCTGAGTGGCAGTGGCATTATTACAACGTTACAAGCGCTTTAGCGCTCAGCATTTTAGTACAATCGAATAATACGGACTCATATATGAATTATACAAATAAACTGGTGCGTTTTACCGCTAACCGTGTCTGGCGTAGCTATACCGGTGGTAAAATCCTTGATCAATTAGAGCAAAAGCCTAAACCGCAAGACACACATTTTCCCGAAGATTGGATTGGCTCAACCACGCAGGCGGTTAATCCAGACCGAGCAGATATCGTTGAAGGTCTTTCTCACGCTATTGTTGGTGATGAGGTGATCCGTTTTGATAAGTTAATCGCGTTAAATCCAGGTTACTTTCTTGGTGAGCAACATAGTAAAGCCTTTGATATCAATCCGATGTTGTTGGTGAAGTTTTTAGACTCCTCGGTGCGCTTACATTTTCAGGCGCATCCATCCGCTGAGTTTGCTCGCGAACATCTTAATAGTAACCATGGTAAAGCGGAAGGTTACTATATTCTCGATGTGCGTGAAGGCACTGATGCTTATGTTTATGTAGGCTTTCAGCATTCGCCAACACGAAGTGCCTTTAAGGAAATGATTGAAACGCAAAATATTAGCGCGATAGAAGCGTGTTTTGAAAAAATTCCCGTTAAAGCCGGTGATTGTTTGTTTATACCCGGCGGCTCCCCTCATGCTATTGGCGAAGGGATTTTGATGGTTGAAATTATGGAGCCTTCAGATTGGGCGGTGCGCTTTGAATTCTCAAAAGCGGGTTATACCATGCCGGAAGAAGCACGCTTTATGAAACGAGATCTTGAGTTTTGTCTGGATGTATTCGATTTTACTCAGTTGTCAGTTTCACAGGCGGTTGATAAGTTTTTTCAGCAACCCAAAACAGACTATTACTATAATGATAACGGCTACCAAGCTACCTTGATCGATGGAAGTATTACTGACAAGTTCAGAGTGAAAAAATCGACTATATCAGGCTCGGTTGACAAGAAAGAGCAAGACTTTTATATCGGTATTGTTGTCAACGGCGAGTGTACTATCAACTTAGGTGAGGAAACCATTACACTTAAAAGGTTCGACCGATTTTTCTGCCCCGCAGGGGTTGAGGTTATCACCATTACCACCGAGCATGGTGTTGAAATTTTGGAGTGTTATCCACCGGCAATTACATAGCGGCAATTACATAGCGGCAATTATATAGCGGCAATTATATAGCGGCAATTACATAGCGCAGTATTATAGTGCGCTATAGCGCTAAGATTAACTTGTAGTCAGTGTTAGTCATCAAGTTATAAATATTGACAATACGGTTGTTTTTATTGGTTTGGCCAATATTAAAAACTGGACTTACCAAGTGTTTCTATTCATAATTATGCATCAAAACGATGCTTGAAATCATGCTTGGTTGCTAGCGTCATCAACGAACAGTAACTCCTGCCAGAGAGCATTTAGTTAACGCCTTGTGTTGCTAAATGTTGCCGTTGAGCAATTATAGTAGGCAAGAGCGATGTTAAATGAACAACAATGCACTGATATAGACGTGGAGATTTAAAATGCGTGAAGCTTGGAGATGGTTTGGTCCTAATGATCCAGTATCAATCAATGATATTAGACAAACCGGCGCGACCGATGTGGTGAGTGCCTTACACTCAATACCAACAGGTGAAGTATGGCCTGAAGAAGATATTCAGCGACATAAGGCGTTAATAGAGCAGGGCAATAATGAGCAATCGTCATTACAATGGTCTGTGGTTGAGAGTATTCCTGTTCATGAAGACATTAAACTAGGTCGTGAAAACAACCAAGGTTATATCGATGCTTGGATCGCCTCAATGGAAAATCTAGCTTCATTGGGCATTAATACTATTTGTTATAATTTTATGCCGGTTATCGACTGGACTCGCACCGACTTAAAGTTTCAATTGCCCAATGGCGCTTATGCGTTGCGCTTTGATCAACAAAAATTTGCCGCCTTTGATTTGTTTATTCTACAGCGTGAAAATGCAGAGGCTGATTATTCAGCGCAAGAAATAGAGCAAGCAAGGTCAGTATTCTCTGCGATGTCAGCGGATGAACAAGCTTTATTAACTAAAAATATTATCGCGGGATTACCCGGGAAAATGACTGATGCTTATAGCCTAGATAACTTTAGAAGCATGCTGGCGAATTACCAAGGGATCACCAAAGACATTTTACGAAAAAACCTATTCGCTTTCTTATCGCAAGTATTACCAAGAGCAGAACAGCTAGGGGTTAAGCTTGCCATTCATCCTGATGATCCACCAAGAGATATGCTCGGATTACCACGTATTGTGTGTACCTCAGCAGATTTAGAACTACTGTTTTCAGCCCTGCCAAGCCCTGCTAACGGGGTTACCTTATGCGTGGGTACTTTTGGTAGTCGTCCTGATAATGATTTACCGCTCATGGCTAAAACGTATGGCTCGCGTATTCATTTTGCGCATTTACGTGGTGTTAGTTTAGATGAAAATGAACAGCGCTCATTTTATGAAGCGGAGCATTTATCGAGCGATGTTGATATGGTAAAAGTGGTTGGGAATTTATTAGCGCAAGAAAAAACACGTAACCAGAAAAATGACAATAATGAGATATTTATTCGACCTGATCATGGTCATCAAATATTGGATGACATTAATAAAGAAGCCAACCCTGGCTATTCGTGTCTCGGCCGCTTAAAAGGTTTAGCAGAAATTAGAGGTGTTATTAAAGCGCTTAGCGCTGTTAGTTAATAGTAGTCTTAGGCTAACACGAGAGAAATAAAAAGGGCGCTTAGATTATTATCTAAGCGCCCTTTTTATAGAGTAGGTTGAAATATTTAATGTTAAGCCAAGCTGATGTAACTTAACTTAATTTAATTTAACTTAACCAAATCTATTTAACTTCTTCACCCGCGGCTTGTTTGTCGGCATGGTATGAAGAGCGTACTAACGGCCCACAAGCTGCGTGATCGAAGCCCATTTTTACCGCTTCTTCTTGGAACATGGCAAAATCATCAGGGTGAACATAACGTTCAACTGCAAGGTGATCCTTACTTGGTTGTAAGTATTGCCCTATAGTTAGCATAGTCACGCCATGAGCACGTAAGTCGCGCATTACTTGCAGTATTTCTTCGTTGGTTTCACCTAAACCCACCATCAAGCCCGATTTAGTTGGGGTGTTAGGATTCGCTTCACCAAACTTCTTCAATAAGTCTAACGACCATTGGTAATTCGCCCCTGGACGTGCCTTAGTATATAAGCGTGGCGCGGTTTCCATATTATGGTTAAACACATGCGGCGGATGCTGATTTAAAATCTCTAGCGCGCGATCCATTCGACCACGAAAATCAGGCACTAATATTTCCACTTTAGTATTAGGGGATTGCTCACCAATTTCTTTAACACAATCGGCGAACTGTTGAGCGCCGCCGTCACGTAAGTCATCGCGGTCTACCGAGGTAATAACCACGTATTTTAACGCCATATCTTTTAAGCTCAACGCAAGCTTGGTGGCTTCATCTGCTTTCGGCGCTAATGGGCGACCATGACCAACATCACAAAATGGGCAACGACGCGTACAAATATCACCTAAAATCATAAAGGTTGCAGTACCGTGGTTAAAACATTCCGACAGGTTAGGGCAAGAGGCTTCTTCACAGACCGAATGCAAATCGTGTTTACGTAAGTTTGCTTTTATTTCATCAATACGTTCACTGCTGCGTGGTAATTTTATTCGTAACCAGTTCGGCTTTCTTAACATGCTCTCACGGGTAGAAGGGACTACTTTAATGGGAATATGCGCCATTTTATCGGCATCGCGTAACTTGGTGCCGGGGGCAATTCTTGCTGATTTTACTACTGTTTTTTCAGTCATGGTTTGCTCTGCTACTTTATGCAATGTTATTAAGTTCAGGTAAACCACTTTCATCAAGCATGGTGGTTGCTTCAAGTAAAATGGTTAAGTGTTTAAGTAAGGCTTGGCTAGCGTCTTGAGTGGTTTTTGGACCATCAATATCACAAGTTTGGATCATTTCTAAGCCAGCATAGCCACAAGGATTAATGCGTAAAAAAGGTGATAAGTCCATATTTACATTTAAGGCTAAGCCATGAAATGAACAGCCTTTTCTTACTCTTAATCCTAACGATGCGACCTTTTTGTCATTAACATAAACACCTGGCGCATCTGCTTTCGGGTAGGCGTTAATATCGTAATCGGCTAACGCGGCGACTAAGGCGTTTTCTAGTAAGGTCACTAGTTGACGAACACCCATTTTTCTACGGCGCAGGTTAATCATAAAGTAGATAACTTGCTGGCCCGGCCCGTGATAAGTCACTTGGCCGCCACGGTCTACTTTTACCACTTCAATATCACCGGGCATTAATAAATGCTCAGCTTTACCGGCTTGGCCTTGGGTAAATACCGCAGGATGCTCTACTAGCCATAGCTCATCTGGGGTGCTGTCATCTCGGTTATCGGTAAAGTTTTGCATAGCATGCCAAACTTTACTGTAATCCATAACGTTTAACTGGCGAATAACTAAAGGGAGGTTAGGTGTCGACACAACAATCTCTATTTACGGGTGATAATTAACTTAACGTTATAATTTACATTATAAAACGTAACGTACTTGCTCGATGGCGTTTAACGTTTTGTATACTTTTTCAATATGATCTTTGCTGGTAACTGTGACCGGAATCGACACCGAAAGATAATTACCTTTAGAGCTCGGAGTAATTTTAGTGGTGTAATCACCCGGGGTATGTTTTTGTAATTCAGCAATAATTAAATCAGGCAGCTCATCACAAGCAACGCCCATCACTTTAAAGTTTAATACCGTCGGAAATTCTAATAGTTCGTCGAAATGGGTTTTCATGTTTTCATTCCAAGGTCGTTGACCTTTAGCCAATAGCAAACTACTTAGATGGGGATTAAGCCGATATAACAAGTTGAGTTAAGTTAACAATTAACTCAGTACTTTAATCGGAACCTTAATCGAGACTTTAATTGGTTCTACCAATTAAAGTCTAAGTAGTTTTTCAATAATATATGCGGCTATTTTATCACTAATTGAAGGGCTTTGGCTACGTTAGCTATTTGCTATCCTAAAACCAATTTTCATAGTGACTTGGAAATGCGCAACTTTACTATCAACAATATGGCCTCTTGTTTCGGTTACTTCAAACCAGTCTAAATTGCTTACACTGACCGCGGTTTCTGCGATGCCATTTTGAATGGCTTCTTCAATACTGTTGGGGGAAGTACCCACAATTTCGAGTTTTTTATAGGTGCGATGATCAGACATATCTTTTCCTTTATTTTTTATACCAATTAAATATAAAGATAGCTGATAAAAAAATAGCCGCCAATAAAGACGAAGATATAGCTTAGAAAAACGTAACGATAAATTTATACCCGCTCAATCACCATGGCAATACCTTGACCCACGCCAATACACATTGCACATAACGCGTAGCGTTTATTACTGCGTTCGAGTTGTTTGGTTGCCGAAAGTACCAGTCGAGTACCGCTCATGCCCAAAGGGTGCCCTAAGGCAATTGCGCCCCCTTGCGGATTAATACGCGCATCGTCATCAGCTAAGCCTAATGCTCTACTACAGGCAAGTGCTTGTGAAGCGAAGGCTTCGTTAAACTCAATAATATCAATATCGGCTAATGATAAACCTAATCGCTTTAACAGTTTAGTGGTGGCTGGCACTGGGCCGATGCCCATAAATTTAGGCTCAACCCCCACGACTGAAGTGCCTAAAATACGTGCTTTTGCGGTTAAGCCGTTAGCTTGTATCGCTGGTGTATTGGCAATAATCATCGCTGCTGCACCGTCATTAATACCTGAAGCGTTACCGGCGGTAACACTGCCGTCTGTTCGAAAAGGAGATGTTAAGGTGGCAAGTTTATCAAGCGGGCTTAAGCGTAAATGCTCGTCATCTTTAAAAACAACATCGTCATTTCGGCGTTGCGGAATAGTTACGGACACAATTTCTTCGGCAAAATAACCGGCCTGTTGCGCCGCTTTGGCTTTGGTTTGACTCCAATGGGCAAACTTGTCTTGATCTGCACGGCTAATATGATGATGCTCAGCCAAATTTTCTGCCGTTTCCGGCATCGATTCGGTGCCATATAAATGATCTATTTTTTTATTGATAAAGCGCCAACCATTGGTGGTATCAATCAGCTGCTGATGACGATCAAAGCCGGTTACCGCTTTTGCCATCACCAAAGGCGCACGGGTCATATGTTCAATACCACCAGCAATAATGAGTGAAGCTTCACCGGCTTTAATGGTATTACCGGCCATGCTAATGGCGTTCAACCCTGAGCCACAAATTCTATTAACAGTACAACCGGTGATATTGATTGGGTAATCGGCTAGTAATAAGGCAACACGCGCAATATTACGGTTGTCTTCTCCCGCTTGATTAACACAACCTAAAATAACATCGTCAATCTGATTTACATCTAATTTTGGATTACGAGCGAGTAACGCTTTTAATGGAATAGCGGCGAGATCATCGGCTCTCACTGAAGATAAACTACCGCCATAGCGGCCAATAGGGGTGCGAATACCATCACAAATATATACATCGGTCATGTGTTTTCCTTAGGGAAGGGAGCTTTACTCGGTAACAATTACTTCATTTTGTTAATGATATCACTAAGCCTAGGGGTGAAGCGTGAAAAAGTGTTGTTATCATTTAGCCACTAAAATACTGGTGGCAAAATCAAACATATGATTTAATGCCTGTTATTATTTACAGTGTTTGGTGTTGTGATGACGATTGATTTGAGTCAAATTTCTCCTTGGGGGTTACTTAGCGTTGCCGGTTGTGTGTTTTTTATCTTGATGTGTTTTCAGAGTGTACGCATAGGTAGACTGTCGCAATTAGTGCAAGCAATGGCGAATACGCAAGAGCAGTCGGCAACATCAGAACAGCAGCTGTTTATTCAAGCGCTACAGCAGCAACAGTTACAGTTGCAAAATGTTTTTGAGCAACAAATGGCTGATTTACGCATTAAACTGTTGCGAGAGCTGGGTAGCCAAAAAGAGCAACTGAACCACAATCAAAACCAAGCGTTAGAGCAATTAATTAATCACTTAAATAAAGCGACTCAAGCCAGTAGAGAAGAGTTAGCAAAGTCATTGCACTTAAGTAGCGAGCAAATGGCGCAACGCATTGAGTCGTTAACGCAAAATACCGACCTGCGGTTGAAAGAAATCAGCAACGGTGTTGAAAAACGGTTAAGCGAAGGCTTTGAAAAAACGACTAAAACTTTTAGTGATATTTTACAACGTTTAGCGTTAATAGATGACGCGCAGAAAAAGATCACCGATTTGTCGAATAACGTGGTCAGTTTACAAGAAGTGCTTAACGATAAACGCTCGCGTGGCGCGTTTGGGGAAGTACAATTAAATGGTTTGATCCGCAATGTGCTGCCTGAGCAAAGTTTCAAATTACAACATACCTTGTCGAACGGGAAAATAGCTGACTGCGTGCTATTTTTACCGGCGCCAACCGGTAATGTGGTGATTGATTCTAAATTTCCGCTAGAAAG
>Ga0105356_10005474_pt1 | contig 12038 bp, 6 predicted proteins | sample GOMGulsemesocosm_3_FD_83502 | JGI IMG/M metagenome (GOLD analysis project Ga0105356, IMG submission 83502) | Methane-oxidizing microbial communities from mesocosms in the Gulf of Mexico - GOM9D Gulf of Mexico | ecosystem: Environmental > Aquatic > Marine > Cold seeps | place: Gulf of Mexico...
AATCAAACAATTATTCAAAGAGCTTTAGGAGCAAAAAATTTAAAAGAGGCTCAAAAAGGATTGTTAATCACTGGAATATTTAAAATATTAATTCCATTGGTAATTATCTTGCCAGGAGTTATTTGTTACTACTATTTTCAAGAAACTTATTTTGACAAGCAAGACATGGTGTATCCTGAGTTGGTTAAAAAAGTATTGCCTGTTTGGTTGATCGGATTTTTTGCTGCTGTAATTATGGGAGCTGTATTGAGTACCTTCAATTCTGTTTTAAATTCAGCAGCTACTTTATTCAGTGTTGGAATTTTCAAAAGACATATTGATAAAAATGTAAGCGATAAAAAATTAGTAATTATTGGTAAATCAACTTCAGCAATATTGGCTATCGCTGCAATTTTTGCAGCACCAATGGTGGCAAATGCATCTGAAGGTTTGTTTCAATTGTTACAGCAATTAAATGGCGTGTTTTTTATTCCTATAGCTTCTATCTTATTAGCTGGTTTCTTTATGAAAAAAGTTTCAGCAATAGGAGCCAAAATAGCTTTGTTAGCAGGATTGACATTTTATATTATCATGTCATGGGGGTATACAAGCCATGGTATACACTTTGTCCACCTATGGGGAGTTGAGTTTGTAATGAATGTTGCTATTATGTATGGAATATCGTACTTCTTCCCTAGAAAAAACATGTATGAAATAATAGATATAAAAGCCGTTGATTTAACAATTTGGAAATACACAAAACCTGTATCTATTGCCTTGTGTGTAATTACAGTTTTGATTTATCTGATTTTGTGGAATAATTAAAAGAATAAAAATAACAGTATTAAAATTATAAAAAATGAACATTTTAAGAAATTATATAGATGGTGCTTGGGTAGAAAGTGCTTCAAGTCAAACAATAGATGTATTAAATCCAGCATCACAAGAAATATTAGCAAAAGTCCCTTTTGGTGCAGATACAGTGAAAGATGTGGTATTAGCAACTGAGTCTTCATCAAGGGCCTTTAAAGAATGGAGAAATGTACCTGTAATGAAAAGAGTTCAGGTATTGTATCAATTAAAAACATTATTAGAGAAAAACAGAGAATCGTTAGCAGAAATTATTACGAAAGAATCTGGTAAAACAAGTGCAGAAGCTATAGGTGAAATTCAACGTGCAATTGAAAATGTAGAAGTTGCATGTGGTACCCCCATGTTAATGTCTGGTGATATTATTGAAGATATTGCTACAGGTATTGATGAAATGATGATAAGACAACCTGTTGGAGTTGCAGCATGTATTACACCTTTTAATTTCCCAAGTATGATTGTATTTTGGTTTTTACCCTATGCAATTGCTACAGGAAACACATTTATTGTTAAGCCTTCTGAAAAAGTGCCATTGACAATGATGAAAATTTTTGAATTGATTGATCAATTAGATATTCCAAAAGGAGTATTAAATATGGTTCATGGAGGAAAAGATTCTGTAGATACTATTTTAGAACATCCAGAAATTAAGGCAATTAGTTTTGTAGGTAGTACACCAATTGCTAGATATATTTATTCTAAAGGTACCGCAAATGGAAAAAGAGTACAAGCACAAGGGGGTGCAAAAAACCCTGTGGTTGTATTGCCAGATGCTGATATTGATATGACTGCAAAAATCATTACAGATTCCGTATATGGGTGTGCTGGTCAGCGTTGTTTGGCAGCTTCAACAATTATTACTGTAGGAGACCAAACACAACAAATGAAAGAAGCTTTGTACGAAACGGTAAAAGCTAGAACTACAGGTTATGGTCTGGATGCAGGAGTTGATATGGGACCTGTTATTACGGCTGAAAGCAAAAATAGAATCGAAGGTTTAATTCAAATGGGAATTGATGAAGGTGCAAACGTATTATTAGATGGACGTAATACTTCTGTTTCTGGATTTGAGAATGGAAATTTTTTAGCGCCTACAATTTTAGAAAAGTTAGCATTGGACAAAGAGCTTATCAAAACTGAAATTTTTGGACCTGTTATGAGTTTAATTTCAATGAATACTATTGAAGATGCATTGAAATTTGTAAACGGTGGAAATTATGGAAACATGGCTTGTTTATTTACAAGTAGCGGAGCAAGTGCTCGTAAGTTTAGAAACGAAGCAAATGCAGGAAACATAGGTATAAATATTGGAGTTGCGGCACCCATGGCACAATTCCCTTTTAGTGGCTGGAAAGATAGTTTCTTTGGTGATTTACATGGTCAAGGAAAACACGCTATTGAATTTTTCACACAAACAAAGGTAATAATTGAAAGATGGCCGAAATCTTGGTCTCGTAAATTTTAAAAAATAAATCATGATTAAAATTGCAAATGCTCCTTGTTCATGGGGAGCTCTTGAATTTGATTTAGAAGAAAAATCTGAAGAAATTGGATTTGAACAAGTTCTAGATGAAATTAAAGAAACAGGATATATTGGAACTGAGCTCGGTGATTTAGGATACATGCCTACAACACCGCGTTTGCTGAGAGCAGAAATAGATAAAAGAGGATTGGAGTTACTGGGTGCTTTTGTTCCTGTAGCTCTTGCAGATAAGTCAAAACATAATGAAGGAGTTACTTCAGCTTTGAAAGTTGCAGAACTTATGTACAAAGCCGGATATAAAGATGCTTTTATAGTTTTAGCAGACGCCAATGGTTCTGTCCCTGAGCGTACAAAAAACGCAGGTAGAATACATCCTGAAATGGGCTTGTCTGACAATCAATGGAAAATATATGCCAAAGGGGCAGAATCAATTGCAAGAATTGTAAGAGATTCATTTGGTTTGCGTACTGTTTTTCATCACCACTGTGCTGGCTATGTAGAAACTCCTCAAGAAATAGATAAACTATTGTCACTTACAGATTCTAATTTGATCGGATTGTGTTTGGATATGGGGCATTATGCTTTTGGAGGAGGTAATCCTGTAAAAGCTCTAAAAGATTATAGCGATAGAATTTGGCATGTGCATTTCAAAGATTTCGATCCTAAAATAGCATTGGCATCTAAAGAAGTGAATGGAGATTATTTTGATGCCATTAAAAGAGGTGTTTTTTGTGAATTAGGAAAAGGAAATGTTGATTTTAAAGCCGTGGTAAATCTATTAAACGAACTGAAATATGATGATTGGATTGTTGTAGAACAAGATATTTTACCAGGAATGGGAAACCCTAAAAATTGTGCACAAGGAAATAGAGATTATATAAAAACTTTAGGTTTGTAGCCTCTTTACAAGTTGGAAGGAATAAATTTTAGATAAAAAAATATTTAAAACTTGTTAATTGTAAAACTCATGAGTTTTAAAAAGACACATGACACTAAAATATAAATACATGGAAAAATTAAAATTTGCCGTTGCAGGCTTAGGAAGAATTGGAAAAATTCATCTTGAAAACTTACTACAAATAAATACAATTGAAGTTGTAGCTGTAATGGATCCAATGGAAGAGTCTCGTAAATATGCATTTGAAAAAGGAGTTCCTTACATCACTTCTACCTATGAAGAAATGTTTAGTTTCACTGATTTCGATGCAATTGTTATTTGTTCTCCTACGGATACACACGCCAACTATGTTGAGTTTGCAGCGAAAGCTGGAAAACATATTTTTTGTGAGAAACCACTCGACCTTTCCTTAAAAAGAGTTCTTGAGGTATTAGATGTTGTAAAAGATACAGGCGTAAAATTAATGTTAGGATTCAACCGAAGATTCGATAAAGAGTTTAAAAAAATACAGGAACTTGTTAAAGATGGAGAAATAGGAAATCCTCATTTGGTAAAAATCACAAGCCGTGACCCAGGCGCTCCACCTGTGAGCTACATCAAACAATCTGGAGGGTTATTTTTAGATATGACAATTCACGATTTCGATATGGCACGTTTTGTAGTAAACAAAGAAATAGAAGAAGTATATGCAAAGGGAGCAGTATTGATTGATCCAGAAATCGGAAAAGCTGGAGATATTGATACGGCTGTAATCACTTTAACATATACAGACGGAACCATGGCAATTATAGATAATAGCAGAGAAGCTGTCTATGGATATGATCAAAGAATAGAAGTATTTGGATCTAAAGGGATGGCACAATCGAACAACAACTTTCATGACACTCATAAATTATACACACATCAAGGAATACAATCCTCTTTGCCTTTGCATTTTTTCTTAGAACGCTATGCTGAAGCCTACAAATCAGAACTTTTAGAATATTTAGATAGTTTACAAAACAACACAGCTATTCCTGTCAATGGTGAAGACGGTTTACAATCCTTAAAAATTGGTCTAGCTGCTTTAAAATCTATCCAAGAAAACAGGCCTGTAAAGTTATCTGAAATAAATTAACACCACCTTGTTCCTACCCCTAGACAGTACTTTTTTAATAATTACAGACACCTCCTAAAACTTTTTGGGAGGTTTTTTTTTGAAAAAAAACACCCTAAAAAAAAGGCTGTCCTTACAGACAGCCTTTCAATCAAATAAAATTAACGAACCAATTAACAAACAACTACCATCCTGGAGGTTGTGTTAAATTAGTATTGATAATTGTATGGTGTAATGGTATTGGAGTATAATAGTATTTTGGTTCTTCAAATGACTTTGGCTGATTCACATCACCTGTCATTCCAATAAACCCATGATCTCCTTCTGTCAAGTAAAAAGTACCATCACTGATAAAATATTTTACCAATGTGCTCGCATTTGCAACCCCTACTAATGGTCCCAATTCTGATTTTGAATTCAATATAGCAATATCAGGTACTCCGTCTCCAGTTATATCAATCGCTCCTAGCGCGGGAACATACATTCCTAATTGAGCTTTGGCCAATGTAAGACCGTTTTTCCAACGAAACATATCTCCTCTTCTAAAACCTTCACAAGCCAATTCAACTCTACGTTCTCTTCTAATTTCTAAAAGAACTCCTTTGTTAGCTCCCGCTACATTAGGATAAAAACCTGCTTGAACAGCATCTGGAGCTGCATTGGCTGCCACCATATTTAAACCAGGCATGCTTACACGGTTTCTAATTGCATTGATAGTAACATCAATATCTCCTTGAGTAAGTGTTCCTAACTCTGCTTTTGCTTCAGCATGATTCAATAATATTTCAGCATATCTATAAGCAGCCATATCTGTTTCTGCGTTCCATAAACTTTCATCTTTATCATTATGCATAAACTTTTGTTGTGTATACCCTCCATAAGTGGCTCTAACCAAGTACTCATTTTCTTCATTAGGAAATTTGTATCCTGGACTCATATAAGTCTGTTTCATCCGTGGATCTCTATTTTCAAATACCTCAACATATCCTTTTTCATCGTAACCCGCTAGGCTTGTAAAAGCGGTTCCATTCTTCATGAGATAACTATCTGCTAAGTTTTTACTAAGTCCCCAATAATTATAGACAACCACACTGTGTGTTCTTCTTGGTTCTGCATAACTGTATTCTATCTGTAAAATGACTTCTTTGTTGCCATTATAACTGTCTTGTATAAAAAACTCGTTATAAGCAGTTTCACTATCTCCATTTGTCCAAACCTCATAGTTTCCACTATTAATAATTTGCTGACTTGCATCAGTTGATTTGGTCAAATACACATTTGCATCTCCTAAACCAGCATAGTCATGGTACTTTCTAAAAGTTCCTTCATACAAAGCAAATCTAGACATCTCTGCCAAAGCAACCCATTTTGTAATTCGAGATCGAGTTGCTGCAGTTTCATTTAAATTTGCAATTGCAAATTCCAAATCCTCCATAATTTTACCTACTACAAAATCTCTAGTATCATGCCCTTTGGTTAACAATTCATTGTCATCAATATTTAAAGGTACGTCGATCCAAGGTATCATACCATAATCTTTTATCTGACCAATATACCAACGAGCTCTAGAAAACCTAGCAAAAGCAATATAATGATTTACAACGGCAGGATCCGTAGATTCAGAAATCCCATTATTATTATAATTGGCTAAGAAATAATTGATATCTCTCAAGGTTCCCCAATTTCCCCAATCGTCTGAGTCAATATTAGATATTGTTAAATTACCTTTTAACAAAGTATTCAACCCATCTCCCTCTGAATGTCTCGTTTGGTCATCTGTTGACAAATCTCTTGATCCAGCACCAAAATAATCATAAAATCCATTTGTATAAATTTCTAAATCAGCTGCGGTATTAAAAAATCCATCTGCTGTAATACCTGTCTTTGGTACTCTGTCCAAAAAATCTTTTTCACAGCCAATTAAGGTCACTGCAAAAATTATCAAGATATATTTTTTCATTTTTTTCATTTTTAAAAGTTTATAGTTGCGCCTAATGAATATGTTCTACGGAAAGGATATCCATCTCCAACTAAATTTTCAGGGTCTAAGTATTTAAATAATTTACTAATTTCAAATAAATTCTCACCACTTGCAAACAATCTTATTCTTCCAATCTTTTCTGTAGCTTTCGCAGGTAAGGTATACCCTAAAGTTACATTTTTTAATCTTATATAAGATGCATCTTGTAACCAACGCGTTTGTGTTAAAGAAACTTCTTTTCCACCTTCAGCCACATATGATTTTGGTCTAGGATAGAAAGCATTTCTATTCAAAGGTGTCCAGTGATTGTTGTAATTTTCTTTCGTTATACTAGACCATGGAAATGCAAAAGCAGACCAAAAATAATACCTAGCTCTCCAACCACCCGGGTAATAATCTTTTTTTCCTACACCTTGGAAGAAGGCTTTCACGTCAAACCCATTCCACTCTGCGCTTAAATTCAAACCAAAATTGTAACGAGCTCTTGAATTACCAATGATTCTTCTATCTCCAGGGTTTCCTAAAGTATTATCACCAGTATTGATAACTCCATCTCCATTTAAATCTTTAAATCTAATATCTCCAGGTGCTTGCGGCCTTGTACTAGGATAAGAAGCAACATCGGTATGGTCTGGACCAAAATCAATCTCTTCTTGAGTTTGATAATAGCCATCAGATACATATCCCCAAATTTCACCAATTTCTTCACCCACTCTATATTTACTTAAACTATTTGTTGGATTTGGAAATTTTGTAATAAATGACCTACTGTCTCCTAAGTTAAAGGCAGCACTATACTTAAAAGGTTTATCTGAGATATTAAATTCATCTCTCCAGTTCAAGTTTAATTCCCAACCTTCTGTTCTTAGATCTGTTGCGTTTTCATCTGGTACAGAAGTTCCTAATACTGTAGGAAGTTCTAAACCTGGTGCAAACATATCTAAAGTCAACCTATGGTAATAATCAAAACTGGAAGAAAGTCTGTTATCCAACAATGCAAAATCAATACCAATATTTTTTGTTTGTACAGTTTCCCAAGAAAAAGTTGGTGCAATTAATCCTGGAGAACTTGCTTCAACTATATTTTCACCACCAATTAATGATGTTGCATTTCCTGTACTTAATAAAGGATAAGTTGCATAAGATCCTGCACTTTGATTTCCTAAAGAACCATACGAAACTCTTAATTTTAAAAGATCAAAGAAAGAATCTTCTAAAAAACTTTCTTTAGAAAGAATCCAAGAAGCAGATGCTGATGGATTAAATACCCAACGATCTTCTTTATAATATCTAGAACTACCATCATAACGACCGTTAAGTTCTAGTATATATTTATCATCGTAAATATAATTTAACCTACCAAATATACCTTGATTGGCCCATGAACTATATGAGTTTTCTACTTCCGTATTACCCGTAGCCAATTCCACTGTAGGCAAACCTGCAGAAATTAAACCTGACCTTTTTCCATAATTACGATTGTAAGTATGCTCTTCTTGATTGTACCCAACCAATACTGTCACATTATGTTTTTCATTAAAAGTGTCATTAAATGTTGCATAAACATTGTAATTATTCCACTCTTCCTTATAATTGGTAAAACTAGCCCAAGCTTGAGAAGGCCCCTCATATCCAATGTTTTGTGGATTAGGACCACTTGAATATTGAACTGGAGTATCATAAGCTTCACGGTCAGTCAACAATCGTTTAAAACTTCCATCTCCTACAACAGTCAAACGATCTCCAAAAAACTTCGCCTTCAAAGAGAATGACGTTTGATATCCATTTTCATTAGTGTTGTAATTTCCTCCCAACAATCTACCTATTGAGTAAGCACCGTATTCCGTATAGCTACCGTCAGGATTGTAAGGAGCTAAATACGATCTGTTTGCTATTACTTGACGAAAGAAACTAGATCCCGTTGCATTAGATTCATCATATTCATTATTATAAATCCAAGTATTGTTACTAAAGTTTAACCATTTTGCTATGTCATAATCGGACTTTAATCTGATATTAAACCTTTTTTGAACATCATTATTATACTTATAGATTCCTGAGTTTTTAACCCCTTCAACAGAAACATAATAACTCCCTTTGTCTAACTTTTGAGATATATTCATATTAGCTGATGTAGAATAACTTACATCATTCAATAAAGTTTCTCTCCAATTCGTAGCATGAAAATATTCATACTTATTAGGATCTGAAGGACTGATTCTAGTTGGTTCTGCATTTCCAAGACTTACTTGCTTCGCATAATCAATTTGTTCTTGAGTAAATAAGTTGTACCAAGGTTTTGCCATTTGATTCAAAAAGGGTAATACTTTAGAAGGATCTGTCATTAAATCTGGAGTTCTACCAAGTGTTTGAATTCTGGTATTTACTGCAACATTGATATTCATTCTATCTGACTTCCCTTTTTTAGTATTTACTAAAATAACACCAAAGGCTGCTCTAGATCCATAAATAGAAGCAGCAGCTGCATCTTTTAATACCGTCAAAGAAGCTATATCATTTGGATTCATTCTCGCCAAATCTGATTGTGTTGCAGAAATACCATCTATAATTATTAATGGTGAGGTAGGTATTAAGTTTCCATTAGAATCGGTAGCTATGTTACCAAATCCTCTTATATTAAAATCTGCTACTGTGTTGGGACTACCTGAGGCTACTACATTCAAATTTGCAATTGTACCTTGAAGCGCTTGTCCAACAGTTGTAACAGGTCTATCTTCAAAAACTTCTTCTCCAACAACCGATACGGCTCCAGATAAATTAATTTTCTTTTTTACTCCATATCCTACAATTACCACTTCTTCTAGAGCTTTGGCATCATCTCCTAAAGCAACATTTATAATACTTTTGGCTCCTACAAGTATTTTTTGTGTCTTCATTCCTATGTAAGAAAATATCAGTACGTTTTTTGCAGTCGCATTGACCTTATATCTCCCATCAAAATCTGTATCTGAACCTGTATTCGTTCCCTCTATCACTACACTTACACCTGGTAATGGATTTCCATCTTTATCTGTTACAACCCCAGTAATTTCCTTTTTTTGTTCGGATGAACTTTCAACACTTAATTTTTCAGCGTCGTTATTTGTAATTGCATTTACTTGTGTATGCAATACCATAGCAAGTAACAACAACCAAGTTGCTTTTACCTTAATACTATATATTTTTTTCATGTATTAAAAAATTTAGATTTTAATTAATGTAAATAATTGGCAGTGTCAGATTGTAAAACACAAATTCTACAACGCCAACACATACAGCTATCCATTGTTTTTTGATTTACTAAAACTGTTCTCCTACAAGTGGAAACTTTTTAATATGATCGCCAATAAACCCTTTGTTAAATAACATTAATTGAGATACTTTGATAGGATAATCTTCTCCTCCATTATCTGCAAATAATAAAAACTTGGCTGTATCTAACGCATTGGTTCCATCAACAGCCCCTAGAGTAGGACTATTAAGAATCTCTACGCCATCGACATAAAACAAAAGATTTGGTGATTCTTTAGAAATAACGATTCTGTGCCATTGATCATTTGTGATTGTTCCGCTCCAACTACTTGAGCCACCTTTGAACCAAAAACCATTGCTTGGGTTGATGTAAATAGAACCATCTGTGTCATTATTAACAAACGTTTGCACCAAATTCACATATTTACCATTTGAAGAGGCTGGTACATTTATATCCATTACTAAAGTGTAATCATTTACTTTATCTCCTCCTCCTGTTGCAGCAAGACCGTGATCTACTTCATATCTACTTGCTAAAGCGATCAAAGAAGCACCATCACCTGCGGCAATACCAGCAACAGCTTCATGCACCTTTCCTCCTGCCAAAATCAAATCGTTTCCTTTTGATGCTTTTGTCAAATCCGATGCGTCATCAAATCTCCAATCTCCAACCAGATCTTTATCTAAGTCAATACATGCTTTTCCATCATTGTAATGGTTCACTTTGTAAGAAGCAGTTCTTACTGAAGGTGTCAAAAATCCATCAATACCAATATCACTATAAGTTACGGTGATGTCATAACTCATCGATTCATCAGCTCCTATACCGAGAGCAGCTGGAGTTGTTGTCCAAGTTCCTTCGTACCCATACCCTTCTTTATAATCAGACGCATCACTTCGATCCTTTCTTGTAAAATTCACAATACTGCTCACCTCTTCTCCACTTCCTTGTTTTGTTATTGCTATTTTTTCAGGTCGTTGTTGCGTCCATATTGCTAGCTTAACTGGATGGCACTGATTGTAACGCTCTTCAACGGCTGGATTGTAATCCAAAGCACTAATTTCTACAGCTGTGTATTCATTTCCTGTAATAGGATTGTTGTGAAATACGATTACCTTGTCTTTACCTTCTAGTCTTGCGTCGACTCCAGTTCCTCCCAAAACCTCATCGTCTTTACAGGACCAAATCGTCATTCCTAAAAATGCAATTAAGGTAGCAAGACGTAGCTTGGAATTAAACCTTCTGATAATTTGTTTTGTTTTCATTTTATTGTTTTTGGTTATTTTTTAGTTCTAATTATTCATTAATAACACACAACTCTACTTGTGTGTTTTCTTTCTACATCCTCATGGAGATAATTATATTCTCCTTAGATTCATTATACTTTCAAATATTCTAAAGCTTTTGAAAATTAGTTCTGTTGTCATAATTTGTTAGACTCTTTGAGTTTTTTTTACAAAGTCCTCAAACTTTTTTGTGGTTACATAGTTGATTATCCTGTCATATAGCTGTTCCTATTTATAGTTAATAATTCATTTTAAGAGTTGAATAGCCAGTTAAATGAAACTTATTCTAAACCTTGAAAAACTATTTTGTAAATATTGACAACGCTACTATACCTTTAAAATAAGGACATAGTTGCGCCATTGCACATGTATATTGCTTTGCTCTAAAACAAAAACAACACACAGAACTTGTTGCTATTTGTAAATTCTTGATTCAATTTTAAGGCATGCGAGAATAGATGCCTCCAATAGGAAGTTTTTTTATACATTTGTATACTAGTTTAGTTGGTTTGAATTTATTTTTAAACCACTTATATAATCGGGAAATGTTGCAACCATTTTCCGGTTTTTTTTGAAGTGACTTATTATAATTGACTTATCACATATTCTTTATTGTTTAGTTAATAATTACTTTATTTTCTTCAATCTTATATTTTATAGAAAAACTTTTATTTAAAATTTCTAAAACTTCTTCTATTTTCTGTGTATCGAAAGTAGCATTGTAAGTTTTATTTTCTAAAGCCTTATTATTATTTACAATGGTTACATTATAATGCCGCTCAAGCTTTTTTCGGATGATTTTGAATGGTAAATTTTTAAAAATTAATTTCCCAGAAATCCATCCTGTATATATGTTTGTATTTACTTTTTCAATATTTAAAACCTCACTACTTTTATTCCAAGCTGCTCTAAAACCAGGTTTTAATAAAGTTGTGTTCTCTATATTGAATTGTTTTCCTTTTTTATAAATACCTACAGAACCTTCAACTAACACCGTATTATAAGATAAATCTTCTGGATAAGAAGACACATTAAACTGAGTTCCTAATACCCTAACATTCATTTCATTTACATTTACGACAAAAGGGCTTTCAGTGTCTTTAGTAACATCAAAATAAGCTTCTCCTTTTAAAAATACTTGTCTGTCTTTCCCCTTAATAAATCTTATGGGATACTTCAAAGAAGTACCAGC
>Ga0105356_10005476_pt1 | contig 12038 bp, 8 predicted proteins | sample GOMGulsemesocosm_3_FD_83502 | JGI IMG/M metagenome (GOLD analysis project Ga0105356, IMG submission 83502) | Methane-oxidizing microbial communities from mesocosms in the Gulf of Mexico - GOM9D Gulf of Mexico | ecosystem: Environmental > Aquatic > Marine > Cold seeps | place: Gulf of Mexico...
GGCAAGTTCGTTATGCAATAAACCATTAAGACTTGCGATTACCTTGGCGTTACCTTTCATTATCTGATCCTCGTTAGCATATCTATTCTAACTGTAGTTCGAGATTAATAATCCGCCAGTAAAAGCACCAATTTTTTAGCACCTAAATCATTGTAGTATAAAGAATTTAACGACTAATAATCATTATCATTTGCGATCTAATTTAGACGTCTACACCCCTAAAACTTGCAAGTGATTGAGTTATCAAGATACAATAGCGCCGCTTTAGGGAATGGGGTGTAATAATGTCTTTTATTATGAATCCTCAACTGTACCCGCAACTGTAAGTCACTTTTCTCATTGTAGTTAAGCTGATAAGTCAGATACCTAACGCCTAAATACACTACAATCAATGCTATGCGTGCGGGAACACACCAGTAATTATGTCGAAACAATTACAAGTTAATCAGCTTAATTGGCGGATTAATGACAAATCGATTTTACAAAATATCTCCTTTGACGTTAATCGAAGAGAGATCATCGGTATTATTGGCCCTAATGGCGCCGGTAAAACCAGTCTGTTGCGTTGTATTACTAACCAAGTTAATAGTGCGCGTCATGCTGCAATGTCTGGTGATATCTATCTCAACAATAAATCAATCTCTGGCTATAGCGCCAAAAAATTAGCGCAACACTTTGCGGTGGTTGCGCAAAAATCTGAGCCGATTTTTTCATTATCGGTCATTGATATCGTTAAAATGGGACTATTGCCTCACCAAAGTTTATTCGCAATCGACAGCGACTATGACAAAGAGCAAATTCAATTGGCGCTCAAGAAGGTCGGTTTAACTGCAGCCAGCAGTAAAAGTTATCATCAGCTTTCCGGCGGCGAGCAGCAAAGAGTACTTATTGCTAGAGCGTTAGTACAAAAAGCACAGATACTGATTTTAGATGAGCCCACTAACCATCTTGATGTTTATTATCAACACCAAATTCTGCAATTAATTACCCAGTTAAATATCACCGTGATCATGACAGTGCATGATTTAAATTTGGCTAGTCAATATTGCCAGCGGCTGTTGCTGTTAAATGAAGGACAACTGATCGCGGATGGCACACCTAAATCGGTACTTACCGAGGCACAACTCAGCCAAGTATTCAAACTCGATTGTGCGGTAGAATTTATTAATAAAGGTACCAATAAAAATACCCACCTAGAGACCACGCCAAGAGTGTTCTTTTCTTTACCTGTGCCGGTGAAAAGTGATGCTAACCTAGGGGCAACTCATGACTAAATTATCTGTGCTGCTAGCTGCACTGTTCGGTTTTATGTTGTTATCAATTATTGCTAGCCTCAATATTGGCCCGGCATTACTCAGTGGTAAGCAAGTATTTCAGTGTTTACTCGGCAACTGTAATGATCCAATAACCACTATGGTGGTGTGGCAAGTACGCGTACCGAGAGTGTTAGTGGCGCTAGTTGCCGGTATGGGCTTAGCCATTGCCGGCGCGATACTACAAAATACCACCCGAAATCCATTAGCCGATCCTTACCTTTTTGGTATTGTTTCAGGTGCCGGGTTGGGCGCAACCATAGCGAACATCACCTTAAGCGAGCAACTGGCTATCGCCCTGCCGCTAGCTGCATTTCTCGGCGCCTTATTCGCCATTAGCATAGTAGTAGTTATTGCCAAAATGGTGCAACGGATGGAGCAGCTATTACTAGCCGGGGTTGCCGTTTCTTTTATGCTCGGTGCAACCACGCAGTTTTTACTTTATTTTGGCGAGCCCTTTGCCACTAACCGGGTACTCTTTTGGTTAATGGGTAGCCTTGTCAGAGTGGAAATTGGCAATTTTTATGTCATCAGTGCAGTACTGCTGTGCTCCTTAATATGTATTGTCGCATTACATCGCCATATTGACGCCTTGTTATTGGGGGATGAAAGTGCCGCCAGTTTAGGGGTTAACGTTGATAAATTAAGACTGTTAATGCTAGGGCTATGTGCAGCCCTGAGCGCGACTATTGTTGCCTATTGTGGTGGTATCGGCTTTGTTGGCTTGATGATCCCGCATATTGTTAGGCGCTTACTTGGTGTAACCACTTTAAAACTGGTACTTGGTAGCGCACTAATTGGTGGCTCATTTCTTATTTGGGTAGATATTATTGCTCGTTCAGCATTAACCGATGCTGAAATTCCTATCGGTATTATTACCTCAGCATTAGGCAGTGTTTTCTTCCTGTTTATTATGATCCAAAGCCGCCATTCAACTTAACGATAAGATAAAGACCATGACAGATAAAGCAGCACAACATAAGAAGCGCATGCAATCAGTAAAGGAAAAGGTTGATCAGCGCATTGAACAGGCTCAAGAAGAGCGTGGCTTAGTTATTGTTATTACCGGCAATGGTAAAGGTAAATCGACCTCTGGTTTTGGCACTATTGCCCGTGCAGTTGGTCATGGTTTAACCGCTGCAGTAGTGCAATATATAAAAGGTACTTGGGCGTGTGGTGAACGTAATTTACTTGAAAGTGCCGGTGTGAACTTTGACGTGATGGCAACCGGATTTACCTGGAATACCCAAGATAAGACACAGGATATTGTCGCCGCACAAAAAGTATGGCTCAAAAGTAAAGCATTGCTGGCTGATAGCAACATCGATGTTATTTTACTCGACGAAATCACCTATATGCTGGCGTACAAATATATTGATGTTGATGAAGTGATTACCGCGTTAAATAATCGACCTAAAAATCAACATGTGATCATTACTGGCAGAGCCTGTCACCGAGCGATTATCGACTTAGCTGATACCGTGAGTGAAGTGCAATCGGTCAAGCACGCTTTTGATAATGGCGTTAAAGCACAGCAAGGTATTGACTGGTAAGCATGATGACCGCTAACGACATTAAAACTATCACTAAAACTATGCCCAAAAATATCACTAAAACAGTGACAGTTAATGCCTTAACCTTATCAATACTCACGGTATTACTAATGGTATTGCTAACACCAAGCACTGCTGCTAGTAGCATCAGTGACTATCTCGTTAACTATGATCACGTTAGTGATAGTACGATTAATGAGAGCGCGTTTGATAATACTCTGGCGAGTAAAGCTGACACCAAGAGCATAGCTAAACCGACCATTATCGCGCTATCACCCCATATCGTTGAAATGCTTTATGACATTGGCGCCGGCGAACAAATTATTGGCACCACTACTTTTGCTAATTACCCTGAGCAAGCAAAGCAGATCCCGGTGATTGGTAACTACTTACGCTTACAAATAGAAAAGGTAATAACCTTACAACCTGATCTTATTATTGCCTGGAAAAGTGGTAATCCTAGCGATGATCTTACCCGTTTACAGCAGCTTGGTTTTAAGGTGATATATTCTCAACCCAATTCGTTTGCCGATGTTGCTAAAGAAATGATTGCTTTCGGTGAAATAACCGGTCACAAAGCCGCGGCAGAGCGTAAAGCTGGCGACTATTTAACCCGTTTAAATGCCCTGAAAGCGCAATATCAACACAAAGAAAAAATCACTGGTTTTTATGAATTATGGTCACGGCCGCTAACCACAGTAGCGAAAGGCAGTTGGCCGCAACAGTTTTTATCACTGTGTGGTGTTAAAAACCCTTTCAAAGATATAGCGACGCCCTACCCGCAGATCAATATTGAATCGGTACTAAAAACACCAATACAGCTGATTATTCAGCCTTTATCTGAAAACCAAACGGATAAACAAGCCTTTAACTGGCATGACTGGCCGGTGATCCCGGCGGTAAAAAACAAACAAATCATTCAACCTGACGCTGATGCCATGCACCGCATGACCATACGCAGCTTGAATGCACTAACTGATTTATGTGTTGATATTGATAAAGTCAGACTAAATATATTTAGTGACCATGAAAAATAAGAAAGTAGAGAACACCATGAAAAACCTAATTATATCGTTATTACTCGGTATCTTACCAAGCATAAGCTATGCGACAAATGATATTGATAAAAGTACAGCTGCGACGACTGAAACAATAGAAATCATCAACCCTCATACTTTTACTAGTGTTAATTATCAAGTTTTACACCGTGAAGAGTTTATTAACTCAGCGCAATCACTTTCAGAAGTACTTAAAAATATTAATGGCATTCAAATAAGAAAAATTAGCGGTTTAGGTAACCCCGTTTCTATTTCTATCAGGGGCTCAAATACTAAGCAAGTCAATATGTATATTGATGGTCAGTTAATTAACGATAGTCAATTTGGCGGATTCGATCTCAATCAAATACCTACTGAACAAATCCAAAGTATTGAAATAAGTAAAAATCAAGCCTTAGGCACTGGCTCTACGCCTATAGGCGGTGTGATTAGAGTTAACACCTATAACCCTAACCAAAATATAAAAAAGCTAAGTTTGGCTTTTGGCTCTTTTGGCTATAAAGCGGTTAACCTCTTAGTAAATAACGCTTTTGAACAACATAGTTTAGCGTTTGGCGGTAGCTATTTAATTAGTGACAATAATTATGATTACTTAGTGCCACAAAGCTTTAATAATCCATCTCAGTCTATTGAAGAGCCATTAAGAAATAATAACTTTAAAAAAGCATCACTATTTATTAATGATAATGCACAGCTGTTTGATCAAAAATTTAGATTCAACTTACAATACAACAAGCAAAATAAGGCTTTAGCCAACTACCAGAACAACTCTCCTGAAAATAGATCTAATCTAACAACTGAGGGTATTAGATACGGTATTCAAAGCTATTTAGACAGTGACAGATCCTCTTTTTTTAGCATTAAATTCGTTGGGTTGGAACTAGATTTCTATTCGGATTACAAAGATGAGCAATATAGCAATCGCTTGATAGAAACTACACAAAGCACTAATGATTATCGCAGTACTAAACATCATTTAGGTATTAAACCCAACATTGTTTGGCGAAACATCAACGTAAACCCGTTCATTGAAATGAACCAGCAAACCTTTACTTCTATAAGCCTTTTTAATGGCCAAAAAAATCAATGCAACGGTATTAGTGCTTGTGATATAAAAGCCGAACAAACTCAACTACTTTTAGGCACACGACTTGAATGGCAAAGCGAGCAATACCCAATAAACACTTATTTATTAGCAAGTAAGTTATCTGAAAAAAGTACTAATAAAGCATTTAATAGCGGCAATAATATCGAGAAGAAAGAAGATAATAGTTATAACAGTCAAGAGCTTGGAATAAACTATCACAATGCAGGTTTTACTAGCAGTGCCAATCTAAGTAAAGGTATTCGAACACCCACTATGTTTGAATTATTCGGTGACAGAGGCTCTTTTAAAGGCAATGATGATTTACTGCCTGAGCAGGCTAGCACTATTACCTTAGGGGCTAAATACCGACATTCACTCGGTAGCTTTTCTGCTTCGCTTTATCATCAAGAGGTTGATAACTCCATTGCCGCTATATTTAACGCTAGCGGTGTTGGTACCTATACCAATATTGGTCACGCCAACATAAAAGGGGTTGAATTACAGGCAGAGGTTACTCTGTTTCAAAACATTACGTTATCAGCCCAGCTAAATGCTATTGACAGTAAAACACAATCTGGCATTAAAGCGTTTAATAGTAAAAAGCTACCTGGCATTTATCATCAACAATACCAACTAGCACTTAGTTATGCCCTCAATGAGCAGTGGCAGCTAAAGCTACAACACAATTTAGATGAAGAGCTTTATTTCAACCGTAGTAATAAATTTCAAGCAACTGCAAATCAATCAAGTAGCGGTAATCCTGCAGATCGTAGCTTGACCGATTTATTACTAAAGTGGCAATTGAAAGATTACCACTTTAGCTTATCTTTCAATAACCTATTTAATAACACCTATCAAGATCTAGCCAATAGGCCTGCTCAAGGTAGCAGCATTCAACTCAAGTTTTCAATAGAGGATATATAAATGTCGTTCATGCAAACCAATAAAACTTTTTCCATCAGTTTCCTGATGTCAGCATTAATACTAGGAGGCTGTGGTTCAGATAATCACCCCCCTGAACTTAGTGGTGACTCAACAGCGATTGTCGCTGAAAACTCAGTAAATGTAGCACAATACACTGCGACAGATAGTGATAATGATGCTATCAGCTACAGCTTATCCGGGGTAGATAATGCCCTTTTCAGTATCGATGCTAATGGTTTATTAACGTTTAATAATGCCCCTGACTACGAAAATGGCGACACAGGCCCTTATAGTGTTACCATCATTGCCAGTGACAATGATAAATCAGATGAATTAACTATCAGCGTCACTGTGGGTGATGTGACCGACACCCCTTCGCTTGCCGTAGTGCAAACCATCGCCTCTGACTACAGTAACTCTGAAGTAGTTTATATTGATGGTAACAGCGAGCAAGTTAATGGTAATTACTACCCTAAAGACGCTTCAGATTACACCGTAGCCAGCTATAAAACCGATGTTTTTCATATTGGTCGTTACTTTATTGATACCATCGATAAGTATAGTGCGGTAACCGTAGATGATCGTGATACCCAATTATGGGCATACTCAACGCAGGATGCCCAAGACTCTACGACTCGTAACCCATACACATTAATTTCTTTAAATGAAAATAAAGCTTATTTACTACGTTACGGTTCAAGTAAAGTATGGATTGTTAATCCACAAGCAACTAATAGTGAAGAGTTTAAAGTGGGCGAGTTGGACTTAAGCGATTATGTTGTCAATAGCGATTCCAACGACACTCCAAACCCATCTGCTGCGGTAATAAATAACGGTAAGTTATTTATTGTGATGCAACGTCAATATAATTATAGCCCCAATACCACGTATGTGGCGGTATTTGATACCAGTACTGATACAGAAATAGAAACTAACGCCAATAGTGATGATGCCGTTAAAGGGGTTCCTCTACAAGGTTTAAACCCATTAGAAGACAGCATTAGTAGTCATGACGATAAAATATATATAAGTTCACGTAGTGCTTACGGCAATACCGACTCGTCATTAAGTCGTATTGAAGAAATTGATACCACTGATTACAGCCTACGCCAAGTACTTAACGCTGGTGATTTAGATGCTCCTTTATCTTTTATTAAAGCAACCGTCATAGTTTCACCTGAACAAGGTTATTTCTATGCTTCTGATAATGGCTGGCCTGAATCTGCAGCGTTATATCAATTTAATCCAACTACAGGTGCAATCACCGCAAGCAACATTGCTGACACTGGTACTGAAACAATTAGCTTTATTGCTTTAGATGCTGCTAACTATTTATGGGTGAGTGTACAAACCGATGCCGCACCAGGCATTGATATTATTGACAGCGCCACTAATGAAAAGGTAGGTCAACGTTTACCTACTGATTTAAATCCAGGTACTATCCGTTTTATTGAAGAGTAAGTAATTAACATCGAAAAGCTTAATCTACTAATTAAGCTTTTCGAAAAGACACAAGAGCTGAGGAAAAATCATATTCTCAGCTTATTTATTGCTCTGACAATACAGCCACATTTTTTTGTTATAGTACTTCATAAAAATAACCCTTTCTTTACGCAGCGCCTTATCTTTCTCCGAAGTGATAACATCCCCGGTACCACTAAAGTATTTACTACCACACAATTTGACAGCCAGCTCTAATTCAGCTAAAGGTAATCCAGGTATATTAACGCCCCGGGTAGCTGTTTGTAATAGACGATAATCTTTATTCTTCTGAGCTTGTGCTAATGCCTTTGCAATTTCATTATTTAACTTTTCAGGAGGCTCTAAGTTAAGATTAATAAAATCTTTAGATTCGTTAATTTTAGGAGGATGCTCATTAATCGTATTGAATTTAGGTGCTATATTACAGCCCGATACGAAAAATAAGCTGCTAAGGAGCGATATAGCTTTTATAGGCAATGAAAAGTGCGTCATTATTAATAACCTTCTTTTACAATATTTTTTGATAATTGTTTACTGCGAAACATCAATACCCAAGCTACTAATAACCAGAACACACTCCCTGAGGAACTACTCTTTTTAACTTCCGTGGTCGGCTCTGGCTCTGTCGGTTCTGGTTCTGTCGGTTCGGGCTCCGGCTCAGGTTCTGGCTCTGGCTCAATAACTTCTGTCACCGTGATAGTTGCAATGAAATCGTCGCTATTATCACTGTCAAGCTGAGTGGTTAAACTGACACTCAAGGTGCCAAAAAAATCGCTGCTCGGAGTAATGGTATTCTCCGAAACTGTATAGTTATCACCTGCAACAATCACTAAACTGGTTGGTGTCTGACAACGATAGCTGAACATACTGGTGTTCAACGTTATACTCTCCCCTTGCTCTATTGCCAAGGTTTGTTGTGCAGTAATGCCAATATCATCCGCAACCGTATTTTTACTCACCGTAAAGTTACCGCTATTGACCGCGAAAAATATATTATCACTACAAGCAACTTTCACTCTAGCATTTGCGCTATCAATACTTCCATCACAAAAAGGTGCTAAAGAAATATTCGCATTGCCACTGTTGGTAATATCTGACGCCAAATTATGCTCAAAAGTATTACCACCATCGGTAGAGAGTGAAATATCAACTGACGCACAACTTATTGGGCTAGTGTCCGTTTGCGCTACCTGCCAGCTAATTGCTTGCTGATTTGATACCCAAGTATCACTGCTTAGCGGGCTATTAACGGCAAAAGCCTCTCCGGTATTGACCACGGTTAATACGTTGTCATCGTAACTAACGCCACCTTGATCATCACGTACCAATAGTCGAAAATTTATGGTTCTATCGGTGGTCGGTAATACCTCACCTATCGATGAAGTATTTGCTAATACATCATCTAATTTCGGTAAGACTCTATTACTAGTGCTCACCGGTGACCACGCACGAAATAATGGTCTTGAGCCATCATCAATGTGTTCCGCATTTGATGAGCTCTCAGTACCTAAGTCAATTTGCTCCCAGCTATACGTTAAAACATCATTGTCTTCATCGGTGGCACTACCAATTAGTTCAAATGGCGTATGAGCTGGGATGGTGTAATCATTACCCGCATCGACAATAGCGGTGTTATTAACTGCAGATGCGGTAGTACCACAACGCCGACCATTGCCCGTAATAATAAAATCAGTGATGGTTTCAATCGACTTACTATGAAAATAGGCATCTGAGCTGCCTTGTAAATTTTCATTTCCACAAAGGCCTGCATAACCCATAATAGTTGAGCCACTGCCGACCTCATAAGCTGCATTCCCAATGCGGTTGCCTGAACACCCTGATTTGGTGCCATTAAAAGAGTGATTGGCACCAAATTGATGACCAATTTCATGGGCAACATAGTCAATATAAAAAGAGTCGTTGTTAGGTCGGTTAGCACCCGTTACGCCATTACCTTTATTAAAAGTAGAACATACTGCACCAAGTACTGCTAAGCCGCCGCCTCGAGTACTGACAATATGGCCAATATCGTAATTAATATTACCGATAATACCGTCAATGACATCGGTATTAAGGTCACCATCATCACTGTTATTTTCAAAAGGGTCAGTACTGCTATTAGTAAAAATCAATTGGTCATTGTCGGCAACTAATTCAAGTTTTACCGCTAAATCACGTTGATATACTTCATTTAAACGATTCACTAAAGTGATAATTTCAGCCATGGCACTATCAACAGTACCGCCATTATAAGCGGTATATTCTGCGGCCGCCGAGATAGCAAGCCGATACGTCTTTATCGCGCTTTGGCTGGGGGAACTTTTGGCACTTTTCCCACTGGTTTCAACGGTTTCAGCGCTAATTGCATTATCCATTTCATTATAAAGGCCCCGTGACTGTTTCGGCGGATGAAATTGATAATCACCTCGTTCAGTGAGTTGTGTTTTCTTACCAATATAGCTTGAATAACTGCCTTGCTGGCTTAAATCACGTACTAACGTTGAGGATTTCGCCGCTTTACTGTGGTTATTGCTATCAGTTATAGCAGCTACTAACGCGGTTTCAGGCTCAATAAAGATCCACTGCCCTTGATACAGAAACATGCTATGAAAACCGTTGGGGGTAATATCGAAACGACCACGATGAGCTGGATTATTAACTTCCACGCCAGTATAGGTTTTTATCTGGCTATACTTCGTAGCAAGATCAGGCGCCATAATCCCGCTAGGGGTTAAGATAAAATCAACCAGTTCACCATTGGGTAACGGCAAAGAGAGGGTAATGCTGCCCTCGTTATTGAGTAGTAAAGTACGTAGTTGCTCTGGCTCAGTAGTAAAGGTTGTGGCTGTATTTGCTATGTCATCTATGCTGCTAGTAACTAACGATTCAGAAAATTTAGCTGAAGCTTCGGTTAAAGGTTTAGCCGCCATAGTTGGGTGCCACGCTTTAAATTGGCTTTGGTGTTGAGGAGTTTCTTGCGCGTTAATATTGGTAAAATAACAAGAAAATATTGCAAGATAACACCAAACCACTTTTCTATTCATTTAATCCACCTAGAAACAACAATGACAACAACAATAATGACAGTAGCAATATAGCAAACTCATCGCTTAGTATAAGTTAAAGCTAAGTTAAACACATAAAAAAACCACAAATAACATTTGTGGTTTTTATTTACTTTCTCGATTGCTGGAACCTAATAATTAACGCTAGCTAGATTAATATAAGCGAATATTCATCCGGATCTGCTATCTATTCTTTTACAGCATTATCACTAAACAGCATCGTTTTAATGGCGTTAATGCCGCGCTTAATAAGTTGACGTAGATCTTCAACAATCAAATACAGGCTTGGAATAAATATTAAGGTCACTATGGTGGCAAATAGCACCCCAAACGATAACGATACCGCCATCGGAATGACAATTTGTGCTTGGGCACTAGTTTCGAAAAAGATGATCGGCACTAAACCGATAAAGGTAGTTAACGAGGTTAGCAATATTGCTCTAAAACGTTTGGTACCTGCGTGTATTACGGCATCTTTTAATCTGATACCGCGTTTTCTGGCATTATTAACATAATCAACCATCACTAAGGAGTCATTCACTGCAACCCCGGCAGCGGCTAAAATTCCCATTATCGATAATGCACTCAAATCCATCCCTAAGATAAAATGCCCCATTACAGCACCAATCACCCCAAATGGGATCACGACCATAATCATTACCGCTTGAGAGTAAGATTTTAATGGGATCGCTAACAGTGAAAAAATCACCATTAACGAAATAACAAAATCTCTAAACTGATCACCGGCACCATCCATTTCTTCCTGAATACTGCCAGACAATTCACTTTTTACTAGCGGATATTCTCTGAGTAACTGCGGAATAAAATTATCACGGATATCGTTGGCAACTTCAAAGGGCTCGACCTGCTCAGCATCAACACTTGCCCAGACATTAATGGTACGGTTACCATTTTCACGGCGAATACTGTTAACACCCTCAACCAAGGATATTTCAGCTAATTCTGATAAAGGCAACTCTGCCCCATTCGGTGCCTGGATCATGACATCTTCAACATGCCCGAGGCTACTGCGCTGCTCAAGCGGATAACGTATCATGACTTTGATTTCTTCACTGTCTCGCAAAATACGCTGAGCTTCTAAACCATAAAAACTATAATTCACTTGTGAAGCTATATTGGCTAACGATAAGTCTAAACTATCGGCTAACGGCTTAAGGTTTAACTGCACTTCTTTGGCACTAGTTTGACGTGAATCATTAACATCACCAACCCCTTTAAGGCTGTTCAATTTAGCTTTTAATTGCTGAGCAGCAGCTAACAGCTGAGCATCGCTTTGACTTTCTAATCTAAAAGCAATATCACCATCGTCACGGCCACTACCAAAAAAGTTATCGCCGATGGTTAATGATTTTACTCCAGGGTAATTAGGCAGTGCTTTACGCCACAAATCGGCTAATTCAAAGGTGTTAATTGGTCTTTCTTTTGGAATAACTAACTTAACCATCACTTCACCGCGAGTACGGCTGCGCAGATCCACTTGCATGTCAGAGATCATTGAGCGACCATATTTAGCTTCCACTTCTTTATCTACTTGA
>Ga0105356_10005477_pt1 | contig 12034 bp, 8 predicted proteins | sample GOMGulsemesocosm_3_FD_83502 | JGI IMG/M metagenome (GOLD analysis project Ga0105356, IMG submission 83502) | Methane-oxidizing microbial communities from mesocosms in the Gulf of Mexico - GOM9D Gulf of Mexico | ecosystem: Environmental > Aquatic > Marine > Cold seeps | place: Gulf of Mexico...
AAAACCACTGGTAACTATTCGTTAAACCGTCTTCTAAAGAATAACTATACTTCCAACCCAAACTGGCTAGCCTATCAACATTCATTAATTTTCTTGGTGCTCCATCGGGCTTAGTTGAATCCCATACTATATTACCTTCAAAACCAGTAACTTTTGCCACTGTCTCAACTAATTCACGAATAGTACAATCAACGCCTGTTCCTACATTTATATGGCTCAGCATAGGAGATGTGTTAGTGTCATAAATTGCTTTGTCTAAATCCATAACATGAATAGAAGCAGCCGCCATATCGTTAACATGTAAAAATTCACGCATAGGTTTACCACTACCCCATGCAATAACTTCTGGATCATTATTTAACTTAGCTTCGTGAAAACGACGTAATAACGCAGGAATTACATGTGAATTTTCAGGATGAAAGTTATCGTGCGGGCCATACAAGTTAGTAGGCATAACGCTACGATAGTCTCGTCCGTACTGACGATTGTAAGACTCACACAATTTAATTCCCGCTATTTTAGCAACGGCATAGGGTTCATTCGTTTCTTCCAATGTCCCGGTAAGTAAAGCCGTTTCTTTCATGGGTTGTTCAGCAAGTCTTGGGTATATACACGACGACCCTAAAAACAATAAATCATTAATACCCGTTAAATGCGCTGAATGAATAATGTTACATTGAATCATTAAGTTTTCGTAAATAAAATCAGCAGGGAAAGTGTTATTTGCGTGAATCCCTCCAACTTTAGCTGCAGCTAAATAAACCTGATCAATCTTTTCCGTTTCAAAAAAGTCACGTACCGCTTGTTGATTAGTTAAATCTAATTCACTACGGGTACGTACCACAATTTCTACATTTTCTTGTGCTTCTAGTTGACGAACAATCGCCGAACCAACCATGCCACGATGGCCAGCTACAAATATTTTTTTCACTTTATTACCTTAAATATGGGTTTTTGGTATAAGACGATATGATTAGATGAGAGCTAAAAGCAACTACACACTATAACTATTTTTAACAAACCACGCTTTATGTTGAGTTGTCAGTTCAGCAACAAATCCAACACTTAATTCATTTTGCCAACTTCCTACCTTGCCATCAGTAATATGCCCTTTATGAAATAAGTTATCTTGATTATAAACGTTATTTCGTTGCCCATTAGACTCATAGGAAAGTTCATCTAATTGAGCTAAAATAACTTCAGCCTTTACATCGTTTATACCTAAACAACGGGCTATATTTTCTACTTCATTTGTTTTATCAATTAACATATTTTCATAACGCATCGAATAATTAGCAAGATCGCACCATAACTTATCTTTTTTAATGAGTGATTTTGCTAAACCATTGGTGGGTTCAGTATTAAATTTACGTTTTAAGCTAGCTAATACATCTCGTAAATCACGATAACTATAAAAAATAAAGTGGGCTTTATCGGCTAGTTCTTCATTATATTGATGCACTTTTACAACCAAGGTCGAATCATTACCTTTACTTGATAATTCAACTAATGAAGAAACATCGTCTATCCAACCAAAGCTTATGTCACCAGAAAAATGCTCAGACTTTTGAATTAAAAACCTAATGACATTGTATAGCCATGTACTAGCTGAACGCTCCATACCTGCGGAAAGAATAAGCATTAAGTGTATTATTCTTTCGCCACAGAAACATGATAACCGTGCTGTTTTAAAATAGCATGTTGCTTGGCTTTACCTAAATCATGTTGAACCATTTCGGCGCACATTGCTTCAACGGTAATTTCTGGCGTCCAACCAAGTTTCTCTTTAGCTTTAGAAGGATCCCCTAATAATGTTTCAACTTCAGCTGGGCGGAAATAACGCGGGTCAACTTTAACAATTACGTCGCCAACATTGACACCATGTGCATTAGCGCCTTCTACAGAAACCACTGTAGCAACTTCTTCTAACCCTTTACCACTAAACACAAGCATAATGCCAACTTCAGCTGCTGACATGCGTACAAATTCACGTACAGATATTTGTTTGCCAGTAGCAATTACAAAATCATCGGCTTGGTCTTGCTGTAACATCATCCATTGCATGCGAACGTAGTCTTTAGCATGACCCCAGTCACGTAATGCATCCATATTACCTAAGTATAAACATGACTCTAACCCTTGTGAAATATTGGTAATTGCACGAGTGATCTTACGGGTTACAAAAGTTTCCCCTCGACGTGGTGATTCATGATTAAATAAAATACCATTACAAGCGTACATTCCGTATGACTCACGATAATTAACCACTATCCAGTAGGCATACATTTTTGCAACAGCGTATGGTGAACGCGGATGAAACGGCGTAGTTTCTTTTTGCGGTATTTCTTGCACTTCCCCATAAAGCTCTGACGTAGACGCTTGATAAAACTTAGTCTTCTTCTCAAGACCTAAAAAGCGAATAGCTTCAAGTAAACGTAATGTTCCCATAGCATCAACATCAGCCGTATATTCAGGGCACTCAAAAGAAACTGCTACGTGTGATTGTGCGCCCAAGTTATACACTTCATCAGGCTGCACATCTTTAATAATTCGCGTTAAGTTTGACGAATCGGTTAAGTCACCATAATGCAAGAAAAACCTAGGATTTTCTTCATGAGCATCTTGATAAATATGATCAACCCGCTCTGTATTTAATGAAGAAGCACGACGTTTAATTCCATGTACCTCGTATCCCTTTTCTAATAAAAACTCAGCCAAATATGACCCATCTTGACCAGTTACTCCAGTAATTAATGCTTTTTTCATTTTATTTACTCATTATTAAATCATTTATATTATAGTGCTACTTCGGATCGACTTGTGTACCCTATTAATTAATATGCTGCTAATAAAGCATTGTACTCGTTCAATTTGTTTTGAATAAATGCCCCTTTAGGCCTCCCTAAATGAGCTAAATACATTAATTCCTTAGCAGAAGAAATATCACGCTCATGTTCAAATTTCATAGCCATATCTCTAAAGTCGTCAACATAATGTTGTGGTATTGGTAACTTATAATCAATATCAAACATAGATAAGAACGAAGTTAAATCTATTTCATTTCCATTTTTAATAAGATTTTCATAAGTATCCTCTAACTTTACCAGTTGAGGATCACAAATAACGTTTTCAATATTCAACAAATTACACAAACTCAATCCCGACTTTCTAGTGAACTCCTTTTGTGTTGGCACCTCTGTTTCTAGCTCAACTTTCATGCCTAACAATCTCGAAAAAGTCTCACAAAAGACTGTTTCATTTATTAAAGGGGTAAACAAATCTTCAGATAGTACAATGGTCGGTTTAACGTCAAATAAACGACGACCAAGTAATAAGGTTTTCCGGGTTCTTTCAATAAAATTTTCAGCAATATTTTTAACTTCATTTATATCAAGTTGTTCGAAAGTAACCTTTATATCAGCTTGTTCTTCAATAAATTTCTGATACTCAGCAGGAGTCATTTTACCCGCATTAAATTGGAGGTGCCTGCTTTTATAAACCTTCTCATTCATATGAATTTTTATAGCTTGTTCTACAACAGAACTTCTCACCAATACAACAGGTACAGCGTTTAAGCTTTCAAGAGCTTTAATTTGCTTTATTTTCCCTTCTTTAGTAACAGCCTCAAAAGGGCGCCATTTAAACACAAAAACACTAGTATTTTCGCAACTTAAATTATCGGTAAAGTCGTCTATTTTTAAAGACTCACAACGTTGTGAATAAGTATTCGACTTGATATCCGAAATAGTATCGACGAAACACTCATCAATATCATCATTCCACATTTTACTTAAATAGTACTTATCTAAATGTTCATGTAATGGAGCAAAACATTTTTCGACCCTATTAAAGGCATAGTTCAACGGGCTAGAACAGACATTTCCCGTATATAATATTACTAAGCTTTTTTCTATATTCATATTCTTCTTACCTATAATATTGACTATCAATCACTTTTATTAGTTTACTCTTAATAAATTTAAAATTTACAGAATCACCATAACATCTCAAAACTACTTCCAGTTTTTTACTTTGAAATCAGACTACCTAAAAACCATCAAAAACTTGTTTATAACCGTATCAAAATCTAAAGACAGCAGCTTTTTAGCATGCTTTTCAAATCTTTTATTAACGCAATAAAAGAAGTAACTGTCCAATCAAACGGATAAGCACAAGGTTGAATGGATTTAGTTTTCAAAAACTCAATTACTTGATATGCGGTTCTACACCAGCCACCTATTGGTACAAGCATGACTTGACCATAATGTGATTTTCCTTTAAATGCTTTTTATAAATAGAGAGCTGATTCAATTCTATTTAACTTATCTACATACCTTACTATAGTAAAATATGCAATGAACTAATCCTGCCAAGCAGGTGCATTATAATTCATAATAGCTAAAACCTCTGCAGGTAATTCTTCCAAATATTTACAGAGTTTTAAATAGTCTTCATGACACTTCAATGCAGACCTCCAAGAGCTTCTATTTCTAACAGCTTTGACTTGATTATCTACTTGTTTATCATCCCCAAATTCAAATTTCTTGGAATTTTTGGAATAATCTAAACTGAATTCAGAAAAGGGCAGCTGTAAAAATTTAGCTATTTTTTTTAATTCTACTGACGTATTTTGAGTTACTTCTTCATAACTACATATTAATAAATTAGTTGGCGGAGTCTTCATTAAAGCGGCCAATTTGACTAGACCAATTTCAAAGTCTGCCATAAAAGACTCTATACATAAGAACTCATCTACACTGCTAGTCCAAGCGGTTATTACTGAGCATGCAATATCAAATGGATTACGCGTAATTAATATATATTTAGAGTTCGGGTGTTGCTTTACTATTTTGTCGCAAACAACCGAATAACGGGGCGTTTTGTCCATAAAATATTTTGCATTTTGATTAATGGAATTCTTTAATCCCGAGTAATACTTTAACGAAAGATCTTTTAATAAATCGTTCAGTAAATTATGTGTGTTATTTTCTTCTTCTACACAATCTAAAGCTCTAACCATTAGTTTTTGATCAAATTTACTACTTACTAACGTTGTATCTGTTGACCCTTGAAGAAACAATTGTAACCATGGTTCCCCCGTAGTTTCTACATTAGTAGAAGTTGATATCAACTTTTGAAGTAACGTGGTTCCTGAACGGGGATTACCGAGTAAAAAAATAATATTTTCATCAGTGAATTTTTCACTTTCAGTCGCTTTTAAATTAGCTAAAAAGTCACTACTTATATATTTTTTATTATTTATAAACTGATTATCAAAGCTTACTTGTTCGCAAAACATTTTTTCTAAACTGGTTAAAATTGCGACTAAACTTTCATTAGAGCTACCAATAAGTTTCTTTTGCAAAGCTCTGATATTTACAACATCCTGTTCTGTATGACTAAACTGCTTCTTTTCTAGAATTGATTTAACTAAATTATAACTTTGAATAATAAAGTGGCGACCGTGACAGACAGATATTTCAGGATTTCCTCTTTGATATTCTAAGCTATTAATATCATCTTTAGATATAATATCTTGGTTCGCAGAGGAGTTTAATATTAGGCTTGTGTAAACAAATTTACTTTTATTATTTCTAATATCTTTCAATTGCTTCAAAGTATTTAATCTAGTTGGACCCTTCGCTTCCGTATTTAATGTTGAGTGCTCTTTATATGCTAAATACACATCATAAGCCATATAGTTTCTTGTTTTTACAACTTCGGCAAGACCAGATTCCCAATCATTTAAGAACTCATTAAACTCTGAGCTACCTGCTGCATAAATAGCATTACCGTTGACATGATTACTGATATCACCATTAAGTTCGGTTATCCCTTTGTAACTAGATCCCATAACCCAAAAACTTTCATTCCAAAAAACTCTTTTTCCAATTTGTTCTAACCAGTCTGCCCGAATTGGGACACAATCAGTTTCATTCAATAAAACATATTCCTTATCATTAAGCTCTCGCATTGTTTTAAAGAATTGGTTATTAGGACCACTAGCATAGCCTAGACGAGGTAAAGTTTTAGGTATTTCATCATTTTTTCTGATGTATATATTGTCTTCATCAGCAATATCACAAAAAATAACGTTCAAGTTAGTAAATTTCTGGTTTAACTGGTAATCAGTATAAAGCTTTGATACATGTTCGTTTAAGGTTTGGCTATAAGAACAATCAAAACTAATGACTAACTCTTTACTAGGTTGTTTTTTTGATAAAGCGCCACCGGCTAACTCCCATAATCGCCACAATTCAAATAGCACTTCCAGCTGCAGAATTTCCCAACTTGTCATCGGTATTAAAACACTGCTTAATTTCTTTATTTTACGATTTACTTTGTTCATTTTTTTCACTCTTAAGCAGTTCAATTAAAAGTAATCCAATTAAACTCATTTGACCTTGTTCAAGTTTTAATTTATGTACTTCTGGTTCACTATCAGTATCACTAAAAGTAAATAAGCTCTCTTGTGATGGCAAATATCTACTTTTAACTTCGTCATTACTTGCTCTAAACAAGTTATACATTTTGGTTTTTTGTTCTTTCGTTGGTTTTAATGCTTCACCATCAAAACATTGCCGACACAAAGATAAAAGAGTATTCCTAACTCTGTTATTTGTTATATGTAACTGTTCTTGAATGGTTTGAGGTTGAGATTCAACATACTGGTTATACATTATAAGAAAAGCTAAAGCTTCCTTACTTAAGGACTCATTTGATCCTTGTGATGTCTTTAGATTTTTAATCTGGTCAAGCTCTGTAAGTTTAAGAAAATCATCAACAGAATTACCATTATGCAATTTTTCTTTTTCAAATATTCTAACTTTAACTTCTGAATCACGAAAAGTCTCAGACCAAATTTTTATAGTTTGACTATGGTTTAAGACAGAATGGGTTAGTGACGAAGGCATCGCAGGAACAAGATTAGTGTATTCTCCCATGAGGACTCTTGTATTGTAATCACTAAATATATATGAAGCTTGTTCTCTAATATAAATAACAATAGTTTTTACATTTATACCTGTAGCCTCAAACAAAGACTTGATTCGCTTTATATTATTTACACTACGCAAATCGGTTGCGAAGTGTTCAGAAGAAATTATTGCTTTATTGATGCCTTTTGATTTAGCAACACTTACTTCAAAGTTTAACTTTCGTTCAACATCTTCATCAAAAAATTTTTTTTGTTCGTTAGTTTGAATGCCTAAATTTTTAAAAAAAAATGACTTTTTGAACTCATTAGAATCCATGCCATATTTAGCTATTTCAATGTTATTTGTATGCCCCATCTTTTTTGTAAATAGAATTCCATGTTCAGCTAAAACAGATCTATTGTTATGCATGAAAACTTGAAGAGAAGATGTACCTGTTTTCCCTGTACCAATATGTAAAACTGTATCCATTAATCACCTATATTCTTTAATTTAATTGGATTGGATATTGGCAGGTATTTATCTACATTTGTGTTATAAAAGTATACTCCACCAGGAATTGAATCGTGTTTTAGAAGGCATAAATAGAAGTCGTCTAACAGTGTAAGGTTATCAAATTTATTTTTTATCCATTCAGCTCTAACTGCCATCCATCGATCTAAAGTCCGATGTATAGCATCAGCAGACACCCCACCATCTTCAACAATAGCGACGTTTAAATCTATTTTCTTAAACTTGGAACCCGATATTTTTGCTCGAAAATAAAAATTATGATCCGCAACTAATTTATATGACGTTTCATATTGGAACTTTCTTTGAATACTTGTTCGAATCAATACGGCTTGATGAGAAAACAAATTACCAAATGGTAACTGCTTAATATCATTTCCTGAAGGTATTAGAGTTACTTTACCATTATCATCTATTAGAGTATGACCATATACAAAATCAAAATCAGGTGAAGCTGCCATTACTAAAGAATTCAGTGTGTCTTTTGCATGAAAAACATCTCCCGCATTCATAAATATCAAATTTTCACCATTCGCAATGTCAACAGCTTTATTCATTGCATCATAAATGCCATCATCCTTACCGTGTAATATTTTTATAGACGTATCTTCATTGTAGGGAAATGTTTTCACATAAGTTGCTGCAAGACAGGCAGTAGCTCTTGATGGGCTCCCATCAAGTATAATCAGTTCAAACGTTTTGAAAGTTTGATTTAAAATACTCAAAAGAGTTTTTTTCAGGGTTTCATTAACATTATATGTAACAGTAATAATTGTTACTTTTGGCGATTTTTTGGGGTAGTTAAGTGTATATTTATTAATTAAACCAATAAAATATTTATATGCTGCATAACCCATGACTTTACCTTGAATATTTTCTACAAAAAATTCGTTAACCATTTCAACAGTGTAATTATTCGACTTTAAATCAGCTATAAACAACTCAAATTTACTATGTAATCCTGTTCTATCATCTCTTAAATATTTATAGCCATTTCCCTTTAATTTCGATATTTCAATATTTGATTTTGTATATTTTTGTATGTTTTTGAGGAAATCCCCAATTGATTTTGGAGCAAATTCCTTGAATATATTTTTTTTAGTTACAAAAGTTAAAATTTTGGTGATTGTATTAGTCAACTCTTCCTTTATTTCAGGTCTTAGCTCATTTTCACTTGGGAGGTACAGTTTTACTGTATCAATGAATTTAGGCTGGATATTTAACACTAATGATTGAATCAACGGATCAAACAGGTGCATATATGTGATAACTGCTGAATCATCATCACTTTGTTGAATCTTAACTTCATTTATATCGATAGACGCCGAAGGTATATATTGGCAGTGACGAATATGGGTATTAGTCCTTAACTTGTGTTTAGTTATTTTATTTTTCAGCTGTACTGCTTCAATACTATTAGCTGATAATAATAACTCTTGAAGGTGTTCCAAATGTTTATCTTTAGGGTGTATAGAAGAATCTATTTTTCCTGAGCTCCAAGATTCTTCTGAAAATATAGGAGGGTTAATTCTTTGACGAGTTAGTCCTTGAATAGGTTTTGAATGTATAATTACATCTGCCGTATGAACAACACCCTTCATTAACTCTGAATATAATAATTTAGCTGCAGAGTTATTGAACGCGTAAGCAGGATTAGACATAATATTATGATCTTGTCTAATGATAGTTAGCTTATCTTGGCTTTGGTGCTGCTTATTTAGCGCCCAACCTAACTTCAACAGTCTTGGTGCATCATCAGAAAGCGCTATATTTAATTGTTCAAATGCATCTTCTGTTTTTACTAATTCCATAGCATAGTCATGCAAAAAAACATCATCCTCTAGAATAAGTACTTTTTCATATTTATTATCAATCGTTAGTTTTATTGCAGATAGGTGTGTTTGGAAGCAGGCTATCTGAGTTTTAATGAGGATATTATTGCAATTAGCACTAGTGCAGCTTTGCCCTTCACACCTAAAACAATTCGGGAAAGACTTAATTGTTAAATGATTAATAGATCTTAAAAAGTCCTTTGAGTCAGGTGTAACAGCAACCAAGACTTCAACATTTGATGAACCGATTATTTTTATCAACTTATTGATATTTTCTAACCTTGAATTACTTCCTTTTAAATGAAGTATAAATACTTTATTAAAAGATTTAAAAAAACGCACAACTGACATTAAATATTCCCAACAAAATTTTAAAATATAGCTCAATTACAAAAACACGACTTTGATAAAACTTACAATTTAGCCTTCATCTAAATAGTAAAAGTCATCCCACTCTTTTTCAATTCTTTTATACCCTTTTGATGATAATAAGGAGTAAATCAACTCTCTTTGCGGCTCAAAATTATGTTCGATTGTCATATACCTAATTATCCACTCTTCAAAGGGAAACGTTGACAAAATGGAATACTCTGAACCTTCCGTATCAATACTTATATAATCTATTTCTTTAGGAGCGTTATTTTCAAGCAAAAAATCATGTAATGAAATAGTAGTCAACTCCAATGAATTACTCTGCTCTTCATAGGCTAAAACTTTATCTTTATGCTGACCTTTTTTAGCAAATTCAGATATTCCACCATATTCATTCGCTAAAATAAACTCTGCTTTTTCACCTGAAATATCTGCAATACATGCACTGGAGACAGTACAACTACGGTTTTTTTTCAGTTCATCAAAAAAGTTAGGGTTAGGTTCTGCACAAATACCGGACCAGCCAAATTCTTTTTCTAGTAAATAACTATTACTCAGCAGTACGCCATCTGTAGCACCAAACTCAACGAAAAAACCATGCGTTTTATATTTAGTTTGTTTAAGTACCCACAAGTCTTGTTCTAATTGGGATGTAGACAATAGCTTCAGTTTTTTAATATCATTACCACCTTTCTTTACTCTTTTTTCCGAAGCGTTTGTACGATATAGCTGTTGCTTTTTATGAGCTAATGAAAGTGAGCCTCTGATTAATTCAACTTCATTATTAAGTATTTTTATTTGTGCTTGCTGTACAGAGGGTCTTGATGATAATAAATCGATTGCGTCTTTTTCTGAAGTTAATAGCTTTGCTGCTTGTGGTAACAAGCCTAGTTTAGAAATTTCTTTTACTGACCTTGCTTGCCTCGCTAATTTGTTTTCTTGTAAGTTACCACCCACATTTACGGCAGCATCAAAATGGGCAAGCATTTTATCATCATTTTTATTCAAGGCCGCAACTTTACCGAGCGAATTGTGAACACCGGCAATTAACAATTGTGAAATAAGATAATTGTCACAACCTAACTCTTTAGCTAACTTAAAATAGGCTTTACTTTGTTCCATATTATTTAATTGTTGATATGCTGAAGCTTTTAATGCCGCTAATTTATCTACATCTGGATGGTCAGCAAGCTCCTGTATATTTAGTTCAACTAACGCCTGCCACTCTCCAAAATACCAATTAGCCTTTGCTGTTGATAAATCAACAACCGCTGCGTTTTCAAACATTTTGCTAATAATACTATTATTAGCTGACTTAGCTACATCAGTAGGCCGCTCAATAAAAGAAGGTATGTCAATAGTAGCTCTGAAGTGAACATCACTATTCTCTTTTGTTCCTGTTCTTTTTTTATTAGAAGGCTTTTTCACGTAACACCACGTCTTTTATTAGTTCTAATTGAGCCTCAACCTTAACAATTTCAGTATCAAGTATTGTCTGGCGATAAATTAATTCTTGTTTTTCAGATTCTAATGTTGAATTAATAGTTTCTAGTGCTTTTAACTTATTTACCCCACCAGATTTCGCTTCGTTACTGGCTTTTAATTGATTTTCAAGCTCACTAATTCGGTTATTCTTATTTTTATTTTGTTCCGCTATCTGCGTTTCAAATTCTGACGCTTTATTTAACGCACCAGATTTCGCTTCGTTACTGGCTTTTAATTGATTTTCAAGCTCACTAATTCGGTTATTCTTATTTTTATTCTGTTCCGCTATCTGCGTTTCAAATTCTGACGCTTTATTTAACTCACCAGCTTTAGCTTCATTACTGGCTTTTAGCTGATTTTCTAGCTCGCTAATTCGGTTATTCTTATTTTTATTTTGTTCCGATATCTGCGTTTCAAGTTCTGACGCTTTATTTAACGCACCAGCTTTAGCTTCATTAATGGCTTTTAGCTGATTTTCTAGCTCGCTAATTCGGTTATTCTTATTTTTATTTTGTTCCGATATCTGCGTTTCAAGTTCTGACGCTTTATTTAACGCACCCGCTTTAGCTTCATTACTGGCTTTTAGCTGATTTTCTAGCTCGCTAATTCGGTTATTCTTATTTTTGTTTTGTTCCGATAACTGCGTTTCAAGTTCTGACGCTTTATTTAACGCACCAGCTTTAGCTTCATTACTTGCTTTTAATTGATTTTCAAGCTCACTAATTCGATTATTCTTATTTTTATTTTGTTCCGATGTTTGAGTTTCAAGTTCTGTCGCTTTATTTAACGCACCCGCTTTAGCTTCATTACTCGCTTTTAGCTGACTTTCAAGCTCAGCAATACGGGTTGTTTGAGTTTTACCTTGTTCTGTTAGTGTTTTTAATTTAAGGGTGCTTTCAT
>Ga0105356_10005478_pt1 | contig 12033 bp, 10 predicted proteins | sample GOMGulsemesocosm_3_FD_83502 | JGI IMG/M metagenome (GOLD analysis project Ga0105356, IMG submission 83502) | Methane-oxidizing microbial communities from mesocosms in the Gulf of Mexico - GOM9D Gulf of Mexico | ecosystem: Environmental > Aquatic > Marine > Cold seeps | place: Gulf of Mexico...
GGTGGTAATCCCCAACTCTGTCAGCGTATCCAAAGTACCTGACACCCCGGAAACAGGATTAGAAAGAATACGTCTCAGCTGACCTTCTAATGTACGAACAGTGGAATCACCATTAAGTAAACCAGCCGTACCAGTGCCAACATCAAAGCCGGTTAGTTGGTTGAAAATAGCTTTAAGGGAATTGTAGCCTGCTACAAATTTCGTAACCTCGGCGCTTACAGCGGTTTTATCGAGGCTGACCGACAGACTGTCCGGCGGGTTGTTAACCGGGTCTTCAGATGCTTTTAGAGCAGTAATGCTCACGCCTTCAATGGCACCGCTGAAAATATTTGTGTTGCTGCTGACCGTGAAACCATCAACAGTAATGCGGGCATTCTGGGCTACGTCTATCTCATTGAGCTGGCTGTTAACATTCCCTTGCTCAAAGAACAGCTGTGATAATCCAGTATTATCATCATTGCCAAGATCATCGTCGGCAACGGTAATTTTAATTTCGTTATCTTCACCACTTTCACTGGCAGTGAATACCAATTTGGAGACAGTTCCGCCAACGCCATCGTCAACGGTCAGTATGGAGGCGGTTACGCCGGTATTGTCTACCGCATCATTAATAGCATCACGAACCTCTGTGAGGCTGCCTGTGCCGACATCAACACTGAAAGCATTGCCATTAACCTCAAGCGTAAGACTACCTGTGCCAATGATATCTGAAGGCGAAGCAAAGTCACCGGAGACCAGCTTGTGGTTTTGGGCAAGGTTCAGCACGTTAATGCTGTAGCTGCTAACCGCAGCCTGACTGGTAGCGGTTGCCGAAAACAAGGTTTCATCACTAACGCTAGTGGCGCGCCCTTGAAATCCGGTCAGGTCTTTCAGATCAGCTAATGAGGTTTGGAAACCACTCAGTGCACCCTTGAGACTACCGAAGGCAGAAATGGAAGCCTGAGCTTCGGCCTGTCTTAAATCAAGCCTACTTTCGGTGGGCGCCCTTTCTGCATCTATTAATTGGGTGACAAGGTTTTCCAGATCCAGTCCCGAACCTACCCCGATGGAGGTAATGCTAGCCATTACAATATCCCGTATCGTTCAGAAAATTATCTATCATCTCTTTCTCTGGAAATATGCACATTCCTTGCCAACTTCTAGCTACCCAGACTTCCCACTTATACTTTTACTTTGAGTAACACACCTTCACTCAACTGTTGTTCCAATGCCTCTGCAATCGCCAGCATTCTCTCAGAGGGGATTTGCCGAATAAGTTCATCCGTTTCCGAGTCGAAAACTTGCACAATGGTACGGCTACCATCTTCGGACACCTGAAATTTCAAATTGCGCTGAAGGTTTTGTACAAAATCATTGATATTGCTTACAACAGCTTCCAGTTTTTGCTCCTTATCCTGCTGAGTCGCAGGGAGAACTTCAACCTGTGTGTTACTACTTTGCTCAGCTGTTACGGCAGGGGTACTACTCACCTCAGTCCGAGTGAATGGGGTGCTTACATTATTGTTAATTTCCATAATAATCACCTATCTCCATTACCCCGGAGCGCATTAACTGCGCCCCGAAGCGTGACCCATTACTGAAGCAGCGACAACACTTGCTGTGGAAGAGCGTTAGCCTGAGCCAAAATAGAAACACCTGCCTGTTGCAAAATACTGTTTCGAGTCAGAGACGCAGTTTCTGCAGCAAAATCAGCATCCTGAATCCGAGACCGTGCAGCAGAGAGGTTCTCAGCCGTAGTACTGATGCTTCTTACTGTTGACTCAAAGCGGCTTTGAATCGCACCAAGATCAGCTCGGATACCACTTACTGTCTCCAGCGCTGCATCCACACGACGGATTGTATCGTTGGAGTTGGCTACGGTAAGGACATCTACGGAGCTAAGCGTAGTGGTGTCGACTGTTACCGTGGCGGAAGCCCCAAAGCCAAGACGGTCATTTGCATCGACGATGGTGATATTGTCAGATGAGGATAATTGCACTGAGCCACGCGTGACATCCGCAGTATCAAAACCCGCATCATTTGCTGTAGATGTTGTGCCAGTCAAGTCAATGTTACGGCCATCAGCAGCAGTCAGGTCGATACCCGTGCCATTAACGGTCGCGGTCACACCGGTTTCGTTACTGAAAAGATTGATACGATCCACCAGTTCTTGCTGGGTCAAGTCGCCATCGCCAGCACCAGAAGCTGTATGTGAATAGATAGTCGTGCCATTGATATCGAGATTATAAGCTTGAGCCGCGGCAGTAAATTCCACACCTACTGATACATTATCAGATGCGCGCGTCCCCGTAACCGCTGTTGCTGTCACGCCGCCTATGCCGCTAGCGTTAACGGCTGCAGCTTTGGCAAACGCGCTGTCAGCAGACTGTCCATTACCTGAACCGACAACAGAGGTCGCAACAGTGGCACCATTGATTGTCACATCACCGGCCGTAATACCTACAGCGCTCACCGCGGAAGCCCCGGTTCCTTCGGCAATTTGGCCAAGCTGGGTAGTCCGCACGCCGCTATTAATGCTCAACCCAATCGTTTCACCGGCATTGGCGCCAACCTGGAAGGTTTGCGTATTGAAGGTTCCGTCTAGCAAATTGTTGCCATTAAAGGTTGTCTGAGTGGCAACACGCTCGATTTCCGCGATCAGCTGACTCGCTTCCGCATTCAATGCTGCTCGGTCTGATGAACTGTTGGTTGCGTTAGCAGACTGTACTGCCAGCTCACGAATACGCTGTAAACCATTGGTTACTTCGGTGAGAGCACCTTCAGCAGTTTGTGCTAATGAAACACCATCATTGGCATTTCGCGCCGCCTGATTCAGACCACGAATCTGAGCAGTGAAACGCTCGACGATGGCAAGGCCCGCCGCATCATCCTTGGCGCTGTTAATACGCAGACCAGAGGACAAACGTTCCAGGGATGTATTCAAAGCACTTTGGGAGTTATTAAGGTTCCGCTGTGCATTCAGTGATGCAATATTTGTGTTAATAATCTGTGGCATTGTAATCTCCTGCTTTCTTACGGTCTTTGTTCTTTATGCGAACGACCGATGAAAGTGGTTAGTGATAGGCGATAGATTTCGCCCGTGCAGATACTTTATCGACGAAGCAAAGAGAAACTTTAGAAATTATTTTGCTGAAATAAGAAAGGTAGAGAGAAGACCCGATAACTTTGATTTATCTGGGCAATCACTAAGCCGTAATAAACGACTTAGTGCTCAATAAAACCAGAGAGCGTACGAAGGGAGATCGTGTTATTGCGAACACAAGTAAGGAATTCTGGAGTAGCCCGACTGGATTTCTCACGCCCGGTCGTAATGACACATCAGATGGTAACCCATGCTTGGCCAGAAATATTTACCGCCACATCGTCACAATCCGAACCAAATCACTAACGAATAAAGTTAAACAACGACAAATTACTGATAGCAACATAACTCTGCTGCGCCGCCTGCAATACAAAACTACTTTGCGTTAACAAACTAATTGCCTCGGTGTAATCCAGATCCTGCACTTTAGAAAGCGTGTTCTGACTTATCAGTTTGATTTCTTCATTGCTCTGTTGAACATTTTCGATACTGTTAAGCCGGGAACCTATATGGGCCGTGGTCTGTGTAATAGAAGCCATAACATTATCAAGACTCAGCAAGGCATCACTAATCAAGCCATCCCGTTGCACGCTGCTTGCTGAACTGTCATCCAACCCTTGCGCCAATTGCTCAACAATAGCCAGCATATCCAATTTTTGCGGGACCGCATTCACCGTTGTAAAAATATCTCCGGCAACTGGAGTGCCACTGACCTGCAAATGCATTCCTTCAAACGTAATATCACCCCCCGGTGTATAGGCAATATTAGTGAGTGGTTGTGGAGGCGAGCCACCATTAATAGGCACACCATCGGATGCTCGCGTAACACTGTAGGTTGTAGCGCTCGTAAAAGTAATTACCGCAGTATCCGGAGAAAAAGCATCATAGGCTGCCTGATTGGTGACAACCGGGTTTTGTGCCACCCCCGTACCACCATTGCCTGGTGCAGCCTGCAGAGTAAAATTATTCGGTATAGGGATATCCACAAACAGCGCTTTGCCCGAATCATTCACGGCAACGTTTAAATCTGTCGCTATTGGTAAAAACAACTGCCCTTCATCGCCCTGGTAATTAAAACCACCACTGGCATTACGAGCAAAAGGTGGGGTATCCGCCTGGTAACCGGAAAACAGGTACTCGTTATCCACACCACGGGTATTCACCAATCCCAGTAACTCTTCAACGCGTTGCTGTAATTCTGTAGAAATAGCCTTTCGACTAAGAAGGTCCAACGCACCATCACCGGCCTGGACCGTTAGTTCACGCACGCGCTGTAAGGTATTTTCGATACTACCCAGCGTCGACTCTTCCAACTGCAGTCTATTGATCGCAGTATCAGCGTTCTTATTATACTGATCGATCAGCTCAATCTGTCGGTTCAGAGCAATAATCTGTGGCGCCGCAATAGGGTCATCGCCCGGCGTATCAACTCGTTTACCCGTGGCAATCTGTTCCTGCAAGCGTGTCACATTGGATTGGCCGTCAAGCAACCCCTGAAGCCCTGTTAGAAATGCCTGATGCGTGGAGACTCTCATTGTTATTTCTCCATTAACCTCGTACCGCGCTAAGCAGCGTATCAAAAATTGTTCTTGCTACATTAATAACCTGTGCCGACGCATTGTAAGCCTGCTCGAACTCCACCAGGCGCGCCGCTTCTTCATCCAGATTCACACCCGCAACTGACTGCAGCATAGACTGCGATTGTTCCAGTAGCGCCTTGCTGGCTTCCAGATTATTACGAGCGGTACTGGTGCGAGTACCCACTTCCTGAGTAAATACGCCATAGGCTGACTCCAGCGTCATTTTACCGCCGCCCAGTGTATCAGTCGATTGAATGGCGACCATGGCCAAACCTGACCGATTATCCAGCACCCCGCCACTATTGTAATTAATGTTAAAGCTGTCCCCCGTCGCTGGCGTACCGGAAATATCAACCTGATAGCCATAACTAGCGGGCAAAATACCGTTGGGTGACACGGGAGGATAAGGCTGAGCAGCTAGCAATACCGTTGGAGAAGAGGGGTTACTGTTATCAAGAACTTCATAACTGGTCGAGCTGGTGAAACGAATCAGTACGGGCGGAGAAAGTTGGCCTGGCGCAGTAGTAAAGGATGCACTGCCTGTATCGGTCACCTGCCCGGAACTGATGCTCGCCGTACCGGTATTATTCGAGCCGGTGATTGTTCGCACTGGGGAGGCTAATGCCAATTCCTGAGCACGGCTGACCTGGGTGTTAATTTCATCGGCAAAGGCACGCGTTGGCTGAATTAGAAATCTATCCCCCGCGGAAAAAGCCCCCGAGGGTCTATCCAAATTCAGGGTCAAACCATCAACAGTCACGGTTGCTGGCAAAGCGCCTAGGACACCCGTTAAGCTGGGATCTAGTGCCGTATTACTCAGCCCATCACTTATGCGGGTCAACACATAGGTATTGGCGGCCGTAAAATCGAGACGATAATCACTGGTGCTCAACTGATTAACATCCGATATCAAGACACTGACCACTTGATCCTGAGGTACTGAGTTATTTCCGTTAGCAATGGTACGATTGCTTACCGAAGTGGCATTATTGATATCAGTAAATAAATCGCCGCCTAGATTACCTTCCAGATCCATACCCAGATTATGCGCCTCATTCATTGCACCACTCACACCCAGCGCCACACGCCCCAGGTTATTGAGCGCATTATTGATCACGCCTTCTTTGATGCCGATCAGGCCGCCAAGCATACCGCCACTGATACCACTACCCACTGGTGAAATTGAGCCTGCGCTGCTACGAATAGCCAAGTCTCTCACGGCAGGGTTATTTGGGTTGGCGATGGTAATCAACTCAAAAGACTCCGACCCAACCACCAGAGGTTGGCCATTACCAATGGAAACCGTCACACCATTGTTATCTGTGGGAATGACATTGATACTGACCAGCTCTGCCAGATCACGCAGCGCCTGGTCACGCTTATCCAGCAAATCGTTGGGGTTACTGCCGGTATTGGTTGCAATACCGATCTGCTGATTCAACCCTGCAATTTCGCGAGTATAAGCAGACACCTGGCCGGCAACTGCGTCCACCTGCAAATTAATATCACGCTGCAGGCCCTGCAGCTGAGTGTGTAGGCTGTTAAATTTCTGTGCCAGCCCCTCAGCGCTGGACAGAAACACCTGTCGCGCTTCAATCGACGCAGGATCGTCGACAGCCGTTTGTAAACTGGAAAAGAAAGAGGATAAATTACCTGCCAGCCCGGAATTGGCATCGGAAAACAGCTGATCAAGCTGATCCATCAAGGTACTAAAGGTTTCCGCACCCGCAAACACCGAGGTATCACTACGCGCACCGGCTATCAAAAACTCACTGGTAATGCGCCGAACCGTTTCGACCTCGACACCGGTTCCCAGATAAAACCCACCAGTAAACTCAGGATTACGGGTGACCAGCTCAGCCGACTGACGGGTGTAACCCTCATTATTCACATTGGTAACGTTCTGCCCCGTGACACTCAGCGCAATACGGCTTGAGTTCAGCCCCGATAAACCAATGTTAAGTAATTCTGTCATGTTAACCGACCACCCTGATCACTATCTGTCCATCCAGACTTGGGCACACTGCCCTGTCTAGTTGTGCTGTAATTTGGAAAACTCACGATAAGCCTGTAGCCCCTGCTGCTGTTGCGAACTGCCCGCAGCCTTATCGACGGCTACTTCATCTGCGACTTCAGCAGTCTCAGAGCGGTTCACAAAACGCCCCAGCTGCTTAACCAGCATATCGGCCATGCCAAGGCCGGAACCTTCAGTCATACTTAAGCTAACCTGCTGATCGTACATATCACGGTACATTTTCGATTGCTGACTATTGAAAACCCCGTCATCAACAAAGGCTTCATTGGCGTTACGCATGCTTTTCAACACGATATTAAGAAACACTGATTCAAACTGGCGCGCCACTTCACGTAACGCGCCTTCACCGTCGCTTTGCGCCTGCTGTTTGATTTGTTCCAGCGCGGCAAGATCCGTATAGCTCTTTGCCGTTGCCAGCTGATTTACCTGGCTTAATTGGCTGGACAGCGCGAAATCGCTATTCATCTAAATCACCACCAGGCTGGCCTGCAAAGCACCGGCCTGTTTCAGCGCTTCAAGGATGGCCATCAAATCGCCAGGTGCAGCGCCCACCTGATTCACCGCCTGCACAATTTCATCCAGCGAAATACCCGGGCTAAACACAAAGGCCCGGCTAGCACCCTCTTCAATGGTTAGATCCGTAGACGGTGTCACCACTGTATCGCCACCACTAAAGGCACCTGGCTGGCTGACTTCGGGGTTCTCAGTAATGGTAACCGTTAGGTTGCCATGGGTAATCGCTGCCGGGGAGACCCGCACATGCTTACCTATCACAATGGTGCCGGTGCGCGAATTAATGATGACCTTGGCGGTGGCTTCAGCTGGATCAACCTCCAGGTTTTCCAGTACCGACAAGTAAGTCACTCGTTGTGACGCATCACGTGGGGCCAGCACTTGAATTGACGTGGAATCCAAGGCAAAGGCGCTATTGGCACCCAGCAGGTTATTAATCTTATCGGAGACCCGTTTAGCGGTGGTGAAATCAGGTGAATTGAGGTTAAAGGTCAGAGTATCGCTGTGTGTAAAACTGTTAGGAATAGCGCGCTCAACGGTCGCCCCATTAGGCACTCGACCCACACTGGGCACATTCACGGTGATACGCGAACCATCGGAGCCCTCTGCGCCAAAGCCGCCTACCACCAGATTACCTTGAGCAATAGCATAGATCTGGCTATCCAGGCCTTTAAGCGGCGTAATCAGCAGGGTACCGCCACGCAGGCTTTTGGAATCCCCCAGTGAAGAAACCGTCACATCAATAGTTTGGCCAGGTTTAGCGAAGGACTGCAGGTCTGCATGCACGGCAACGGCTGCCACATTTTTAGGGTTCGGTGTCACACCAGCTGGCAGCACAATACCAAACTGCGCCAACAAGTTTTTGAAGGACTGTTTGGTAAACGCGGTTTTATCGCCGGTACCATCAAGCCCCACCACCAAACCATAACCAAGCAACTGGTTACTGCGAACACCCGCCACACTGGCCAGATCTTTGAGGCGCTCAGCCATTACTGACTGACCAAAAGACAACAGCATTAGAGCCAGCAGCCAGCGAGTCATTTGTAATTTACGAAGAATTAGCATCATCACGATCTCTGATTAAAATGGCCACAGTGAGCCGACAAAGAATTTAGACATCCAGCCCATTTCATTGGAGCTAGCGAAACTGCCCGTACCGCTATAGGTAATACGTGCATCGGCTAACTTGGTTGAAGGCACTTCATTTTCGGGGGAAATATCTTCGTAACGCACCATGCCGCTGATACGGATATATTCATTGCCCGTGTTTAGCGTCATCCACTTTTCACCGCGCACCCGTAATGCGCCGTTAGGCAGCACATCCGTAACCGTTACCGTAATATTGCCCGACAGACTATTACTCTGATCGCTTTCAGACTCACCGGTAAAAGAGTTATCGCCTGATATAGAGGTAGCGAGCCCCAGGTCTTTCAGCTTGTCCGAAAGATCTGTAATCGGCAGCGTTGGGTCAGCCAGAGTATGGCTGGATTTTTTATCTATCTCAGTTTCAGCCTTTTTAGAGGCGGTGGTTCTCTCCACCAGATTAATGGTCAAAATATCGCCCACATGGCGCGCTTTGCGATCGACGAAGTAGGACACCCGCTGATAAGGCTGATAAATAGCGCCATTCACCGACTCGTTTGGCATGTTGTAATTTGGCATCACCGGGGCATACTGCGGATCATCAGGCTTGGCAGAATACGTGGTACTACAACCCGCTAGCAAAAAGGCTGCGCAGATGCTCACCAACCCGATTAACCATGCTGCTTTCATGATAATGCCTTCCTGTGTGCTCACCGGTTTATCCTCGATCGACCTATAGACTCTGAGTCACAAATTGCAGCATCTGATCCGACGCTGAAATGACTTTGGTATTCATTTCGTAAGCTCGCTGGGTGGTAATCATATTCACCAGCTCTTCGACAATATTGACGTTAGAGCCTTCCAATGCACCTTGCTCAATGGTACCCAGACCGCTCAAACCTGGCGTGCCGGTGGTAGGCGAACCGCTGGCCGCTGTTTCCTTGTACATGTTGCCGCCGATAGCCTGCAGTCCGGTGGGATTGATAAATTCAGCCAGTTGCAACGTACCCAACTGGGTCGGTGTTGAGCTGCCCGCCACAGTTGCACTCACCACACCATCACTACCAATGGTGATATTCAGCGTATTAGCCGGGATAGTAATTGAAGGTTGAATTTCATATCCCTGTGAATTCACCAGCGTGCCGGAGGAATTGATCTGCAATTGGCCATCTCGGGTATAGGACGTCTCACCATCAGGCAGCAGCACTTGCAGGAAACCACGGCCATTAACCGCGACATCCAACGGCTGATCCGTTATTTCCAGGTTACCCTCGGTATGCAATTTTTGTGTGGCAACGGTTTTTACGCCGGTACCTGTCTGCAAGCCAGAAGGTAATTCAGTGGACTGCGAGGACTGCGCACCCGGTTGGCGATCAACCTGATAAAGCAAATCCTGAAACACCGCTCGCTCACGCTTATAACCGGTGGTACTGACGTTTGCCAGGTTATTGGAAATCGAGGCAAGGGCACGATCCTGAGCACTTAAACCTGTTTTGCTGATCCACAATGAAGCAAGCATGTTATTTCTCCATCAAAGCCATTATTGAAGGCTTATCGATTAATTACTTATGACAGTTGCAAGAGCCGTGCCGAAGACTCAGAATTTTCTTCTGCGGTCTTCATCATCTTCACATGCAGCTCAAATTGGCGAGACAGGCTGATCAATTCAGTGAGCGCTTCAACCGCATTCACATTACTGCCTTCAACAAAGCCTGCGGTAATGCTCACCGCCGCATCAGCAGGTGCCGCAAGGCCGTTACGAGATCTCATCAAGCCGTCAGCACCTTTATAAAGCTGCGCTGCGTCCGGATTCACCAGCTTGACCCTTTCCACCTGTGCCACCGAATCAGGGGCAGCACCAAGGCTTTGAATTGAAATAGTGCCGTCGTCGCCAATGGTGATTTTTTCAAAAGGAGGCAATGCAATCGGTCCGCCCTGGCCCATCACCGGCAAGCCATTGCCGCTGCGCAAAATACCCACGGAGTCCACTCTAAGCTCACCTGCGCGGGTATAAGCCTCACTACCATCCTCAGCCTGCACCGCAATCCAGCCTTCGCCGTTAACGGCGATATCCAGATCTCGCCCCGTTTGAACCAACGAGCCAGTAGAAAAATTGGTACCGGGGTTTTCTTCCATCGCGTAAACCCGCGACGCATAGGTTTCCCCGAACACGGGCATAGAGCGTGCCTGCGCGTAATCACTACGAAAACCCGTGGTCGATACATTGGCCAGATTGTTAGCGTGAATCGCGGTGCCGCGCATATTCTGAATGGCACCGGTCATAGCAACGTAGAGTGATTTATCCATGCTCTTCTACCTTATTTCTGCTTTAGTCTTAACGTAACTGCAGGATGGCCTGAGTCACGGTGGACTCCGTCTCAATGGCTCGTGCGTTAGCCTGATAGTTACGTTGTGCAAGGATCAGGTTCACCAGCTCCTGGGAAAGATCAACATTGGACTCTTCCAACGCACCGGATTGAAGCACTCCCAAAGAAGCACTACCCGGCGTACCCACAATGGGGTTGCCTGAATCAAAAGTTTCCGCCCACTGGGTGTTACCCTGCGGGGACAGTCCACCCACATTACTGAAGTTAGCCAAGGCCACCTGGCCAAGAATTCGGGATTGGCCGTTGGTGTAACGCGCAAACACTTCACCACCACTGGCAATATCTACGCCCGTTAGCAGACCCGTAGCAAAACCATTCTGATTGATATCATTCACCGCAAACACACTGCCAAACTGGGTACTACCGGTAACGCTGATAACAAAGTTAGAGCTGTCTGGCGGATCAATGGGTAGTCCATCTTCCCCTCCTGGCAATTCCGTACCGTTATAAACACCATTACTATCAACCGGCACCCAACCATCGACCACCATGGTTGCTGGCGAATTAGACTGCAACGCGCCATCGGCAGTGAACTGTAATGTGAACGACTGAAGTGTTGGGGTGCTAGTTGCTGTTGGCACGCCGCCACCCGTTGTAGGTGGCCCCAGAGTGGCGCCTGGACGACCCACATCTTGACCATCAACCTGTACGTACATAGTCCAGTTGTTTTCAGGTGTCGCATTCTTCACAAAGAATTTGCTCATGACATGGGCGTTACCCTGGCTGTCAAAAACCGAGACTGACGTGGCGTGGTTATAGGTATCCTGATCATTGGGATCAAATGCCGCCGTTGGAGAAACCTCGCGTGAATCCAAATTCACCAAACTATTCAACTCAGTGGTTTGGATAGGCGCCAGGTTGCCACTGACCACCTGCAAGTTAGCAAGCTGACCAGAAATCGTGCCATTTGCCGAGGCAGGAAAACCCTGTAGAAATGAGCCGGTGTTATCCACTACACTACCGTTGTTATCAACACCGAAAGAACCATTACGGGTATAAACCTGCTGCCCCTGCGCCTCAACAATAAAGAAGCCATTACCATTGATGGCCAGATCCAGCGCATTTTTAGTAAAGGTCAGATTACCCTGCGCGAAATTCTGCTCCACATCGGTCAAGGACACCCCGCTCCCGATGGTATTTTGCCCGCCACCCAATACAGAAGAAGCATACACATCACCAAATTGAGCCTGGGATGATTTAAAACCAGTGGTGCTGGCGTTAGCGATATTGTTGCCGGTCACGTTAAGTGACGCTGATGCTGCCTGTAACCCTGAAAGTGCTGTATTAAAAGACATAATAAGTCTCCTTTTAGAAAAACGGTTTAACGAACTTGCAGAACGTCAGTTAAAGATA
>Ga0105356_10005481_pt1 | contig 12027 bp, 12 predicted proteins | sample GOMGulsemesocosm_3_FD_83502 | JGI IMG/M metagenome (GOLD analysis project Ga0105356, IMG submission 83502) | Methane-oxidizing microbial communities from mesocosms in the Gulf of Mexico - GOM9D Gulf of Mexico | ecosystem: Environmental > Aquatic > Marine > Cold seeps | place: Gulf of Mexico...
CTCCATAACCAAAAATGTTATAAAACCGATACTAATAACAATGAAATCATGAGATATTTCAACACCAAAGTAATAACTGGGTTGTTTTTTACATAAGTGTAGGTGCAGGAAGACAATTTGAATTATTTTGACAGGCTAAACCACAGAAAACAAACAAAATTGGTAACTATAAAAAAGAAACTGCTTAAAAGACATATCTCTTAAGCAGTTTAAAAACTAAAATAACCAACCAAAATTTTAGCTTCTCGTTTTAACCCTAGGGTTCTCTTTTTTATTTGTTTTTTGCTTCCGTTTTTTATGATTAGAAGTCTTTATTTTACCTTTTGTCCCTTCGGAGGTTCTCAAGAATTGAATATAACCCTGTCCTTCAAATTCGTAATAAGTTCCAGAGGTTGGGTGATACAATTCAATCCGCCCATCATCTATAACGTCCAATTCGAAATGTTCATTGTCGAAGTAATCATAATCTAGTGTTAAAGTTTTTAAATAGTCATTCCCAGAGACATCTTGTACCCCATAAATCCCGGTATAATCCCAAACGATATCATTTAAATTAGCAATACCTACATCCTGAGAGCTCCTAAACCCATCATCATTTCCTCCGGCTAAAAACTGTAAATAGTTTTCATTATCAAATTCATTAAGTAAGCCTTCTTCACTTGTATATACCTTTTCCCAAGCTTCATATTCCTGTAAAAAATAGTGGATATTGTCAAAAAAGACAAAGTCATAATCAAAATTATTACGTTGGTATCCATGTAAAAAATAAGAAGTATCAGTATTCGGATTATACAATTCTATGGTATTCTGATCGATTTGAAACACATCAAAAGTTTCAAAACCATCGATATCGTGGTTGATGTCCAAAATCATATCATAGGCATCATAGTTTCCAACTGGGATTCCAAATCCACCGCCCTGAGTACCAATGCCTACCAAGTTATTATTAGCATAGAGGGTTCCATTTCTAAAAGACAGTGTAAATGCAATTTGAAAAAAAGGGGTTTCCCCATAACCCACCGTCTGGTTAATATCAACATACCATAGTTCATGAGAGGATAATAATTCATTAATAGAAATACCTTGTTCATCTTCAACAATCATTTCCGTAGAACAAGAAGTAAATACGAATGCCATAACGGTACATATCGAAAGTAGTTTTAGAGTCTTCATAAGCAGTTTTTATTATTGTTATGCTAAAGAGTTTTCAAATTGCGTGCCAAAAAATTGACGAAGCATTAATTAATAGGATTTAAAGCGTGATTTTTTACGTACTTTTGACCTATTCAAAATTAATCCTATATGGCCTCAGAATTAAAATATGCTGTTTTTGGAAGTGGAAGTTGGGCAACGGCCATTGTAAAAATGCTTTGTGAAAATCTCAATGAAGTAGGTTGGTATATGCGAAGTGTTTATGCTAAGGAACATCTTTTAAAGCACCAGCACAATCCTAATTATTTAAGTTCTGTAGAGTTTCATATGGAACAGCTTAAGTTGAGTAATGACATTGATGAAATTGCGGCCTATGCCGACGTTCTTATTTTTGTAATTCCCTCAGCATTTATTCATGCTGAACTAGAAAAATTAAATATTGACATCTCTGGAAAAATTGCAGTTTCTGCTGTCAAAGGTATTATTCCAGAAACAGGATTACTGGTCGGTGAGCATTTACATAATGAATATAAGATTCCATTTGACAATATTGGCGTAATTGCTGGTCCATGTCATGCCGAAGAGGTTGCCTTAGAACGTTTGTCTTACTTAACTATTTCCTGTGCTGACCCCGTCAAAGCACAAGAAATTGCGAATCAACTTTCGAGCAATTATATTAAAACAAAAATTAGCGACGATATTATCGGCACCGAATATGCCGTAATGTTAAAAAATATTTATGCTATTGCAGCCGGAATCGCCCACGGATTGGGCTATGGTGACAATTTCCAAAGTGTCTTAATGAGTAATGCCATTCGGGAAATGAAACGCTTTATTAAGAAAATGCATAAAATGAAACGCAACATTAATAATTCTGCCTATTTGGGCGATTTATTGGTCACCGGCTATTCTGTATTTTCTAGAAATAGAATGTTTGGAAATATGATTGGCAAGGGATATACTGTAAAATCGGCTCAAATGGAAATGAATATGGTTGCCGAAGGCTACTACGCTACCAAAAGTGCCTTTTTACTAAATAAACAAAACCTAAAGAAAACGCGTCTACCAATTATCAATGCTGTCTACGGCATTCTATATGAAGGAAAAGACGCAAAAAAAGTATTTAAAAAATTAACGGATAAGTTAGATTAACTATTTCACCAAAATCCCTTTGGCTTCCATTAATGGAATACGCTGTAAGGCTTTGTCATTAATGGTGTTTTTTCTAAAGAGATAAGTATTCTCAAACATTTTATTATTCTCAAAAAAGGAGACCTTAAACTCGTTATTCAAGGCTAGGACATCGTCTTGCATCAACTCAATTTTAGCATAACTCCTTGGTGGAAGGCTTTCCAGTTTATGACGCATAATTGACGTTTCTTTATCGCTGCTATATCCTTTTGAAACTATAAGTACCATTTCTAATACACTGTCCTTATCATTAATAATATAAGCGTTCCAGTCTTTTGTTTTATGGATCTCATTATACTCCTGAACTACAGCTACAAAAACATCTTTCACCTCCGGTATTTGAATATCTTTTTTCATATCACTCCCTGCCCTTGCAAGAATTACATTAATTAATAAAGCACAAAAGTACTCGATTTAAAATCATTAATTCCTTTTTAAATCACCTGTGTTTTAAGAAAAACAAACTACTTTAGTTAAACCTTAGATAAATAAAATAATCCCAAATCATGACCCCATCTTTTAATTCGCCATTTTTAAAGAAAAACAATGTCTTATTTTTAGCAGCGCTCTTTATGCTAAACATCTTAGCAGCTCAGTCATTAAGTAGCCTGAAGGTTTCTGAGAGCAAAAAGTATAGGGATATGGTGGGTGCCGATATCATTCATTCTACTCATAGTACTGAAGATGGGCATATAGGCCTTATAAGAGATCAATCATCTAGTGGATATGGAAAGAAAAGAAAGCTCGTGGTTAATATCTACGATCAAAATTTGAAGAAAGTATTTGAAAAAGTGGTTGAACGCTATAAAAAAGAAGAATATATAGGAGAAGTGGCCTACGGAGACAAAATCAAGTTCTTCACAGTATATGCTTCAAAGAAAACAAAAAGAACCATTTACTGCCATGTTTTAGACATTAAAAACAGAAGCTATGTCAAACAGGAATTATTTGAAATTCAAACAGAAAAAATCAGTACTGCTTTAGGTAAAAATCAGCATGAAACCCAATGTGCTATTTCTGATAATGGCAAGTATTTTGTTATTCAATCGGACAATATCAAAAAAAACACGAATTCCTATAGCATAAGAGTCTATGATTCAAATTCCATAGCATTGCTTTATAAAAAAGACTATCAAAAAAATATAGATCAGTTTTTTGAGCCCAAAGATCTTGCCATTGATAATAATGGGACTGTCTATTCTTTAGGTAAGTTATTTAAACAGGGGAGAACACAAAAAAACAAGGGCAAAGCAAATTACGAATTCAGCTTGAATAAGATAAATCAAAATGATGCCGTTGCACTTCCAATCGCGGTAGAAGAGGAACATATCAAATCCTTATCAATTTCATTGAGTGATGACCACTTAAAGTTAGTTGGGTTTTATTCCAATAAAAATGTTCACCGTATAAAAGGCGGCTGTAATTTTCATATAGATTTGAATACTTTCACATTGAGTAATAAAAAAATTAATGAACTGCCTTCTAAGGTGTATGAAGACCTTTATGGTTACAGAACTGATGAGAATTCAAATAAACGCGAACTCAAAAACTTTTATATTGATCATGTCATTAATGATAAGGCAGGGAATCTTTATATTATTGCTGAGGAGTTTTATGAAACGGTATCGGTCGGTGACTATGGTCCTAATATGAAATTTGGGATGGCCCAGGTCGTGTCTCACTATGATGATATTTTAATTTTAAAATTCAATCCCAAAGGGGACTTAGAATGGGGGCGTAGTCTTTTTAAAAGAGATATTGAACAGAGCTATAATGTCTTTATTAAAGATGAAAGACTTCATGTGATTTTGAATTCTGGAAGGGTGTTGACAGAAGAAACTTCAGGCCGTATAAAGGCGTCTGTAGGTCTATTTGAATCAACGGCATTGTATGACATCGCGTTTACACAGCACGGGGAGTTATCCTATAATAAGATCCAGGACAACAAGAAAAAAATATTTTATCAGCCTAATTATGGGTATTATTATAATACAAAATTTATTATGCCAAGTAAAGACAAATATTTTCTGCAATTTATGAGTTTAGAGTAGCATTGATTTAAGGCAATACTTTTCTCAGTCGAATTGAAAATATCTGCTGTTCAAATACTCAAATCTCAGTGTGCTTTTTATTAAGTGTATAGGAATTACAAAGCCGACTTAAACTGCTCTAAGAACCTCACATCATTTTCACTCAATAAGCGAATATCACTTATTTGATGCAATAATAATGCAATGCGGTCGATTCCCATTCCGAAAGCGAATCCTGAATATTCTTTAGAATCAATCCCACAGTTTTCTAATACATTAGGGTCTACCATACCACAGCCCATAATTTCTAACCAACCTGTCCCTTTGGTCATTTTATAATCGGTTTCTGTTTCAAGTCCCCAATACACATCCACTTCAGCACTTGGCTCCGTAAATGGAAAATAGGAAGGGCGCAGTCTAATTTTAGACTTCCCGAACATTTCGGTCGTAAAATATTGTAAGGTTTGTTTCAAATCGGCAAAACTCACATTTTTATCTATATACAATCCTTCAACCTGATGGAAAAAACAATGTGAACGTGCAGAAATAGCTTCATTACGATACACCCGTCCCGGAGAAATAGTCCGTATAGGTGGTTTGTTATTTTCCATATAACGCACTTGTACAGAACTCGTATGGGTTCGTAATAATATATCTGGATCTGTTTGAATAAAGAAGGTATCCTGCATATCTCTAGCCGGATGATATTCTGGTAAATTTAATGCGGTAAAGTTATGCCAGTCATCTTCAATTTCTGGACCTTCACTAACATTAAACCCTATACGAGAAAAGATATCTATAATTTGATTTTTAACTAAAGAAATAGGGTGACGTGCGCCAATTTGAACCGGTTCTCCTGGACGTGATAAATCACCAAAAAGTCCTTTTTCATCATCTTTGCTCTCTAGTTCTTCCTTTAGGGTCGCAACTTTATTTTCAGCCGTTTGCTTTAATTTATTTACAATCTGACCAAAATCTTTTTTTTGATCGTTTGCAACGTTTTTAAATTCCGCAAAAAAGTCATTAAGCAATCCTTTTTTACCTAAATACTTAATACGAAAAGCTTCAACTTCTTCCTTAGTTTGTGCAGTAAATACTTCTGCTTCTTCTATAAGGCCTTTAATCTTATCAATCATGATATCTCTTTCAAAATAAAGCGCAAATTTAATGATATTTGTGAGAACAGCATTACCGATGGAACCCTTTTATTTTTTGTCAAAACCCTTCCGACAGAAAAGATTTGCTAAAAAAAAATCCACTAAGCATCTGAAACTGATCTCTAAAGCCTATTTTATAAAATCCGATTCCAGAAAATAATTCACCACAGCCTCTTTCATGAGCACACTTTGCTCTCCGGCTTTTAAATTTGGCAACTCCTCCTTGGTGATATAATGTGGCCACCCTTGGTCATCAAAATACTCAAATTCGTAGTAACCATAAGGCTCCAGGAGCTTACATATAGCAATATGCATCAGGCTAATTTTGTCGTCTTTTTTAAATTTTCGATGTAATTGCCCTAATTCTTGAACACCTATTAGATAAATAATTGCATCCAAATCTAAAGGGTCCCCATCTGCAAATTGTGAAGATAATTTTTGTACTATAGCTTCCCAGCGCTGTTTCAATTCCTCGTCTCTTGCCATTAAATTATTTCTTTGATAATTTACAAAGTTACAGCCTTATAAAATACTAATGAAACAATGTCGTTATATTTACACTGTCTACAATTATTTTAACAGTATTGAAATAATAATATGTAGGTTTGTTAAAACACATTTTTATGAATTTTATCGATATCATTTTAGGAGCCTTGATTTTATTTGGGCTTGTTCGTGGGCTTTCTAAGGGGCTTTTTGTTGAAGTGGCCTCGTTAGTGGCTCTTATTGCGGGTATATATGGCGCTATTCATTTTAGTGATTTCACTGCTGGCTTTTTAGAAAGTCGGGTAGATTGGGATGAAAAACTTATCAATATCACCGCTTTTGCGCTGACCTTTATAATTATTGTTGTCGTTATTGCTATGGCTGGAAAAGCCTTAACAAAATTAGCCGATTTCGCCGCTCTAGGAGGAATAAACAAAATTCTAGGAGGAATTTTTGGCGCATTAAAAACAGCCTTGATCCTCAGTGTTGTATTGCTGGTTCTCCATTTAATGGACAAAGCCATTCCCTTTGTCGATGATGACGAATTGGAAAGCTCCATGCTCTATGAACCTGTGCGATCCATAGCACCTATGATATTCCCTTATATAATCAAAGACGATCGCGAGAATCAGGACTCTGACGATGAAGAAAAATAGACTTGTATAAAAGCTCAATCACTATATATCCCATTTTATACTTAAATAAAAATACCAGGGATATTCATTCCAATAGAAAAGCCACTAATTAAAGTGGCTTTTAGATTTTATATTATTAAATATTGGCCTTTTCAATCCAATTTTCAAACAGGTTTATCTATCCCGTTTCTCTTCAAGATTAGCTTTTACCCAAGTTAGGCATTCATTAAAATTGTCAAAAACATGAGTTTGAGGAATTAAATCTGGAATAATATCAATACGTTCCATCATATACCTCGGCTGCTGCAATAATTCAACAAATAACACTTCTACATCATTTTTTCTCAGTTCCTGAAGCACATCTTCCATAGCATATAAGCCCGATTGGTCCATATAAGGCATACGTCCTAATCTAATTATTACGGCAGAAGCTGTTGACGGAATCTGAGCTGCCAAACTTTGAAAGTCACTTGTCGATCCGAAAAACAATGGGCCTTTGATATGTTTTATAAACACTTCATCTGTTAAATCCTCTGGGAAATCAACCTCATCTGCCCATTTCTTTTCTTTCTTTAAAGATTTCACATCGGAGCGCTCTGCAGCGACATCTCCAATTTTTTTCATAAACATTAAAGAGGCAATTACTAAACCAATCCCAACCGCAAATACCAGATTCCAAACTGAAGCTAGCACCATTACAACAAGCATAATTAAGACCTCAGAACTTAATTTCAATGGGCCTATCTTCATATCTCTAGGCAAACTCGGAATTGCTTTTAATCCTTTATAATCCATAACACCAATCCCCACAGTTATGAGTATTCCTGCTAATACTGCCGATGGAATTTTAGAAGCAATAGGTCCTAGAGCTAATAAAATAAATAAGAGCATAATTCCTGCAATCATTCCTGAAAGTCGTGTCTTTCCTCCCGAATTTATATTTACAACCGTTCTTATGGTTGCTCCAGCACCAGGAATCCCGCCAAAAATTGCTGCAATACTATTCCCTATTCCCTGACCTACCAACTCTTTGTTAGGTTTGTGTTTGGTTTTAGTCATATTATCGGCTACAACACTTGTCAATAACGAATCTATTGCACCCAAAAGCGCTAAGGTTAGTGCGGTGAAAATATAAGGGGTGATGGATTCTAAACTAAATCCAGAAAACATCTCTAAATTTGGGATGGGTAATCCACTAGGAATTTGTTCGATAGGCATATAATCCAACTGAAATCCAAAAGCCACTCCTGAGACCACAACAAGTGCGACAAGGGTACTTGGGATTACTTTGGTAATGCGTTTAAACCCATAAATAATTAGAATGGTACTCAGGGCTAAAATGAATTCAAGCCAATTGATATGTCTTAATCCTCTAGGCAAAACTTTTAGAGCTCCCAATACTCCAGAAGCTTCTTTAGAAGCCAATGATTGTGACTCTGCCAAAATTTGAGCATCTGTAATTTCCCCGGCTCTGTTAATGGTTTCTTTAAAGTCTTCCAAGACTAAAATCCCTTCTCCTGCTTCCTCTTTCAATATGTTTTCAAGAATTACTTCTTCCGCTTGTGGTTTAAACTGATTTACAAAATCGACGTCTTCCTTTGGATTATAACCAATGGCAGGTGAAATTTGAGTAACCAAAATAATAACTCCAATCGCGGTCATAAAACCTGATACAACGGGGTATGGTATATACCTAATATATTTTCCCAGTCCCATTAGGCCCAGTCCAACTTGCATTAATCCCGCAAGGAAAAAGACCATAAGAATGGCGGGAAGTGCTTTTGAAATATCGCCATCATTAACGGCAATGATCCCTGCAATAACAACCATACTCACAGCTGTCATTGGTGCCGTTGGCCCAGATATCTGGGTATTAGTTCCACCAAAAAGCGCTGCAAAAAAGCTCAAAAATATAGCGCCATACAATCCAGCGCTAGGTCCTAACCCCGAAGACACACCAAAGGCAAGTGCCAAAGGTAATGCTACAATACCTGCGGTGATACCTCCAAAAGCATCTCCCTTAAAATTTGTAAAAAACTGTTTCATATGTTGCTATATTTTATTTTAAAGTTAAAAATTTTTATTCTTCTTGTTTAGAAATTAATATACATTATGGTGTTAATTTGGTCCCGACTTGAGGATTCAAAAAACTGATTCATATATCCCAATTCCAATTTTATCACGTCATTTATTTTATATCCAATACCGCCATAGAGCCTATTTCTATCAAACATTTCAGATGTAGTGTTTAAAAAAATCTCATTATATAATGATGCATATAGCGTATTGTTTTCCATCAGCTTATTCGTTATCGGAATGCTTAAACTCAGAAAATAACGCAGACGACTTTTAAAGTCTTTTTCTACAAAGCGCTGTTCAAACCTAAATCGATGTTTAACATTAAAGAGTCCCAATCCATGTTTGGTTTGAAACTGCTGAAATATTCTATGTTCATTTACCGATTGTTTTTCAGTTGCATCTTCCATATAATTTTCTGAAAGAATATAACCATAGCCTAACAATACATTATTGTTATTATCACTAAGATTATAGCCTATTCCAGTTCTCAGTAACAACTGCTCCAGATCCCCAATCCCATCATAATTTCGATATTGAATTTCATGATGAAGATTCCATTGGTTATTCAGTTTTTTATTTCCTAAATACAAATACCAACTTCCTAAATCACTATCCTGACCCATCATAAAAAATGGAGTCAGGATAGTTAGTAGTAATACATATCTTTTTTTCATTTATTGCCCGTTTTCAGCTTCAAAAAAAGTTACGCCACCGGTTTTAATATCATACATCCCTCCAACGATAAGGATCTCTTCATTTTGCTCCATTTCTTGAAGCACCTCACTTTGAGTTCTGATATTAGCGATGGTCATAGCCACATTCATTTCGGCTACCTCATCAACAAACTCAAGATTTGCAGAATTTCTTAAACTCTGGTCTTCTGGTGATATTACCGCCGATACTGCTGGTTTTAATTTTTCAATTAGCGCTGTTAAATTTCCTAATTTCGCATCGTCACAGGCGCCTTTTATTGCCCCACAACTGGTATGACCTAAAACAACAATTAGCTTTGTTCCCGCGAGTTTACAAGCAAATTCCATGCTTCCTAAAATATCTTCATTAACGAAGTTCCCAGCAACTCTGGCGCTAAATATATCTCCAATTCCTTGATCGAAAATCAATTCGGATGATACTCGAGAATCTATACAACTTAAGACGGTTGCAAAAGGGAATTGCCCTTTGCTAGTATCTTCTACTTGATCAAGTAAATTCCTCTGTACTTGAAGGTTATTTTGAAATCTAATATTTCCTTCTTTTAAGGCTTGTAATGAAGTTTCTGGTGTCAACTTTGACTGTGTATCTTTTGTATGTGCTTTCATATTTGTGTTTATATATATATTGTTATTCCTGTCTATATTCTCAATGTACAAGTTATAACATCTGTTTTATTTTATGGTTTATTTTATTGCTACTATCTAAACCGCAGCTGGTCTTAATTTAAAAAAATCTATATAACTCGATGGATTCTCAACAATTCCACGCTCAGACACCAATTTTATTGTAATATTCCTTTGGTTTGCCTTAAAGGCAAAATCCTCTAAAATCTCAACAATATCATTATCTAAGTATCTGGTTTTCCGAACATCTAATTCTAAAAACGAATCCTTTGGGAGTCTGTCCAATTCTTTTAATATGGCGCCTTTATTAAAGAAAGTTACTTCTTCGGCTAAGGTCATTTTTATGCGTCCATCATTAATATCTGCACCTTCTTTATGTAAAAAATGTGAGTTCTGGTAGCTTTTTATAAGAATTACAACAACACCAACCATTAGTCCTAAAGCAATTCCGTAAAGCAAATCGATAAATACGATTCCAAAAACGGTTACTGTAAAAGGCACAAATTGTTTCCAACCCATAGTGTACATTTTTACAAATAAAGCCGGTTTTGCAAGTTTATACCCTACAATTAATAAAATCGCGGCTAAAACAGACAAAGGAATCATATTGAGTAATCGCGGAATTAAAATCACGGAAATCAATAATAGGAATCCATGAATGATAGCCGATAATTTACTTCGCCCACCAGATTGGATATTTGCAGAACTCCTCACAATAACCTGGGTAATTGGAAGTCCTCCTACTAAACCTGAAAACATATTTCCCATACCTTGAGCAAGGAGCTCTCTATTTGTAGGGGTAACATTTTTATGAGGATCCAATTTATCTGTTGCTTCAACACATAACAAGGTTTCTAAACTTGCGACCAAAGCAATGGTAAAGGCTACAATCCAAACATCCGGGTTTGTTATGGCTGCAAAATTCGGGAAACTAAACTGTCCGAAAAATGACGCAGCGTCTTCTGGTACAGGAACACTCACCAAATGAGATTGAGCTATAGCTAATGATGCATTGGATTTAGTGACGAGGTAAAAGATAATTCCCAATACAACAGCGACTAATGGCCCTTGTACAATCTGAAATATCTTTCCTTTTTTAGATAATACCTTATCCCAAAACAACAATATTCCAAGGCCTATTAGACCGATAACTACAGAACCAGGGGTAATATAGTTAAGCATATTAATCAATTCTGAAAAGGTGTTCTCTCCGTCCGGCTGTATAAAGGCAAAATCACCTTCAGGGTTGGCATCATAACCGAAAAAGTGAGGGATTTGTTTTAGAATAATTATGATTCCAATACCTGTTAGCATTCCTTTAATCACGGAAGAAGGAAAATAATACCCAATAATTCCCGCTTTTAAAAAGCCGAATAAGAGTTGGATAGCTCCCGCCAAAACTACGGCTACTAGGAAGTTTTCATAGCCCCCCAAACCGCCAATGGCTGTTAATACAATGGCCGCCAAACCCGCTGCAGGACCAGAAACTCCAATTTTGGAGCCGCTCAATCCCCCAACAACGATACCTCCAATAATTCCTGCTATTACTCCAGAAAAAAGAGGTGCCCCGCTGGCTAATGCAATACCCAAACATAAGGGTAATGCGACAAAAAATACGACTATACTCGCAGGTAAGTCATTTTTAATAAATTTAAACATATAATAATATTAAGCCCTCGATGATTATTTTAATTCAAGGGAGTATTAAAAAACAAGGGTTTAAAACCCTTAAAATTAAACCGAAATATTATATATGGCGTTCGGGTGGTGGTGTGGAAATATTTAAATAAAACTGCAAATACCAACTTTCATCAGAAGGTATTACATTTCGCTTCGTTCTGATTAAAGAATTGTCAGAATCGTGTAATTGCGTAACTATGAGCTCAATATCCTTAGTAACCTCATGCTCTTCATTTTCGCCTTCTTCCTCATTTAATTCATAAAAAAAAGAAATATCGAC
>Ga0105356_10005488_pt1 | contig 12019 bp, 9 predicted proteins | sample GOMGulsemesocosm_3_FD_83502 | JGI IMG/M metagenome (GOLD analysis project Ga0105356, IMG submission 83502) | Methane-oxidizing microbial communities from mesocosms in the Gulf of Mexico - GOM9D Gulf of Mexico | ecosystem: Environmental > Aquatic > Marine > Cold seeps | place: Gulf of Mexico...
GAACTTAGACAAAAAGTACGTTCACCTTGGTTTATGGCCAGAAAAAAACTGGACTTGGCTATTAGTAAGTTATGGCCAACTGCTTGGCAACCGCTTTATAGCATGATAGCCCACTCAACCATGCCTTATGGTGAAGCAATGGTGAAAGCTCGCCGTCAAGACCGAATTCTCAATGTTATTGGCACTTGTACTTTGCTTGGGGTAACTCTAGTAGCAGGCTTTCTATTTAAGGGAAGCATATGAGAATGAATGTTTCTAAAAGTGTGTCAATTGAATGTTGGGCAATGGCGATAATTTGTTGCTCTTTTTTCGGTGTTTTTGCCGCTGTAGCCAGCTCTGCCTTTACAGATAACATGTATATTTGGGGGTTAACTACGCTAGTAACTGTTACTGTTTTAGCGCCTTACCTAGCTAAACGTTTACCAAAAGGGTTTGACGGGGCATTTTCTACAAAACGTATGCTTTGTATTATTTGGTTGTTATTAAGCCTTACTGCATTGCTCCGAACTTCAGGTGTTGCGCTATATATGGCCTCTCCAGAAACTCCTCAAGCTTCGGCAATGTGGTTTGATGACTTTTATGTAAATCATAGTTGTTTGTCTGCCTACTGGAAGGGTGGAGAAGTCGCAACTTCGGGTCTTGACAATATTTATGAAGATGTTCACTACGAAGGGTTTGAAGGTCGTTTTAAATTAGATGGGTATTTGTATCCTCCTCAATTTTTATTGTTACCAAAAGTAGCCTTAGCTTTAGGTACTGACTTTCTACAAATGCGCGCGCTTTGGTTTGCTCTAGAAGCGAGTTCACTCGGTATAATAATGTTGTTACTGGCTAATTGGATTGGGGGAACTGCGGGACGTATCTCGGCTTTGTTGTCTCCCTTAGTCTGGTTAGGGTCACCGGCCTTAGTCACCTTGCAAACAGGCAACTTTCATCTCGCCGCCATTGCGATGGCTGTAATGGCAATGGTGCTATTCGCAAGAGAAAAAACATTGACAGGGTCGGCTTTACTGGGTTTTGCGATGTTTAAAATTTTCCCTGGTATTCTATGCGGTTACTTATTATTTACTAAAAAGTGGAAGCCGTTAATTTATACGATAGCCTTTACCATCGGATACAGCCTCATTGCGTTAGTTATCTTCGGAAGTAAGCCATTTATAGACTTTGTATATTATGAATTACCACTAATGGCCAGTGGTGAAGTTTGGAGCTTTTTGGAAATACCAGCACTTGAAGGTGTCGTTTCAATGAACAACTCTATTCCAGGCATCGTCCTTAAACTTAAAGTTATGGGGCTTTCTGGAATGGATATGGCACTTGTGAGTAAAGTCGCTTGGATTTGGACTGTTATTGTTGTCGGTTTAACGTTTTATGCGGCAAAACAATCGAGTTCAATGTCTAGATTAGAACAGGCTCAAGTATGGATCGCCTTATTGTCATTTTCTGCTCTTCGCAGTCCTTTTGTTCCTGATGATTATGGTTTATTTCCAGCACTTTGGTTGTTAACCCTTTTAGGGGCAACTTGGGTTGCAAATCAACGTTACCTATTATTACTCGCCTTGTGGGTCCCCTTATCAATTGTCGTACCTTGGAGCCTTATAGAACCAGCCGATACATTCTTATTATTAGCCTTTTCTACAAGCAGTCAATTTTTAGCAATTGGGCTATTTTTCTGGGTATTGTTTAAGCGGAAAAGCTTAGCAACGCAAATAAGCAAAAGTAGCTCAACACATTACAACAATAAAACATTTATTCATGAGCCTACGGGTCTATAAATAAAAATTAATTATGTTTACAGGATTTTTTTATATGCTTTACCCACGATTATTTTTCGCTAAGTTACAGATTTTATTCTTAATGTTAGTATTAAGTACAACCACATTTGCCTTTGAAAGCTTAAAAATACCACGAGTGAATACTCCTCCTATATTAGCGGATTATGTAGATGGCTTACCCATGGAAATTGGAGTGAAAGTTTCAGGTTTTAGACAATATGAACCAGGAGATGGAGAGGCGTCCGCATTAGAAACGAATGTTTATTTTTCTTATGATGATGATAATTTCTATGCAGTTTTTGTCTGTAAAGATGATCCGAACTTAGTTCGAGCTCGTATTGCAAAGCGGGAAGACTTGATAGGGGATGATGCCGTACAACTGTATATAGACAGTTTTCACGATAAGCAACGTGCATTCCGTTTTTTGGTTAATCCTTATGGTGTACAAATGGATGCTAAACAAACAGAGGGCATTGGCCCTGATTTCGAATTTGATACACAATGGGGTTCAGATGGACAGATTACCGATAGCGGTTATGTCGCATTAATGTCTATTCCCTTTAAAAGTTTACGATTTCGTAAAGAATCGATTCAAGACTGGGGGATTGCAGTAGGAAGAATTATCCCAAGGTTAAATGAATTCTCTCATTGGCCATATATAACTAGCCGTAAAGAAGCCTTTATTCCACAGTTTGCCAGTGCCACCATTGAGAACAGTGTATCGCCGGGTCGGAATATACAGCTTATTCCTTATGCTTCGTACTTCGATAGCCGTGTCTTAAATAAAGACGATGCTTCAGCCCCTTATTGGCAAGAAGCACAAGAAACTGAAGTAGGCCTTGATGCTAAATTTGTTTTGGCAGACTCATTTGCTTTAGATCTTACTTTTAACCCTGATTTTAGCCAAGTTGAAACCGATGATCCTCAAGTACTCATTGATAAGCGATTTGAACAGTATAGTGACGAAAAACGACCGTTCTTTTTAGAAAATGCCAGTTTTTTCACTACACCTCAATATTTGTTTTATTCACGCCGTGTACAAGACCCTGAGTATGGTGCACGCATCACAGGTCAGTCGGGCAATTGGTCATTAGGTGGGTTATTAATTGATGATGAAAGTCCTAGCAGTATTTATGAAGGTGATACTGATTACGGTAAAACCGCCAAGATTGGAGTAGCGCGTGTACAACGAGATTTTGGTCATGACTCGAATTTAGGCGTTATGCTTACTCATCGCACAGTTGGTCAACAATCTAACCAAGTATTTGGGATAGATTCTCGTTACGCAATAGACGAAAACTGGATTGTTACAGGTCAGGTTGCTAAAAGTCAAAATGAAGAAGCAACTCAAAAAGATTGGGACGGAAACTTTCTGTTTGCTGAGGTGACGCATGGAGGTAGAAACTTTAACTATACGGGTAATTATCTAGATGTATCAGAAAGATTCGATACTTCATTAGGTTTTGTGCCACGAGTAGATATAAAGCAGACCTATCATAATGCGGCTTACCTATGGAATTTTTCAGATAGACCTTGGTTGCTAAGCATGGGACCAGCACTATCTTTAACTGGAACTTGGGATCAAGAAGGTGAATTGCAAGACCGAGTGACTGATGCTTCTTTCAATATTAATGGCTTAAGAACAACATCATTGAGCTTTCATTTAGTTGAAGGTTTTGAACATATAGCAGGTCTAGATTTTGATAAGCAAGGCTTTAAATTTGAAGCATCAAGTGAATGGTTTAGCTGGCTAACGGCCTACATAGCTCTAGGGCAAAATGAAACAATAAACTATAGACCTGCGGAAGGATTATTCCCTTTTCTTGGTGACAGTAGAGAAGTTGAAGTTACCTTTAAATTCAACCCCACTACACAGTTTCGTGTTGAACAAACATTGTATTGGAATGACCTGAAAACCAAAGATAATTTAGCAGGGCAGTCAGGAAAAAGTAATGTTTATCGCGATATGCTATCAAGAACTAAGTTTAGTTATCAATACAACCGTTTTCTGGCGGGGCACATCATTGTCGATTACAACACATTAGCAAGTAATACGGCTTTATATAACATCGATACCGATAATCTAAAGCAGCTAGGTGTAGATATTCAGCTTAGTTATGTACTTAGTCCAAGTTCGGCTGTGTACCTTGGTTATTCTGATAGACAAGAGAATGTCAGGTTAATAGGAAATCCTGAAATAGTGGAAAGAACCGATGATTTAGACGTTCATATTGGTGAACAGTTTTATTTGAAGTTTAGTTATTTGTTTCAACAGTAATAGTAACTTCTAGCCTCCTCAGCTTGGCTGGGGAGGAACGGTATAACTGTTTTATAAGGATAGTAAAATAATGGAATCTACCACGAGTTTAGTTTCTCCTTTATATGTTGATCTAGATGGTACCTTCACAAAATCTGATATTTTGTATGAATGCCTTGTAATGGCGATGAAAAACAATCCATTGATTATTTTTATGTGCGTCTATTGGTTGTGTAAAGGTAAGTCTTATCTCAAATATAAATTGTCACAGCAGGTAGACATCTCATCAGAGTTACTGCCTTTGAATCGCGAGTTTTATTCTTTTTTATTACAAGAAAAGGCAAAGAACAGAAAGATAATTCTAGCAACGGCAAGTAATGAAAAATATGCAGAAAATATATACCAAAGCTATGACGTTTTTGATGACTATTTGGGCAGCAACAATGTCACTAATTTAAAGGGGCAAGAAAAATTATCAAAAATAAAATCTTTAACTGAAAATTTTTCTTATGCAGGAAACTCTAGTGAAGACTTTATTCTTTTTGCTCAGGCGGAGGAAAGTTATTTAGTTAATCCTACAAAAAAGGCAAAAAAATTGTCCTTAAAGAGAACATTTTCTGGGGTTTTTGATGATAACTCTTATGGCCTTAAGGTTTGGTTAGAGCAGCTTAGGGTTCATCAATGGCTTAAGAATTTACTGGTATTTGTTCCTTTGCTGGTTACTAGTGGTTTTTACAGCTTACTAACTCTGTTCATTTCAATAGAGGCTTTTTTAAGTTTTGGTTTTTTAGCCTCAGCAACTTATATCATTAATGATTTAGGTGATTTGGAGGCAGATAGGCGTCATCAACGTAAAAGGAATAGACCCTTAGCCGCAGGTAATATCAGCATAGTACATGCAAAGGTTATATCGTTATTATTATTTGTAGCAGCCTTCGGTTTAGCGCTTAATATTAGCATTTACTTTTCAACTGTATTGTTTGTGTATTTGGGGTTAACGCTGTTTTATTCTTTTCGGGGTAAACAGTACATGGTTTTAGATGTCATCGTTTTAGCCTGTCTATACACTATAAGGATTGTAGCAGGAGCGGCAGCGTTAAATGTACCTGTTTCGTTTTGGTTACTTTCATTTTCTATGTTTGTATTTTTAAGTTTGGCACTTGTAAAGCGCTGTTCTGAGTTAAGGTCCTTACAAAAACAAAAATGTACGCAGGTAAATGGTAGAGATTATTTTACCAATGATTATGGTGTATTAATGAACTTTGGTACATCAACTTCTGTGTTGTCAGTTTTTGTATTTAGTTCTTACATAAAAAATAATATCGTTACAAACCAATTTCAACAACCCAGTATTTTATGGTTGATATTACCCGCTTTATGTTATTGGTTAATGAGAATGTGGGTAAAAACACATAGGGGGGAAATGCATGATGACCCTATTGTATTCTCTTTAAAAGATAAGGGGAGCCTTATGACCGTTAGCTTTATTGTCATCGTGACAATATTGGCTCAGGTGCTTTAAAGGAAATGGATAATAATATTATTATACTTATCAAGTATAGTCTTTTGGCCCTGTTGGCAACAATTTTTAACCTTATGGTTCAATATATTAGCTTTAAATTTTATAACGGTGAATTTAGCATTTATTGGGCGATGATATTGGGTACGTTAGCGGGTTTAGTGAGTAAATATTTTATGGATAAACATTATATTTTCAAACAAGGCTCTTCTAATACCAAAGAAAGTTCACAGCAGTTTTTTTTATATTCATTGACTGGCGTATTTACCACCTGCTTGTTTTGGGGAACAGAGCTAAGTTTTAATATTCTTTTTGAATCAGATAATGCCAAATATGTAGGAGCAGTATTAGGCCTTGGTTTTGGGTATTACATTAAGTACCAATTGGATAAAAAATATGTTTTTAAGGCGTTTCAATTATGAGTTTAGGTAGCTGGGGAAATTATACTAAGCCAGTATGTAACGAACATGAGTTTCTAGATGAAATGGCATTAGCTAAACTTAATGACCAATATAATGTGTTGATACCTTATGGAAATGGACGAAGTTATGGCGATAGTGCTCTTGCTCCTGATGTAGCCATTGTAAAGTCTCATAACCATTTTCTAGATTTTGATCCAGACACTGGAATATTGCATGTACAGTCTGGCGTTATTCTAGCCGATATTATAGATACGGTGGTGCCACAAGGTTGGTTTCTAAAAGTCACACCAGGAACAAAATTAATTACCATCGGAGGAGCAATAGCCAGTGATGTACACGGAAAAAATCATCATTTAGAAGGTGCATTCAGTGAAACCATAATTAACATGCGGCTCATGTTACCCAGCGGTGAAATTGTTAACTGTAGCAAGCACGAAAATGTTGATATATACCGAGCTACATGCGGCGGTATGGGGTTAACAGGTATCATTTTGGATGCAAAACTGAGTTTAAAAAAAATACCATCCAGTTACATCAAACAAACAACGGTAAAAGCAGACAACTTGAAAGAACTATTTGATGCATTTGAGCAGTATAAATCTAGTTCATATTCGGTTGCTTGGGTCGATTGTTTAGCCAATAAAGAAAATCTAGGCAGGGGTAAGGTGATGATTGGTGAATTTACCGCTGGCAGAGGGTTAAGTATTATTCCAAAAGTTAAGTTATCCGTCCCCTTTATGTTCCCGCGTTTTATCTTAAATAAATATACGGTTAATACATTCAATTGGTTATATAGCGCACGTGTCAAAGAGGGAACATCTCAACAGATTGTAGATATTAATAGCTTCTTTTACCCGTTAGATTCTATTAACCATTGGAATAAAATCTATGGTCGACAAGGTTTTATACAATATCAATTTATATTACCTAAGAAGCAAAGTTATGAAGGGATGAAAGATATCCTAAAGGTAATCGCTAACTCTGGTAAAGCCTCATTTTTAGCTGTATTAAAGTTATATGGAAAAGAAAATGACAACTATCTTTCTTTCCCTATGGAAGGATATAGCTTGGCGTTAGATTTTAAAATGGAAGATGGGTTACTTGAGCTACTAAATAGCCTTGATGAAAAAGTTTTAAAATATGAAGGGCGTATATATTTGGCAAAAGATGCAAGGGTTAGCAAAAGAGTATTTGAAAGCGGATACCCTAAGTTAGAAGAATTTAGAGCGATAAGAAAAAAATATAACATGGACAAGAAATATCATTCATATCAATCAATGCGTATAGGGAATTAAAATGAGTTATGTATTAATCGTTGGAGCAAAAAGCGATATTGCTATGGCAACAGCAAGAAAGTATGCAGAGAATGGATATGATCTGTATTTAGCAGCAAGAAATTCAAAGACACTTGATGTATGTGCACAAGATATTCGTTTACGACATCAAGTTAAAGTGCAATGTTTAGAATTAGATATTATTGACTATTCAAGTCATCAGAAATTTTATGATGCGCTAACGGAAAAGCCACTAGGGGTAATTTCTGCGGTTGGATATTTAGGCGACCAAAATAAAGGGCAAACAGATTGGCATGAAGCAAATATGATCCTAAATTCTAATTATACTGGCATAGTTAGTTTATTTAACATTATCGCGAATGACTTTTCTGAAAGAAGACAAGGGTTTATTGTAGGAATAAGCTCTGTAGCGGGAGACAGAGGCCGTAAAAGCAATTACCTTTATGGAGCAGCTAAGGCTGCATTTACAACATATATGTCAGGTTTAAGAAACAGATTATATGAACATAAAGTACATGTACTAACTGTAAAACCTGGTTTTGTTGAAACACAAATGACTAAAGGTATGGATTTGCCAGCATTACTTACAGTGAAGCCTAATATTGTCGCTTCCGCTATTTATAATGGGCAATTAAAAGGTAAAGATATTATTTATTCTAAAGGGCTTTGGCAATGGATAATGTTGGTGATAAAAGCAATACCAGAATGGAAGTTTAAGAAAATGAGTCTGGGTTGATAATATTTTAAATAGAGCTTTTAATGTAGACCTTTAAAAAGCCCAAAGAGAATATAAGCAGTTCTAATGATTATAATGAACTTAAACCTTGATTAACTAAAGTTGGTCTATTTTTATTTGTTTAATCGAACGAATGTCGGCTACGTCAGACTATGTGACTGGTAAATAAGTGAACTGTATATATCTAATTGTTATTAAACGGAATACCTGACTTGTTAATGGTCGGCTTGTTGACAAAATGTAGTGCATAATGATAATTTTATAAATTTTATAAATTTTATAAATTTTATAAATTTTATAAATTTTATAAATTATCGGGTATTGTTTTTAAATGTCATAGCCAGTCGTATGAAACAAGTAGGCTGTTATTAATGGATTATGACTGTGCAAAAAAGATTATGAGTGTACGTGTGTTGATATTAACTCTTGCTGTACTATATATTAGATTGGGTGTTAATCGTAAGATCTTGCTATTAAGCGTATTGCTAATCGGCTTTTCATTTTATTCTTTGTCTCTACAAGCGAACACACTTAAGTCTACGAAAGTAATAGATAATATCAAAATATCCATGCCAGTTAACTTTCCAAAAAAGGTTATACATGAACAAAATAAAGCGAATAAAGAGAATTTTAATCAAATATATCTTGAAATATCCTCGTGGGAAGTCCTGAGGGAGTTAACTCTATATTTAATGCTATTCACCACTAGTTGTGGGTTACTTCTACTTATTTGTAAGCATTATGTGAAATTAAAAAAGTATAGTATTGAACATCAAAACAACGCAACTACGTGCGATGTTTTACTTAAAAATAATAACATGGAGCATATGATAAAAGAGACTAAGCAATTGATAGAAGATATCTGCCATCAAACCCGAAATCCTCAGCAATTTATACAAGCTAACTTAAATTCATTAGAATTAAAGGAAGTAAGTATTACAGACTATATACAGAAGCAGCAGAAAGAGGTTAATGAACTCACTAGTTTAACGGATAAAATTTTAGATATCGTACTTATTAATGTTTGTGATAAATCAACGTTTAAGTTAGAAAATATCTCTGGGAAATTGAAAGGAATGTTAATTGGTTTCTCAGGAGTTGCTAAAATGAAAGGGCTGACATTAGATTGGCAGATTGAGGATCATTTAACATTAAAATGCTCGTTAATCTGTATTGAAAGACTGGTTGAAAATATTTTAAGTAATAGTATTCGTTTTACAAAGAAAGGGAATATTCATTTTGAAGCGTATCTAGAAAATAAACAATTGGTAATTGTATGTGCTGATACTGGTATAGGAATACCAGATAAAGATAAAAATGCCATTTTTAACTGGTCTAGTAAGGGAAGTAATACCACTAAAAGTCAAAATAAAAGCCTTGGCATTGGTTTGTCTATTGCTCAGGAAGTTGTAAAAGCTCATCAAGGAAATTTATACTTGATTAGTGACGTAAATAAGGGAACAACAATTTCGATCAACTTACCAGCTTATGACGTTAGTAAAAAGGAGCCTTTCCAAAATATAAAAACTGAACATATAGATCTACAAAAGACCAGTGAGTTTCTTGAAGAAAAAGATGTAATTTTAATAGTGGAATCAAATTTAGATTTACTTACCTATCTAAAGAATTTATTGGGTAATTATTATCATATAATTATTGCCCTTGATGCTGATAGTGGCTTGATTCAAGCAAGAAAATCTTTACCTGACATGATCGTTATCGATGTACCTTTTGAGTCAAACGATGATTTTGAATTTATCCGTTGTATAAGAAGTTGTGACAAAATTAATCATATACCAGTGATATTAATTACTGGAAAAAAAGATAAAACAAGTAAAGTTGAAGGGTTTTCTGCAGGAGCCAATGATTATATAACCAAGCCATTTCAAGAGGCGGATATACTAAATCGAATAAAAAATCAGCTAGCATTAATAAAATCAGCCAAAAAAAGGGCCCTTGCTCCCATGGACAAACAACCGAGTGAAGACCGAGTGATCGCTTTATTTTTATCCTATATTTGTAAAAATTACGATAAAAGTGAAATACAGATAACAGACTTGAGTAAGGCTTTATTTATATCGAACAAGCAATTAGAGCGTAAAGTTAAGCATTATTTAGGAAAAACCCCTAACCAATATTTAAATATTTACAGGCTAGCCCGAGCGAAAGACTTATTAACATCAGGGCAGCAACCTAAAAATGTTTACACTGAATGTGGCTTTTCTTCTCATACCTATTTTTCAAAGAAGTTTAAAGAACACTACGGGCATTCACCGTCTTTTTTTATTGAAAAATAATGTTTAATGCTTTTACGATGCCAGCCAAGCCATTTATCTATTTACAAAAATCGATCATATCTCGGTGTAAAAAAGCTTCAGGCACTTCTACAAGCATCTTCATACAATACTTGACCTAAGTGATTTGCACTGGTATCTGAAAGAAGCCTTAATGTTACTTTAGCAAAAATCAGTTCAATTGTGGGGGATTGTTGTGTTATCAACTCACTTTCTAAGTGACTTTGGGGAGCATACAGCTGCTTGATGTGATACCCAAATTTTTACGAAACACGTTAACGATGGACGTTACTAATTGAAGCTCTAGACAATAATAAATAATAGTTAGACCACTTACCTGTTGCTCATTAAAGATAGTGATAGTTCTCCACTGAACTTGGATTCGAGTTATTTGCATCAATTGCTCCAAATAATTTTTTGAAGTAACTTAACTTACACTCGACTTATTGTTTAGGTGCATTTTTCCGGACGCTTATACTCAATCATCAATGTTAATACTGACTACGCGATATGGCTATCAGCTAGATTTTGAGTCGAGATTAGCACACCAAGCGTTAGCACAATTGTTAAAGGTACTTTGATGAACTCCCCACAACCAGTATGCCTAATCAAAGGGTTTATAGACATGTGAAAAAATCAATTGTCTGAGTATCATCGTCAGTGATCGTGATATGGTTTAATGGCAAAAAGCTCAGGTTTATATCTTTTAATAGTGTTAACCGTCCATTAGATATTTATGTTGAATTTAAACTTTCCAGAGTCAATACCTATGTTAATGCTTTGCTTTGCTTTGCTATTGTATTCATAATAAGCAAACTGCTACTGGTATTTGGCGGTTAGAGACCCAGTAGATTAATAGAGTGGGGTTTTTGGAGTCCTTTGTCGAATTCGTTCTTGTTATCGCCCACCCGAATGAGGAGCCTTTGTTCAGTCGTACTAACACAATAAACGCTTAAGTTGATGCTGAAGCCTGTGGGGTCACATTGCCCTTAAAAGTTTTAAATATAGTAATTACCATAGATATACTATCCATACGAGGTCCCACGTAAAAATGAGTAAAATTTATCATCACCCAGTACAAATTTATTATGAAGATACCGACCACTCCGGTGTCGTTTACCACCCCAATTTCCTTAAATATTTTGAACGAGCACGTGAGCACGTAATCGATAGCAATAAGTTAGCTAAACTTTGGTCCGAAAAAGGTTTAGGTTTTGCCGTTTATAAAGCTAATATGACTTTTCAAGATGGTGTTGAATTTGCAGAAATTTGTGATGTACGCACAAGTTACAAATTTGATGGTAAATATAAAACACTGTGGCGACAAGAGCTATGGCGACCCAATGCTAATAAGGCTGCTGTAATAGCTGATATTGAGATGGTCTGTTTAGATAAAGAAAAACGCCTGCAACCTATTCCAGAAGAAATTCTTGGCCCACTCACAGCAGGTTAGTTTTTGTTATAAATAGAGTAGGGGGAGGTTATAAACCACCCGCTAAATCTAAATAATTCCCAGTAGAAAAAGATGACTTATCACTAGCTAGCCAATAGATAGCCTCAGCCACTTCACTGGCTTGTCCACCTCGTTGCATAGGGATAACACTTTTTAATCGTTCAATTCGTTCAGGCTCGCCACCATCGGCGTGCATATCTGTGTAGATTAAGCCTGGACGAACACAATTGACCCGAATCCCTTCAGCTGCAACCTCAAGCGACAAGCC
>Ga0105356_10005491_pt1 | contig 12016 bp, 8 predicted proteins | sample GOMGulsemesocosm_3_FD_83502 | JGI IMG/M metagenome (GOLD analysis project Ga0105356, IMG submission 83502) | Methane-oxidizing microbial communities from mesocosms in the Gulf of Mexico - GOM9D Gulf of Mexico | ecosystem: Environmental > Aquatic > Marine > Cold seeps | place: Gulf of Mexico...
AACAAAGAATTACCAGCAGCTCATAGAACTGAATTTTTGGAGAAGTTACAAGGTGCAGAGAAACCAATGTCAAAGCCTGAAAATTTTTATTATTTTATTAAGATTGCAGCCACAATTGTGTTGTTTGTATCTGTGGGATATTTGGCTTTAAATAGTTTTAATAAGTCTGATCCTATAATTGTTGAAACCCCTATAGAAAAGCAGCTTAAAGACATTGAAATGCAATATTTGAAGCATATTGATGCCGAATGGCAAAATTTTGTAGCACTTGCCACTGATGAAAATTTAATCAAGCGTTTTGAACAGAAATTGAATGATTTGGATGCAGGATATCAAGAAATTACGGTAAAATTTAAACAAGACAAGAATAATATTTTAATCATTGAGTCTCTTGTTGAAAATTTGCAAACGCGACTTCGATTACTTAAAGATATTCAAGAACACATCCATCTATTAAATCAAAAAAGCGAACAACATGAAAACATTACTATTTAAAAGTCTGGTATTGACGCTCATCACGTCAATGAGTATGAACGCACAAAGAAAGCAGATTTACTCCAAAGTATTTGATGTAAACGTTCAAACCAAGGCAATTTTCAATTTGGATGATTCGGCCGTAATAATTGAACCGTCTGATGATGATAAAGTTCATTTGGACTATGCTATTGTGTTTGATAGATTCTCTATGATGGAAATTGACAGCTTAATTAGTAAGATGAAAATTGAAGCAACGTTACAGAATAATCAAATTTCGCTTAAGACTAATAATGTTTTAAAAAGCCATGAATATTTCACCTATAATGGTACTGGAAGTTTTTATGTTGATAATTTGTTTAAGTCTAAAAAAGGAAATAAAAAAGATTCTATTTTCCATAAACTTAAAGATTCTATACAAAGAGAAATTAGAGAAAAATATAAGGAGAAACCTCTAGATAGTTTAGGTAGTTGGTTTAAGGTAAAGGAAGAAAATGGAGCGATTAAAAGTTTAAAGGAATTGGGTGGTGTAAAAGTTGTAAAGGGGCAATTTGTAATCAAAATACCTTCATTTGTGAAATTAACTATTAATGCAAAGACCGCCTATATTACCTTTGCTGGAGAAATTAAAAATGAGCTTTCTGTAAGTTTAAAACGAGGAAAATTAAGTGCGCAACAATTAATTAATGAATATAATCAAATTAATATTGATGACGCAGGTTTTGAAGTAGAAGTAATTAAGAATGGCGAATACACGTTAAATAATATAAGCAAAGGGTTGATAGGGAGTATTTATAATGCACAAATCACATCTGAGTTTTCAAAAATCGAAATAGGAGAAATAGCCAAAGGCGTTTCGATTACGGATTTTAATAGTGAATATTGGTTTTATAATTGGACCCCAAATTTTAATCGTTTTAATATGTATTCAGAATATTCGAAAATAAATTTATTTTACCCTGATTCAAAAAAGTATAGCCTTTCAACATTTGGTTTTAATACCAAACATCATTTTAAAAATGTAATAGGAGAAATTGGCCCAAATAAAAAAGGGGAAAAATCTAAGATGATGATTGTTGGAGATGAAAAAACAGCCAAGAATAAAATTAAGATGGATATCATTCATGGGGTGATTCGGTTTGGTAAAGATGTTATTTCTATACCTAGAAGTTAATTGTGCTCAGATTATAATTAAATTAAAAAGTCCATTTCAATTAGAAATGGGCTTTTTATTGCTAATATCTTTCGGCATTCTTATTTTGATAACTAAAGAAGACAGGATTGTAATACATCCTATCAATAAAATGGCATACTCAATGCCAAAAAGATCTGCCGTAATCCCAGAGATAATAGCCCCAAAGGCATACCCTAAATCTCTCCAAAGCCTGAATGTCCCTATGCTTTCGGCACGTTGTTTTGGGACAGTAGCGTCAGCGATAGCGGCCAAAAATGTTGGGTATACAATAGCGGTTCCAATACCTAATAAACCGGAAATAAAGGCTAGTTGATAAAATCCTGTGCTATAGGGAATACAAAGAATCGCAACCCCTTGTAATAACATTCCCCAAAAAAGCATTGCTTTTTTTGAATAAATGTCAGACATTTTTCCAGTAACCAATTGTCCCAATCCCCAAACAGTAGGATAGATTGCTGCAATGATGCCTATGTTTTCAGAATTGTAATTTAATGTGATCAAAACGATGGGCAAAAGCCCCCAAATCATACCGTCATTTAGGTTGTTTACTAGTCCTGCTTGGGTGATTGAACTCAGCGTTTTGTTTTTAAATGAGGTTTCAGCAAATACATTTGTGAGTGTTTCGGTTTTAGTGGTAGCACTTTCTTTGTGCATAAAAATTCGGGTGTCTTTTACAAAGAATATGCTCGCAACTAAACCAATTATTGAAATACCAATTCCTAAATAAAAAGGATAGGGACTCACGCCATATGTTTCCGCAATTAATCCCGTGAAAAAAGCGACCAATCCAATTGCAAAATAACCGGCAAATTCATTAAGCCCCATAGCAAGACCTCTATTCTTTTCGCCTACCAAATCTATTTTCATAACAATGGTACTACTCCAAGTAAACCCTTGACTTATACCTAATAAAACATTTGCAAAAATAACCCAGTTCCAATGCGTTGCATGAATTAAAATAAATGGGATTGGAAGTGCTAATATCCAACCGAAAATCAATAAGTTTTTTCGGCCGTATCGATTTGCCAAGCGCCCGGTAAAATAATTGGCTAAAGCTTTTGTAATTCCGAATGCTGTAATAAAGGAAAGAATAGCAGATTTGGAAGCAATTCCAAATTCTATTTCGGCAAATTTTGGAAAGATACTACGCTCTAGCCCAACCATGCCACCCACAAAGGCATTTATAATGATTAAAATTACAAACTGTTTCCAGTTTTCTTTAAGACCAAGTTTTACCGTGTTTGGCATATTAATGAATATTCGTTACTGGTTTTCCTCTCCAAAATTCTGGAATATCGAGTCCTAATAAATGAGCAATAGTTGCTGCAGTGTCATAGGTGACTATGCTGTTGTCAAGTTTATTATTTTTTGCAATGCCCTTTCCGTAAATAATCCATGGAATTTCGACTTCGAGTAATGTTTTACCACCGTGACCCTTTTCGATACCACCATGGTCGGCAGAGAAAATAATAATGGTATCATCCATCATTTTTTCGTTTTTTAAAGTGTTTATTATTTTTCCAACAAGACTGTCTATTTTTTCTGCCGCGCTATAATATTCAGGAGTATCGTGTCCAATACTATGACCTGCACCATCAGGTTGGTCCATATGAATAAATGTAAATACAGGTTTCTCTTTTGTAATAAATTCAAGGGCCTTATCTACGGTTTCTTCATCTGTTTTGCCATTAAAATCTAAATCTACAAGGCTTTTTTCGAATAAATAACCAATGCCTCCCCAGGAATAAGAAACGCCTTTTTTTGCATTTGGCATTTGGGTATCAATGACACTAAAAATTGAAGGATAGATGCTATCTGTTCCAATAATCCGCGATGGTACTTCAGGCGTTTTACTGCCCCATTCTGTATATCCATGAAGTTCAGGTCCAGAGCCCATTATCATTGAGGCCCAATTTACAGCGCTCGATGAAGGGAGAACAGCTCTGGCTTGAAGAGAATAACTTCCCTCAGCCATCATTTGTCTAAGATTAGGGATTTTAGCTTTGTTGTTAAATGCATAAGCACCAAATCCATCAGATCCAATCAATATAATATGTTTTGCACTTGGTGTTTTGGTATCAACAGTTTGTGCCTTTGAACAGCTACTGATACTTAATAAAAGAATTAATACTGTGGCTATGTGTTTAGTATATTGTATTTTCATGTTGGTTAGTGGTAGTTATCGTTGTGTTTATATTATTAAGATGTTTTAAGGTGTCTTTTTAATTTATCTCTTTTACGTTGAGGTAAGGCGTCATTATTGATTGCTAAGGCAATGAGATCTTGATCTTTATCTTTAGAATAGAGTAAATTAAAGAACTGTGCTATAGATAAACTGTTATTAGCACGTTCAACCAATTCAAAGGTATCATTTACCTGCACATGACCTTCTTCAAGAACTCTGGTATACGTTCCAGGTCTTCCATGGTCTATAAATTGCTTTAAAATATCTTGAGATCCCATTTTCGCTCCAAAGGTAGAGCAGGGTTCTCTAGGTTGTGTCACCTGAATTAATGCAGTTCCAATTTTGTAGATATCCCCAATAATTAATTGTGTTTCGTCCAAACCTTCAACGGTTAGATTTTCACCTAACATACCCCAATTCCAGTTTATTTTTGGATATAAATTTTCCCAATACGGATAATGATCGGCAGAAAATAGATAGCAAGCTTTAAATTCACCACCATGTACTTTTCTATTTGAAATTTCATCGCCCTTAACCTGTTCTTTTTCTAGATATATGGGCTGATGTGTTGGTGTTTTATATATGCCGGTAACAACTTCTTTCCCATTCAGCGAGATCGTCCTTGGTTTGGCGACATTAGTAGAGATTATTTTCATGGAATAAAAGTAGATAAAAAAGTGCAACTACTTATATTATTAGCAGGAATTAATCAATACAAATTTTAAATTTCTCTGGGTCTAAAATTCCCACAGCCACCAATAAGGTTTGCTCTTGGAATATTAATATTTTTTTAGATTTCTGTGTATAAAAATAGGCTTATAAACGTATTTCTGAAACTCATGCATTAGCAATTTAATACGAGTCAAATTCTTCAATACATGGATCAGAGGACGGACTTATTTTTTAATATGATATTCAGCAATAATCGTTTCAGCAATATTCCGAGTAGCTTTTGTCGGTGAATTACAATCACAATTTGTTAAAACCACGACATAAATATCTTCACTAGGAATATAAACCCCCATACTTTTAAACCCAGGAATAGCACCACCATGTTCGTAAGTAGCTACATCACTAATGCTCTTCAAATTCCATCCATATCCATAATCAATTGACTCACCATTGTTAAGTGTATAATTCGTGAAGGCTTTGTCTTTTGATTCTTGTGAAATTAATAAGTTGTTTTTTATGGCTTGTTGCCATTTTAATAAGTCATCAACACTTGACATTAGAGATCCAGCGGCATAAGGCAGTGTTAAACTAAGGTAGATTGAATTAATATAGGCTTTGTTTTTGGTGTGATATCCTGATACTCTGTGTTTTATAACTTTAGAAAAGCTACCATAATATGAGGATGACATTTTTAAAGGTTGAAAGATATTTTGTACTATAAATTTTGCATAAGATTGATTAGAAACGAGTTCTATAAGATGACCCAAAATAATATAGCCAGAGTTGTTGTATTTGTATTTCGACCCTGAGTCGAAATCGGGAGTTTCATTCTTAAAAAAATCAATAAGCTCAATTGGAGTCATGTCATTTTTTGTGAGTTTATAAAATGCTTTTATAGAGGTATAGCTTTTTATGCCTGAGGTGTGTGTTAGTAAATTATGAATAGTGATTTTTTGTCCATGAGATGGATAATCAGGGATGTATTTTGTTATATCATCATCCAAATTTAGTTTTCCTTGTTCCTGAAGCATTAAAATAGAAATGGCCGTAAACTGTTTGGTCATCGACCCTATTTTGAAAACATTGTTTGTTTCCATTGGGACTTCTAATTCTAAATTAGCATTCCCAAAGGCTTTTTTGTAAATGATATTGCCATTTTTTGAAATTATGGCTACAGCTCCTGGTTCATTGGGTTTGTATTTAGAACCGAGGATACTATCAATTTTGGTTTCTAATTGTTGTTGTGCTTGACTTGTACTTATAAAAAGGAAGCCTATAAGAAAAAGAAATATTATTTTTTGAGTAATGAATTTCATGGTAAATGTTATTGTTTTTTAGTTAAGACGACCTCTGTCGAATTACGGTTACAAAAAACATTTTATTTTGAGCAGGCCAATAATAAAACAGCTCAATAAGGTGCCTTTAATTGCAGTTATTCATTTTTAAGAATATCACTAACGGCCTGTTGGTACGCTTTAGGGTTATTCGCTTTTTTTATTTTTTTAAAAGTTTTTTGAGGATTTGAAAATGCTGTAGAAAAGTATTCCCAGAACCCTTGCATTTTCATTTTAATAGGTGTCGGCCCTGATAAAAAAGCGTCGTATTCATGGTAAATAGTATCGTGAAATTCACTAAATATCTCCCACCTGTTTTTAGGGTGTTCCAATGTATTGTTTTTTATCATACTTGGAAGAAAAGGATCGGCAATTAATCCTCTACCAATCATCCAATGATCTATGGATGGAAAACGATCTTGCATGTCTTTAAATTTAGCAACCGAAGTAATATCGCCATTGTAATAAAGCTTATGACTTGTGTTTTCAACACAACGTTGAAATGCTTCTAAATTCACCCCACCTTTATACAATTGTTTTCCAATACGAGCATGAATCGCGATATTCTTAAGTGGGTACTTATCTAAAATTGGAAAAGTTTCAAGAATTTCTTCTGGGTTGTCATAACCCATTCGCATTTTCATAGAAACTACAATATCTGTTTCATTGTGCACGCGATTCAAGATATGGTCAATTTTTTCAGGATCACAAATAAGTCCAGAACCCATACCTCGTTTTGTAACCATTGGATAGGGGCAGCCTAAGTTCCAATTAAGTTCACTATAGCCTAATTCCTGAATATATTTTACAACGAATAGAAACTCATCAGCATCATTCGTCATAATCTGAGGAATCACTTCAAGCTCGGTATTGTGCGCTGGAAGGAGATCACGTTGGTAAGAGTTTTTAATCTTTAACTTGCCATCTAAACGGATATAAGGAGCGTAGAAGGTGTCAATCCCTCCAAAATATTTTTGAAAAGCATTTCGAAACCGAAAATCAGTAAAGCCTTGTAATGGAGATGAAAGTAATGTGACGCTCATGCATTTTTTAAGTTGCGCAAATATAGTTGAAAAGGTGTAAGTTGAGGGGAATTATTAATGATCAATAAAAAAACCACTCTGTTTTCACAAAGTGGTTTTGATATTATTTTACGAGATTGCCATGACGCTCAAAAAAAAGCGCTTCGCAATGACGTATTAATCTATTTAATCATTTCGTAGCTACGTTTAATGAAGTTGGTTAATTCTTCACCTTTTAATAGTCCTTGAGACAATCGCGCTAAATCTAAACTTTGATTGATCAAACGCTCTTGTTTTTTCTTGGTTTTAGTATTTAAAATGTCACCTACCAATTCTGAATTTGTATTTACAACTAAGTTATAGGTCTCAGGCATGTTCCCAAACATAGTCATACCACCACCACCGGTTTGTTGCATTTCTTTCATACGACGCATAAATTCAGGTTGAGTAATCATGAAAGGTGCTGCATCGCTATCCATAGTTTCTAATTGCACAGTGAACTTTTCAGCAGGAACAACTTCTTTCAATATAGTATCTAAACTTGTTTTTTCTTCCTCTGTTAATTTCGAAATTTTTGTATCCTCTTTCTTAATTAAATTATCAACATGATCAGAATCCACACGTACAAAGGAAATATTTTCTTTAGTAGTTTCTAATTTTTGGATAAGGTGCGATACAATTGGAGAATCTAATAATAATACCTCGTAACCTTTTGTTTTTGCAGCTTCAATATAACTGTGTTGCTCATCTTTATTTGAGGCATAAAGGATTACTAATTTATCGTCCTTATCTGTTTGATTCGCTTTGATTTTATTGAAAAGCTCATCATAAGTATAATAGGTATTGTCTACTGTTGGGTATAATGCAAATTTGTCTGCTTTTTCAAAGAATTTATCTTCCGAAAGCATTCCATATTCAATCACTATTTTAATATCATTCCATTTGGCTTCAAAATCCTCACGGTTATCATTAAATAATGACTTTAATTTGTCTGCAACTTTACGTGTTATGTAAGATGATATCTTTTTTACAGCTCCATCAGCTTGTAAGTAACTACGAGATACGTTTAATGGAATATCTGGAGAATCAATGACACCGCGAAGCATTGTCAAAAATTCAGGAACAATACCTTCAACGTTATCTGTTACAAAAACTTGATTTTGGTATAACTGAATTTTATCCTTTTGCATGTTTAAATCATTGGTCATCTTTGGGAAATACAAGATTCCAGTTAAGTTAAACGGGTAATCAACATTTAAGTGAATGTTGAATAAAGGCTCTTCCATTTGCATTGGATACAATTCTCTGTAAAACCCTTTATAATCTTCACCTTCTAATTCTGATGGCTGTTTGGTCCATGCTGGATTAGGATTGTTAATTATACTATCTACTGTGATTTTTCGCTGAGGTTCTGTTGTTTCTTTACCTTCTTCGTCAGTTGTAGTTTCTGGAGTATGCTCAGGATCATTAACCTCTTTTGTTCCAAATTTAATTGGAATAGGCATAAATTTATTATACTTAGAAAGAAGCTCACTAATTCTATTTTCTTCTAAGAACTCAGTAGAGTCTTCAGCAATATGAAGGATGATTTCTGTACCTCTATCTGATTTATCTGAAGCTTCTAAGGTAAATTCAGGAGATCCATCACAAGTCCAGTGTGCCGCTGGTTCATCTTTATGAGATTTAGTAATAATTTCAACTTTTTCAGCAACCATAAACGCTGAATAAAATCCAAGTCCAAAATGCCCAATGATTCCTGAATCTTTTGCAGAGTCTTTATATTTATCTAAAAATTCTTCAGCTCCAGAGAAGGCTACTTGATTAATGTATTTTTCAACTTCATCAGCTGACATCCCTAATCCTTGATCAATGATATGCAGTTTGTTGTTCTCCTTGTCAATTTTAACTTCAATTTGAGGATTGCCATATTCAGCTTTTGAATCACCTACGTTAGAGAGGTGTTTAAGTTTTAAAGTAGCATCCGTTGCATTACTAATAAGTTCACGTAAAAAGATTTCGTGATCACTGTACAGGAATTTTTTAATCAGAGGAAAAATATTTTCTACCGATACATTAATATTTCCTTTTGTCATGATATGTTTGTTTTATGTTATTCAATTATTATGAATTGCATTAGACAACAAAAATGCCAATTATATGTTTGTGACAAGTTGGCATAAAAAAAAGCCATCCTTTTAAGAATGGCTTTTTCTATTTAATCTAAATGTTGTTACTAATTTTTCAAAGTTTCTTTAGGTGTGTTTACCGTTGGTTTATTTTTTACATGTTTTTCTAACCATTGATCTTGTTCCCATAACAAATGTAATACTGATTCCCTCGCTCTATAGCCATGACTCTCTTTGGGAAGCATTACCAGTCTAACAGGAGCTCCTAGTCCTTTTAAAGCGTTGAAATAACGTTCACTTTGTAAAGGATAAGTCCCTGAATTATTATCGGCCTCACCATGAATGAGTAGGAGTGGAGTTTTCATTTTATCGGCATGCATAAATGGAGACATTGTATTATACACGTCTGGAGCTTCCCAATAGCTACGCTCTTCACTTTGGAATCCAAAAGGAGTTAGTGTTCTGTTATAAGCACCACTTCGTGCAATTCCAGCAGCGAAAAGTTTAGAATGCGCTAATAAGTTTGCAACCATAAATGCGCCATAAGAATGGCCGCCAACGGCAACTTTGTTTCGGTCAATAAGTCCTAGATTATCAACGGCATCAATAGCAGCTTTGGCATTTGAGACAAGTTGTGTCCTAAAAGAATCGTTAGGTTGTTCATCGCCTTCACCAACAATAGGGAAAGAGGCGTTGTTTAAAACAACATAGCCTCGTGTTACCCAATAAATTGGAGAACCATAGGAGGGATATGTAAATTGATTGGAACTGGAAGTGCTTTGTCCAGCGCTACTTTTATCTTTATATTCTCTAGGATATGCCCACATTATCATTGGGTATTTTTTACCTTTTTCATAATTTGTAGGCAATAGTAGTGTTCCCGATAAATCCAAACCATCATCACGTTTGTAATTAATTATTTCCTTGTGAACATTTTGAATACTTTTAAATGGATTTTCAAATTGTGTTAATGGAACCAGACCTTTTCTGTTTTTAATATTTCTAATATAATAATTAGGGTATTCATTTTTTGATTCTAATCTTACTAAAATTTCACCTTTTCTAACATCCAGTATATCTGAAATGTTTTCTAGTTTATCTGTTAAGGTAGAATGATATAAACGCTTAGTTTCCTTTGTAGATAAATTAATTTCATCTATAAAAGGAAATTTCCCTTCCTTACTATATCCTGCTCCTATGAGATATGCTTTGTTTTTATTTAACTCGAGCGTATATCTGCCTAATTCATTTTTTTTGGTCACGAAATTACCAGGGTCACTATAGCGATCTTGATAGTTTCTATCCCATATTGTTATTGGTTCTTTTTCACTGTTTGAAGGGTTAAATAGATAAGTTTTAGTGGTTCTTGTGTTCCACCAATAATCGACTGCAATTGCTGTTTTATCATCGCCCCATACAATATTATTAAATCGTTGGACTGTTTTTAATAATGATTTTGGAGTTTCATTAAAAGGCGCATTAAGCTCAAAAACTTCATCTCTAAAGGCAACATCAATAGCAGGATCTCCACCATCTAGGGCTTCACACCAATATAGGGTAGCTGGTTTGTCTGCACGCCAAGACAGGTTTCTTTTTCCAGGTCTTGCAGCCATAAATCCTTTAGGTAAATCTTCTATTAAAGGCACTTTTAAAAAGTCACTTACTAAATCTCCGTTAGTATTATAAATACTCGTTTTTGATGGGAACCGTCGATAGGTTACTAAATACGAAAACGGTCTTTCGATGGTCGTTACCAAAAGATATTTACCATCTGGAGAAAATGATAAACCGCGATACATATCACTTTTTTTCCATTGGGTTTTAGTGCCATCAATTGATATTTTAAATAATTCCGATAATACTAATTGCTCGAAATTGTGTTCGTCATTTTTGTTCTTTAGTAAATCCTGGTAGGTTCTATTTTGTGCTTTTTTACCGGCTTCGCTTACAGAAATTGTTGGTCCAGTAGGAATTGCACTTTTGGTGTCTATTAATGATTTACTGGTTTTTGAAAGCATTTTAACAAGTAAGGAGTGGTTGTCTTTAAACCACGAAAAAGGTCTACCTGTATTGGCATTTAGATTTGCATCTGTAATTTTGGTGGCCTTTGCAGAAGCAATATTTAAAATCCAGAGTTCTACTCCGTTAGCTGTAGTGTTGGTGAAAGCGGCTTGTTTTTCATCGGGGGAAAAACTAAAATAGGCATAGCGGCCATCTTCTGGTAACCCTGTTACATTAACGTTTTCTGAATCTCTTCCATTTCTAAGCTTAATATCGGTATAATAGTTTTGTCTGCTTCCAATGTTTGTTTTTGGATTGATTCTTAATCCTCCTAAGCGCATTTCGGTTTCAGATAATTCTGCAATGCTTTTAAAATTACTTCTATATAGAAAAATAATAGTTTCCCTTTTGCTGTCCATTCGTATTGATGGGGCTAATGGTGCATCTGCCAATTCTAAAATTTCTGAAGGTGGTAATTGATAACCTACGTTTTCCTGAGCATATAGAAATGTTCCTATGCATAAAAAAAGAAATAAAAATGTTTTTTTCATTGTGAAAAGAATTAATTAATAGCTTTAAATTAAAGAAACTAAAGTTACACTTTTTTAGGTGTCTGGCAGGGCCCAATATTTTTTGTTTTAAGTTGCATTCGTAAATAATTAAAGATGCCTACAATTCCTTCATAATTATTATTAATTTAGTATTCAAATAAATATAAAAATCAAACGGTTGTGCATTTTGATTTGTTTGATATAATTGAATGTCAGTTCGAATGATTTTGATAGAAAATTGTATCGAGAACAGTTTTGATAATCGAAAATTTAATTCTCGATACTAATTTCACTCATTTTCATTCGTTAAATTCACTCGAATAGACAAATTTTTATCAAAATGCGCAACGGATAAAACTCGGTACTTATGTACAATTCAAAAATAATAGGTTTAGGAAAATATGTTCCTGAGAATGTAGTCACTAATGATGACTTGTCGAAATTAATGGATACCAA
>Ga0105356_10005495_pt1 | contig 12015 bp, 7 predicted proteins | sample GOMGulsemesocosm_3_FD_83502 | JGI IMG/M metagenome (GOLD analysis project Ga0105356, IMG submission 83502) | Methane-oxidizing microbial communities from mesocosms in the Gulf of Mexico - GOM9D Gulf of Mexico | ecosystem: Environmental > Aquatic > Marine > Cold seeps | place: Gulf of Mexico...
GTCGGCTATCAACTCGGGCTGCGCGGTGTGGACATCGTTACTGGCTGCGGCATTGGCGCCATGAAAGGCCCCATGAAAGGTGCCGCCGTCGGTCACGCTAAGCAACACAAAAATGATGGCCGCTACATTGGCATCAGTGAACCCGGCATCATCGCGTCAGAATCGCCCAACGCGATTGTTAATGAATTGATCATCATGCCAGATATCGAAAAACGTCTGGAAGCCTTTGTACGCCTGGCGCATTGCATTATTGTTTTCCCCGGCGGCGTTGGCACCGTTGAAGAGGTTCTTTATCTGCTCAGTATTTTGACGCACCCGGATAATCATCAATCCCTGCCGCTGTACTTCACCGGCCCGTCATCTCGCACAGCCTATTTCGAAGAGCTCGATCACTTCCTGCGCACCACACTAGGTGATGAAGTTGCTCAGTTCTATCAAATCATTACCGGCGACTCCGCCAAAGTTGCTCAACAGGTTCGCGCCAGTATCGACCAGGTACACGCACAACGCCGCGATAAACAGGAGGCCTACTATTTCAACTGGTCACTGAGTATCCATGAAAATCTGCAAATGCCCTTCACCCCCACCCACGACAACATGGCCGCGTTGAAGCTCGATTTTGAGTCCCCGATTCATCAACGCGCAGCACAACTACGAGCGGCCTTCTCCGGACTGGTAGCGGGTAACGTCAAAGCCTTCGGTATCGAACAAATCGCCCAACACGGCCCCTATAAAATTAGTGGTGATGAAGTAATTCTCATCGAGATCGACAAACTGCTGCGTAGCTTTATTCGCCAGAAACGCATGAAAATTGGCATGAATGAGGACAACTACGCCCCCTGTTACGAATTGGTACAGCCTTAAGGCCCTCGATCACCGTCATTCCGGGCAAGAACCCGGAATCCATTCTTTTACGATTAAGGTAAAACTTGATGCCGGGGCGCGCGTAGCTCGGCATGACGGCTATTGTAGTTGAGTGCAAGAAGCCTAGATCAATTACTCTTTCGGCACCTGCTCGAACACATTATCCAGATTGCGATAATAGGCAACACACTTACTGCAAATGCCGTTTTTCTCGACCCAATCCGGGTGCTCCTTGCGGATTTCACTTAACACCCACTGCTCAGTGATGTGCTCCACGGAATCCACAGGTTTGCCGCATAACGGGCAAATATCGACGTTTTGCATCACAAACCTCTTTTCTTGCGGTGGTAGTCAGTTAGGTTTGTTTTGAGGTTGAAGGTTCCAGACAGCAAAATGGATAAATCTAAGTCCTATAAAGATAAATCAGCCACCTGCTTCATATTGCTTATCTCCACCAGACAGTCATGACAGAGACAGCCATCCCAGTTTTCGGCAATAAACTCCTGCTGAGCTTCCGTCAGCCGCACATCACTGCAATGACAAAGAAAAATTGAACCCATTTTGCATTCGAAATCTGCATGGCATCGCGGACAACTTGTTTTTTCATGCTTTGGCATAAGGCTTCAAACCTGAAAAAGTGGATTCCGGATTACCGGATAAAACCCGGCACAAACAAATCCGGAATAACGATTAGTGTAGTTGCGAAAGTAGGATCAAAACCAATTACTAACTCGGCACGGTTTCCAACACATTTTCAGCCTTATAGTTACCCGCCAGCCACAAATACACACTCGGCAGCACAAACAACGTAAATAGCGTACCGATAAACATACCCGCCACCAAAATGGTACCGATACTGTTACGCGCTTCAGCGCCTGCGCCAGTCACCAGCACCAGAGGGAAGTGACCGAGAATGGTGGCGGCAGTGGTCATTAACACCGGGCGCAGACGGGTTTGGGCGGCATTGATGATAGCTTCCACTTTTGAAAAGCCTTGCCGTTGCAAACCATTGGCAAACTCGGTGATTAAAATACCGTTTTTGGACACCAGTCCAACCAAGGTGATAAAACCGATTTGGGCGTAGATATTGATGGTGGTGAACTCAAAATAGGTAAAGAATAGCGCACCGGAAAGCGCCAATGGCACGGAGCCCACCAGCACCACCAAGCCCGAGCGAAAGCTATTAAACTGAACCACCAACACCAAATACACGGCACACAGGGAAATAATCAGCACACTGAGCATGCTGCTACCCTCTTTTCTGAGCTGACGTGATTCACCAGCATAATCCACCGAATAATTGGCGGGCAGAATATTCTTCGCAGCCTGCTCCATGCTTTGCAGGGCCTGATCTTTGGTTACACCGGGCTGTACGCCGGCAAAGATACGAAAAGATTTTTGCTGGTTGAATTTACCCAGAGCACGAGGGCCTGTTTCACGCTGTAAAGTAGCAATAGAGCTGACCGGTACCATGGCACCAGAAGGTGTGCGCAGCTGTAATTGCAGTAAAGTTTCGGGCTGATCACGGGCCGCGTTTTCCACCATTGGAATAACTTCATAGGCTTTGCCGTTAGCATTAAAGCGATTAACATCCTGATCGGAAATCAACGCCGCCAACTGGCTGCTGACATTTTCGATATCCATGCCAAGATCAGCAATACGCTCATGATTAATGTTAAGGCGTACCTGCGGCATATCGACCTTAAGATCGGTATCCACATAAAGGAATTGATTCGTATCGTACCCGGCCCAGATCAGCTGCTGAGCATAGCGCTCCATATTCACGTAGCTGTCATTGGATTTAACGATCATCTCCACATCAAACTGCCCGGCGGTGGGTAGCGGAGACCAAAGGATCGGCAGCACCCGTACACCGGAGATGGTGCTGAGTTTGCCATACACCTCGGGCTGTTTTTCCTGCACGGTAAAATCACGATCAGCGTAATCGACCAGCTCCAAGCCACCAAAACCGCTATTGGGAGAAACCAGTTGCCAGACCGCGTTGAGCCCCTCTGTATCACTGACCAGATCAACCACCTGCCTCATGTAGCCGCTGGTATAACTCAACGACGCTTCCGGCGGTGCCTGCACCACCATAATAATACCGCCCTGATCTTCAACCGGTGCCAGTTCTTTACTGGAGTAGAGATACATGGGCACCATCAATAGCGCAATGAACAAGCCGAGCACCAGTATCTGCGCTTGCCAGGCCAGCAGGGCCGTCAACGCTCTGCCATAACTCTCCCGCAAGCGATCAAAAGCCAGATTAACGCGCAGCGTCATGGGGCTTTCCTTACCCTTATCGGCGCACACATAGGCACTCATAATGGGGGATAGCGTAATGGCAACAATACCGGAAATGATCACCGCAATGGCCAGCGTGAACGCAAACTCCTTAAACAGCGCACCACTAAAACCGGATACAAAACCAATCGGCGCGTAAACAGCTGCCAGTGTGACCGTCATGGCAATGATGGGCGATAGCAATTCGCGCGAGCTTTCCAACGCAGCCTGTAGCCGACCATGGCCTTCGCGCATGTGGCGAGCAACATTTTCAACCACCACAATGGCGTCATCCACCACCAATCCCACCGATAACACCACCGCCAGGACAGTGAGCAGATTCATGGAGAAGCCCATCACGGCCATCGCGGCGATACTGCCTAAAATTGAAATCGGGATAGTCACCAGCGGCACCAGCGCGGTACGCACAGAACCCATCATCAGTAATACAACCAATCCAACCAGCGCGACAGTTTCAAACAGCGTGATGAAAATTTCCTTAAGTGCATTACGCATGTAAACAGTGCCATCATAGGCCATGCCCAACGTCATGCCCGCGGGCAACGCTTGGTTAATTTTTGCGATCCGCTCGTAAACCTGGTCGCCAATATCAATTTCATTGGCTCCGGGCAATGGCCATACCGCCACATAGATTGTCTGGTCTTCGTTATAGCGGGCCTCATCTTGCTCGCGATCCTCACCCAGTTCGATGCGAGCAATATCGGATAAACGAATCAAGCTGCCTTCGGCTTCACGCACGATTAACGCTTCAAAATCAGCCACGGTCTGAAGTGTCGCGTTGCTCAGCAAATTAATACGTTGTTGCTGATTCTCGGTGCGTCCGATGGCGGCCACCACATTATTACCGCGTAACGCATTGAGCACATCATCTGCTGCCAAATTAAAGGCCGACATTTTGCGTGGATCGATCCACACCCGCATGGCCGGATTGCGCCCACCCTCCAACGAAATACGTTGCACACCATTAATAGACGCCAGCAGAGGATTCACTTCACGTACCAGGAAATCTGTCAGTTCGGCGCGTGACATGTGTTCACTGAGCGCATCCAGATACATCACGGCATAGGGTCGGTCGGTACGCTGTACTTGAATAGCAGGATCTTTAGCGGCGACGGGTAGCTCTGAACGTATTTCATTAAGGCGCGCCGACAATTCCGCCAGTGCATCAGTACTGCTGACATTTAAATCCAGCCAAGCGGTGACAGTGCTAGCGCCTGCAGTGGTGTTGGAATCGACAAAATCCACCCCCGGAATAGTGGCCGAAACACGCTCAATCGGCTCAGTAACAAAACCCTGCACCACATCAGCTGACGCGCCGGGATAAGCGGTATTAATAATAATCGCGGAGTTTTCAATTTTAGGAAATTGCAGCACCGAAATCTTAACGGCGGCATAAGCTCCAACCAGCAAAAAGGTCAGCGAAATCACTATCGCCAGAATTGGCCGTCGGACAAAAACATCCATTACAGCGCTTCCGCTGAAGGCTTCACGCCAGACAGATCAGCCTCTATAGGCCCGCTTTTTTCAACCGCTATAACGGCCGTTTTTTCACTGCCTGCAACCGGCTCATTAACATAGGTCAGCAAGCCTTCTCCGAGTTTAAAAGAACCCGCAGAGGCGACTCGCTGCCCGGTCTCAAGTCCACTTTCGATAATCATAAATTCACCCTGTTGCTCCCCCAGAGTGACCGCCTGGCGGTGCGCGCGATAGGCGGGCTGCGGGGCGGCTTCCGGCGAATCAGTCAACACGTAAACATAAGGGCCTGCCGAGCTATGTAATACCGCAATAGCAGGAACTGCCAGTTTGGTTTGTGGTTGAGCGATTGGTACCTGTACGCTGACAATGGCGTTGGCCAGCAACGCCACCTCACTTTTATCCACCTGAGCACGATAGCTGAGGCTACGGGATTCGCGTTTCATAACGGACTCGCGCGCAATGACCGGTGCTGAAACCGGCGTCCAATCCATCGCTGCAGTAGAGGTCGTACCATGAGAAAGCGGCGCGAGAATCACCCGTGCGTCGACCGGTAAGGCGGCATATATTTGCGGCAAACTAAAATCCACCCATACAAAAGGCTGAAGCCCCACCAGAGTAGTTATCAGGGTATTTTCCTCAAGGTACTGACCTGATTCAAACTGATGCAGACCGGTAATCGCATCAAAGGGCGCGTGTAAAGTTTTTTTCGCAATGCTGGCCTCGCTCATTGCCTTATCGGCCACGGCCACTTTTAACTCGGCCACGGCTTTATCATATTGGTCCTGGCTGACGACTCTTGAATCACGCAATTTGGCGATGCGGTTTTTTGTAGTGCGCGCCAACTCGACACGAGCCACCGCCGATTGCAACTGCGCTCGCTCTTCGCCTACGTTCAACTGTATCAGCAGCTGTCCTTTTTTTACCTGTGCGCCCGACAAAAAATTAACGTTAGTAATCATGCCCGCCACTTCGTTACGCAGCGCCACCTGCTGCGGCGCAACGACTTGCCCTAACACACTTGCAACAGGTCGGAACTCAATAGTTTCAACGCTTGCCGCTTCAACCGTTTCGGAGTATTCAGGCGCTAACGCGTTCGCTTCCTCGGCGGTACGGTTATCTATTATTTTATAAACCACCAGCACGGCAGCAATTGCAGCACAAGCAAGCAGCGTTAAAACCCATTTTTTTATCATCGAGTAGACTCTTTAAATATTCAGCCATCAGGACAGCTAATCATACCGTATCATTGCAACTTTGCCCGATCAAACACCCTTCGCTAACTGTAATAACCGCCCCAATTTAACAAGTACTACCTCGCTATAGCTAAAGGTACGGTAAGCTCCGCCAGGCCCTGAAAATTAATACCCACACTCGTGCCATTTCTAAACCCCCTCGTAGTGTATGCTCTGTCGCGAATTTTTTACGAGCCTGTACCCATTAGCTAAGCCTGTTTACTGACAATATTGCCGCGCTCTCTCGCTTTACAAGCAATACCTACTAAGCTATTGGCATACATAGTTGGTTGGAGCTATCAAAATTTTTCTCGCCCACTAGGGCTGCCAAATTATATGGGCAAATAATGAACTGGTATCAAACAACATTTGGCAATCGCTTTGATTATGCGGCACGAGTCATGGTCATCCTAACCGCCTTTATTATTCCGCTCAGCACCGCCGCCATGAGCATCGCATCAGGGTTATTGCTCATTTTCTGGCTATTAAGCGGCAACTTCGGCCTCAAATTTAAGCGTATCAAGCAAAGTCCGGCTGCCCTGTGGGTACTGGGCTTATTTGCCCTGCTGGCCATTGGCCTGCTCTATAGTAACGCAGAGCCAGGCGCCACCATGGACACCTTCAACCGCTACAAAAAGTTGTTAATCATGCCAATTATCATCTCCTTGATGCTATCGGAGCAATGGCGTCGCTATGCGATGCGTGGCTTTATGGTGGGCATGGTAGTGCTACTAGCAATGTCCTACATGAAGTATTTCGAAATTTTAACCATTGATACTGGCGGCCCTCGTGATCCGGTTGGCCATGTCACCAGTGGCTATACTGTATTTAAAAGCCGTATCGCACACAGCATCTTTATGGCATTTTTCTTTTATCTGATGGTACAGTTCGTCATCTCATGTCCGCGCTGGCGCTGGTTATGCCTCACCCTGGCCATACTGACCATCCACAACATTCTGTTTATGGTTACAGGTCAAAGCGGCTACGTGATTCTAATCTGTTTAATCACTCTATTGCTGTATCAACACATAGGCTGGAAAGGTCTTTTAATCGGCATCCTTGTCGCCCCGCTGCTGCTTGGTATCACCTATTACGGATCCAGTAATTTCAAATCCCGTTTTCACGAAAGCGCTACCGACTTTCTCGAATACACCCCTGGTGACTACGAAAACTATCGCGGCATAAGTTATCGTCGAGAGTACTTTCAAGGGGCGTTAAAAATCATACAAAAAAGTCCAATTTACGGCCATGGCACAGGCAGTTTCGCCGTTGAATATAAGAAAGTGGCTGATGAAAAGGGATTAAAGCCAGCCCATGACCCGCACAACGAGTTTTTGATGCTCACCTCGCAACTGGGCCTGATTGGGCTTACGGCCTTTTGCCTGATGCTACTGTCTCAATGGCGAGCCAGTTTTAGGCTTGATCGTGAAAACCGCCTGATTCTACAAGGTCTGCTAGTCACCATGATCACCGGCTGCCTGTTCAACTCCCTATTGCTGAATTCAACCGAAGGTAAGTTTTACCTCATACTACTGGCAATTATTTTTTCCATACCAAGCCAACAAGAAGGCAACAACTCGATTGAAGTGAGCGGCAGCACATAGTAGTCCGTACGCCCCAAGAAATTCACTTGATGACCGATCCAGGCTTTTTAGATATTCCCTGCATCCTTATGCTGTATTGAGCCAGAGTACAATGCCGCGATTAAATCTGATTGCGTCACAATGCCTACTAATTTCTGTTCGTCATCGACAACTGGCACATGGTGCATGCCTTTGTCAGACAATAACGGTACCAGAGACGCAATTAGATCTGAATGATTCACGGAAAAAACAGGACTTGCCATAATGTCACTGACGGGGGGTGCGTGATGGCCATCAGGGTCATCCCCCTTAACAAAATCCTCAAGTCGATGAAAAAGTCGATCATAGCCTTTTAAATCAGCTCTTTTCAGGTAATCAACCAGCGAAACAATGCCCATCACCCGCCTTTCCTGATCGATAACCGGCAGAATTTTCACCTTGTGCAGCCTTAACAAGGACCAGGCCTCTTCAAGCGTTGTCATTTCTGTAACAGTCACGACATCACGCGACATAATATGCTTACAGCGAATTTCACCAAATTTACGGGTATAGGCTTTTTGCTGCGCCAACCCGTAAACCTGCGTTAAATCCTTTTCCGTGATATTCAGGTAGGCATCCATGTCTTTCAGAGCCTCTTCCAGGTCATCTGGATTAAGGCCAAGGCGCGCCAAAGGGCTGGCATCATCATGCTTATGTATAAGGTCAGTCGCAGGTGTTGGGTGTGTTGGGTATTCTTTTTTTAGCCACCAGCGATGAAAGGCGATAGCCAATAACACCAACAACGTCATATTGATCAACACAGGAAAATAGACAAAATGAAAACTGCCAACTGCCTCGGGACCAACGATAATCGGCATCATTGCTGTCGCGCCGGCTGGAGGATGAACACAATCAAGGAAGAACATCAGCAACATACAAAGGGTGATGCCTATTGCTGCGGAGAGATATAAATCCAGCGGCAAATACGCGCAGCTCACCCCAATAATGGCTGCCACAAAATGTCCCATCAGCAACGGGTAGGGTTGCGAAAAAGGGCTATTGGGAACAACAAAAATTAAAACAATGCTGGGTCCCAATGACGCCACTAATAATAACGTCTGCGAAGTAGGCGTTAGCCAGTCGCTGACCAAGCCTATAGATAGCATGGCAACAAAAGTGGCTAGCACAGCAAGCCATTGATCTTTTCGTTGTAGCGCGCTGGCCACTGGTGTGCCGAATAAGCTAAGTAATTCTTTGAGCATAATTGGTCTTTTCCGCCAAGCCCCTATGCATGATGTTTATGTTATTTTTATGGTTTAACACTCGCCCATACTGAATGTGCAAAAATACCAACAGCAAGTACTTGATTACGATCAAGCGCCTGCTACTGGTACATCTTGATTTGGCAAAGCCTGACTACAAGGCATGACCTGCAGCGGTACAGCTACCAAAGACCACTATCAGCACGAACTCCATCGCCCCACGATAAATCGAGCACTACCCGTGCTCTAACAGACACGCCCTAATCTGCGCCTCCAGGCCTTGCCAGTCCTCTGGCTCTGAACCAATCACCTCAATACGACTTTCCAGAGCCTCGTCCAGCGCCATAACACTCAGCACACCGTCGACCTGGTTAAAGCCAAAAACACCACTACCAGTAATAAATACCGCCTTTAATCGTTCTACATTAACGCCTAACAGGTGTGAATAGAGCGCATCGTAATCAAACACAAAACGGCTATCAAACAGCCAACCACTGCTGAAAAAGCCATCGCCACTGTTATCAATTCTTAAATAGCCACTGTCTGGAATTTCAGGTTGTGGTGGCAGCGCGGATATATTCATCTCATCGGGCAAAGCATGCTGATGCCGGTGTCCCGTAAAACCATTTGCTGAAAGTAACCACTCAACATCTAGCTGCCCCTTTTCAACTCTATGCATGGGCTTGGCTTTCAACCCGAAAGAGTCATTGAGATAGGATTCAAGTCGCTGTAGCTCCTGCTCACCATACAGGTCGATCTTATTGGCCACGATGACATCGGCGATATCAAGCTGCTGATTAAAGGTGTCGTTGCCGGTGTAGCGCTCATCATTGATTTTACGTGCATCCACTAGCGTGATAGTGGCGCGCAAATCCAGTACGCCTTTATAGTTATCGCCCGAGAGCACGCCCAGAACTTCTTCTGGATGTCCCAAGCCAGTTGGTTCAATTAACAACCGGTCAGGCTTGGCTTTGGCAAGCAGCATCGTCAGAGCCATCTGCATCGGTAGCCCTGCGGTACAGCACATGCAGCCACCCGGCACTTCACGGATAAAAATGCCCTGCTCCTTTGCGTCGCTACAAGCAAGCAGGCTAGCATCAATTCCCACTTCGCCGAACTCATTGACCAGCACTGCCCAGCGCTCGCCATCAGGCTTGCTTTTAAGCAGGTGTTGAATAGCCGTGGTTTTGCCTACGCCAAGAAAGCCGGTGATAATATTGGTGGGTATATTTTCAATCATGATGTCGTCATCTAGCTTTTAAAAAGCGGCTATTGTAGCTCAATCACAGCATCGCCGAGTTCAAAACCCGCACCCTTTGCCGAGAATGAATAATCCATTGCACCGCCACAAGTTCAAGTGCCGAGAACTGCTTAAACAACAGTTCCATAGAGCGAAACGCTGTACTTCCCCCCCAGAACTGAGTGGAACGTTATAATATTTCAGTTATATTCAAAAAAACTGCTAACAAGACCCCGGCCTGTCATTTTAACCCATGACACATTTACGACTGCGGAAATATTGGGGCACCCGATAAAAAGACAGCCCAATGGTTATCAAGTGTCCCTAAACCTGAGGAACGGCTTTTCGATGTAAATATGAACCAGCGCCCCAAAAATAATTGTGAAGAACACTGTCCAGAAGTAGATACCGAAAACCTGCGGTATGCTCACGGCAATGATGGAATCCTTATCGGTCGTTCCAAGCGCAACAACGGCGCCCACGATAATAAACGGAAAGTGAAAAAGGTAAATGGGGTAAATCAATTGTGCAACAGGGTGCCATATCCGCCATGAGAAAAACCATTCAATCATGCGACTTATGCCCGCTGGACATAATGCTAACAACAACAAAATTGACATAGCAAAGCTGTAAAGATAACGGTTAAACGCCAAAAACATTAAGTTAGCGTCAGGATCAAAAGGATGATAGAAACCAAAATCTTTTTTATGCATGGGATAGTTGAAAGACCAGGCAAGCAGAAATAAAGCAATACCCAGCACAACCGCATTGATAAATAAATGTCGTTTAAAGAATGTCGTAATCAACTGACCATAATAGTGATGAATGTAAGCCACTAACGTACCCATCAAAAACCCACCAATACGTACGTCAAAGTCGTAATAAAGCTGGTCTGACAGCAGGCGGGCAAAGTCACGATCATAAATAATTTGATAAAAAGGCGTTTCATATAACTCAGGCTGACTGACCACCACCCAATAGCGGTAAGCGACAGCAGCGAAGCAAAGCCCCACTAACAAAGCAATCCTCCAACGCACGGCGTACACCAACAAGCACAAAAAGGGCAGCAACAAATAAAACAGCATCTGTACTTCTAATGACCAGGCCACAGGGACAATCGGTTTATGGCCCGGAACATAGTTGGAAATAAAGACCAGGTTGGATAACAAATAATCCATGGAGTGCTTACTGGCCGGAAAGAACAGCAGCAAGGCCAAAATAAACAACGGATATATTCTCATTATGCGACGTTTATAAAAGCGCATAAGGTCAAGCGTCTGTGTTTTGTCGTACTCCCGCAACAAGGTGTAAGTCACCAGTAGCCCGGTCATCACAAAAAGAGGATCAGAACCTTGAGCCTGCCACATCCAGTCTAGATAGGATGGGAAATTCTGAATAAACGGATCAACATTTTCATCCAGCAGCCTGGCGACACCGAATAATACATGAAACAGCACCATGCCCAGAATGGTAATCGCCCGAGCGCCATCCAATGTGGCGTGCAATTTATGCGAACGAACGAAAATATACTTTAAATCTGACTTAAACTTTATCGAACGTTTATAGCGGGACCAAAGAGAACTTTTCTTAGTATTCCCCGGGAGCGCCCCATCGTCATTCAACCCTCCCTCACTCATCGTCATCGCCTAGCTGCCAGGTATCCATTTAGCCGCGAAGTATAACACGCAGCAATAAGTGGAATTCAATCTTCCTTTACAATTATGAATCCCAGGACAAGTGTTTTCACAACTGAAAATTTTTTCGGAAATACAGCATTTTTATCAAGACAAGGTAAAAAAATAGAATGTGATTTTTTTGAAATAGAAGCCGAGCATTTAAGTCCCGATTAGAAATTTCTACCCTAAAAAAAACGGGGATGGCCTTTCGGCCACCCCCGCTTTCTTGGAGCTAAATAAGACTAGGTCTTATCGACTTACAGACGGAACTCAAGTTCATCGTTGTCGTCTGGGTTGTAAGCAACACCCCACACCTTCTGCTCACGTTTGAACGGTTTCTGGTGTTGTGGATCTTCATCTTCGATCTCACGAGCCAGACGGTGTCCGTCAAAGGTAGCA
>Ga0105356_10005497_pt1 | contig 12014 bp, 9 predicted proteins | sample GOMGulsemesocosm_3_FD_83502 | JGI IMG/M metagenome (GOLD analysis project Ga0105356, IMG submission 83502) | Methane-oxidizing microbial communities from mesocosms in the Gulf of Mexico - GOM9D Gulf of Mexico | ecosystem: Environmental > Aquatic > Marine > Cold seeps | place: Gulf of Mexico...
GTAAATAAGGTTGAAACAAAAGTAATTTTAAAGCACATTCCTTCGGGAATTATGATTACCAATTCTGAAACACGATCGCAGCTTAAGAACAGAGAGAAAGCCATGCAACTTTTAAAATCTCAATTGTATGAAATTGAGATGCGTAAAAAAATGGAATCTCGTGCAGAAATAGAAGGAAGCAAGTTAAAAATTGAATGGGGTGCACAAATAAGAAGTTATGTATTAGATGATAGAAGAGTAAAAGATCATCGAACAAACTTCTCTGTTAACGACCCTGCTAAAGTTTTAGATGGCGATTTAGACCCTTTCTTAAAGTCCTATTTAATGGAGTTTGGAAAATCATAAAAGCCACTCAAATCCCCGAAGGGGAGCTTTACTAATTCCACAGAAAACAAGTATATCAGTAAATTGATTAACTATTTTTGAATAGTTAATCACAATATTTATCTCTCCCCATTGGGGAGATTAAGAAGGACAAATAATGAAAATATATCACAATCCAAGATGCAGCAAAAGTAGAGAAACATTACAAATAATAAAAGATGCTGGTGTTGAAGTAGAAATAGTAGAATACTTAAAATCTATTCCTACGGCAGAAGATTTGAAAACAATTTTAATGAAATTGAATTTAAAACCGACTGATATTCTTAGAAAAGGGGAGGCTGTTTATAAAGAAAAATTTAAAAACAGTGACTTTAATGATGATGAATGGATAAAAGTAATGATTGAATATCCGAAATTGATCGAAAGACCAATTGTAGTAAAAGGAAACAAGGCAATCTTAGGAAGACCACCACAAAATGTCTTAGATTTATTCTAAGATTTTTTCTCGTCTTCCAATCCCGCTAACTCTCTAATGAATTTAGGAGCTAACTTGTTCAAGAAAAATAATTTAAGAGCGCCTGGAATCATAACTGTAAAACAAAACAATAGCACCCACATTGCCATTAAGAAAACTGCGAAAAAGAATATCCAACCTAAAGCTATGCCCATGATTTTATTTTTAATAAATTATTTAAGGTGTAAAAGTAAAAAAATCTACTAATTAAGCCTAATTATCTTATTTAATTTATTTGAGAAAAATAAACATTATGCTCCTCTTGTTGGATTAGAGACTATTAAAGCACAGCACGCAAGCTCTTTTTTTTATATTGAGAGCGATCCTATCCCCCAAATTAAGAATAAATTAAGCTCTTATTGGCTCACAGAAGCATTGGGAATAAAGCAATACTACCAACATTTCTAAGTTTCTTTGATTTAATCACATTTCGTATGGAGTCTATATCCTATGATTTATTTTCGCTTTAGGATTTCAATTCAAATGGTTTTATGTAACATCAACACATGCAACCACCACTACATAATAACCGTCTGATAATTAATCGCTTAAAACAAAACTCATGAAGCAAGTAAGTGTGTTGATATTAATAACCTTTATGCATTTGACGGCAGCATCCCAAAATACTTACACTCTTGAGCTTAATAAAATAACTAGTCAAAACATTTTAGTAATCCCAACAGCAAATGAAGAAATAGCGATTTGGACAGCTAACGAACTTGCATTGCATAAGTTTGATAAATGTGGAAACAGCCTCTGGAACAAACAATTTTCTTTTCCAAACTTCACCTCTTCATGCATACAAAATGAAATGATTGCTACTATAAATGGAGGATATGCATTTATGACTAGAGAAACGACAGGGACGATTATATCTTCTCGAGTTACCGTCTTGGATGCCCTAGGAAATATTGTTTGGAGTAAAGTTTATAGTGTTCCTTCTTACACAATATGCTCTTATTCATTAATGGAAGATAGTTTTGGTAACTTTTTTATTTTTGGTAGTATAAACCCTTTAGGAGGAGGAAATACATACAACTTACTCATCAAGCTACAAGCTAATGGAAATCAATTATGGTCAAAGTTTTATACTAATGGAGGTATCTGGGGCCAAGCAATTACAACTTCTGACAATGGGATTTTATTGAGAACGGGATTTCGACTAATTAAATTAAATAGTTTAGGAAATGTGCAATGGACATCACAAATCTGGGGACCAAACTTTTATTATCATTTTGCTCCAGTAGAAGTTAGTGATGGCTATATTTTCACAACTACAACTGACATGACTAATTCTATCAATTTTCTAAAAATTGATAAATCAGGAAATCAATTATGGGGAGGAGCTAAGACTTTAAATTATGAAGGAATAAATCGTAAATTGTTAAAAAAAGCAAACGGAAATATTCTATCAGTATTTAATAAAACTATTAAAGGTAAAAATCTACCTACCATCATAGAGCTTGATAAAGACCTTAATGTTGTAAAAACAAATTCACTACAGATTTCTCAACCTGGCATGGAACTTACAGGTTATGATATTAATTTCACAAACAACAACATCCCAGTGTTGACAGGAACCATAGAATCTACTGGAAGCATTAAACCTTTTGTATCTAAATTAAACTCCAACTATCAATCAGGTTGTGATACTGTTTTACCTATTTCATTTACGCTCGAAACTACGACTCATTCGTTCATAAATACTACAGCTCAACCAATAAATATTACTGAAGTAAGTACGTCTATTAACTCTTCTCATTTTTCACTCACTACCAACACCTTATGTAATTCCTCAGAATTCTCTCTTAATCTAGGAGAAGACATAACACTATGTCCAAACACAAGTGCTATACTTAAAAATTTAGATCCCACTATCTTTGATACATTTTTATGGTCTACAGGAGAAGCTACCGCTTCAATATCTGTAAATAGTTCGGGAACCTACTGGGTTACAGCAACGGAAACTTGCACAGGCATAACCCTTAACGATACAATTAATATAAGTATACAAAGCTTCCATGCCCCAATAAACTTAACTAAAGATACCATCCTCTGTTTAGACAAATCTATTCTTTTAGATGCAGAACATTCTGGAGAATCCTATCAATGGCAAGATGGATCAGTTGATCAATATTTTTCAGCAACAATCCCAGGACAATACTCTGTAATCATCACCTACAAAGGATGTTCCAAAACATTTCACACTAAAGTTACTGGGTGTGAAGAATACATTATCCCCAATGTTTTTACGCCAAATGGAGATGGAAAAAATGATTTGTTTCAAATTCTTTACAATGGAGATCAAGAATATCTGTTATCAATATATAATAGATGGGGTAAACAGGTTTTTAAAAGCAATGACAAAACTCATCATTGGAATGGTAAAACCAATGGGAATCAAGTTAGTGCCGGAAACTACTACTACATTTTCTCCCTAGGTGATCAATTGATCAAAGGGCACTTATCACTCTTAAGATGAACTTTCTTTAGTCATCTTTTCAATAGCTCTATAAAATACCATCTAACGTAGATAAAACTAAGATTAGTCATGGTTATGGGGATTTCTCAAATCAAAGTAGAATCAGTATATAGTTATAGTTCTAATCTAGGAGCATTCTCCTTAAATAAAGTACCAACCTCTTCTATCGTAATTGCATCAGCAACATTAAAGTCACCAATTTTAGTTCTTACTAATTTAGATAGATAACCTCCAGAATTCAGCTTTATACCCAAATCTCTAGCAATGGCTCTAATGTAAGTTCCTTTAGAACAAACTATTCTAAATTGAACGTGTATCCCTTTTTGGTAGGGTGGTTCCTGATTTATTTTTGAATCTTCAAGCATTTCATTTCCAGCAAAATCACATACCTGTACTTCAAACTCTTTGATGTTAATCGTATTTGATTTAATCACGACCTCTTCTCCTTCGCGCGCATATTCATAAGCTCTTTTCCCATCAATTTTTTTGGCTGAATGCATTGGAGCCGTTTGCTCTTGATCGCCAATAAAGCTTTGGGCAACTTCTTTAATTAAATCTTCTGTAATATGTTCTGTTGGATATTCGATATCTACAGGTTTTTCTAAATCATAAGAAGCTGTTGTGGCTCCTAATGTAATAACGCCTGTATATTCTTTCTCTTGCGTTTGAACATCGTTAATCGTCTTTGTTAATTTTCCTGTACAAAGTATTAACAAACCCGTTGCCAAAGGATCTAATGTGCCCGCATGACCTACTTTTAGCTTTTTAAGCTTGTATTCTTGTCGAATTAACCACCTTACCTTATTCACCACATCAAAAGAGGTCCAGGTTAACGGTTTGTCAATTAAAATATATTGTCCTTTTTGAAATTTATTTTGAGGTATTTCCATTATTTGAGTATAATATTAACGAAGGTAAATTGTCATACCGAGCATAGCCGAAGTATCTTTTGAATTGATAGCACTGTTTTAAAACTATTCCTCTGCGCCTCCCAAAAAAAGTTGGAATTCAATCGGAAAGACAAAATAAAAAGCTAAATAGCGGTGTAAACAATTGCTGCAACACCAACCACTAAACAGTAATAAGCAAAGTACCTTAATTTACTTATTTTAACCAATTTAATCATCCATGTACAGGCTAAGATTCCTGTTGCAAAAGCAGCAACAAATCCAACACCATAATTGAGCATTGAACCATCAATTACATCAAAAGCTCCATCCAAAATATCTTTAGCAATCTTCCCTAAAATAAGTGGTACTACCATTAAAAATGAAAATCGTGCTGCCTTTTCCCTATCTACGCCTAATAAAACTGATGTTGATATAGTAGCTCCCGAACGAGAAATACCTGGTAGAATAGCAATTGCTTGTGAAATTCCAATAATTACAGACTCTTTAATGCCAACTTTTTTAGCTGTATCTTTTGCTTTATCAGCCAATATTAATAATACTGCAGTAACCAACAGCATTGATCCAACCAATAATACTTGACCACCAAAGAAAGCTTCAATTTCTTCATCTAACAAAATACCTACAGCAGCTGCAGGAATCATGGATATTACGATGTTTAGTGAAAATTTAAATTCTTCATTCTTCTTAAATTGAAAAAGTCCTTTCAATATTTCCAGAATATCTTTTCTGAAAACTACAATTGTACTCAAGGCTGTTGCAGCATGCAAAACAACAGTCATCAACATACTTTCTTCCGGTAAAGAATTGTCACCTAAAATTACTTTCGCAAGCTCTAAATGCCCACTACTACTAACGGGTAAAAACTCCGTTAAACCTTGTATAACACCTAAAATAATTGCTTCTAAAATTGACATAGCTTGGCTTTTGTATTCGTCCTAAAAATAAATGAAAAAGGAAAGTACCAGATAAGTATAGCTACCCATCCTCCTTAAGCAATACTACTCCTTTGATTTTTTTAAAATACCCCAACCTACAACTCCTAAACCAGCTAATATTACGAGTGGAGCGACATACATTCTACGCGCACTAAATAACTCTTCGCTAAATACCGCGGGGTCTTCAGAACCACCTCCAGACATTAACATATAACCAATAACAGCCATTAATGTTCCTGCACCTATTAAAATATAATTCTCTTTGCCAAAAGCAAAATCCTTATTCAATTCGTTTTTGTTATCGCTCATAATATTAAAGTTTGAAGTTTGAAGTTTGAAGTTTGAAGAATTAAACACTTCAGATCAAACAACAAACAAATTAATCAATACAGATCCCCTGATTCTATTCGTAAATATTTTCGGACTGCTAAATTAGTAGAAATCCACGAGATAATAATTCCTAAGAAAATTACAATCAAAAACAACGCTCCGTAAAGTTCAATGTTTTTAAAATCGATTAGCTCCGGCATTTGTTGTTGTAAGTAATAAAGGAAGGTAACAATTAGTCCTATTGCTATAAATGCAGCCACTATTCCATTCCCTATACCCTGTAACACAAAAGGTTTCCTAATAAAAGAATGACGTGCACCAACCAATTGCATCGTTTTAATTAAAAATCGTTTAGAATATATAGCCAATCGAATGGTATTATTAATTAAAGCCATTGCAATAATTAATAGCAACCCACTAAAACCGAGTAAATACAAACTAATCTTATTCATGTTTGTATTTACAGCATCCACTAAATCAGGTTGGTAAAACACTTCCTTAATCTTAACGTTTTCCATCAATGCTGACCCAATCATTGTTAAACTATCGGGGTTCGCGTAAGCTGCATTTAACTTCACATCAATAGATGGTAACAATGGATTTTCTCCAATAAAAGTTACAAAATCTTCCCCTAAGGCTTCTTGAAATTCTTTGGCAGCAGCATCCGGATCTATAAAAACAGTTTCTTTAACAAAAGGTTCTGTTTCCAATAAATCTATAATATGCTTCACCTCTTGTGGCTTTATCCCTTCATTTAAAATGATAGAAAATCCAATATTTTCTTTTACATGATTAGAAATTTGTTTGGCATTTAATAGAATCAACCCGAGCATTCCTAACATAAACAAAACCAAAGAGATGCTCATTATAGTAGTTAGGTAAGAAGATCTAAGTCTTCTTTTTGAATGTTTATTTTCTGATTTCGACATTTTTTGATTTCTTGTTTCTAGTATATTGTTGATAGAAAAAAATTCAATTAAATTTCTGACAACAAACAACTAACCACTTATAACAATGTTGCTAAAGTATTATTAAACGTTGTGATTAACAACTTATTTGTCCAAAAATACTGCTAAATATTGTTAATTTTGCAACTCAAATTAAGACTTATTAACGATGCAATATCAATTTAACAAGATTGAAGAAAACTGGCAAAAATACTGGGCTGAGCACAAAACATTTGCTGCTGAAGACAACAGTATTAAACCAAAATTTTATGCTTTAGACATGTTTCCTTATCCTTCGGGAGCAGGACTACACGTAGGTCATCCTCTCGGATATATTGCATCTGATGTATATGCCCGTTATAAAAGATTGTGCGGTTTTAATGTGTTACACCCTATGGGCTACGATTCTTTTGGGTTGCCTGCTGAACAATATGCAATCCAAACAGGACAACACCCTGCAGTTACCACAAAAACAAATATTGAAGGTGGTATTGATAAAGATGGAAATGTAATTCCTGGCTACAGAAATCAATTAGATAAAATTGGATTTTCGTTTGATTGGGATAGAGAAGTAAGAACTTCTGAACCGAATTATTATAAATGGACACAGTGGATTTTTAAACAAATTTTCAACTCGTGGTACAATAATGAAACTGATAAAGCTGAAAGAATTGATACTTTAATTGAAAAATTTAAAGCTGAAGGAAATTCTAATGTAAAAGCTGCTACAGAGTTTGAGGAATCATTTTCCGCAGACAACTGGAATGGCTGGAACGAGGAAGTGCAACAAGCAATGTTGTTAAACTATCGTTTGGCTTATTTATCTGACACTTGGGTAAACTGGTGTCCTGCTTTAGGAACTGTTTTAGCCAATGATGAAATAAAAAATGGCGTTTCTGAAAGAGGCGGACATCCTGTGGAGCAAAAATTAATGCGCCAATGGAGTATGCGAATTACTGCTTATGCTGAACGTTTATTGAAAGATTTAGATACAGTTGATTGGACAGATTCTATCAAAGAAATTCAAAAAAATTGGATTGGAAAAAGTGTTGGAGCTGCAGTTCATTTTGATGTAGATGGATTTGATGATAAAATAGAAGTATTTACGACTAGACCTGATACTATTTTTGGTGTTTCGTTTATGGTATTAGCTCCAGAGCACGAATTAGTTGCAAAAATCACTACTGATGCTCAAAAAGAAAAGATTGATGCCTACCAAAAGGCCGCTTCTCTAAAGTCTGAAAGAGATAGAATGAGTGATGTAAAAACCATTTCTGGTGAATTTACAGGGGCTTATGCGATACATCCTTTTACAGGAGATAAAATTCCGGTTTGGATTGGCGATTATGTTTTAGCAAGTTATGGAACTGGAGCAGTAATGTCCGTTCCTTGTGGAGATCAACGTGATTGGGATTTTGCCAATCATTTTAAGATTGATATTCCAAACATATTTAAAGATACTGACATTTCGGAAGCAGCTTACGCGGAGAAAGATGCGGTGATTACCAATTCTGATTTCTTAAACGATTTAAAAGTTAAGAAAGCAACAAAACTAGCGATTTACGAAATTGAACAAAAGGGTTTTGGAAAAGGAAAAACACAATACAAATTAAGAAACGCAGTATTTTCTCGTCAACGTTATTGGGGAGAACCATTTCCTGTTTATTATAAAGGAGATGCTCCTTATATATTAGATACTAACGAAGTTGTTGAATTACCTGAAGTAGATAAGTATTTACCTACCGAAGATGGCGAACCACCTTTGGCAAGAGCCGAAAATTGGACTTACAAACCCACCCCTAACCCCTCCGAGGAGGGGAATTCTTACAGAATGGAGTTCAACACCATGCCAGGTTGGGCAGGAAGTAGTTGGTACTTTTTACGTTACATGGATCCGACCAACGAAAATGAGTTTGTTTCTAAAGAAAAAGTAGACTACTGGCAAAATGTAGATTTATACATTGGTGGAGCAGAACATGCTACAGGACACTTATTGTACTCTCGTTTTTGGACGAAGTTTTTATACGATTTAGATTACATTCCTTTTGAGGAGCCCTTTAAAAAGATGATTAACCAAGGAATGATCCAAGGGAATTCTGCTTTGATTGATTGTGTTGTTGTTAGATTTGGGACAAAAAAATCAGTAAGCGAATTATCCAATAAAATGATTGCTACTGACACTAAGAGACCTATATATCTGCTACTGTCGCACACCTCTCAGGAAAGCATTTATGCAGAAGCAGAAAAATGGATTGCAGAAAATTATCCTGAATTCAAAACTAAAGCTATATATTCGGCTATACAAAGACACGTAGACATCGACTTAGTCTCAGCTTCCAATGAATTAGACATTGAAAAATTCAAAAATCATACTCTTTTTAATGATTTCAAGGACACTGATACTTTTTTCATTCAAAACTCTAACAATCAATTTATTTGCAAAAGAGAAATAGACAAAATGTCTAAATCAAAATACAACGTACAAACGCCAGATGATTTAGTGGAGAAATACGGAGCAGATACCTTACGTTGTTACGAAATGTTTTTAGGCCCATTGGAACAACACAAGCCTTGGGATGTACAAGGAATTACTGGAGTACACGGTTTCTTAAAAAAACTATGGCGTTTATTCCATAATGAAGAAGCTTTAGATATTTCTAATGAAGCACCAACGAAGGAAGAGTTAAAGACTTTACACAAAACAATCAAAAAAATTAAGGAAGACATCGAACGTTATTCGTTTAATACACCTGTTTCTACTTTTATGATTTGTGTCAATGAGTTAACTTCTCAAAAGTGTAACAAAAGAGCCATTCTTTCTGAGTTGTGTATTATTCTTTCGCCTTATGCTCCGCACATTGCAGAAGAGCTTTGGAATAAATTAGGAAACACTGAAAGTATCACTTACGCTGTTTTTCCAAAACATAACGAAGAATATTTAACGGAAGCCAATCATAAATACCCCGTTTCGTTTAATGGTAAGATGCGTTTTATGTTAGAGTTACCAAAAACTATGGGTAAAGCTGATATTGAAGCAACAGTTCTGGCAAACGAACAAACAGCAAAATACTTAGATGGAAAAACGCCTAAAAAGGTAATTGTGGTTCCGAATAGGATTGTGAACATTGTGATTTAATTTCAACTTCGGCTATAGACTTAAGAAGAATAAACATACAGTAACATTAAAGCGTCCTTTCAAAATTGAAAGGACGTTTTTTATATAAGTTGATTGTATGAATTCTACAGCATTTGTTTCTCAATGCTATAAATATTCACTTGAAAGTTAATAAGTCTCTGTCAATAGTAAATACTTAACAGTTTCCTAACATTCTGCTAAAAGCATTAGAGGTCAAAAGGTCTTAACTCTGTAATAAAACAATAAAAGCTATGAAAAAAATCTTCTCTCTAATCTTAACCGCAATATGCATAAATGGTGTATATTCTCAGTGTAATTCGTTATTCTTTTCTGAATACATTGAAGGGTCATCCAGTAACAAAGCAATCGAAATTTATAACCCCACATCAGTTGCAATTGATTTAACAAATTACACCATTGCACGGTTTAACAATGGAAATACAACGGCATCCGGAACATTAACCTTTGCAACGGGAACAATGATTCCTCCAGGAGATGTTTACATCACTGGAAATGCAAGTGCCAATGCTGCAATACTTGCAGCGTCTGACATTACAGATGCTATTACTTATTATAATGGTGATGATGCCATTATACTATATAACAATATTACAAATGACACGCTTGATGCAATTGGCAAAATAGGAATAGATCCTGGGTCTAGCTGGACAGTTGGTACTGGAGCAACAAACAATACAACTCTAGTAAGAAAAAACAACATCACACAAGGAACTACAGATTGGGCAATTGGTGCAACTCAATGGGATGTTTTCTCTACTGACATGACAGATTCACTGGGAGCACACTCTATTATACCATGTGCTGCACCTTGTACAAACACAAACAGTTCTTTTGCTATTACAGAATGTACAAGCTACATTGTACCAAGTGGAGATGAAACATACACAACTACTGGTACTCACACAGTTGCAGACACTATTCCAAACCACTGCGGATCAGATAGTATAATGGCTATTACAGTAACTATTTTACCTGTTTTAACGGGCAACAATAACACTACAATCTGTGCCACTGAAAGTATTCTTATCAATGGAAACACTTACGATGCAACAACATCAACAGGAACAGAAATATTTACAAACATTGGCCCCAACAACTGCGATTCTACAGTTACTGTAGCCTTAAATGTTTTAGCTTCTATCGATATTTCTCTTACCAATACAGCTCCAACTTTAACTGCCAATCAAACTGGAGCGAATTACCAATGGTTAGATTGTGATAATGGAAATGCTATCATTACAAATGAAACAGGAAATAGTTTTACTGCTGCTATTAACGGAAATTACGCAGTAGAAATTACTATGGGAAGTTGTATTGACACTTCAGCCTGTACAAACATAGCAACGGTTGGAATTGATGAAATAGAAAACAAAGCGATTTCTATCTATCCAAATCCAACTAAGAATTTAATAAATATTGACCTTCGTAATATTCAGGATGCTATTAACTATAAGCTTTGTTCTATAGAAGGAAGAATTATTGATGAACAACAAAATGTATCAGAAAAATCAATCCTTATTGAGTTATCTAACGAAAGTAATGGGATTTACTTATTAAAAATTGAAACTAACTCTTCTTTTAATGTATACAAGATTATAAAACGATAATAGTTTTAAAAAAAACACTTTAATAAGGCCTCTCTTTTTTGAGAGGCCTTTTCTATGCAACAATATTTTATAACTTACGTTTTGTAGTATGTTTATAAATGGCACAACCTTTGTTTTACATTTACCAAATACTAAAAAAACTACATTTAAGAAATGAGCCATTTATTGGCGATTTTCATCTGACTTAATTAAATTAACAGGTATGAAACAGATAAAAACTAGAAACATAATACTTGCAATAGCTGCAACATTGGCCTTTTTCAGTTTTACAGAACAAAAAGTGCCCGCAATAGAAACTGATTCAGTTCAAACATTAAGGAACATAAATAACAAAGCATTTATAGCTGGAGAACAATTAGAATATCGTTTGCATTATGGAATTATAAATGCAGGAACTGCAACGCTAGAGGTAAAGCCTTTTGCTCAAAAAATTGCAGGAAGAGATCTATATCATATTATAGGGTCAGGGAGAAGTAAAGGTGCTTTTGATTGGTTTTTTAAAGTAAGAGATACTTATGAAACTTATTTAGATGTTGACGGGGTATTTCCATGGATGTTTGTACGCGATATAAATGAAGGAGGATACAAGAAACAACAAACTTATAAATTCGCTCAAAACAACAACAAAGTTGATAATGGTAAAGGAAAATCTTTTAAAGCTCCACATGGAGTTCAAGATATGCTTTCTGCTTTTTATTATGCCCGATCTATAGATTACTCAAAAGCGAAAAAAGATGAAATATTTACCATCTGGTCTTTTGTTGATGATGAATTATGGCCTTTAAAAATTAGATATTTAGGTAAGGA
>Ga0105356_10005502_pt1 | contig 12006 bp, 12 predicted proteins | sample GOMGulsemesocosm_3_FD_83502 | JGI IMG/M metagenome (GOLD analysis project Ga0105356, IMG submission 83502) | Methane-oxidizing microbial communities from mesocosms in the Gulf of Mexico - GOM9D Gulf of Mexico | ecosystem: Environmental > Aquatic > Marine > Cold seeps | place: Gulf of Mexico...
GACCAATCTGGACCACGGTGTCTTAGTAATTTAGACATCTCAATTGCTTGGCTGCGCAACTGCGTTGGATCTGTTTTTATATCCAGCACGCCAAAAATAGAACACATACCTCATTCCCCAATTCGATAATAAGTTTTAAAAATAATGAACTCCTATATGTATCAAATAAAGCTTATTAAGTCACACCTAAATTTAACAAAATATGCATATATTCTGCAAAAAGGTTAAATAACAGGGTTAAATTTGCTTAATTAGCTTGAATTGCATGCAAAGTTGGATTTATATATCTTAGATTTAAAAAATATAACTTTTTTATTGTAAATAAAAAGTGAGGATAGTTACTTTAGATTGAATATTTGCGGCTTAAAATATAGTCAGCCGCAAAATAACTAGAGCTATAAAGACATTAATACTTTAAAGTTTTTTCCAGTCGAGTTTTCATCCTTTTTACTAAATTTAATCAGTAAGTCATCTTTGCCATCAAGGTTTAAATCATTTATGTAAACTAAGTTTCCATCTTGTGGTAATTGGGTATCATAGCCTTGCGCGCGCTTTTTAAATAAACGTTTGCTGCTATCACCTAAATATATTTTAAGCTCATCATCACCATCTGATAATATTAAATCTTTTAAGCCATCTCCATCTAAATCAGCAAGTTTAACCACTGCACTGCCAGACTGTCCCGACGAGAGGCTAAAGTTTAGCTCTACTTCTTTACTTACCTGTGCTTTTTGATAATTATCATCAGTGTTCATTTTAAATAAATATACATCTTGATCTATACTGCCCGCTAAAAGCGCACCTATTATCTGCGACATGCCGATATCAAATCCTGCAAGCATCACTTCTGATTTGTTATCACTATCTATATCTACAAACTCTAAACCGGTTAATGTACCATCTGCTCGTATCGTACTATTTGGCTTTTCAGGGTAGGAGAGTTGTCCTTTGCTATTTTGTCCTAAATATATTTCATAATCGTTAGTGCGATCTAATACACCCGAAACCTGAGTGTAACGTACTATCATATCGGTTATGCCATCAGAATTTAAATCTCGTAATTCCTCTAATTTTCTATATACCAACTCACTTTGATCTAAGCTCTCTCCTGTTTCATCTCTTTTATTCCACCACTCAGTGCCACTTATGGCTTTATTAATCTCAACCTTATTTGATTGTGTATTAAATACGCCATTTTTAGATTGATGATAGACTTGCATTTGTCCTTCACCCACTTGAATAATATCAATCGCACTATCAAAATTGACATCTTCAAAATATAGCTTTGCCTGTTTGTAAGTTGCACCATCTGAATGTAGATTTACTTCAGCTGGAATAGGTAGTGTTTGTGTCGAGAATTGTCCACTTTTTTGTCCAATTAAAATATGCGTTGATGAAAAATCACTGAGTAACACATCATCAATATCGTCTTGATTAAAGTCTTTAATGAAATGCGCTCTATTTATGTGTTCAGGTTTATCTTTTAAGAAAATCGTATTTATAGCAGATATTGTTTCAAACTTATTATTAACAGCATCGTATTTGGCCAGTTCATTACTTGACATAAAATATAGGTTTTGTAATAAGCCTGTTTTATATTCACTTAAATCATAACTATAGAATTTCTTGGGGATCGCAAGTTTATTAGCTATAGCATATTCATTTTGTTTATCGTTAAAAAGGTACGTGATCAGCCATTTATCTTTGTTTTCATCAGTGCCTAATATAATTAATTCTTTAGCACTGTTTTCAATGATGTCAGCAGCTAAAACGGGTTGGATCAGTTTGTAAGGCGCATCAATTAATATTTCGTTAAAATCAACTTTAGTTTGTTTTGTATTCTTACTGGCTGCAGATATATAGGATGTATTAAAAACAGCGGCAAGTGCGACTGAGTACATTATTATTTTTTTATTAATTTGGAACATTACTTTCTCACTAATCAATTTGATTAATTTAATTTACCTATATATTACATAAGTAAATGTCAGAATCTTTTATAATCTGTAAGAAAGTATGAATAATGTAAACCAAAATGCCTGAACTTTGGTGCTAGATTACTTTGAAGACAGTGGCCAAATATTTTTTATATAATGACCATGATAGAATATTAAACCTGCTACGAAGCTCATGACTGAACCTAATAGTAAAGCCCAAGAAACATCAAACATAGATAAAACACCACCAATTAATGCGGCAAATAAATTACCTAAACAAAAGATAGTGACCAGCATACCCATTAATTTACCTTGAGGCCTGTTTTCATAACTATGAGATAGATAAGAGGGTAAAAATCCATTGTAAATGGCAATGCCAGCGCCCATTAATGCAAAAGTGATTAAGTATGAATTGTTAGTAAGCCAAGGAAGCGCGGCTAAAGAAACCCCATATAATATGATCCCTAAAATTCCAGCTGAGGCATGAGAAAATCTTTTTTGAATTTGAGGATTTATAAATATACTGGTACATATCATACACGCAGTTAAAAATACAGTTGCCCAACTAATATCGACAGGTACATAATCAAACTGGCGAACTAAGTGTAATGGGTAATATTCATAATATAAGTTAACACCCATAGTTAAAAATAAATAAAGTAAAAAGAAGCGTCTTAAATCAGGTTGTTTTAATAACGTTAAGCTTGAACCCGTTTCTGCATTATCATCTTTTTTATTGAGTGCGTTAGGTAAAAGTGTATGACTTAATAAAGCACATACTAAGCATGCAATTGCCGCGGCCCAAAATACAGAATCAATACCATAAAAAATCAAATAACCACCGGCAAGAGGCCCTAATAAATAACCGCCATAACCCATTGAACTGACTAATGAGAAGCTACGTGTTTTATCTATTACAGGATGTAAATCAGCTGCAATAGCACGCGCAATGGCAATATTACCTTCACATAAACCTGTTAATAAGCGTGATATTGCAAATAGTAAAAAGTTTTCATTGATAGCCGCTATTGCAGTTAAGCTATATCCAACGGCACTACCAAGGAGTGTAATACTGAGTAATTTTTTACGACCATAATTATCTGAAATAGCACCAATAACACTACTACCTAAAATAATGCCTAAAGGATATATACCCAGGACTATGCCTAATAATATCTCAGAAGGTAAGTTCATAAATTGTGTTAATGCAGATTCACCTTCAGAGAATAAAGGCGCTAAAACAGGATAGGGCAAAGCTATGCCCGCAACGCTAATTAAAGTAACAAGCAAAGTAATATATAAAATTTGCTTGGCTTTATTTTTGTCTTCAACTAAAGGTGAGTTAATTATGTCGAGCTTGTTACTAGAAATATTGCTCATAAAACTATTTTCTTATTAAGAATACAGCTAATATCGCATTTGCCTTCAATTAAGTAAATAAAAAGCTTTACTTAATTGAAGGCTGTCATATTTTTAATTATAAACTAGCGTGAGGACCAAATACTTCATAATGAATACGTGATTCACATACACCTAGTTCTAATAAAGATTTTTTGGCAAATTGCATAAACCCAACTGGACCACACATATAAAAATTACCATTGTCTTTAGGCAATGCTAATTGACTAAAGTCAATAAATCCTTGGTGAATATTATCACCACTTTCAGGTTGTTCCTGATACCAAGTATTATGTTGCCAAGCATTCGCATCGCATAAGTCAATTACGCGACTTTTAAACGAATGCTGTTCTTTATTCTCACATGCATGAATATAATGAACTGGGTTTCTATAGTGATCGTTTGATAGTTTCTCAAGCATGGCTTGCATAGGCGTAACACCCACACCTGCTGAAATTAAAACAACAGGCGCTTGTCTGTCTATAAAGAAAAAATCACCTGCTGGCGCATATAAATCAACAACATCGCCTATTTCTACATGATCATGTAAATAATTAGATACTAAACCAGGGTGTTCACCTTGCTCACGTTTAACTGAAATACGGTAAGTTTCTTTATTTGGCAGATCGGATAATGAATATTGTCTAATTTCAACATTATCTGAGTCACTTGGGTGCACTTCTACCCCAAGATATTGGCCAACATTGAAATCGATCACAGATTCATTATCAACAGGCGCAAACATAAAACTTGTTACTAAAGCTGATTCTTTTACTTTATTAACAACTTTAAACTGACGTTTACCACGCCATCCTCCTTGAGTACTCGCTCTTTGCGTATAAAGTTCTTCTTCTCTAGCAATAAAAATTTGTGCTAAAAACTGATATGCATTAGCCCAGGCTTCTTCAATTTCAGTCGTAAATGCATCAGGTGCTAATTCACGTAAACTCGCAAGTAAATGATGACCTACAATTTGATAATGTGCTGGTTGAATATTAAAGCTTGTATGTTTTTGGGCAATTCGCTCTACTGCCGTGGTCAAAGCTGCTAGATTTTCAATATTCTTAGCGTAAGCAGCAATCGCTTCAAATAAAGCGACTTTTTGTTTTCCTGTTTCTTGATTGCTCATATTGAATATATCTTTAAGCTCAGGGTTATGTTTGAACATGCGATTATAAAAATACTCTGTAATTGCCGAGCCTGCTTCTTCTAATAATGGAATGGTACTTTTTACTAAAGAGATATCTTTTTCAGTTAACATAAAACTTCCTAATTAATAGTTATTGATCAATGCGCTTTGCAAATAAGATCGGTGAATATACAAAAATAAAAATAAGACTTGAACAGACCCAAAGTAGGGCACTGAGATCCCAAGCGAGTTGGGTAAAATTGAATAAAGGTAAAATGACCCGTATAAAAGCAGTTAAAATGATTAAAATAAAAGCTAAAATTAATGCTTTATTTAATACAAGTGCACGTCCAGTATGCCCAAGAGATACACGGCTCATCATTGCAAAAATCATTAAACCTATGGCACCAATAGTGATCATATGAAGTGCATTACTAAAGGGAATGTTGATATTGATTACTGATAAATCAAAATAACTTAAACCGAGTAGAATTAAACCAAAACCCATAAAAAGATAAGATATATGCAATGACCAAAGTAATGGCACTTTGTAGGTTTTTATGGTTTTCCAAAAGCTGAACCGTAATAAATGTAAAACCCCTGCCAAAATCATGATCGGGCCTGGTGTAAAAGGCAGATCTAAAAAGTAACCTAAAATAAATACAGCTATACCAGTTATGCCAACGGGTAAAATTAATTTCTCAATCCATGTTGGGGTATTTATTTTTTTCGTTTTAGCGCCATTTTGTGTGAAAAATGGGATCACTCGTCCACCGATTATCGACATTAATATCGTGAATAATAAAATACTTGCACGAGATAAATGCATAGCAAGCCCAGTATAATTAAGCAGATCAGTTAAAATAATGCTGATATTCATTAGCATCATGATGCTAAGTAAAGGTACAAATAAGTAATTACGTATATTTTTAGCGTGATAAACCATTTTGAAAAAACAGCTGATCACGATTAACCACCAAACAAGCTGAAAAATTAATGCTACTTTAATTGAAAAACTTGAGTTTATATAAATTGAAAACCTAACCGTCAGCCAAATTAGGCTGAGTAAAAAAAGGTGTTTTCCTGTAATACTGGGCTGTTTTGTCCACGTTTTACCTGCTGTTAATATAAAACCCACTGCAATCGTTGCTGCGAAGCCAAATATCATTTCATGAATGTGCCATATACTTGGGCTCAGTCCTGAGTTATTAAGTTCAAATAATGAATTTAGCTGTAAATACCAAATGATCATGCTCACAACGGATGCTAATGTGCCTAAAATAAAAAAAGGTCGAAATGCTAAGTCAAAAAAGTCATGATTAAAAAGTTTAGACATAAAATGTTTATCTGGGCTATTTAACTGAGGTTGATTATCTTGTTTATATTTCAACATCATTAACTCTGGGTCGTGTATTTCCATCATATTAAAAAACCTTATAACCTAAGCCATGTACACCTACACAACGAATAACGTAACCAAGCTTAAAAACGCCAGCAAATACAATTGTAAAAATGTGACCCGCAATCTGCATATACATATTAAATAAATGATCAAAGCCAAAAGTCATAGTTAAACAAAGTAGGGTAATCGTTAAAGAAACAAGCATTAACCAGTTACCGCCAATGATGCATTTTTGGAAATTAATCTGCGTTTTATCAAATTGATAATCGTTACTAACGGAAAATTGAGAGTACATAATCACTGCTTATTTTTATTTATATATAACTTCTATATAGCAATAGCAGTGCCAGTATTTATATTCTTTAAAATACAGTGGGTTATAGTTGCCCTTAGCTTGGTGTAGTCATTTTGACTGCCATAGGCGTTTAAGGTGAAAGGACATAAAAGAGTCTTATTGACTCTTGGTGTGTATTAGATAATAAATAATATGAGTATATATTTGTTTTGGTTTTAACTGATAGGAAATAGGAAATAGGAAATAGGAAATAGGAAATAGGAAATAGGAAATAAAGGTTAGCAATTAACCTTCATCTTTTTCAGATTTGGATTTGGCTCCCTTTACAAAAGCACAAATAATGACCACTAATACTAACCAAATAAAAAAATATACCATGTATTTACCATATGACTAAAAAGTTATTTTATGGTGATTAGTATAATCTTCAGTAACTTAATACAAACTGAATCTCATAAAAGCTAAATCAGCATACAACAGTAATGACATCAAAAGTATAGTTCAATTTAAAGTTTATTTTCTAAAAAATCGATCATGGCGCGTATTTTAGGAGTAACGCCTTTTCTACTGGCATAAATAGCATACAAAGAAATGTTAGTACTTTGCCATGAGCTAAGTACTTGTTGTAATTTATTATGTGATATTGCATCTGTACACAAATACTCAGGTAAAAGGGAAATACCTGCACCGTTTAGTGTCATTTGATAAATAACATTAAAATCATCACATACAAAACTCGGTTGTAACTTGACTGCTTGTGTTTCGTTTTGGTTATTTAAAATCCATTGGTTTGAGTGGTTAGTCGCATTCATAAATAAGCAATTATGCAGTTCAAGATTTGAAATTTCAATTGTTCGGTTTTTATTTGTGTTGTTAATATATTCTGGACTGGCGTATAACTTTAAGCATGTACTCATCAGCTTTTTTGAAATCAAAGATGAATCTGGTGATTCTCCAACCCTAAGCACTAAATCAAAACCTTCTTCAATGATGTCAACGCGTCTATTTGTGAGTTGCAATTCAACCTGAATATTAGGGTAAAGTTCATTAAATTTCATCAGTAGTGGGGCTATTAAGCTTTGGCCTATCGTGACAGACGTACAGACTTTTATGACTCCTCTAGGCACTGAGCTCATGGTTTCAATACATTTTTGAGAATTTGCTATTTCTTCATTAATACGTACACAATATTCATAATAGATTTTACCTATTTCAGTTAAATGCAATGAACGTGTTGATCGCTCTAATAGACGCACTCCAAGTGCAGCCTCCAATCTAGAAACTTTTCTACTGATATTAGATTTAGGCAGTGAAATAGCATCAGCGGCAAGAGTAAAACTTTTGTGCTCTACAACTGCTAAAAATACCATCATATCGTTTAAATCATGCATATTGTTACCTTATATAGAACGTAGAGTTTTATTTGTGCTTATTTATCTCATTTTATAACTCAATTAATATTGATATCAAGTTAAAGCATATTAAGCATTAGGAGAAAGTGATGGAAATTTTAACTTTTGATGAATTACCACAAGGTGGCTTTGCAGGATTAATTGAACGTCAATTTGTAACTGATAGACGCGTATTTAAAAAACCAAAAAATGAAAGTGTGTTTGATGGCATTGGTAATTTTGTTTATTTAGCTGACGCAAATTTTTTACCAAAAGGTGAAACAGGAATGCATGGACATAAAGAAGTTGATGTAATTTCTGTGATGGTTGAAGGCGAAGTCAGTCATGCTGGTTCTCTTGAGCATGGTAAAGGGTTAGTTGCAGGTAGTGTACAAGTTCAAAGAGCAGGAGCAGAAGGATTCAAACATAACGAAATAAACCCAAATTCACAGCCAAATCATATGATCCAACTTTGGGTCATGCCAGATGAACTAGGTGAGCCTGCAGGTTATAAAACATATCGACCAGCTGATGGCGAAGTTAAAAATATTTATGGCGGCAATAAAAGCCAGACCACTACTTTTTATAGCAAAACAGCAATTGACGTAGGTCAGCTTAAAGTAGGTCAAACGGCAAAAAAATCAGGCCCCGTTATGGCTTTTATTAGTAAAGGTTCAGGAATTATTAATGGTAAGAAAATCGAAGCTAGGACATTAGTTAAAAGTGATGAGCCCATTTCATTTGAAGCTCAAGAACAATCTCAAATTATATTTATTTACCTAAATTAATAGCATTTAATAATACAACAAAGAGAAAAATTATGACTACAAATAAACATTCAGAATTCCTAACAGCCGACAACGCAGTACTTGCAATGATAGATCATCAAACAGGATTAATGTCATGTGTAGGTGATGAACATCCAACAGTTTTAAAAAACAATATTCTTGGTTTATGTAATACCGTGAAAGAAGTTGGTATGCCAAGTGTGATCACAGCAAGTCTTCCGCAAGGGCCAAACGGTCCGGTTATACCTGAAATTGTTGATATATTGCAAACTAATGTAATTGAGCGTGAAGGGCAAATTAATGCTTGGCATAGCAATGCTTTTACAGATGCAATTAAATCAACGGGTCGTAAAAAAATAATCATGGCAGGTATAGTGACAGATGTATGTTTATTATTCCCTGCTTTATCAGCAGTTGCAGAGGGCTATGATGTATATGCAGTGATTGATGCATCTGGGACTTGGAATAAAACAGTGCAAGAGGTCACAATTCACAGGCTAACGCAAGCTGGCGTTAAAGTGACAACATGGGCCTCTGTATTAGCAGAAGTAATGAATGATTGGCGTAGTCCTCATGGTGAAGCATTAGGGCAAGTTTTGACAAATCATACAACACCATACGGTTACGTAATGAATAGTCACTTTTCAAAGTAAATGAGACTGTAAATGATATAGGTGTATTGACCATACACCTTTTATAAACTGGAGTTAAATATGAAACCGATAAACAAACATATTATGGCAATGATTACTTTTGTTCTATTATTACCTTTAGTGTATTTCATACCGCCATTTGTTAGTCATAATTTAACGAGTGAACATTTATATGTCACAGTGATCTCTGTTGCTTTGATAGTGCCGTTGTTAACTTATATCCTGATCCCTCTGGTGATAAAAATTGTATATTTAATATCAGGTGCTAAATAAATTTATAAATCAGATAAATGTTCACTTAAACATTCATAAAAGCAATGAACACGTGCACTGTGCTTTAAATCTTTGTGATAAACAAACCACATCGCTTCTTGAGAATGCGGCAAGTCTATTGGTACTTTTACTAAGTTTTTAATCTGACTAGCTTGAAATACACTAACAGGACCAATTCCCATACCTTCAATTACCGCTTGGTTTACATCAGGAAAATGTGAGCTTTGGAAGATGATTTTATCTTTTTCGATCTTATCAACAATATGACGAATAAACGGGATTCTATATTTATCTGATGTAGGTAATGCCCAATAATGATCATTTAATTCTTTTGACGATTTTGGCACGCCAAATTTATCTATATAAGATTGCGCCACATAATATTGTGTTGCTAATTGTGTTAAGTTTTTAACGATTAAATCTGGGCCGTTTGGTTTTGGTCCTGCACGTAAGGATATATGAGCTGCACCAGACTCCAAAGGTACAATATCATCTGTAGAGAGTAACTTGATTCTGATCCCTGGATATTTATCTCTAAAAGTCTTTAAGGCGGGTGTTAACTGTGAAGAGAATGAACTTAAGCTTGTGATCCTAAGCTCACCAGATATCTGACCTTCAACGTTATGAAGTTTATTTTCTAATCTTGCAAAATGCGCGATTAAATCAGGTAGCTCATCCATTAATACACTGCCTGCATCAGTGAGCTGATAACCCCTTTGGTGTCTGATAAATAACTTAACTTCTAAGGCTTGCTCTAGCCTATTCACATGCCTTAAAACAGTAGCATGGTTTATTTCTAATGTTTTTCCGGCTTGGCTTAAACTGCCATCTAAAGCAACTTGATAAGCAACTTTATAGTCATCCCAAGATATACCTTTCATTAATGATTATCCGGTTGTGCATATTTGCACAATAGTTTCGCATTTATTGATGTTTTTTAATAGGTGGAATTAACCTAATATTCTTTTAACGAAATGAGGAATAGAAAATGTTGAAAAATACAGAAACATCTTATGGCTATATTTCAATCATAATGCATTGGCTTATGGCACTTATTATCTTTGGTTTGTTTGGCCTAGGTTTATATATGGTTGAATTGAGCTATTACGATGCTTGGTACAAAGGTTCATTAGATTTACATAAAAGTATCGGCATGGTGTTGGTGTCACTGTTATTAACAAGAGTATGTTGGACTGTATTTAATATTAAACCTAAATCAGCAGTGATTAATGCAAGTAAATTAGAAATTAACTCAGCACACTTTGCACATATCGCTTTATATGTATTGATGACAGCTTTAATGCTCAGTGGATACTTAATATCAACTGCGGATGGTAGAGATATTAGTGTATTTGGTTTGGTTTCTATTCCTGCATCTTCAATCGCTATTCAAAATCAAGAAGATATCGCTGGCGGCATACACAATATTTTAGCTTGGAGTCTAGTTTTGCTAGCTTCGGCTCATGGATTAGCAGCAGTTAAACATCACTTTATAAACAAAAACAATACATTAAAACGTATGTTAAAAGTATCTCAAGTAAGCAGTTAATATATTAATAAAAGTAAAATACACACTATAAGAATTATTAAGGTAAAAAAATGAAAAATAAAATATTATCATCAGCGGTATTAGCAACGAGTTTAATCTTAGGTTCAACATCACTATCTACTCAAGCAGCAGAATATAAGGTAGATGTTGAAGGCGCTCATGCTTTTGTACAATTTAAAATAAAGCATTTAGGTTATAGCTGGTTACTTGGAGAGTTTAATACTTTTGATGGTAACTTTGCTTATGATGCAAAAGCACCTAATCAAGCAAAAATAAATATTGAAATAGATACAAAAAGTTTAGATTCAAATCACGCTGAACGTGACAAACATTTAAAAGGCAATGACTTTTTAAATGTTGCTAAGTTTCCTAAAGCAAACTTTGTAAGTAAAGGCATTAAATTTTCTGATGAAACAAATGCGATAGTCACAGGTGACTTTACTTTAAAGGGCGTGACAAAAACAATTTCATTCCCGATCAACAAAATTGGTGAAGGGCAAGATCCGTGGGGAGGCTATCGTGTCGGTTTTTCCGGTAGTACTAGCTTAAAACTAACAGACTATGGTATCGAATATAATTTAGGTCCAGCATCTACCCATGTTGAAATGGCATTACACATTGAGGGTGTGAGGCTTTAGCTTATACCCAAACCACTTTATATGCGTGTCTGCAGAGCAATTCATGATCTAGGCGCATCTTTGTATTAATGGTTGCTCCCTTAAAAGAAGATGAAACAACGAGCATGATTGGCTCAGTAGTCCCCGCAGGGTTGGTTTAGAAACGTTTTATGCGACGTTAGATGAATTTGAAATAGAGTAACTACATTCATCTGCCTTGCCTAAAGCATTTCTAACTCCAGCTGAATCCAGTATCTTGAAGTGGCTTGGGTATATCATTACATCAAATCTTAAAAGGGCTTTCTTTAAAATAGAAAGCCCTTTTGCATATCTAGTGTAGCAAAAAGTCGTATATACAATTAGGGTTACAATTGCGTGTATAATGCACAAACAGCACTAAAAAGGTGCTTTTGTCATGATAGTTTGACTTAAATCCATGACCTTAGTGTTATTTTTTGATATGTTCTTAGGATAAATATATTAATCCTGATAAAAGGGTACAGTTAGTGCGTACGGATTTTTGGAAAAATACAGCTGCTTTTGGACTTAAAGATAATGCGGTAAACATATTATC
>Ga0105356_10005508_pt1 | contig 12001 bp, 11 predicted proteins | sample GOMGulsemesocosm_3_FD_83502 | JGI IMG/M metagenome (GOLD analysis project Ga0105356, IMG submission 83502) | Methane-oxidizing microbial communities from mesocosms in the Gulf of Mexico - GOM9D Gulf of Mexico | ecosystem: Environmental > Aquatic > Marine > Cold seeps | place: Gulf of Mexico...
AAAATTGTGTGCCTGAATGACATTATCAGCAAAGAAAATTTAATAGGCAGACCCACAATAACTAATAAAGAAGATATCGAAATTTTATATGACAACCTATCCATCTGGAAGAAGCATCTTCAGTTTCAGGACATAATCAGAAGAACCAAGACCCGCTATCAAAAGAGCACCTTCAATGAACGCAACAGTGAAAAGAAGCAGTGCAATATAATGCTACCAAAGAGACTAATAGATAAGCTAGACAAGCAAGCTGCCAAACAGAGTAAAAGTCGCTCAGAACTTGTTTTGGATTTATTAAATGAAGCCATGAACAAGACGGGATGAGTTAAATAATGGACTCATACTACATATCCTTGGAATCACTCTTGCAGTGATACCCACAACCTTGTACTTCGCAGGCTTTACTAGATACTGAAAAGAGTTAAAATATAACTAAAATGATCTACCTACTTAGAAAAAAGATTAAGCAAAGCTCTTTAGTAACACCAGAAGTAACACCAAGGAGTTTTATAGATGGGTTTTTCCTTATGTATCAAGTAGTTATAGTGAAGGTTCAATTCCCACCGCCCCACCATACAAATAAATAAGCCCGATGCAGTTTAACTGCATCGGGCTTTTTTATGCCTCAAATTCAAGAATAAATTTTCACTGTTCAGGTGCGGCGGTGGGAACCAAACCCGCGCCTATCGATTAGTCAACATTCGATTCTTTGGCTCCCATGCGCAATACGATAGATCAGCAGACAAACCTTTTAATTTGTCATTCGTTGTCGCGAGTTTATAAAGTAGAATCTTCATAAGCCTTGTCGCTAATCATTATACAGCCAAGGCTTTCTGCGTTTTGGAGTTTTCTAAATAGGAATTAAGGGATTATGAATAATATTAAAAATCTAGAGATTTTGACTAACGGAATTTACTTAAAAATAGCCGAGATGGTGATTAAAGTGTCTTCGATGGTTGGTGAGTTAACACCAGAAGAGGCAGAAGAAACCGTTGACGATGTATATGGGCAACTTGAGCCTATGCGAGAATCGATGTTTTCACCTTATACTGCGGATATTGACGCACTTATAGCGCAAGGGGTGTTTGATAAGGCAGATTTGTGTATCAGCGGCATTTCAAAATCACATCCAGATTTAACTCGCTTCGATGATAGATTGACCCCAAAAGACTTAGTTGCCTATAACAATATTCTATCGTTAGATACAGACAATAACCCTGTTAAAGCAATCATGGATTTGTTTGATAATTTATACACAAAAATGGATAAAGATATTAATGGCTAAGGTATAAAAATGGATGATTTAAAGGCAGAGCAAGTCCAGCAGCTGCTGGGGGTTTTCTGCCTTTTTTAATGGCAATAATAAATAAGTGATAATAAATAGACACTATGATTAAAAGATTGCGGTTCGTACTTACCACAATCATCTGCATCGCCATTCTCTCTATCGGAGCTGTGTATCTTGGGTCTTACTTAAGAGCGATTATTGCTGAAGACCCTATATCGCTTAATGGAACTGCAGTAACTTATGACTGCGCTAATGGTAACTGCATTGCTTTTAAGGTAGCCCCCTACTTCATCTTTTCGAACTAAGAGCTTTTTTATACCACCCAATCCATTTACCATGCCCATCACATTGATTTAAAGAAGCAATAAACTATGCCACTCCCCCCTTGCCCCAAATGCAGCTCTGAATTTGTTTACCAAGATCAAGATCTAATGATCTGCCCAGAATGTGCCCACGAATGGAACCCTTCTGAAGTGCTTGAGGATGACTCACCAACAGCAAAAGATGCTAATGGCACCCAGCTACAAGCAGGAGATAAAGTCACAGCGGCAAAGGACCTTAAGGTAAAAGGTAGTTCTCAGGTCATTAAGGTAGGAACCAAGGCTTTAATTCGTCGCATCGTTGATGGCAAAGATCATGAGCTTGATTGCAAGGTGGATGGTGCAGGTGAAATGATGGTGACCGCGAAGTTTGTTAAAAAAGCTTAGCTCACCATCCATGGCGAGCTTCTAGTTATAAAACTAATTAAGCTCGCCCTAAACTCACAACTGCTTAACCATCAGTATTTTTGGCGCTTTAGGGATATTAAATAACTTGTTAGCCTTAAACTCTACCGCACCAATATCAGGATTCCCTATGCGGTCGTTACCTAAGAAATCTTTTGTTGGCATTGCAATTCCAGCAACCTCTCCCGAGTAGCCCATATTAATAACTGAAGATTTCTCATCTGCTGGGTAAGGTTTATTAGTTTCTTGCTTTAAGGTTTCAATATCATAAGCAGTGTGATTAATGCCCAGTTCGATACGCTCAAAATAAGGGTTAGTAGGAATGCTATAATCCCTATCATCAAATACTCCTCCAGACGCTATATGACATAAGCCTTCATTGGCATTATCGCCATCTGGAATATTCGAATTGAAATTATTGCAGGGGTCATCAAAACTTTTTACCTGATGAATAATATTATTATGTATCTGGCGGTTAGGATAATGAGATTCGGTATACAGTAGACAAGAATTTTCCCACTCTTGGCGATAATCTGTTAATCCGTAAAAAACATTATTTACAGCATAAAATGATTGATTCGATGGAGCTACTTCTGTGCGTGGCCCTGCCCCCATAATGCAATCTCCTTCAGATAAAACGGTATTATTAATAAGTACCGCTTTGTCATCTGCAAAAGCCCAACTGATAGAAAGTGGCGCTCCCCCAGCCCGACAGATAGATCCCTCTCCACCGAGTTTATAAGCTTGGCGTGCATTCCAGCCGCAATTCGAGATAATAATATTATTGATTAATTCTGCATTACCCGCGACTTTTACTTGATTACCTGCATTGCCTTCTATGCGGCTATTCTTGATGGTGATTTTACCTTCAAGCTCATGATATAAAAGATCGATACCGTCACTGCTATTATAAAGAACTTGGGTATTTTCAAAGATCCAATTCCCCCCCGTTTTACCTGTGCCAATGCCATCGCCATAGCCACCGATATCTTGACGAGCACAGGCATGAGGTTGGTTATGATCTTCTTCACCTGGATTATATATCAGTGCACAACCACTAAAAGTAATTGAAGAATCTATAAACTTTATATCTCCGCTAACGCTGTCATCATCCCCATAAAGATCACCATCCCAACCAGCGCCATAGTTAGCATAGAGGTGAGTTCGTAATAAGGTGACATCACTGACGCGTCCAGCCATGATTCCCCTAGATAGCCCTTTTACTGTGACATCGGTTAATTTAATATCGCTTGAGTCTGCCATGTAAATACCGACATCAGCAAATAACTTGGTATAGGGCTCACTGCGATCACAGATAAGGCTTTCATCTGGAAGTCCACTTACGCCAATACAACTTGAGTGATCTGTAATTTCTAAGCAAGAAAGTTCGACATGCTGAGTATCAATTAATCTGAAAATATTAGAAGCGCGATTAGAACCCCACAATTGCGGTGGAGTTTCACAACCCTGATTCCAATCTTCACCTCGTATTATTGTTGGGTTTTCTGCAGTACCTGCTGGGATTGATGGTAGGTTACAAGAATATGCCCAACCTAGATGGCACTTATTAGCCGTATAATCATCGTGATACCCCATTCGATACTCAGCTTGGCTGCCATCTTCATTATTTAAAATGGTGATAATATCACCACCATTAATATTAATCGTCTCGTGCTCTGGCCCTAGCAACTCGAAAAGATGCTTTAACGCACATTCTTTATTCTCAATACTTTCATTATAAGGCTGTGAAGATAATCCTGTGCAGTGTTCAATATCACCGCCATTAGGATGAATAAAATATTCGCTCGCAGTTACTTCCTGAAAGCCTAAAGCTAACGTCAGCATTAATAATATTTGTTTACTGTTCATTATCATTTTCCTGTATGAAATATTACTGGCTAACATTGAAGGCAAAAGGTTCAGAGAAGTCACTGCGTTCACCATTTTTTGCAACAGCAACCATGGAGATATAATAATCACCTTCGGCAAGATCTTTTAATAGATAGGAGGTTTGGCTTGGGTCATCGATAGTAAAAACTTGATCTAAATAATCAGCCCGAGTACCAAGATGTATTTGGTAATGATCAATTTCAGTAGCTTCTGAGCCAATTAAATTTTCAGTAACTGGCTGCCATTGTATTTGGATCTCTGCCTGCTGCTCTTCTTGTTCTTGTTCTTGTTCTTGTTCTTGTTCTTGTTCTTGTTCTTGTTCTTGCTGCTCTACTTGCTGTTCTGCCTTATCATCCGTTCGATCTTTATGACTCGTTGCTGATTCTGAAAAACAGCCAGCCAGCTGATAAGCCATTAAAACAATCGCAATTGTTTTTGTAATATTTAATAAATGAGGAGTGGACATAAACTCTACCTAAAGGCCATCTGATAAAGTCGGATTATTACTGATAAATCTAGGCAGGAAAATTAATATGATTTTTATTAGAAATAAATAAGCTTAAATTATTATATATTCCTGACACAAAGCATAAATGTACTTCTTATTTCTGCACATGCGACTAAAAGACCTATCTATTGCCCTATTCTATTTTTGAGTTTATAAACTAATATTTACCCATCAATAGTTTAAGTCCTATCAAAATAAAGAGTAATTAACTGGAAAAGTAGGGTATTACAACAGCGAGACAACCTAGACAGGTTGCCAGCATAGCGTTTCTTTTAAGTTTTGGCATCGCTAAGGCGACGATTGCTCCACTGATAATGCTAAATAATAAGCTAATCCCTAACAGAATTCCCAATATCCTGAAGATGTTTCCAGCAATGCCTTTGTGTATATACATCAGTTGACGCAGTAGATTATTTTTTGCGATAACGAGCTTGGCTCCGTGATCTTCGTCTTCTCCTACTAGACTAATCTCTTGATGAATATCGTACCAACCTTGCCAATCAGGAGAGGAAAAATAATTATTCGGTAAAGGTAGGTGATGTAACGCACCTTCTTGTTCAAGTAAGAACTCCATCGCTTGTCTTGCCTCTTGCTCGCTGTCTGGCCAGCTAGCTGATGAATAGGGAAATTCAAATGTTTCTGACGCCCCTCCCTTAACCTCCAATAAATACAACAACCCAGTTAAAGCATAGATAAGCGCTAAGGGTAAAAAGAAACAGGATAAGTAGGCGTGCCATTTAATCCACAAGATACGAGCTTTTGAAGTGAGCATAAAAGAACATCTAAATAATTTATTCGATTTTAATTGTTCAGATAACTATCAGCCACTACCTTTACGTTTTTTACTCTTCTATATATTTGCATCTTACTTTTTCACCGGCAGCTCAATCACAAAGCGTAATCCACAAGGCTTTTTATGCTCAGCGTATAATTTACCACCCACTGATTCTATTTGTCGTTTACTCAACGCGAGCCCTAAGCCATAACCTTCTGGTTTTTCTTGCTCTGTGCTTAAGGATTTAACCCTAGCACTATCAATACGAAAAAATGGCTGGAAAATTTCTTCTAGATATTTGCTTTCAATCCCCCGACCTTGGTCAGAGATGGTTATGCTTACCCAGGAAGTATTATCATCCTGTTTAACACTGAACAGTTTAACCTCTACCTGCGTGCCTTCATCACTATATTTCATAGCATTGCGAATAATATTCTCTATTGCCTGACCTATAGACCGATGATTACTATTTTTTATGATAAAAGTATTCGGTATCAATAATATCAACTCATGATTAGGAAATTCAAAACCCGCATCATCAACAACGGCTTCAATCAAAGAGGTTAAATCAACATCTTCCACCAGCACTGTTTTATAATTATTTGATTCTTGATTATTAAGCCAAGATAATGTCAAAGTGTCTTCTAATAGTGACTGCATACCATTAACTTCTTGCTCAACTCGACTAAAAGCGGGGTTCGCTTCACTATCATTTAACACCAACTTTATTCGAGTGATTGGGGTGCGTAGTTCATGGGATATATCTTGAATCAATTGTCTCTGTCGCTGCATTAATAAACTGATACGCTCTGCCATTTGATCAAAGCTGTTCGCCAAATCTGAAAATTCATCCCCCCTATTGCCTAGGTCAGACTGCAGCCGAACATCAAAATCACCCTGACTTATTTGATGAGTTGCACGCTGCATAACTCTCAGTGGTGCAATAATATGTCGATATATAAAAAGGCAAATTAGTGCAACTAAAAAAATCGGAAAACCTAATCGAATACAACTATTGAGCACATGCCAGTAAACCCCAGGTCGCATTCTCTGCGGAAGTTGAATCATTAGGTTATATTCAGAATCTGGCACTGGAACTTTCATTACGGGGTTATAACTAAAATAAAGATGAATAGGATAATCGAGATGTCGCCCTATGGTTAAGTCTACAACCCCATCAAACAGTTCCTTTTCAATACCGCCCACTAGCCAATGGGGCGTGGTTTTTAAAATCGCCACCATGGTATTTTCTTTTTTCTTTAAGTCGCCAACCCACTCTTCTAATTCTTGAATTTCATTATTTTTAATAAATATAGATACTTGGTGTGCATAAGCCCTAAGTGTATCTCTATGCTCTTTAGCGATAATACTCTGCCTGCCTTCGGTAAATTCACTGACAAAGGTCACTAACCAAATTAATAATATGGTGGCAATAGACAGGGTCAGATAAAGCTTAGCAAACAACCCCAAACGGATAGATAATTTATTCTTCAAAACAATAACCTAGGCCACGTACGGTTTTAATGATGTTGACCGCCATACCTGCAGCGGTCAATTTTTTTCGAATCTTACTAATGTGCATATCAAGGGTTCTATCGTAACGACTGAACTCACGCAATAATACACTCTGATATAAATATGCTTTAGATAATACCTCCCCTTGCTCACCCACGAGGGCTTGTAATAAGTCGAACTCTATTGGGGTAAAGATTATATCTTGCTGCTTAATCTGAACCTTACCTGAGTAATTATCAAATTCTATAGAACAAGCTTTGGGTATGCAGGCATTAAAAGTAGCTGAGATGGACGGTACTTTACGAGTGCGCCTTAAAATGGCTTCTATTCTTAATTGCAATTCCATCATGCTAAAAGGCTTAATGAGGTAATCATCAGCCCCTGTCTTAAAGCCACTGATTCTATCTTGCTCGCCACCTTTTGCCGTCAATATAAGAACGGGGGTCTCTTTATGTTGTCTTAATTCGGACAGCACAGATAAGCCATCACGACGAGGCATCATCACATCCAGTAAGATGAGTTGAAAGTTATTATCTAGCGCTTTACTTAAGCCTTGATCACCATCAAAAGCGCTATCAGTTTCATAACCTAGCTTGGTTAAATTTTTCGCTAACAAGTCATTTACGGTTATATCATCTTCGATAATTAATATGCTATTGCTCATTTTTAATACTCATTCAGAAACTAGAAAGCCCCTATCAATAACTATTGATAGGGGCCGTCATTTATTTACTCTAATGAGTTCTTAGAACTTAATAGCAGTAGAGAAACGAATATCACGACCAGGGTCATTTTGACCAGATACAATTTCATAGCCTACATTGGCCGTTAGATCTTCTGGACTAGCTTGATTCAAGTAGGTCTCATCAAATACGTTCTTAATGGTCAGATTCATTACTAAGGTATCATCAACCATTGGGGACCAGCGAACATACAAATCATGAGTACTATAACCTTTTTGTTCAATCGTTACTGGCCCTTGAGGTGCGCCTGCATATGAGTAATTATAGGTCGCTGACCCCTGATCACTAACCACCTGACCAGTCCAGCCCATGAACCACGCTGAATTAAACTGATAGTTCACATCGACTACCAAGGTATCACCGATTGAAGTAGCTGAGGAAGCATGCTGATAACGAGTTACCGGCAAACCATTCTGTTCCGTATCTGCACTGTGGAAGCTAGCCATTGCGTTTAAGCCTTCATATTGATATCCAGCCTTCAGGAAAAATCCATCCGTTTCAATATCATCACCATTTTCATAATGACCAGACCATATCTCTGGATAGAATTCACCAATAGGATCTTCAATAGTCGTAGTATAAAGACCAATCGCCGCCGAAACTGAGCCCGCATTATACTCTGCAGCAACTTCTAAATTTTTGGCTCTTTCTGCTTTCAAGTCTGGATCATTAGTATAAGAACCAGCGTACATAACATAAGCATCTGCGATAGTCGCACCACGAATGGCTTCTGCATAACCAGCACTCATACTGAGCTCTGGGGTAAATGCATAGTTAGCGCTTAGGTTAGGTGATAAACCGCTATCAGAAATATCATTACCATTAATATCTTTAAGAGAGTAATCATCAAAACGTAAACCAGTGGTTACCGTTAACTGATTATCAACATGAATAGTATCTTGAACAAAAAAGCCTAAAATCTCACCGGTTTCTTCCCCAAGTTTAGTACCGCTCTCAGTTAAAGAAGCACTATCATCTTGATAATTAATACCATATATCAGCTTATTCGAACCAATTACGCTGGTATTTTCTATGGTAAGTCCTAAAGTCTCAACCCCACCATCGACCTCTCCATTATCTCCTCTTAATTGCTCTACAATGGTTTGGTAAGCATTAATAGATATATTTACAAGGTCACTACTGGTATTTAAGTTATAGTTAGCAATGATGGTTTCACGATTCGCTTCCGTTGCTGTAATAGGATTTTTAGCAGATGGGATCCATTCGGGACGATATAGAATGTCACCTTCTTGCTTTAACGATTCATAACTCAACGACAGCTTTTGCTCTTCGTTAATATTGGCAACTAATTTGGCAAAGCCGACTAAGTTCTCTGTTTCAGAACCAACAATTTCATCACCATCACCATCTTTGCGATTATTAAAATCGGCACTAACAATGTTCAGCAAACCGCCTATTGTGCCTTTTTCATCAGCAGCATACACAGTTGCACTATTTTTAAGACTTTCACCATTGCTGTAATAAGTAGACTTAATAGTTGCACCAACCGTTTCATTGCTGCGTAGCAAGTCTTCTGGATCTTTAGTGACAAAACGTACTGCACCACCAAGCGCGCCTAAACCAGCAGTGGCACTACCTGCACCGGCTTCTACTTCAATTTGTTGCAGTAAATCAGGCTCTATTACGATTCGACCAGCATGATGAAAAACACCACCAGCTTGAGAGGCACCATCAACCGTAATATTAAGCATATCCTCACCGATATTACGAACATATAGCTTTTGACCTAGAGCAACACCACCACCCACGCTAACCTCTGCATTCAATGCAAAGATATCATTAAGGTCGGTAGCTTGCGTAATATCCAGTTGTTCGCGATCGATCACACTATCCACTCCACCCGTGGCCTGCCCAACCACAGATAACATCTCCAGTTCTTTCTCTTTCTGTTGAGTCTCTATTTCTTCTGCTAATACGCCATGGCTTAAAATGGCCGTAGATATTGCCAAGGAAAGTAAGTGCTTATTCATCATGATACTGCCTTATTGATAACGATTCGTATTTGCAGGTAATTATCATTATCTTGACAGAAATGTGTAGTACTTTTACATTTGTTACGTTTCTACAGCCATTATTTGACCCATATTTTTGTCTACCTAGCTTTCTGTTAGACTGACGACATTCATTATTAGAACAAGAGAAAACCGTCATGACTGCAATCAATCTCGAATTTCACCAAGCCCCAGGCATCGCTGGCGCTATGGCCAAAGCCCTTTTTCTACGTCGTAAAGGCTTTAAAGCTGAAGTAGGCATGCCAGATATCAATGCTAGTTGGTATGGCGCACAAGCCGACCAAGGGGCTTTGAAAGATTATTGTACGACCCTAGATATCGAATTCAGCGATACCCTACCTGTGCTGTACCCCCACGTGATGGCGGGGGGCATGCACATGCAAATGCTGACTCACAAGGTATTCCCTTTTGGCCTGTTAGGCGCAGTGCATCTAAAAAATACTATTACTCAGCATAAGCCTATCGCCATTGGCGACAAGATGGATATTCATGCACAGATGGGTGGTTTTCGCTTAACTGCAAAAGGCGTAGAGTTTGATTTCACTACTCAAGTTAAAATTTCAGACAAGGTGGTTTGGGAAGAACTCAGTATCTATTTTATGGCGGGTAAGTTTGGCGGTAAAGAAAAGCCATCAACAGAATCTAGCTTTGAGTTGACCTCTTTAGAAAATATGAGCGATGTGGTTTCTTGGGCTGTGCCGAAAAACCGTGGTAAAAAATACGCTAGCATCAGCGGTGATTACAACCCGATTCATACCTCTAAATATCTTGCTAAGTTGTTTGGCTTTAAGCGCGATATCGCTCATGGTTTTGGTATTTTGGCTCAGGCAGTAAATCAATCCGAGTTGGCGAACAAAACTCAAATTGCAAAAAGTAAGTGCCAAGTAGATGTAATTTTTAAAGGTCCACTGTATTTAGAAAGTGATGCGAGCCTGAAGCAGGATGCCACAGCAGAAGAGTTAAACAAAAACCAACGCTTTGACTTGTTCTCTGGCTCAAATCCTAAGCCAAGTATTTGTGCCAGCTTGAAAAGTCTGTAAATCTCTTAGATTTATAGACTAAAACCCTAGAACTTACTCAATGCTTAATCTCGAAATTAATCACTAAGTAAGTTCAATGGCTATGAAATCTCAACTAAATAATAGCTTCCAATAATGTCTTAATCCTGTATTAGGAAGGTTTAATATATAATCAATTGCTAGAGAACAAATTCATCTAAGTTCTATAACTCTTAGACAAAAGAGGCCTAAATATAAGGGAGCTAATCCTGTCACAGCTAACTTTCTCTGCACATATACAGAAGATGATTACTTGAAGTAGTAATAAGACTCTTCAATTGAACTAAGTAATTACGTTTAGTGCTATGAATGCCCTACACTTTATCTAGTACTCTGTAATTCAATTAACCTGAAAGAGTGTGCTTATGCCAAGTCAGATCACTAAATACATTTTACTGATTACCTTGGTTTGCCCTATTTTTCAGGCCAATGCAGAGACTAAGGAGCTAAAGTCCAAAGACTTAAAAGCCAGCATTGCTATCCTACCAGGCCACTCTGAAGCTGGCATAGATGGAAAACCTATAGGTGGATTTGTTGAAATTGCTCAAGCAATTAATGGCGTTTATTCCGCTGGCAATATATCCATAAAACTGTATCCATTTGCCCGCTCATTAATTAACGTGGAAGATGGCAAGGCGGATTTTCATATTCCTCTCATCAAGTCTCCTTACGTTCCTTTAGAAACATTAACCTTCACATACGCTACCGAATGCATCACCCAGGTCTCGTTTGTACTCTATACCAGAGCGGACACCTCACCGTTAGAGCACGCGACATTGGAACAACATAAAGTTGTAACCATTCGTGGGCACAAGCAGCTTTTTCCTTTTAATATTAGTGAGGTTAATAATCACCAACAGGGAATCAACATGCTTAACACAGGTAGAATCGATGGCTTTTTAGTTGAACAAGATGTGACTGATAAATATATAAGGAAGCATAAGTTTAACAATATCCGAAGAACCCTGTACTCGGTATTGGATTCTTGTATCGTTATTCCTAAAGATTTACGACAAAAAGAAATTGATAACATCATATCGATAGCCTTGCGCGAATTGAAAAAAAGCGGGGAGTTGCAAAAAATTAGCGAAACTATTCATCAACCTTTTATTGAATGGCAGCCCTATCAAATGGATTGGTAGAACTCCCATACAGCACAGGTAAAATCACTGCTATATGGTTTATCGAAAATATAAATATAACAGGGCTAAACGTTATTCAATAACTTTGACCATATAGTTGTACTGCAAATATAATAAATTATACGTTTAGGACAATTCTTAGGATACTCTTCATTATTTAATTCGATACTGTCATCTGTAGCGTTTGTTTTTAATGCTTTTATAATCTTAAAATAATAATTAATAAGCTCCCTTATAATATTAGTTTTGTGAAACACACTGCAAAACTGACTTTTCTGTATCAGAGGCTATTGATTGCATCTAATGCCTTCATACAATGCTACA